>ERZ1066121.1214-NODE-1214-length-19753-cov-10.820642_pt1 | contig 19753 bp, 19 predicted proteins | sample MGYA00382768_ERZ1066121 | MGnify/ENA primary metagenome ERZ1066121 (study PRJEB33369, sample SAMEA5778351) | biofilm metagenome | biome: Industrial cooling water; feature: Water cooling tower basin; material: Biofilm | place: United Arab Emirates | collected... | reverse complement strand
CACTCGCTTAAAGTTTTAGGAAGGAGGCGCCCACTGGTCACCTGAATCCTTACGAATTATCAGCCGCCAAAGAAGAGATAGAAATTTTAGGCGAAATGATGAAGAGTCAAAATTTACTGGTTGATTACCTTGAAAGCCAATTGCGCGAGGCAAAGCAAAAATTAGCCCTTCTTGAAGGGTTTAGCGCCAGTTAGCAGGCTAGGAAATCTGGAAAAACTATTCGTCAACGAACAATGTAAATTTTACTCTGCAACTTTTATACAGAATTTATTAATAATTCTGGCTCTGAATTTGTGCTATTTATGGATTTAGAGAATGAAAATCTCCATAAAGTTCGCTAACCTTTACCTGACTTTGTGGGAATAGAAATTTTTTTAGTAAAGCAGTAAAGTTTGGGTACGATTAAACTATGTTCACTACTAATTCGTTTTGTTCTGGTTTAAAAGACACGGACACTTTACAAATTCTGAAAAAATTAAAGGTGCTAGTAGTTGACGATAATCAAGATAGTTGTGATTTGATTAGTTTCCTGTTGGAACCGCTTGGGGTACAAGTTGTAATCGCAACTTCGGCTTTAAAAGCCCTCGCAAATATTGACCAACTGCAACCCCACATTTTGGTGAGTGATATTGTAATGCCCGATGTCGATGGCTACTCCCTAATCCGCCGCATCAGGCACAGTAAGCTTGCTAGTAAAGATATTACCGCCGTTGCCATCACAGCCCTTAGTGGGGAAGAGGTCTTAAATCAAACCAAGCAAGCGGGGTTTGATGCCTGTCTGGTTAAGCCGTTTGACGCAGATGAGTTTATAGATTTGCTGGTGTTTCTGCACTATCGAAAAGAGGTAAAGAACAGGCACGCAGAAATCTTGCTGGAAAGTGCTTAGGATGTACAAGCCTGTAAATAGAATATGCCCCAGACCCAAGTTTTCCTACTTAATCGTAGCACTTGAATAATTTGAGACACCCAAAATAAATTCAAGACTACTTAATGAAATTTATTGAAGTATAAGGTTAATTTTTATAAATATGCTTGACAATCTGCCTTAAATACCCATTTATGGCAAGCCTCAACGGCGCAACGGGCTTGCGCCTAATCTCTTCTTGGAACTCTTGTTGCGATTGAGTTTGCCAGATGAACTTCTACGTGTTGCTTAATTTTTACTTACCAGCAGTTTCACTTATAACAAATTGTTACCAATTTCTTACTTTTGTACCCAGATATATGAGATTATAGCAGATTTGGCTAAAAAATGGGCAGATTTGTTACTGGTGCCGATTGTATTATTCCGCTAATGTACGAGAGTTGAGACTTCTGGACATTCATCGTTGCGTATCAAGTAGTTTGAAGAAGAATGGGGAGTATAATTACCATATTTACGCTGAATATTCAAAGTGGAAGACAACATTAAAACGCTTAAATCAATTGCAATTCAAGCACTGCACGCTTTATTTACAAGTGATAACGAGCCGACAATAAAAGTTACACATGCTCCTGATATTGGTAAAAATACCTTTATCTTCACTTTTGGGGCACCCGAAAACGATGATTTGGGAGATGCCGACGAACCTTATTTGGCTTTACTGGTGGAAATAGAACCTCTTGATGACGGAGAATTCAATTGTCGAGTTGTACAACCTGATATAATCAATAATCCGGAAGAAAAGACTTTGATTCGCGAATTGTATCGCGAGAAATTTAGAAGGGATTTTCGTGAACCACCTGATGAAACCGATTAAGTTGGGAGAATGCTGTTAAAAGCTTTGTACAAATTTCTCTTGACATATTAAATATTTAAGTAAATACTTACTTAATTAAGTATTTAAATAATTAAATAAATATTTTTATACGCAATTGTTTAAATATTTAAATAATTATTTACTTAATTAAATATTTAAACAATTGATGTATGTTAAAAAGAACAAGAAAAGCGAAAATAATTGGAGTACTTCACTCTAAAGGTGGAATAGGAAAAAGTACAGTAACCTTTAACCTAGCTGAAGCATTAGCAAGACTAGGTTGCGAGACCGGATTAATTGATTTTGATCGACAAGGAACTCAAACAGAAAAGTTTCAAAATCGCTATGAAAAAGATAAAGAGAGAAAGGAGAGTTTTGAAGCTGCACCAAGTATAGGTGATTTATTGTTAGCTGGGAAAAAATTACAAAAGAAAGATTTTTACAAAGCAGATAATGGCGTATATGTTATCGGAAACTCGAATGAAATTAATGGAGATTTTTTTCTTCGGAAAGAGTTAAGTGAAAATAAATATAAAGCACTTAAAATAATCGCTTCAGATATTGATTTCTTAGATTACATTTTAATTGATACAGTCGGTACTCAAGACGTACAGTTTTTCAACGTCTTAAGTGCTGCTGATTATATACTTATTCCAACAATATGTAAAAGCGAGAGTAAAGTTCCATTAATTGAACTTATAGAAACTATTAAAGAATATCAACAAGACAAAGAAAAAAACCCGAATCTTAAGTTACTTGGTGTCGTTTTAAATATAATTGATAAAAGACACACTTCTACTAATTCGGACTTTGAAACGTTTCTAGCAGATGTCTTACCATGTACAAAACTTCAAACAACAATAGGCGTCGATAATTCTTTTAGTAGGCTTCACGAATTGGGATTAAGTGTCTTTGACGGAAGTGTATTGAAACGTGCCGAAGATTACAGTAATCTAGCTAAAGAAATAAAGGTGAAAACCAATCAATAAATTAATTACATAAATAAATAATTATTTAAATAATTACATAAATAAATAATTAAATAACTATTTAAAATACTATGCCTACTAAAGTAATCAGAACGTCCCCAATTAATAACGATAAGTATAAGTCGATGCTAGATAAAAACTTGAATCAAGAGAGTAATCAAAATATAAACTTTACATCTGAGAAAAGTAATATAACTTCCGAGCAGAATATAGAAGTTGATTCAACTAAAAATTTTAACGTTTCAGATAAAAAACCAACTAAGCCTAAACGTGAGAAAAAATCTAGGACTTTCATGATGTATCAAGATACTTATAAAATCTTGCAGTATTTGAAAATGAACGATGAGGAAGAGAGAGAAATATATCAAATTATTGACGAGGCTATTTTACTATATAACAATTCAAAAAAGAGTTAAGATATGAGATTTGCACCAAAATTTATTCCAACTATTCAATATCGTCCCAAAATATTTAGCATTAATTCCATTACTGCATATGTTGGAGGTACTAGAAAAGTGTGGGGAAGAATTGTGCAAGATGAAAAATATAAGAGCATTTTTGTAAAAGTTGATCCTGTTGGTCTTTCATATTCATTTGTAACCGAATTAACTAGAGAAAAACTTCAAGAGTTATATCTCAATGACATAAAATCTCGCATTACGGAGGCTCAGAAGAGAAGGCATTTAATGGATAAACTAGCGAAAAAGTCAATACTATCTTGACACATGAAGAAAAATAACCCAAAAATAATACTAGGCAACTAAGCCTAGTTTTTATCGTTAAATCAATTTTTGATTTTAATGTTTTAGCAGAACATTAGAAACGATGAAAATTTTTGTATTGAGTCTTTCTGAATAGCAATAAGAAAAACTTTTTTATACTTAAAGTATGCACCTTTTATAGGTATCTGTCAAGCTTGTGCTAAAAAACTGATGACAATGCCTTAATTATGCTTAAAAAAGGAAGCTATGAGATTATACGAACTTTCAATTATTTGAATATTCTACTACTTCAAGTCGGAATATGGCAGGGAGCCGATGGCACGGATGGACTGCCAAGCTTAACAGTTGGAACACGCGAAAACACGCCGAGCGAGTTAAAAGGAAGATGGGAAAGCAATCCACGTAAGGCTCTGGAAATTAGGTCTTTGAATGCCTTAGAGAATATCTTAAATAATTAAATAAGTAAATAAATACTTAATTAAATAATTACGTATTTAAATAATTAAATAATTCAGTAAAAATCTCTGTCATTTGAACGCTGAAGCAAATTCAGCTATCCAGAGACACACGACAATCTAAGCCTTGAGAAAACTCAAAACAAGTACTCTTTAAACATAAACCCCCAAGTCGCCCTTGGGGAGAGGGAAAACTGCAATAGGTAACGAATGCAGGCATCATCAGGTTAAAGACTAAGAGTTATGATCATTCTAATTTCTAATTAGCGGGCTTAACACAAATTAGTTGATTACTAGCCAACACCGAAAGGGTTGGTGGAGTGGGGATACCTATATATTCAAGAAATTGGAAACTGACTCTTTCCAAAAGTATTGCGCCAAGAGGTTTATTACAGCAAAGCCAGACATAAAACTGTGATGAATATTCAAACCAAAATGGCTACTTGGTTCAATCTTGAAACTTTCTAAATTGTTGAAAGCACTCAAGCTCTTCAAAAGCTGTTTAATTTAAACCTGATAAGATAAATTAAAAGCAACACGCAAAATATAGGAAACAACTGTGACGATGGAAGCGTCAAGACGTTGACTATAAACTGGACGGTCGAAAGTTACCGTAAGCTTCAGACAGAAAATTTGTTAATCAAGTCTGAAGTTGATAATGTTCGCCACATAACGGGGATGCAGCATGTAAAGAGGAGGATAGATGAGTCCGCAAACCCCCTAAATATTCAAGTACCACTTTGTAATTACTATTAAACTACTATTATCACCATTAGGAGAATAAACAATAAAACCTAATTTATAAAAGACCTTCACAATTGCGTTTTAAGACACGTTGTAAAGGTCAAATGATAAACTAGTCCACCAGTAATCAAAGTGCCACAGAACGCAGGGAAACACTCTCTAATGAAGTTCACCAGTTCATTAGCTAAATTAGCCATACCAAAAACTAATTTATACCACTGAATAAACAAAGCCATAGCCGACAGCTATACGGGAAGGGAGCAAAGGCATTTAATGCTCTAGCTCCACAATAAAATACATCTCAACACACAATTTCATCCGCATGTTCCGACTGAATTAAGATACAGAAGCCAGTTATTACTAATAGTTATAATTGCGATTTATTCAATAAGCACCCGTGATTCTCTAAAACTGGAGTTTCCGGAAGGGGAAGAAGTTGCCCTAAAAATTAAAACTACCTGTTCTTTAAGTTTACAATTTACCGTTAATAGTATAGTGTCTGGCCTATGCAGCCACCAACTAACCCCATAGGCAGAATTGAGAGAGAGCTAAACAACATCAACAGGGTCAAAAATGTCGTCAGAGCTTTTATTAAGCTGTACCCGCAGGAAATGAAATTTTATACTAAAACTTTCTTCAAGGGTCTTAATAAAATTAGCAGGAGGCTAAAAGCAGAAAAGCTGAACCTCAAAAAAGGCAAATAATATTTATTCAAACCATACGGGGATGTAGTGCCTCACCTCATGCTTCCGGGAAGGAACTTTCTACTTATTCTATATATCAAATAAAATAAAATATAACCTAAAGAGAAAACGTAAGTTTGGGTTACTATTTAGTAGTCAGTTAGATACAGTCGTATAACAATTATTATACAAAGTAGTAGAATTTAAGTGATGTTTATGGGACGTAGAGGCAGGTTTGGGTAGGGGTGAAAAATAGGGGTACTAGATTTTGTGGTCTGGTTCTGCAATAAATGGGAAGTTTGGAAGTTTTTTTGTGAAATTTTGAATGAGTGTGGGATGAGTTTTGATAGTCAGTAAAAACTAGTAGGTGGTAGCTGGTCATTAATATTTGATGTTAGTAGATTGGTATGAGTATTTAGTTACTGAATAGTTGTAGTAAGTATGTATAAGTTAGTAGTTTGAGTAGTGGTGCTAGTGATGATGTGAAGTTGAGGGTGCTGGATGTGGACGGAGAGATTACTCTTAGTACGTATAATATTGAGTATTGAATATTGTTTAGATGTGTGGTATTTGTTAGAGTGGGTGTTAGGTAGTAGTGACGTTAGAGTTGATTTGGTCGATGATAAGGGGAGTTTTCGCGCAGCCAAAGTTTACCCTGAGCGAAGCGAAGGGTATAACTTTTTAATAACGCAAGGTTTGATGTTAGAGTAAATGGTTGTTTGTGAATTGGAAAAGGTGGGGGCTAGGGAAATTTTGGTGGCGATTTAAAGTATTATTTGAATACGTATAGACCCTTAGCGCTACTTTAAAAATAGCGCTCTTTAATTGGGTTTATTTGTATCTTACTCCTAAAAAGCTAAGAGTTATACAAATAACTATAAATTCGTATGTAGACATAGTTTTTTGTTACTATAGACTAAAGTACCAAAAACACGATTTTTATTAGGTTATTAAATAAAAAAAGTAGCAAAAGGATTTTGTCCAGTAGCCATGAGAAAGTAAAGTAAAAATATTTTTTTGTCAACTAAAAAATACCCTTGATTTAAAAGGAGCGAATATAATTCAAAATAACTAGCGTTTGCTTTTAAGAACAAAATGCTTTTATTACTTTTTTTATTTAATAACCTGCTTCTATTATTAAAATAGTTTCTATTGTTGTCAAGTAATTATTTAGTTGAACCCCTCAAGGGCTTTTTTGTCACTATTAATTCCAACTATTAAAATAGGCTAAATGTCAGGTGGCGTATCTAAGTTTTTAGCTTCACTATAGGGGATAAGAGGAATTCACACCTCCCATTTCCATTAAAGACAGGAGTGGGGAAATTTTGACGGCGCCTGATTTTTTTAAAATTCGTGTTATAAAACACATAATACGCATGAGTGAAAATTGCCCAAAACCTATCAAAGTAAACACCCTAGATTAAGTTCTCTTAAAATGCCTATTATATAATAAAAAGTGGAAATTTATATACTGTACGAGGTAGTCATCTTGCTAAAGCTAAAGCTCACCAGAATGGCACGAACTAGAAAAGACGATTTGACACTTAAGCCTAATTAAATGAACTTTATAGCAATTACAACAATTTAGCTTCCTAGATGATTCCAAATAATTTATTCAATTAAATATAAATTATTTTAGTCATAGAGAAACTAATGTAATTTATAACAATTTTACAAGTAAAACAGGAAAACAAAATGCAAGACTCTCCAATCGATCTAAGGTGTGAAATATATATAAACACTCAAATTAGTGATAAAGAACTACGTGATCAGGTCTGTAAATTGCTGGGTATTCTAAATACAGGTTTTTACTTATCTTTTGAAAACCAAGCTGAATTTGAGATTGATACCAATGACTTTTATTCTTCAGATTTGAGTGAGGAAGAAAAAAAAGATTGGGGAAATTTCCCCCTTTTTATGTATCTTGCGGGAGTTGACGGTCAAACCCTTGAAAACCAGATTGCACTAATTACAAAATTGTTGGAATATTTTTGGTCACAAGGCTATCCTGCTCGTGCATCTTGTAAATTTCCTCACCTGTTACCTAGAAATGGAGGCTATGATCCCATTAACAGTGTAATTATTGAATAATTTAAGTTTGAAAAATTCATCAAAAAAATCCCACATGTTTGTTACACGTGGGAATTTACTTTTCAGTAAAGTTTTTGTTTGTTTTGGGTTTAGTGAAATTACTAAAAATTATTTAGTTTTTACCACCATTTTCTATCTTTAAAGAAATTAAATGTTTTAGAGGCAACCTCTGAACCTATGCCACTTCCAATTACTCCGCCAATCACACCTCCAACTAAAGCACCAGCAGCTGTACCAACTACAGGAACAGCAGAACCAGCTAAAGCACCGAATTGCATTCCAACAGTAGCTCCAGCAAAACCACCAGCCCATTCACCAGCCATAGTTGCACCTGCTCTACCAGTATTTTCACCAATTGTGCCACCATCTTTGTTGACAGCATCGACAACGGTGATAAAATCAGCAGCAATAGCAACTGGTTTAGCTATTTTACCAGCTACATCAACTACTTTAGCTACAGGTTTAGCAAATTCTGTTACCTTTGTAGCCAATTTAATCTGAGTTCCATTGTCAAATTTTCCTCCGTCTTTAATAACTGCGAGGTCTACTTTTTTTGCTGGAATACCCATTTTATTGACATCTTTAACCAAATTCTTTGCTAAGGGCTTCAGTTTTGGGTCTCCATCTTTGAGGTTGGGTATATCACTGGCATGGTGGCTGCGAATTATACCATTGGTCTCTGCTCTTTTCAAGTTTTTAAGTCGATCAGGATAATCAGCCTCTTTAGGAAAACTATTATCTAGCAACTTTTTATACTTTTCAGAATCAACACGTAGGCCAATATCAATGTCAGCATCTTTTGCCATTTTCAGTCCAGTTTTGCGACTAATACCACTTGCACGACTTCCTTGAATAAAAGGATCATCACTGAAGTTTTTAGTGCCTTCACGTACATCCGCAGAAATCTTGGCAAATTGGTCTGAGTTAATCCCTTTTGGTAATTTAGCAAAGAAACCATTTTTTTGAGCCTCAAACTTGAACATGTTGCCATTGGCTTGTTTCAGGACATATTTCTGACCTCCTTCTGTAAATGGAAGGTTTGCATTAAGTCCCGCAGTAATACCAGTACTGACTTGTCTAACGGTTTCTCCAGTGTTTCTAACCTCCTCGTTGTTAGCAACGCTTTTAGCAAAATTAATTGCCGAATCTAAAGGTTTACTAACAGACTCTTCAGCTTCTTTTGCAGCAAAAACACTGTCATTTACCTTATCTTTACCTGTCTCTAATTGGTTGTAGTCTTTGACTGACAACAAAGAATTAGAAGATGGGTTAGGATTGGTCAATGGATCATATTTTGCCTGTGGAACCTGGATTTGCTGCCCAGCATAAAGCTTGCTGGGGTCACTTATGTTGTTATATTTAGCAATAACTTCATAAGCAGAAGCATCACCAAAAACTTTTTGAGCAATGCCGCTTAGAGTATCACCAGCTTTAACTTGATAGTTACCGACCCCTGTTTCTATTACATTGGCACCAGTAGGGGCGAGACTGTCATAAGACTGCTTGCTGGAACTGGAAACACGTATTGGAACTGATATTCCCTGACCTACAAAAATCTTGTTTGGATCGAGAATATGGTTGTAATCTGCAATCAGACCGAAAGCGGAAGCGTCTCCCAATGTCTTTTTGGCAATTCCACTTAGAGTATCGTCAAGTTGTACCTCGTAGCTGCCCCAGGAGTACTGGTTGTTCCCGTGTTCAAAGATACTGCTACTTTTGTTGCCAAAATTAAGCGAATCGCTAAGAGGGGATTTATGCAAATCAAGATTCGGGTTCAATCCGCTAGATGCGTTGAAAGCGTTATCGTTGGACATGCAGACTCCTTGCATCCTTAATTAATAGTCTGGATACGGTGCTTTGAGTTTGGTTCTAACTGTTTAACTTGCAGCGAGTTTTTTCTCAAAACTACTAACAATTTTGAGGATTTAGTAATTGATAAATTCTGTCAATAACATTTGGTGCGTTATTTGGTTTGTTGATAGTCAGAAGCGGGGGGGATTGATTTCTAGATGTAGCTCTTTAATATAATTGAAGTAGATAAGTGCCATTTTTTCTTTCCTAAAAGTATTTGACTGCTAGCCAATCGTGAATCTTTTAGATTACCAACCTGATTGATACTAACCTTGTATGTATCATTATAGACATTGGTTGCACTACTTACCGAGCAAATCTTTAATATCTGTCTTTAGATAGATATAATCGTGACTGTTTTTTGCCTAAAAAGAGCCAGAAAAAGGTTTAACTACATAAGGATGGCAAGCGTTTCCGTAATTGTACGTTAAGGTTGTCAGAAAAATTAAGGGACAAGAACATCTGTCAAGCTAGGTTACTGTTTTTACTAGTACAAGACTTGTAGTGTATTCTTTAAGATTGGTACGCAAAAGGTATTCCCATGAAGAGAGCTAGTATTTCGCCAACCAAGCGAATCCTGCTTACAATATTGATATTGTCTATTTGTTCAATCCTAATTGCCGTCACGATTAACGTTTTCAAACCAATTCCCCAGTGGACTGGCGTGGGTGAGGACTCGAATAAATCCAAGACGGTAGAAAAAACCATTAAAGACGGGAAAGTTATTGGCACTAAAATAACCGAGACGGAGCAATTTCAATCACCTAAAACCCTTTGGGATTTATTGGGTTTGCTGGGTACGCTGGCTATTCCTTTGATGCTGTATTTATTTCAAGTCAGTGAACAGCGACGAGCAGAGGAACGGGCTGAGGTCGAAAAGCGACAAGCTGAGGAACTGGCGCAGCATGAGAAAGTAATTGCCGAAAATAACTTACGTGAACAAGCCTTTGAGGCTTATATTGACCGTATGGCACAAATACTGATGAATCAACGCACCCGAACCGAGTTGTTTAAGCATGGAGGAATTAAGGATAACTCAATTTGTGATGTTGCACGCATAAGAACAGTAACTATTTTGCGAAGACTGGAAGAAGATAGCAAGCGGCGTAGTCGAGTCATAGATTTTTTGCACGACGCTGAAGTATTAAAATTTCTGCTAAAAGAAGCAAACCTGAGCGGCATTAACTTAGAGGGAATTAATTTTAGCGGTATTGATTTAAGTGGAACTGTTTTTTGTGATGCTAATCTAAGCGGTGTTAATTTCAGCAAGGCTGATGTAAGCGGTGCCGACTTTACTAACGCAGACTTAACTAGTGCTGATTTTACGGATGCACGTCTTTTTCACACTGTTTTTAACGGTGCTAATCTGCAAAGAGCCAGCCTCATAAATACAGATATAAGGAATACAAAATTTACAAACACCAATTTAAGTGATGCACTACTTATAAATGCTTTGTCATGGGATGAGGAAGAGGTGGATAATAATTTTGACCCTGTAGTAGAAGTTGACGATGATGGAGAGTTGAGTTGGAGTCATGACAACTTGATATGGTATGACACCGATTTTTCTGGCGCAGTCCTTACAAATGCCAATTTAAAATCAGCTAATTTGAAGGGAGTAGGAAATTTAACAGTAGAGCAGATCAAACAAGCCAAAAACTGGGATGAAGCTATATACGGTGAAAAATTATTCAAGAAATTAGGTTTACCACAAAATCTAGGCTATCTTATCAACGAAAGATTTGAAGACTTGCGCCACCGCAGCAGTCAGTATGATAAATTTGTAACTGGAATATCCTACAATGACGTAGACTTTCAAGAATTTATTGGAAAACCAGTAAAAATAAGAGGTAAGATTAATAAAGAAACCAAGACGGCGACTAAAGGTGAAATTATCGACTTTAGTGCGGATAGGGAGGAGGTGGATATAAAAACTGCTGATGGTGAAATTTTAAATAAAATCTCTACAAGTCGAGTTTATATTTACATGAATTCGTCTGCAAGTGATAAAGAGTAGAAATTCAATAGAGCCAAAATAGCTTCTTTAAAAAGTTGCCGATGAGTTTAAAGCGCATCAAAATCAATTCTTCTATCACAAATTTTAGCTACGTTCTCATCGTGGGTAACTATAATAATAGTGGTTTTATTGTCGAGGTTGATTTGCTTAAATAAATCTAAAATGTTGTTAGTATTTCTAGTGTCCAAATTTCCTGTTGGCTCATCAGCGAGTAGAATCGGTGGATTAGTTACCATAGCGCGAGCAATTGCCACCCTTTGTTGCTGTCCACCCGATAGCTCTCTCGGATAGGAGTCTTTTTTCTCTAACATTCCAACTTGCTCTAAGGCGTTTTTAATAAGTTCAGATCGCTCTTTTTCAGGTACTTTTTGAACCATTAGCGGCAGTTCAATATTTTGGTAAGCGGTTAAGAAGGATTGCAGTGCGTGATTTTGGAACACAAACCCGAATTTAGTAGCGCGCAAATTCAGAATTTCTCCTTGCTTTTTGTGATTAATCTGCGAGCCGTCAATAGTCAGAGTGCCGCTGTCGAATTTATCAAGCAGTCCAATGATGTGTAGCAGGGTGCTTTTGCCCTTCCCGCTTTCCCCAACCACAGCCAGCATTTCACCGGGCTGCACATCAAGGTCGAAGTTATCTAGCACGACTTGCTTCTTGTCGATTTTAGCGTTATAATAGGATTTGGCGATATTTTCTAATTTAATAATAGATTGAGACATAAGTTCATTTAATAAATTTTAATAGTAGTTACTTTAAGGTTGATATAATATTTAATTTTTGAATAAACGGAATAATGAGCGAAAAAGGTAGCAAAGTTACAATAAAAGCCACCAATAAGCTGCTTACCAGTTTCCCATAATCCGTTGTAAAGATGCTGATGTGATTGATAGAATCGGGACTGGTAATTAAATTACTGAGTAAGTCAAAGTAGAGATTAGTGAAATTACTGAGATAAACCATTACTAGCACAGTCAGAATCACCGAAACCAGCAGCGATATAAAGGACAGGACAGCATAGTTAACGATGTAAATCAGAATCAAACTAGCTCGATTAATTCCCATCGCGCAAAACATCGCCAAGTCTACTTTTGAGCCAAGTAGGTCGCGGGCTGAGATTAGAATTAAGATAATCAGGGAAAGGGCAAAAATAGCAGCGCTGGTGAAAGTTACAATACTTAAAAGTCGCGTGATTTTATTCTCAAATTTGTCGTATTCCAAGTTATTTTGTTTAATAAAGTTTTCTTTTGAGGCTTTATCTGCAAACTCTAGTACGGAGATGGAATTTACAGTGATATTATCTGTATTTACCGCTTGTAGTTTTTCTTGCACTTTACTGGTCAACACTCCCAAGTTTGCGCTGCTACTTCCCCCGTAACCCACAAATTGAATCTCAAAGTTAGGGTCTAGCTGCTTGGCTTTATTAGACGCGACCAGTGGCGCCGAGTAAACCGGGAATAGTTTATGTAAGCTGTTTCTCATGTCTCTCTGAATGGTTAACCAGTCTTTAGAGTTGGTACGAATTTTTGAAAGATACGAGTTATAGAGCATCGGTACTATAACTTTATCTTTAGTTGAGATGTTCGGATTTTGTTCTAAACGTGAATTCTGCGAGTACACATCAGCAGGTAATAAGGTAATCTTGCTTATTTCCTGATTTCTACCTGTATCCTCATTTCTGGTAACAGGAGTTTTCGACTCGAACCATAGCCAAGATACATTCAATTCCAGACCTTTGATTTGCGACTTCACCCCGTCTTTTTGCAAACTTTCGTCAATTTCAGTTTGATTGTTAGCTAACTTCTTTTCAATAGCAGTTTTGGAATTGGGCGTGAACTCGGACAGAAGCAGGATATTGTCTTTCAGGGATGTAGTTTGAACTTTGGTGTTGATAGTTTCAAGGTTAGTGCTGATAAATACGGCAAATATCGCTGGCAGGAAACACAACGTAAAAATAGCGCATATCAGCAGTTGCCCCTTCCAGTCGTGGAGCATTTTTCTTTTTACAATGCTTAGTATATCTATAAAGTTCATATTTTGATATTCTTAGCTCAAGTGAAATTATTTCTTAAATCTCAGAGTTTGCAAATACAGGATTGGAAAAATACTTAAAACCAGCATCAAAAGTAAATACTGCAAAAACTGACCTCCCAAAAATATGTAATTTAGGTTAAAAGCACTTAATTTATCTAAATTGCTAAAATTGGAGATAGAAGCGGCTAAATTTGAATAATAAAAATTCTGGAACTGTATCATATACAGAAGCAAACCAAAACTCAACAGATAAGCCAAAGAAAGACTTGTGAAAGATAAAAATAGATTTTTAGCTAGAATCAACTTGATTAAATCAAAGCGCTTGGCACCGATAGTTTTTAGATAACCGTACAAATCAACATTTTTTCTAAAGTCGTAAATGAAGAAGACAGCTACAAAAATAAGCGCAATAAATTGAAAGCTATAAATGGCGTATTCAAAGTAGTTTACAATACTCATGGCTGTATCAGGGTCTGTGATGCCAGCTGACCTTACGAAGTCAAAAATAACTGCACTAATTCCACCACCCGCATTGCGATTGATATTATCGGTTTCACTCTCTTGCTCTAAATTTAACACTTTATTATTTTTGATAAATTTATTCTTGCTTTCTGCGCTGTCAAAAATTAAAACCTTACCCGTCGTTTTTACTGGTTCTTGATTAGCGCGAGCCTTTTCTCCGGATTGTAGATTAGAAAGTATATACTGGTCTATATTTTCCTGTAAAAGACCAAATCTGCCCCCCAGACCTGAAAAATGTATATTTAAATTGGAATATTTGTTTTCGCCAGTGTCTTCTATTGATTTAAATGTTGAATATTGAACAGAATACTCTTTACCTACCAATGAACTCAAATAGTTTTTTATCTCCGGAATAGTTTTAGTTTTAGACACAGCGTCCATACCTTCGGCAAGTACGTTTAAGGTTTTGGGGTCAGGGCTTAGACTTTTGAAAACTCCTTCTTTAAAAGCATCTTTAGGAAGCAGTGTTAAAGATAAATTGTAATCATAACTATCTGGCTTTGAGCTTATATTGGTATTGAAGCCAATATTTTTTATATCTAGTGAGTTAACCACCCCTTCGTTCTTTAGTACCTGTAATGTAGTTGAATGGGTTTTATAAATCAGTTCATTTTTAGCTTCATTATATTTTTCACCTCCACCAACCTCATTTTCAGGAACAGTAGTAAAAAGAAGTATAGCTTTCTCATTAAAAATACTTCCGCTTGTGGCTTTCTGGGCATTAACTATATTAGAGCCTGAAATAAGTTGGTAGGCAACAGGAGAAATAAACAAAGCTAATATCAAAATTGAGATAAGATTAAAAGCCCACGTATAACGTGTTTTTCTAATTGTGGTTAAGATAATTTCATTTAATTTCATAGCTTGAAAAATTTAAATATAGTTTAGTTTTTAATCAAAGAAAAAGCCTACAATCAAATAAATGTTGTAGGCTAAAAAAACAAAATGTTTGGGGAATGTTTTAAGACAAAGGAACGGATTGGAAATTACCATCCATAGGTGAATAAAAGTCCACCAGCAAATTTATATCTCCAGTTCCACCCGCGTCTGGCTAGCCATCTATTGGCAGCATTCACCTCATCTGAGATATTGCCGCAGAAGCCAGCTTTTTTCTGCACTTCCAGTCTAAGATTTTCACCTCTTTGGGAGTCAGTTCTTCTGTCTTCCCAGTAAGCAGCTTTAGCTTGCTCACCAGCGGAAATGCTGACAGTGGGCAAGTTGGCTACACTGGATTGTTTGCTTGCGCCAATCTCAGGAGGAGTAACTCCTACACTGAGCGCAAAGGCAGCTGCTCCAGCGGCAAAACCAAGGCCTATCTTTAAACTACGAAACAAATTCATGAGTTGAACCTCAAAATGTCATGTGTTTGCATAGATATTAGTGAAATATAATTTAGCTTTTGTCAAATATTTTTTTTAACATTGCTCTATTTTACGCATCAATAAGCTTTAGATAGGGATGCTACAAAGCGAGGGTGAAACAAAAATTTTCACATTTACGGTAATGCAATCTGACAACCGATAAACACGTTGTCTTGGTGGATTTTCAAAAATTGGATGCTGAAGTTGGAGAAATTTAGTTCCCTGACAATCTCTTCCAAGCTAAACAGATAATGCTTCCACAAGGCGATTTTATCTCCCGCGTTAAGCGTAATTATCTTCTCCTCGTTGAAGAGACGGAACTTGAGAGTATAATTTTTATCTAGCTGTAAGTATTTAATCTTGCACTGCTTCTGGGCATCAAAAACGTGGTCGTAGTTGCACTCTGTAACATCAATGCCAATCAGTTTAGGCAACCACGCCCTTTCCATATTTTGGTCTTGCACGTATCTGAAGTTGAGATTGTTTTCTTTGGAATTCAACGAGTAGCTAATGATGAGCATATCGTTTTTGGTCATCACTCGCTGAATGGCGTTAAGTAAATCCGCCCTATCGATTTGGTTGTAGTTGCAGATGGTGTTACCGATAAAGGCAAATAAATTCCCCTCGTCCGAGTTCCATTTGGCTACCAAATCTTCCAAGCCGGATTTTTGCAAATCAAGCGCGTGAGTGTCTATTTCTACACTGCTGGTGAACTCCCTCAAGTTGTTTCTGCAAATTTCTAATAGTTCACTGCTGATGTCTAAACCAATATATTTTTTGACCAGATGCTCTCTTAGTAACAGATTGGAGGGAAAGCCGTTGCCGCAGCCGATATCAATAAAATTAAACTTATGGGTCAAGCTGTGTTTGATGTCGTACACACAATTCTTGAGTAGCTGTTCTATGGCAATTGAGACGCTGCTGACTTTCTGCTTGTACCTGCTATCCCAAAACTCGGCGCCGTGATTGGTGTAGTGGTATTTTAAATCAATTTCTTGCAGGGTTTCCAAATCTCGATATATCTCAAATTGGCTTTGAGTGTCAAATAGCTCGTAGAAGCTTTTTGGTAGGGAGACGGTTTTATGATTAGTGGTGGTACGGTTAAATTTCCTTCCCTCTTTAGCTAGTTGCTCTAGCTCATTCCAATTAGTAGGTGTATCTAATAGCTTTACTTTACCATCAACCTCAATTGTTTGTAGATTGTTCTTTTTATCTTTAGCGTCTTGTATATAATTAGCGATTGTTGTCTTTGTAACTGACAATTTCTTTGCAATCTGAGAGTTTATTAAAGTGTTCATAGCTTGACTAAATAGTAAAGCAAGTGCAATCGAACATGCTTGTTATCATTATTGGTATCTATAAATTTGAATTAGTTAAAATAATTGCTTCAACTTAAAAGCTGATATTTAAGCCAAAAAGTTGACATTATTGTGTTTTTGCGTTACAAGATTAACGGGCAAAATTGAATATCAACCTGCAACAATGACAACTCAATGGTTTAAGTAAATTTCCATCTATACTCTAAAACACATTTTGCTTGTCTTGTCCAGTGTCAAGCCTTTCCTAGTACGCTTACTTGAGGTGAGGTGCGGGTAGTTTTGGCTCAATAATCTTAAACTTTTACTGATAGGTAAAGGTCAGATGCGTGCTAACCAATTTTGTCCCAAATGCTCTACAAACTTCAATATCGCTTTGTTCATGTCTGCTAATTCTGCAAATCATAACTCTAAACTTTATAAAACTACCCTGCTTGTTTATACCAAGCTAGATATTGACCGTTACCTGTTTCTGCTAGCTGCTCTTAAACCACCTTATCCCGATGGATTTATTTGGAGCTTGCCCCAAGCGGTTTGTGTAGAGAGTCATGGTACTGCGTTCAGTTTAGAAACCGTCATTCAACAAGAACTAGGTTTAAGTGCTGATAGTTATGATTTAAACTATTTTGATTTAACCAAAACGGGAATGGAAACACGCGAAGATGAGAGATTGGCAATTATTGAGATTGAGCCAGAGCAGTTTATTGCCCTTTCGGTAGAGTACGATAACTTCACTTGGTGCCGCGATAGCGAGTGCGGGAAATTGCAGGAACTGTACATGATTGATTTGGCTACCTTCGCCATCCTAGAGCGAGCCAAGCAGTTGATAAAGAAGGATTTTTGTGAGGAAGAAATTAAATCGAATTACAACCAGCACCACGCATCATAAATCTAATTCCGCATCTACATCAATATAATATGACTACTTCAAAAAGATATTGGCGCCAGCGCAAGGATTTATTGCATGAGAGGGAACGCAAACTCAAGACCATTTTATCTCTGACCAGAGAAAAAGTTTTAAAGGAAGGCTGGGGGCAATGTTCGATGCGCGGGGTGATTCGACTGCTGCGGCAACATAACCTAAACCACAGCTACTATGTACCAACTAAGTTGGCTCTGGGTTTATTGCTAGCGGAGCAAGAATACGCGCTACTGGTGAGACTGTTTCAGGACGAACAGAAAAAGCAATACAGCCCACGGCAAACCCTTGCCAACTGCACCCAATTGATGATGTTTCATTTCACCCATTCCCAGAACTTGCTAGATATTTGGCTCGATAGAGAGATTATCGAAGAGTACAACAACCACAATGAGCAATCGCCAATCTATCAATATCTGAAGCTGGAGAATCGGCGCCAGCAGTTCTTACAGGAGATTTACTCTCTTTTTTACCAATTAAATCAAGCGCAACAACCAACTGAAACTACTACTAACTACCAGTATCAAAACCCCTATTTTCTGCTGAACGCTTGGCTGTACCACTTCATAGGAATGTCCCGTTTGGGTTTGTATCGAGATTTGAAATGGAACCAATCAACGGTGGAGATGAGCTTAAATCTGTTGCTAATCGACAAAAAAGGTGGTATTACATCGTAACCCATTTTCAATAGTTTCCACTTATATTAATGAGCCTTTCGTATGTATTTAAAAATAGTTTTACGACATCTAAAACCGGAACGCGCGCAAGATAACTGCACTTTACATTATAAAGATGGTCTGTCAAAAGTTTCGTTTGCCGATGCCCAAGAAATCCTTGCTAATCTGGATTTAAAGTCAAATTATGTAAAAGAAATTCGCTTTCAATATATGTTTGATAAAAACGTAATGGTAGGGCTACTTGTTAGCGTAATTTGTTAATAATTAAATTTGAATCAATTTAGTAGTGCTTGAGTTAAGAATAATCCGAGTTAAGAATGTGTCCCAACTCGGATGATAAATTTCATTCCTTAACGTCAGTCTTGACGCTGAGGCAATACGGGGTGAATTTTGCCTTCTCCAGCCAGAGCATTAGCGATCCAATAGACACCGCAGTGCTTAAATTTACCTTCAATAGCGAGTTTTTGCACTTCTGCTATCACCACATCACAATCGACATCGCTGAAGACGGCGCCATTAATCCTACAGTCGCGGCGCACGAACTCTCGCGTAACGTAGGCAACTGATTCTATCAACTGGGCTGCTTCCTCAGCAGTCGTTTGTTGCCCTTGGTTAGACAACGGTTGAAAATCACTCATAATTTGTACCCAAGAAAAGTTAAAAGACACAATTTTTAGTTGCATATAAAATTATGCAAGTTCTATGTTAAATATTTGCTACTTCTAGGCAAGTTATGTACTAGTTCTATGCTATATTTATGCTGCTGTAATTCTTTTTCTGCCCTTATAATCGGTATTTTCTGGAAATTTAAAATAATTCGTCTCTGAAAGTGATGACAGGATATATTATTCTCTATATAAGTAGGTATTTTCTGACAGCATAGAGCTAGGTTATAATTTTTAGCATAGGAGTCGTTGAAAGCCGTACTTTACAGTTTTTAGGTATCAATAGAGTGTTTAGTAATTGATTAGTAATCTTCAAAATTGTTGAGGTAGTCCCAGTCTTGCTCGTCATACTCATCATCGTTATCATCTTGATACTCGCTTGGATTATTTAGTTCGTGATTTATTTCAATTCCTTGTCCTGTTCTCATTGAATTGTAGTTTCTTTCTGCTAGGTAAGGCTCCGAATCCTTCTCTGGTAGGAATGGAGTAAACAATTTTTGGATTAGGGATTTCTCGTCAACTGAAACGTTTTGGGTGAGCTTATTGGTGCTGGAATTTGCTGGATTAAAGAAAAGGGTTTGGTCGGAAGGAACCTCAAAGAAAGCGGAATCGGATATTTGGCTGTTGTGTTCTGGTTGGGAGTGGTGGTAGTTATGAAAGTTAGGGGAGTTGTAGTAGTTATCATTCACGGTTAATTGCAAAATATCTTGGCTGAGGGTGGGACTTTGCAGGTATATGAATTGCACATGGTGAGGGTTATCTTGATAGTGAGTGTAGGTGTTTTTACTGCTGGTGAAGTAAATCAGGGTATCCTGTGAGTTTCCTTCTCGAAAACCCTGCATTTTAGCCTCCAGGGTTTTTGTGGGCTGCGTGCCTGTGTCCACTTCTAGCTGTAAAGTATAATTGTTGCCTACAATCAGTAAATCTCAAAGTTTTTCTGAACGCTGTTGATATCCGTATATAAATGTGAT
>ERZ1066121.1209-NODE-1209-length-19806-cov-9.143183_pt1 | contig 19806 bp, 14 predicted proteins | sample MGYA00382768_ERZ1066121 | MGnify/ENA primary metagenome ERZ1066121 (study PRJEB33369, sample SAMEA5778351) | biofilm metagenome | biome: Industrial cooling water; feature: Water cooling tower basin; material: Biofilm | place: United Arab Emirates | collected... | reverse complement strand
GGCGTCGTGCTGCGACACGAGGATCGGTGCGGTCCAGTTGAAGCGGTAGCGCGTGCTGTCGGTGCGCTCGGTGAGGTTCATGGCCGGCCACGGCATGATGGAGCGCCGCAGTCCGGTTTCCTGATCGAGCTCGTCAATGATGCCCTGATAGCAGCCGCCGTACACGTAGCGTGGATTCTTCGCGCTCACGCCGATGTTTGCGCTCTCGCAGCCGGCGCCATCCCACCAATCGCGGACGCCGATACCGAAGCCCTCGCTGCGCGAGCGGATGATCACCGAACTGTTGTCCTGCTGCCCGCTGTACAGCTTGTAGGGGAACGCATCGTCGACGGTGACGTGGTAGAACTGCGCCGTGGGCTGATTGTCCTGCGAGCTCCAGCTCGTGCCGCCGTCGAGCGACACGCTCGCGCCGCCATCGTTGCCATTGATCATGCGCTGCGCATTGGTCGGGTCGATCCAGAGCGCGTGATTGTCGCCGTGCGTGGCGGGCACCGTGCGGAAAGTCGCGCCACCGTCGATCGACTTGAGCACGGGCGCGTTCAGCACCCACACGACGTCGGCGTTCGCGGGATCGGCAATGACCTTCATGTAGTACCACGAACGCGTCTGAATCAGGCGATCGGCCGACAGACGACGCCAGCTGCGTCCCGCATCGTCGGAGCGATAGAGTCCACCCTCTTCGGCCTCCACGATCGCGTAGATCCGATCGGGATTCGCGGGCGAGACACTGACGCCGATCTTGCCCATGAGTCGGGGCAGGCCCTGCGTGAGACGCGTCCACGTCTCGCCGCCATCGCTGCTCTTCCAGAGCCCACTGCCTTCGCCGCCGCTGCGCACGAACCATGGCGTGCGCTGGTGATCCCAGAACGCTGCGTAGAGGATGCGCGGATTGGACGGATCCATGGAGAGATCGTTCGCTCCGCTCGTGCTGTTGGCGCCGGCGAGCAGCTTCGTCCACGTGCGACCACCATCCATCGTGCGGTAGACGCCACGATCGGCGCTCCCCTGCCAGCGATCGCCCTGAGCGGCGACGTACACCACATCGGGGTTGGTGGGGTGCACGCGCACGGCCGCGATCTGACGCGTGGTGCCGAGTCCGACGTGCGTCCAGGTGCGTCCCTGATCGGTGCTCCGGTACACGCCATCGCCGTATGACGACGACTGGCCGCGAATGGCGTGTTCGCCCATGCCCACATAGAGCACGTTGTGATCCGACGGCGCGACCGCAATCGCGCCGATCGATCCGGTGCGGAACCAGCCGTCGGAGATGTTGCGCCAGGAGATGCCGGCGTCGTCGGTACGCCAGAGCCCTCCGCCCGTATAGCCGGCGAAGAACGTGAGCGGTCGCGAGGGCACACCGGTCACGGCCACACTGCGTCCGCCGCGCGAGGGGCCGACGTTGCGCCACGGGAGCGAGGCAATGGGCGACGTGGCCGCACCGGCCGCCGCGTTGCGCGACGTCGTGGGTTGCGCAACGAGCGTGTGATGTGTGGTGGGAACGAACCACGACGCGGCGAGCGCCGCGAACAGCAGGCTGGAACGACGCATGGGGAGAGACGGGAGAGCGGTGGGCGAACGCGCCCGCCAGCATCGGCGGGCGCGCGGAGGAACTACAGGATGTACTTGCGCAGGTCTTCGTCTTCCACGATCGCCTTGAGTCGCTCGATGACGAGCGCGGCATCGACGCGAATGGGATCGCGCCCGCGGTCGGGGAGCTCGTACAGCACGTCTTCGAGCAATGTCGTCATCACCGTGTGCAGACGACGCGCGCCGATGTTCTCGAGCCGCTCGTTGACCCGCGTGGCGATGCGCGCCACTTCGCGAATGCCATCGTCGGTGAACGCGAGCGACGCACCCTCCGCTTCGACGAGCGCGGCGTACTGCTTGGTGAGCGCGTGCTCGGGGTCGGTGAGGATGCGAACAAAATCGTCTTCGGTGAGCGGCTTGAGCTCGACGCGAATGGGGAAGCGTCCCTGCAACTCGGGAATGAGGTCACTCGGCTTGCTGACGTGAAACGCCCCCGCGGCCACGAACAGGATGTGATCGGTCTTCACCATGCCGTAGCGCGTGCTCACGTTCGAGCCCTCCACAATGGGGAGCAGATCGCGCTGCACGCCTTCGCGAGACACGTCGGGGCCACCGCCCTGCCCACGTTCGCCCGCGATCTTGTCGATCTCGTCGAGGAAGATGATGCCCAGCTTCTCCACGCGCTCGAGCGCGTCGCTGGTGACATCCTCGATGTCGATGAGCTTGTCGATCTCCTCATCGAGGAGAATGCGCCGCGCTTCGCTCACCTTCACGGTGCGCTTCTTCTTGCGCTTGGGCATCATCTCCCGCAGCCAGTCACCGAACGCATCCATCCCTTCCGGGGCGCCTGGCATCATCTGTCCGGGGAGGTTCGGGCCCGCCATCGTCACTTCCACCTCGACTTCACGCGCATCGAGCTGTCCGTCGATGAGCAACGCGCGCAACTTCTCGCGCGTGCGCTGGTAGCGCTCCACGGTCGCATCCTGCTCCGGCGTGTGCGTGACGGCACCGGACGCGGACACGGTGAAGACGCCACCGTCGGCGACCGGCGGCGCGTCGGCCCGGGGCTCGGCGGGCGCCGGCGTCTGTCCACGCCGTGCGAGCACTTCCGGCGGTGGCGGCAGCAGCAGGTCGAGCAGGCGATCATCCACGCGCTCGTTGGCGAGATCCTCGACTTCCGTCTCACGCTCCGAGCGCACCATGTCGATCGCACTCTCGACGAGGTCGCGCACCATCGACTCGACGTCACGCCCGACGTAGCCGACCTCCGTGAACTTCGAGGCCTCGACCTTGACGAATGGTGCAGCCGCCAGCTTCGCGAGGCGGCGGGCGATCTCCGTCTTGCCGACGCCGGTGGGGCCGATGAGGATGATGTTGTTGGGCGAGATCTCGTCGCGGATGGCCTCGGGCGCTCGCTGACGGCGCCAGCGGTTTCGCAACGCGATGGCGACGGCCTTCTTGGCGTCGGCCTGTCCCACGATGTAGCGGTCGAGTTCCGCGACGATCTGGCGCGGGGTCAGGTCGGCGAGCCGAGCGACGGCCTGTTCAGTACGGGCAGATGGCATCCTGTCAATTTAGCACATCTGCCGTCGCCCACAGGGCCGCGCCCACGATTACCCCACCGGCTCGAGCACCGTGATGTTGGTGTTCGTGTAGACGCAGATGTCGCCGGCGATGCGGAGCGCCCGCTCGACAATCTCGCGCGGCGGCAGGTCCGTCTCGGCGACGAGCGCCCGCGCGGCAGCCAGGGCGTAGGAGCCGCCGGAGCCGATGGCGAGGATGCCATCGTCGGGCTCGATGATTTCGCCGGTGCCGGACACCATGAAGCCGTGCTGCGTGTCGGCCACGATCAGCAGCGCCTCGAGGCGACGCAGCACGCGGTCGCTGCGCCAATCCTTGGCGAGCTCCACGGCGGCGCGCGGGAGGTTGCCCGGGAAGCGCTCCAGCTTCTCCTCGAACTTCTCGAAGAGCGTGAGGGCGTCGGCGGCGGAGCCGGCGAAACCGGCGAGGACACGACCGCCCTTGAGGGCGCGGACCTTCACGGCCTGCGCCTTCATGACGGTATCGCCGACGGAGACCTGACCGTCGCCGCCGAGGGCGAGACGGCCGTTCTTGCGCACGGCGAGGATGGTGGTGGCGCGAATGCGCGGCAGCGTGCTCATGCGCGGAAGATAGGCGGCGTGATCGCTGCGCGAAGGGGGGCCATTGGTTACGTTCCGAGGATGACCGAGTCCACTCGTCCGCCGCGCCTCGCGTGGCTCGTCAATCTGTTCGACGATCCGGACGTGCAGCATGCGCACGCCGCCGCCACCCTGCGCCCTCTGGCCGCACGTCTCGGTGCCGAGGTCGTCCCGGTGTACGCGCTCGATCCCGGCGCCGAGCCCCTCGCGGCATTGCCCGAGGTCGAGCGCATCCCGTACACCGCCGCGCGCCTGCAGGCGCTGCTCGGCGAGCACGACCTCCCCGGCGGCGAGCCGGTGATCGCGCATCCGGGGGCGGGCGCGTCGCTTCGCGAGCGGGTGGATGCACTGGCCGAGGCGATGCGTGCGGTCGACCCGCAGCTGATCGCGGTACACACCCACGCGTACTCGGCGCTCGACCGATTCTTTCTGGGCAGCTTTTCGGAGAAGTTCTTCACGCGTTCGCCGGCGCCCGTGCTCGTGCTCAACCCGCACACGCCGGCGGTCACGCAGATGCCGCGGCTCCTCTTCGCCACCGACCTGTCTCGCAACGCCGAAACGGCCTTCAGCGAGTTGCTGCCGCTGGCGCACGCGCTGGGTGCGACCGTGCATGTCGAGCATGTGCTGCCGGTGCGTGAGCTGCCGCTGTTCATGTCGAGCGGTGCATCACGCGCGCAGTATGACGCGGAGATCGCCGCGCAGCGTGCACAGTGTGAAGCGGCGCTGGCCGTGTACCGCGCGCTCGCCGAGCGCGCGGGTGTCTCGTGCGTCGTGCGCGTAGACGAAGAGCGGGCGTCGCTCCCGATCGGCGAGTCACTGGAGGCGCTGGCCGAGACGCTTGATGCGGGACTCGTCGCCGTGGCCGCACATGGGGATCACCAGCGTCCCGGCAACATCGGTAGCGTCGCGCTGTGGCTCATGCGGCGCGCCGCGCGGCCTGTCGTCGTGTTCCCGGCGCGCGCGCGCTGATCATTCGCGAGCGTGGCGCCATCACGCTCGCGGATGCGCCTGCCGATACACCTTCTTGAGGCGATCCACACTCGTGTGCGTGTAGATCTGTGTCGTGCTGATGCTGGCGTGTCCGAGCAGCTCCTGCACCGCGCGCAAGTCGGCACCCGCGTCCACCAGGTGCGTGGCGAACGTATGGCGCAGCGAGTGTGTACTCAGATCGGCTCCTTCACTCACCGCGTCAAGCAGGGTGGTGATGGCCTCGTGAATCGCCCGAGCGCTGATGCGGCGCCCCCGCTCGCTCAGGAACAGTGCCTGTCGGTCGACCTTCTGTCCGCGCGCACCCACGAGGTGCGAGACGAGACGGTCGCGCGACTGCAGATAGTTGCGGATGGCGCGTTGCGCGTGCTCGCCCACCGGCACGATGCGTTCCTTGCGCCCCTTGCCGCGGACCTTGACCTGCAGCGACAGCAGATCGATGTCGGGCTGGTCGATCCCACGCAGTTCCGACAAGCGCAGACCGCTCGAATAGAACAGCTCCACCATGGCCGCGTTCCGCACATCGGTGAAGCGACCCGACATCGCGCGCGTGGCCGCGTGCGTCATGAGCGTCTCGGCCTGCGTGCGATCGAGGTAGGCGGGTAGTGTACGCGGCAGCTTGGGGGTGCCGACCGCGCGTGCGGGATTGACCTCGACGCGCTCGTCGCGATGCATCCAGCGATAGAAGCTGCGCACCGCCGACAAGCCACGCGCGAGCGTGCGTTTGGCGAGTCCGGCGCGCTGCCGATGCGCGAGCCAGCCACGCAACTCGAGCCGCGTGAGCGCTCCCCAGCTCCAGCCAGTCTCGCCGAAGTGCTGCGCCAGCCAGTCGGTGAACTCCCGCAGATCACGCCGATAGGCGATGAGCGTGTTGGGCGAGAGGTCGCGCTCCTTCTCGAGGTGTTCCAGAAACTCGGCCACGTCCGACGACGGCGCGGCGCGCTCGGGCGGCACAGTCGCGAGCGCGGGATCGGTTGTCGCGCGTCGCTTCGGAATGCCGCGAGGCATGCGTCTGCTCAGACCGCCGCAGCGGTGTCATCACGCACGACCGGCGTGATGTCATGTTCGACCATGAAGCGGCGCACCGCCGCGAGTGCACGATCGGCGAAGAGCTCGCGCTTGCGCTGCTTGTCGCGCACTGGCGGATCCAGTTCATCGAGCAATCCGAAGTTGGCGTTCATGGGCTGGAAGTGCGCGGGATCGGCCTCGCGCAGATACCGGTAGAGCGCGCCGAGCATGGTCGTGGGCGGTGGCAGCACCGGGTCATCGCCACGCAGCATGCGATTCAGATTGATGCCGGCCATGAGCCCCGTCGCCGAGCTTTCGGTGTAGCCTTCCACGCCGGTGAGCTGGCCAGCAAAGAGCACCTGCGGATCGTCACGCAACGCGAGATGCGGTGCGAGCGCTCCTGGTGCGTTCAGATACGTGTTGCGATGAATGCTGCCGAAGCGCAGGAACTCCGCATTGGCGAGTCCAGGCACGAGGCGGAAGACGCGTTGCTGTTCCGGAATGCGCAGCCGCGTCTGGAAGCCGACAAGATTCCACATGCGTCCCGCGCGATCCTCCTGACGGAGCTGCAGCACCGCCCACGGGCGACGATCGGTGCGCGGATCGCGCAGCCCGATCGGCTTCATGGGTCCGAAGCGCAACGTATCACGCCCACGTCGCGCCATCTCTTCGGCGGGCATGCACCCTTCGAAATACGGCACCGCGTCGAACTCCTTCGCGGTGAACTGATCGGCACCGGTAAGCGCGTCGATGAAGGCCTCGTATTCGTCGCGCGAGAACGGACAGTTCAGGTACGCCCCTGCGGCGTCGGCGCCTTCCATGGTTTCCTTGTCCCAGCGCGACGCACGAAACGCAATCGACTGATCGATCGATTCGACCGATACGATGGGGGCAATCGCGTCGTAGAAGGCGAGGGCGTCGACACCCAGTCGCGCACGGACCGACTCGGCGAGTGCGTGCGCCGTGAGCGGCCCGGTGGCAATGATGCCGGGCGACGGGAGCGTGTCCACTTCCTCGCGCACCACCGTGATGCGCGGGTGCGCACTGATGCGCTCATGCACGGCCGCGGAGAACACGTCGCGATCGACCGTCAGCGCGCTGCCGCCCGGCACGCGCGCCGTATCGGCGCAGGCCAGAATGAGACTCCCGAGCGCGCGCATTTCGGCCTTGAGCAGGCCGTGCGCGTTCGTGACTTCGGTGCTCTTGAAGGTGTTCGAGCAGACGAGCTCGCCCAGGCGGTCGGTCTTGTGCGCTTCCGTGGTGCGCGGCCCGCGCATCTCGTGCAGCACCACCTGGTGGCCGCGCTCGGCCAGCTGCCAGGCGGCCTCGCTACCCGCGAGGCCGCCACCCACAACATGAATCGGTGCGTCGTGTGACATGCTGCAATATACGAGGACGGGCGCTCTCCCCACTGGGGGAGAGCGCCCGTCCTCGCAAGGTCGATCAGATCATGCGACCGTGCGTCAGGCCACAAGCTCCGCGTCGTTGGCCTCGTCGGGCGCCGGCACATCCCATTCGTTCGCGCACTTGAGGCACTTCCGGAAATGTCCACGAGAGGCCTTGAACTTGGCCTCGGCGCCGGCGTAGCCGCACTCGGGGCACACATCCTTGACCGGCTTGTCCCACACGACAAAGTCGCAGCTCGGATAGTTCTCGCAGCCGTAGAATGCCTTGCCGCGCTTCTTCGATCGACGCTCGGCGATCTCACCACCGTCCTTCGGGCAGTGGACCCCGGTAGGCATGGAGCGCGTGCCGCGACACTTCGGAAACTTCGAGCAGCCCAGGAAGTCGCCCGAGCGGCCGTGGCGCACGACCATGGGCTCGCCACACTCGTGACACGCGTAGTTGGTGAGCTGCGCCGGCTTCTTCTCGCCCTTGATGGGACGCGTGTACTTGCACGCCTTGGGATGATTCTCGCAGGCCACGAACGGGCCGAAGAAGCCGCCCTTGGGTACGAGCCGCCCCCCACACTCGGGGCACTTCTCCTGCGCGAGTCCCGAGAGATCGTGCGCCTCGGCGATGAGCACGTCGAGGTCGTCATCGTTGAGCGTCTTCTGGAACGGACGCCAGAAGTCCGTCAGGGCGGTGCCCCACTCGAGTTCGCCGTCGGCGATGCGATCGAGCTCGCCCTCCATCTGCGCCGTGAAGCCCACGTCGAAGATGTCGGGGAACTTGCGCACCATGACCTTCTCCACCGTCTCGCCGAGAGGCGTGGGGAAGAAGCGCCGCTGTTCGAGCGAGACGTAGCGCCGCTCGGCCAGCACGGAGATGATGGATGCGTAGGTGGACGGACGACCGATGCCGAGGCGCTCGAGCTCCTTGACGAGCGAGGCTTCGGAGAAGCGCGGCGGCGGCTCGGTGAAGTGCTGCTTGCCGTGAATGTCCTTGACGGGCACGCGCTCGTCGAGTTCGAGCGGCGGCAGTGCCTGCTCGTCTTCGAGTGCCTTGGCGTCACCCTCTTCGCGGGCTTCGCGATACAGGCGCAAGAAGCCGTCGAACTTCATGACGGAACCCGTCGCGCGGAACAGGTACTGATGGCCGCCCGCTGCCACATCAAAATCGACAGTGGTGGTGTCGAACACCGCCGGCGCCATCTGCGACGCCATGAAGCGCTTCCAGATGAGTTCGTAGAGCTTGAACTGATCGGCGGTGAGGAACTTCTGCACGCGCTCGGGGCGGCGTGACGGATCGGTGGGACGCACCCCTTCGTGCGCGTCCTGCGCGTTCGCCTTGGCGCTCGGATAGAGCTGCGGGCCGGCCGCGAGGTAGCCCTCGCCGAACTCCGCGCGCAGCCAATCACGCGCCGCCAGCGCCGCGCTGTCGGAGACGCGCGACGAGTCGGTACGCATGTACGTGATGAGACCGACGGTGCCGTCTTCGCCGCCGATGTCGATGCCTTCGTACAGATCCTGCGCGAGGCGCATGGTGCGCTTCGAGCCGAAGCCGAGCTTCTTGGCCGCTTCCTGTTGCAGCGTGGACGTGGTGAACGGCGCGGATGGATTCTTGCGACCCTCGCGGCGCTTCACTTCGGTCACGGTGAAGCTCTTCATGCCGCGCAGATCGGCGAGGATGCGATCGGCGTCGGCCTGACTCGCGATCTCGGGCTTGTCGCCGTCGACGTGGTACTTCTTCTTGAATCCCTTGCCGTCGATCTGGTGGAGACGCGCAACAAACGGCTGCGTGCCCTTCTGCAGATCGGCCGCGATCGACCAGTACTCGACCGGGGTGAACGCGCGAATATCGCGTTCCCGCTCGACGATCAGCCGCAGCGCGACCGTCTGCACACGTCCGGCCGAGAGCCCCTTCTTGACGGTTTTCCAGAGCACCGGGCTTGCCTTGTAGCCCACAAGCCGGTCGAGCACGCGCCGCGCCTGCTGGGCGTCGACGCGATGGCTGTCGATCTCGCGCGGCTGCTCCATGGAGCGCTGAATCGCGTCCTTGGTGATTTCATGAAACAGGACGCGACGGATCGGCGCGTCGACGCGCGCGCGGGCCGGCCCCGTCGTGAAGAAGTTCGCGACGTGCCAGCCGATGGCTTCGCCTTCGCGATCAGGGTCGGTCGCGATGAAGACTTCGCGCGCGACCTGGGCGTGCTTCTTGAGGTCGCTGAGAATGTCTTCCTTGCCTTCGATGGTGACGTACTCGGGTTCGAAGCCGTGTTCGATATCGATGCCGAGCTTCTTCGCGGGCAGATCGCGCACGTGCCCGACCGTGGCCTTCACCGTGTAGCTGCCGCCGAGGTACTTGCCGATGGTCTTGGCCTTGGCTGGCGACTCGACAATGACGAGCGCCTTGCCAGCGGCGGGCGGTCCACTGTCCTCGACGACGGATCGACGGCTGGCCGTCTTCTTCGCAGGTGCCTTGCGGGCCGCGGTCTTGGCGGCCGATTTCGCCGCCGTCTTGGGCGCGGCTTTCGCCGCGGTCTTCCGGGCGGCGGTGCCCGCCGACTTCGCGGCCGTCTTGGCGGCCGATTTCGCCGCTGGCTTGGCGGCGCTCTTCGTGGCCGACGCGCCCGAGGACCGGGTGGTTTTCTTCGCGACTTTCTTGATCGCCATGGATTCAGTGCAACTGGGAGTGGTCGACCGGCAGCGCGTCGACCTCCACGCCGAGTTCGTCGGCGAGGAGGCGGATGTCCTGACGCGTGATCGGGCCGTCCAGGTGGTGCAGCGCGCGCTCCACGATGGTCTCGAAGACGCCGAGCCCCGTGGAGGAGGTGTTGTACAAGGTGAGCAGGTAGCCCCAGGCGTCGGGCGTGAAGCGGCCACGTTCGTGGGGCCCCTGCACACGCAGCGCAGGCCTCGGAATCTGCACAACGCGCGGGGGCGTGCCCGACGCATTCTGGCTCACGAAGCGCGCGAGGACTTCATCGATTTCGTGCCGCGCCAATCCTCTGGCTGCCAGATACTGCTCGACGTCCCCGACATCTGCGTCGGGGGCGAACTGCGCACGAAGCGCGGCGAGCATCTGATGCCAACGATCGGTCATCGGGGGTCCTGATCCGGGGCGGCGCGCCGTGCGAACGCACAGGCGGCCTCCACCAGCTCGGGTAATGAAAGAGAATCGGTGTCGAGCGTCAGCTGGGCGGTGGCCCACGCCGCCGCCCGTTCCTGCAGCAGACGAACGAGGACCCGATCCGGCTCGGCAACCGCCAGCAGGGGGCGCACATTCGGATCGAGCGCCAACCGCGCGAGGGCCGTTTCGGGACGGGTCGAAAGATGGATCATACTGACCTTCCCCCCGATTCGCGCCAGTACGCCGGGTGCCGTGAGCCATCCGCCACCCGGCGCCCAGACCGCGGGCGGCTCGGTGAGGAGCTGCGCCGTGAGCTCGTATTCCATTCGGCGGAACGCTGCTTCTCCTTGTTCAGCAAAGAGTTGCGCGATCGACAGCCCGGTCTGCTCGGCGAGGCGCGTGTCGAAGTCCACGAAGGGGACCGCAAGCTGCGCCGCCACCAATCGACCGACGGTGCTCTTCCCCGCTCCCGGCAGGCCGACAAAGGCCACGGGGCGCGCGAGGGGTGGCCGCCCCGGCTCAATCGGGCGGTCGGCGATCACGCCTCGGTCACCGCCTCGCGGCGCGCGACTCGGGCGTCGAGGTGGGCCAGATACGCGGTCAGGTTTCGCTGGACTTCGACCAGCGAATCGCCGCCGAACTTCTCGAGCATGGCCTGCGCCAGCACGAACGCCGCCATCGCCTCGGCGATCACGCCCATCGCCGGCACGGCCGTGACATCGCTTCGTTCGGCGGCCGCGGAGGCGACGGCGCCGGTGGCCACGTCGACGGTGGCAAGCGGTCGCATGAGCGTGGCGATCGGCTTCATGGCCACACGAATCACGAGTGGTTCGCCGGTCGTGATCCCGCCCTCGAGACCACCGGCGCGATTCGTGGGGCGCGCGACGTGGCCAGCGCGCGTGCGACCGGGCGCCGGGATGACCTCGTCATGGACCTCGGCCCCGGTGCGACGTGCCGCTTCGAAGCCAAGCCCGATCTCGACGCCCTTGACGGCCTGAATCGACAGCATCGCCTGTCCCAGCCGTCCGTCCAGCCTGCGATCCCAGGACACGTGCGAGCCAAGCCCGAGCGGCAGGCCGGTCACCACCACTTCGCAGACGCCACCGAGCGTGTTGCCAGCGCGCTTGATCGTATCGATCTGCGCAATCACCGCCTGTTCCGCCTCGGCGTCGAGCATGCGTACGGCGCTCGCGTCCGCCACGGCGTTGAGATCGTCCGGCCACTCGGCAGGTCGCTGCGCGACGATGCCACCGAGCTCGGCAACGTGCGAACCGATGCGCACGCCGAGCGTCTCCAGGAACTGCCGGCAGACCGCACCGGCCGCGACGCGGGCGGTGGTTTCTCGCGCCGAGGCACGCTCGAGAATGTCGCGTGCGTCCGTTCGATCGTACTTGAGCACACCAACGAGATCCGCGTGCCCGGGGCGCACGCGTGTCACGGTGCGCTTGCGCGGCCCCTCGGCGTCACTTTCACGCGGGGCCGGATCCATGATCTCGGTCCAGTTCTGCCAATCGCGATTGCGAATGAGCAGACTGATCGGGCTGCCGAGCGACTCGCCGGCGCGCACGCCGGACAGGATCTCGGCGCGATCGGTCTCGATTTGCATGCGACGGCCGCGGCCGTAGCCCTGCTGGCGTCGCGCCAGCTGCGTATCGACGTGTTCGGCGAGCAGCGGCACACCCGCCGGCAAGCCTTCGAGAATGGTGACGAGCGCGGGACCGTGTGACTCACCCGCGGTGGTGAAGCGCAACATGTTCAGTTCGGGCAGAAGACCGACGCGCCGTCGCGCGTCCCTGCCAAACGTAACGCGCCGCGTCCCGGAGGGGAGACGCGGCGCGTGTCGTCAGACGGGCTGTGTGGCGAGGGTGGCGGCCAGCGATGTCTCGCCGGCGCGCCTGCCGATCGTCAGTTGCAGATCGTGCTGAAGTTGTTCGGCAGTTCGACCAGCGTGACGCCACGGAGGGTGGCACCGACGAGGACGATCGCGCCGTCCGAGCGCTGCGAGGCGCGCACCGGTCCGATGATCGGATCGCGGATGGGCACACTGGCCACACGCTTGAAGCACCAGCTGTCGTACACATCGATCACGGGCTCGGCCGACGCCACGAACGCGAGCCGCGACTGCAGCGTGGGCGAGTTGAGACCGCGGTTCTGCGGGTGGAAGTCCAGACCGCCGGTGCTGCCGAGCGACTGGAAGATACCCTGCAGGCGCAGCGTCCGGTCGAAGACGTACGTGGAGTCACCCTTGATGGCCGCGAGCTCGCCATCGAAGTTGATCGCCACGCCCTGCACTCGCGCAAAGCTGTTCGCGATGTAGTCACTCACATCCATGGCGCGGGACACGCCGCGATCGATCACGGGGAGCGGCGGCAGCATGTCGAAGCCGGTGAGGGCGTCGTACATCATGCCGCGGCTACCGAGCACCGGGCCGCCTTCACCCACGACCGCGCGCCGGAAGTTCCCGGAGTTGCGCACGTAGGTGGTGTCGCGGAACGCGAGCTGATCGATGCGAATGACGATCGAGTAGTTGAAGAAGGAGCCATCGGGCAGCGGGATGCGCTGCGCGAACGGGACCAGCGTGGAGTCGCTGCCGACGCCGCCCGCTGCGTAGCGCTCGATCTCGAGCGTGTCGGCACGGTTCGCCGTCTGGCCCATCGCCTGTTCGAAGAAGAAGTGCGACGTGGCACGCGTGAGGTTCTCCCAGCGCACCGTGCCCTTGCGAGCGAACGGCAGCGTCTGGCCCGGCGTGGGCGTGGTGGAGTAGACCAGCACGACATCCTGACAGGCCGAGCCCGAGGCCGATCCGCCCGTGCACGTCGAGGCGAGGTACTGGGGACGGTCGGAGAAATCGTACACCGTGCGCTGCGTGATGACTTCGTCGGTCGCCTCCGATCGCACCGACGTCACGCTGTACGCGATGATGTTGGGCAGCGGGTAGCGATACACTTCCTGACCGGTCGCGCCGCGGCGCAGGTCGACGTAGCTGATCGTGGTACCGCCGGAGTTGGCGACGAGCAGCGTGTCTCCCATGACACCGTCACGATTGCGCGGCCACGCCGCGATGCCCCAGGGACGCGAGCCCACGAAGATGGGCTGGCGGAAGCTGGAGTCGGCCAGATTGTAGACCTCGAGCTGGTTGCGCTCGATGTTCGACAGATACAGGCGGTTGTTGCGCGGGAAGTAGATCGCGTCGGCGATCTGGCCGCCCGTGGGCAGCGGACGCGTGTAGCCGGCCACGACGACGGCCGTGTCGACGCGCACTCCCCCCGACGTCTGGCGCGCCACATCACGTCGCCCGTTGCTGTTGCGGGCGAAACCCTGCACCGTGACCGGCGTGGGGAACGTGGTGATCGGAATGCGCGTCTCGAAGGTGCGGACGAGCGTGCTGAAGCTGCCGTTCGACTGGATCGAGTCGGCCTTGACGAGCGCGCCCGTGAGCGTGCGCACCTCGTAGCCGAGTGTGGTGATACCCACCGGGTCGGTGGCTTCGACGAAGATCGTATCGCTCACTTCGAGGCGACGGGCGACACCGGTCGTGACGGTGGGCACCGAGTTCACCTGATCGGGACGCTGCACCGGATACGTGACCGGGGTACCGAGCACGCGCTGGTTGAGCGAGTCGACGATGAACGGCGTGACTGTGAGTGACGTCCCCGACACACTGTCCGGAATGACCAGAGTATCGAGGGCGGCCACGCTGTCGCGCAGCGGCGCGCTGAAGCCCATCGAATCGGCGGCGCGGAACGCGCCCGTCGTGACGTAGCCGAGCGTGCGCACCTTGAACTGGGCACGACCACTCAGCGACAGCACGAGCGCCTTGCCGGTGACGACGGGGCTGCCACCGACCGGGCTCGTGATGGTCGCGGACGGCGGCGTGAGGTTGCCGACGGTGAGCACGAGATTGGCGGTGTCGGACTGATTGCCCGCACCATCCTCGGCCAGCGACTCCACGATGACGGTGCTGCCGAGCGGCGCCGACGATGGCACACGCGCGGTGATCGTATACGTGAACTCCTGAATCGCACTCGTGAAGGTCGTGTCGATGGCGGCGGTGAAGCCACCGGTGAGCTGGACGCGGATCTTCTTGAGACCGATGTCGTCGCGGGCCGTGACGCTGAACTGCAGCAGCGAATCGGCCTGATTGACACCGCGCGACATGGTGACGCGCGGCTTGATGGTATCGCGGAACGGTGGATCGATCACTTCATCGCCATCGCAGGCCGCGAGGCCGCCGGCGGCGATGACGGCCAGGACGGCGCGGCGTAGCCGCGTCGCGCCCCGGGCGCCAGAGAATGTGAAGGCTCGCATGGGGTGTGTGTCTCCTCGGCGCGTTAGCGGCTCGGCGGCAGCGTTTCGCCGCCTTCGAGGATGTGCGGCGTCACCAGGATGAGCAGGTCACGCTTGGTTTCGTTCGTGGTGTTCTGCGAGAAGAGGCGACCAGCGAACGGGATGTTCATCAGGAACGGGATGCCCGAGCGGAAGCGCGACACTTCGGTGACGGTGAGTCCACCGATGACCGCGGCCTCGCCATCGGCCACCAGCACCTGGCTCTCGGCGCGCTGCTGGTTGAAGATGATGCCCACGTCCGACGGACCCACTTCGGCGTTCGAGTTCTCGGCCTTGATGCTGAGCATGACCATGCGGTTGTTGGTCACCTGCGGCGTCACGCTGAGACGGATGCCGGCTTCCTTGATCTGCACCGAGGCGCGCGGGAAGAAGGTTTGCGCATTCGGCTGCACCTGGCCGCCGGCACCTGCGCCACCGCCTGCACCACCACCGCCGCCAGCGCCGCCGCCCACACCACCGGCGCTCGCGTCGATCACGCGGATCGGGATCTCCTGACCCACGAAGATCTCGGCCGTGCGGTTGTTGAGGATCGTCACGCTCGGCTCCGACTGCACATCGGCCAGCGACGACGTCTGCAGCGCGTTCAGGAACGCGGTCAGCTGGTAGCGACCGAGCGCGGTGGAGTAGATGAGGTTGAGCGCGTTCGGCTTGATGGCATTGTTCGCGTTGGCGATACCCGAGATGGCGTTGCCACCGAGGGCGATGCGGGCCGGGCCCTGGAAGGGCGTGCCACCACCACGCGAGTCCGGCACACCATCACCGTCGGTGTCGATCGGCACGAGCGTGTTCGGATCGGTGCGCGGCACCAGCTGCTGGAAGAACTGCTTCGTGCCCGTGCCCAAGTCGTAGGCAAGGCCGATGTCCTGAATGCCCGTGCGATTGATGAAGATGATCTTCGCCTTGATCGCGACCTGCGGCGTGCGCACGTCGAGCTCCTGCAGGCGCTTGATGAGCTCCGGCAGACGCGTCGGGACTTCGGAGATGATGAGCTTGTTGGTGGCCGAGTCGGCGCTCACCGAGCCGCGCATGACGCAGCCCTGGTTGTCGAGCTGGTTGCCCTGACCGCGACCGCCGCCCTGCGCACCCATGCCGCCCATGCCGCCCATCGCGCCCATGCCGGCGCCACCGCCCACGTTCTGCATCGTCTGCATCGTGGTGATGTTCGAGCAGTCACGCGCGAGCAGCGCGCGCACCGTGGGCACGAGGCTCACGGCCTTGGCGTAGTTGACGTTGACGATCTGCGTCACGAGCGGCTCGAGCGCCTGATTCTGCGCGAGCGCGCTGTAGCTGTCGACCGTGATGATGCCGCTCGGGTCTTCCGTCGCGGCGAGTCCCTGTGCCTGGAGCAGCGCCTGCAGCGCCACGTCCCACGGCTTGTCGGTGATTTCGGCGGTGACGGTACCCTGCACGAGCTTGCCCACCACAATGCTGCGGTTGGCGAAGGTCGCGAAGGTGGCGATCACGTCGCGAATATCGGTGCCGTCGAAGTTGATGCTGATGCGCGGCTGCGTGGAGGGCTGCAGCTGCGGCTGAGCGCGCTGCGGCGCCGCCGGAATGGCGACGGGCAGTTCGATGCGCGCCGGGGTGTCGTTCGACGAGAACGAGCTGTTGGTCTCGAGGCGACCCGCGCGCTCATCGCGCGTGATCGGGGTCTCGACGAGAGCCGGCGTCGTGACCACCGGCGTCGCGGTGACGCTCGGCGTGTTGATCGGGGCGAGCACCGGCTCGACGGGCTTGAGCGCTTCGAGCGGTACGTTGTTGAGACCGGCCGTCTGCGAGGCGAGCGTCACGGTCGGCGCGGGAAGCGTGGCATCCGTCGCGATGGTCGGCGTGCTGACGTTCGCGGTGGCGGCGGCCTCGTTGGCTGCGGCGGGCTGCGCCTGCGCAAGCGTGACCGTCGGGGCGAAGCCGCCCGGCGTCATGTCCCAGCGCGCGAACTGCGCGGTGCCGTGCACGACGAGTCGCACTTCGCCCGCCGCCTGCTTCACGGTGTAGCGCTGGCGACCAGCGAGCTCGATGACCACGCGCACCGTATCGACCGCGAACTGCGCGACACGCACATCACGCACAGCGCCGCGCGCGGCGCGATCGTACGCCCGCGGCTTGACCGCCAGGCGCGCACCGATGACGTCGAGCACGACACGCGACGGATTCGCGAGCGTGAAGTCGCGCACCGTGGCGCTCGCGGCATCGAGGCCGACGACCACTTCGGCGCCCTCGGCGCCTGGCACGAGCGAGACGCCGGTGACATTCGTCGCGGCGCGCGCACCGAATGCCGAGTACATGGCCGCAGAGGCGGCAGGTGAGGCGGTGCCGGGCACCGGGCGCGTGGCGGCGTCGAGCGCCGCTGCGTGCACCAGGGCCACGGTCAGCACCGCGGCCGTCGTCTGAACGATCATCGCGTCCTCGTGGTGGTGGAATCGCTGGTCAGTGGCAGCGTTTCCTGCCGGCTGAATCCGAACTCGTCGATGGAGAAGATCACGGCCTTCTGGCGAATGGCCGAGACGCGCAGGCGCCCGAGCGTCTGCCCGAGCCGTACGCGGTACTGCGACTGCGACGTGACATCGCGGAGAATCGCGACGGAGCCGCGACCGTTGGGATCGAAGGCGACCGCCGTGAGTCGAAGATCACTGATGAGCGGACGGATTTCGCCACTCGACATGAGCGATTCGTACGGGTCGCGACGACCACCACCGGCGTAGCTGAACACCTCGCGTTCGAGCTGCACCGTGGTCGGCGCCGCGCTACCGCGGCTCACCGTCGTGGCCGAATCACCACGGCCGCGTTCGGCGAGTGGTGCGGTCTGGGAGGCGGCCGGCGCGGCCTTGGCGGCAGGCTTCGTCGTCTGCGCGTCGAGGCGCGTGGGCTGCGCCAGCGCGAGGGGAATGAGCAGCACGCCAAGCAGGCGCGCCGAGCGAGGCGTGATCATCGAGTCTCCTCCGGACGCGCGCTTGCGACGCGCTGCGGCACGGACGCCGGCGCCGTGCGCTCGACGTAGGTTTGCAACGTGACGATGGCCTGCAGGCCATCTTTCTGACCGCTTCCACTGCGAACCGCGCCGCGCCGCACCGTGCCGCCGATAGGCGAGAGCGTGAAGTGCACGGGCGCCACGATGCGCGGCAGCGACCCGACGTTGGCGAGGAACCCGCCGATGTCGTGGTAGCGACCGACGATCGTGACTTCGTAGCGATGCGTGTCGAACTTCTCGCCGTGAATCACGGGCTGCGGCGTAAAGCCGCCGACATCGAGCCCGGCACGACGTGCTGCCGTGGACACCTCCTCGAGCAGCGCCGGCACTTCGTTGTCGGTGGGCACCAGGCGGCGCATCGCGGTGAGCGCAGCGCGCTGCTCCGCGGCCTCGGCGCGCAGCGCATCCACGCTGCCCGCCTTGAACTCGGCCTGCGCCGTCTTGTTCGCCTTCTCGAGCGCTTCGACGCGCGCTTCATCGAGCGCGAGCTGTTCCTGGGCGGTCGAGTACGGATAGAGATAGTAGACCAGCGCGAGCGCGACGGCGACGAAGCCGATGACGAACTTGATCTGGTCGCGCTGATTCTGCGGAAGCAGGGACATGACGTGGGGCCTCGGTCAGCGAACGGGAACGACGAGCGGTTCGGTCGTCAGCAGATCCTTCGACGGGACTTCGTATTCCGCCTCGATCTCGAACTGCGTGACGTCTTTCGTATCGACCACGACGATTTCGGACTTGACGAGGCGCACGAGCTTGACGAACGGCGAGCTCTCGAGGTCCTTCATGAACTGCGTGAGGGCCTGCATGTCGATGGTCTGGCCCACGACCTTGAAGGCGACCGGTTGATTGATGATCACCGAGTCCTTCACGGCCGCACTGTCAGCCGCGGCCTTCGCGGCGGCCTTGGCCTTGCCCTTGGGCTCGACGTCGACGGGACGCGCGCCCGGCGGCAGGGTGGCCGTGCTGGTCTGCTCGACCGACGTGAGCCACGTGTACGACGGCAGCGCGGCGCTGATCTCGTCGAGCAGGTGCGCCCAGATGTAGCGGTTGTCGTCGATCGTGCGAATGATCGACACCTGGCGTTCCACCGAGTCGCGCTCGGCGGTCACCTTGCGGCGCGCCTCGAGCACCGTGGTCAGCCGCGCGGAGTCGCGCACCGCGCGATCGAGACGCGTCGCCACTTCGCCGGCGCTCGCCTGCTGCGACGTGAAGAGCACGCCCACCACCGCGAACGCGGCCACCACGGAGCCGGCGGCGCCGAGCAACCACGGGTCCTTGACCTTGCTGCCGAAGCCCTGGAACGCCGAGCCAAGACTGAACGACGCGCTGCGGCTGCTCTTGCCGGCCTTCTTGGTGCCGGGGAGGAGATTGACCTGGATCTGCATGGATTCGCGACCTCGCCTCAGGCGATCGACCGGAGGGCGAGCCCCACCGGCAGCATGAGCAGTGGCGCCACTTCATCGGTGGCCATGAACTCGAGCGCGCCCTCGCGCACGGACAGCCGCGCCAGCGGATTGGCGAGCTGCACCTGCAGGCGCAGACGCTCACCCAACCACGGCAGCAGGCCCGGCGTGCGCGCCCCACCACCGCAGGCAAACGCCGCGCGCACCTGACCGTACTGACGCGACGAGCTGGCGAGGAACGACATGGCGCGCTCGAGACCGACCGCCAGTTCTTCACCGCGAAGCGCGATCACTTCATCGAGCGCGGGCGTGCGATCGTAGCCGCGCACGAGCTGCTCGGCGTCCTCGGCGGTGAGACCGTGGTCGCGCTGCAGATCCTCGCGGAACTTGCGAGTACCGACCGTGAGGTCGCGCGTCAGGATCGGCACGCCCTCGTCAAGCACGTTCAGCGTGGTGATGTCGTTGCCGATGTTCAGCAGCGCCACCACGCCCTGCATGGCGTCCGGGTAGTTGAGCGCGAACGCGTTGTGCAACGCGAAGGCATCGACGTCCATGATGCGCGGCGTCACGCCGGCGTCCTCGAGCAGATGACGCTTGACCTCGACGAGGTCGCGCTTGGCCGCCACGAGCAGCACGTTCATCTCGAGGCTGTCACCGTCCGGATCGAGCACCTGATGATCGAGCTCGACGGAGTCCATGTCGAAGGGCACGTGCTGCTCCGCTTCCCAGCGGATGAGCTCCGCCGCCTGCGCATCCTTGACGCGCTCGACCTGGATCTTCTTCACGATGACGTCGCGTCCACCCACGGCCGCGACGACCTCCTTCTTCTTCCCACCGATCGTCTCGAGCGTCTGACGGATCGCCTCGGCGACGA
>ERZ1066121.1208-NODE-1208-length-19811-cov-6.351438_pt1 | contig 19811 bp, 18 predicted proteins | sample MGYA00382768_ERZ1066121 | MGnify/ENA primary metagenome ERZ1066121 (study PRJEB33369, sample SAMEA5778351) | biofilm metagenome | biome: Industrial cooling water; feature: Water cooling tower basin; material: Biofilm | place: United Arab Emirates | collected... | reverse complement strand
CACGGCTGCTGCTGGCGTCCGGCGTGATCTGGACCCACTGTTATTGGCTGGTCACGGGCGACAGCGCGGTTGACGAATTGAGCGGCGTCATCGGACTGCCGGTGTCGCATCTGGCGGTGAACGGTTTTTTCTTCGTCAGCGGATTTCTAATCTGTCAGAGTCTGTTTCGCCAGCCCGGCTGGTTCAGCTTTGCCGCGATGCGGGTGGCGCGGATCTGGCCGGCGCTGATTGCGTGCACGGTGCTGACCATTGGAGTATTCGCGCTGCTCAGCGGCCGACCGCTGGCCTATGTGATCGATGCCGACAGCCTGCGTTTTGCCGCCATGAACCTGCTGATGGCCAAGGCCGAATATACGTTGCCGGCGCTGACGCCGGGAGGACCGCCACTGGTCGTCAACGGGTCGCTATGGACGATCCCGTGGGAGCTGCGCTGTTACGTCGTCATGATGCTTGGATTTGCGATTGCGGCACCCCAGCGCGAGGCCATTGTGCGCCCGGTGCTCGCGATCAGCGTGGCGGCGGCGGTGCTGTGGGCGGTGGCGCAGGCGTGGTGGCCGGGTTTCCCCGACACCAAGAGCGGGCTGTTGTACAACATCGACATCTGGATGCGGCTGTGGGGTTGTTTCGCGGCGGGCGGACTGGTGTGGCTGGAACGTCGCCGGGCGATGCCGCCACAGTGGTTCGCGGCTGTGCTGACCGTGCTGGCCATTGCCGAGCATCAGGTGGTGGGGACGGCATTGCTCGCGACGCCGGCCATCATGGCGCTGGTGCTGGTCGGCGTGTTCGGCGGCGGACCGGCGCGCGCAGTGACCGCAAGCTGGCCGGATTTTTCCTATGGCATCTATATCTTTGCTTTTCCGGTGATGGTGCTGCTGGCCAGCTTGTTTCCGGATTTGCGCAGCGACCATGCGGTGCTGGCACTTGCCAATCTGATAGCGGTTTTGCCGCTGGCCGCCGTGTCGTGGTTCGTCATCGAGAAACCGGCGCTGGCCGGCGCGCGCGACTGGTTGCGTGCCCGTCGTGCCCCCGTGGCGACGCTGGCCCGGTAAGCCGATGTTTACCCTTGGGGTGCGATGATCGCACGGCCAAGGGGAAATGCCATGTTAGCCGTCAAAAGCCGTCGCTCGTCCGACTATGTCGCCCGCCCGCAGCCGGTGGAGTTGCGCATCGCCGATGCTGCCGCTGGTCCGGGTGTCGCAAGCCCGGCGCGGCTGATGCAGGCCGAACTGGCGGCGCGCCTTACCCCAGACAAAGGCCCGGCCAGCACGCCGAGCGGCATTTCGCTGCGTGGGCGGGCCGCGCTGATCTGTGCTTCCGCGCTGGTGTGCTGGCTGCCCGTGGCCGCTGCGGTGTGGATTGTCGTGGTCTGACGGACTGCGACGAAAGATTGCGCTTTCCTACATACAGCGAATCGGCATAGGGCTTTGTTCCTAATTTGTTCCACTCTCTTTCGGAGTGGTTGCACAGGGGGAACATCATGCCAACCGACAATTTCGCTTCTTTCGGCGACGTGCCCGCCGCGCCCGCGCAGCACGTATTTCTGATAAATCCCGGAGCAGCACCGCTGGCGCGCGTGACCAAGGCGATTCGTGCGGGTGGCGACGGCACGATCACACTGCGCGCGGCGGGCGACGATGCCGATGTCGTCCATCCGGTGCTGGCGGGCGAGTTGATCATTGCACGGATCACGCATGTGATCGCCGCCGCCCCCGCCATGGCGATCATCGGTTACGCCTGACATGCTGGACTTTGCGCTCGACATGCCGCGTCGGCGGCGTCCCATTCGCCGCAGCGTCGTTCAGTCCGCAGTGTCGGCCATTGCGGGCAATGGCTGGACTGGCGAGATGGCGGTGCCGTCCGACCTTGGCTTTCTTGCTGTCCCGCTGTCGCGGCAGGGGTTCAACGCCAGCGGTTTGGCGGAAACGGTGATGGGCACGGTTGTGACGACCAAACGCGTTCGCCAGCCATTTCCCAATCAGGCACAGCTGAGCCCGGCGACCGTGGCCCTGTCCGATTATATCTATGCAACCGACACGGTTGCCGGGGTGACAAATGGTTCGGCCGAGACTTCGCCCAAGCCGGTGGCGGCGTGGGGACTGATCGACCGCAAGGTCATCGGCAATATATTGACGCTGGAAGTGATCGCATTCCACCGCAATGCCCAGGCGGGCAGGCCGGTCGCGGCGGTTGAGTTTCGCGCGACCGATGGCACCGCGACGGTGACGGCGGTCGTCGCCGCAATGACCGTCTCGCCGGAGCCGACGCTGGGGCCTGCGGTGCTGGCATATCGTGCGGTGCTGGATGTCTCGGCGCTGGCCGACAATGCGACGGTTACGGTCAATGCGCGCGTGTTTCCGCATGTCGGCGGCGCGGCGTCGGTGTTGGACAGCGCGGACAGCGCCGACACGCGCGGCTTTTCCCCGCGCCTGTATCGCAAGAATGTCGCGCGCGCGGCGAACCCGCCGCTGGTCTATGTGGCCAGCGGTGGGAGTGACACAACCGGTTATGTCGGGACCGATCCTGTTGCGGCCGCGGCCGGGCCTTGCGCCACGGTCAACGGGGCGTTTGCGAGGGCGCGGGCGGTGCTGGGGACGACATCGGGCAGCCTTGACAATCTGCGCGTCCAATTGACCGAGGGGAGCTGGGCGCTGACCAGTTCGCCTGCGTCCAATTCGGTGAGCGCCGGGGCGGAAGGGGTGATCGAGGCGGCGCCGGGAGCAGCAAAGGCCAACACCGTTTACGAGTTTGGTGCGGCAAATAACGGCGGGCCGTACAACCATATCCGATTCCGGGGCCTGACCGTCCGGCGCATGGGGGCGTTCTTTCCCTATAACACCACGGGCAACTGCACGTTTGACGACTGTGTCCTGAACTTCAACAGCAACACCGGCGCGATCACAGGCGCGGCGACGTTGCTCCATTTCGTGAATACGCAGTTTCAGGGGCTGGGCGGGTCGACGCTCAATGCGGGAACGCCGATCATCGCGACGGTGCGCGGTTGTGCCGGGACATTCGCCAGCGGACAGCAGGCTGAGATGTTCAAGATGATCGGCAATGCGTTTGTTGGGGCGATCCGGGCCGGGTGGGGCGCCCGGTCGCCGTCGGGGGGGATGATCGCTTTCAACAGTTTCCTGAACGGCGGTAGCGGATCGGGCAACAGTTTCGCGGTGACGAACAGCAGCCTGATCGATGGTTTCGCGATCGTGCAGAATGTCTTTGAATGGACGAGCGCGACCAGCAATCCGATGGCTTGGCTGAAAGCGGATGGCAGTACGGGCAGCACCCGGCACGTCATTTTCTGGCATAATACGATGGCGGGGTTCAACGACCATGGCCGGTCAAACATCCTGTACAATGAAGGCGCGACCGCGCAGGCCCACACGCTGCCAAGCTTCGTCGGCAATGTGCATGTCCAGATCAATACCAAGCATGATGTGTTCATGAACGACGGCGCGCGCATCGGGGGCTGGGCCTATCTCTACGGCGTCGGCGTGCGCGGCGAGTTTTCGCGATATCGCGATGCCGGGTCGGGCAGCTTCGTTCAGGACTTTGCCGGGCTGAACGCGAGTATCGGGACGGTAAGCAGCGGGGCAGGGAATGATCCGCTGTTCACCGATTATCGGGGAACGACTTTTACGGCGGCGGCGGGACCGGGCGGCGGTACTTATACACTTCAAAGTGGAAGTCCCGCGCGATCGCGGGTCAGCGCATCGCCATTGCCGTTCGACCTTAACGGCGCCGTGCGCAGCGGGGCGGTGGCGTCCGGGGCCTATATATGACCGTGGGGGTGGCAAGGTGCGTTGCATCTTGCCACCCCGTGAATCCTGTGACTATATTGGGACAGCTTCGCGGCAGACGGGGCTCTCTGGGTATAGCAGGATGTCGTGATGATGCAGGGTCCGGTTTTGTCGGGGGATGACCCCGGGATGGGCGTTACCGTTTCGCTGGAACGCCAGGTCAGTTTCGAACGAAAACTGTCGGAATTTGCGGGTTATGCGATGCTCGCCGCAGCCGTGCTGGTGCTGGGCTATGGCGTCTTTCGCGTTTTTGTCTGACCGATTTTGAGATGGTGACGCAGCGGCGATGTTCAGATCGCCGCACCGTGGCTTCGTTGCACCGCAACATTCGTTTGCCCGGTAGTAACCATTGTATTAGTACATCTTGCTGACATGATCATCGATCAGGGTTGCCGCGCGTAATCGTTGGCAGTCGATCTGTTCAGTCGCGGAGAATGTTTCTTGAACGCTGAAGCCGTGGGCGCTGCACGATTGGATGTCGGTACGGTCGCACCGCGTCCGGCCGCATCGCGCCAACGGGCACGGCTGGCCGCCTATTTTTCCTTCGCGCTCGTCGATGGCCTGTCCATATTGCTGGGCTTTACCATCGCCGAGCAGTTTCGCGACGAGCTGTATCTGACGCCAGCCGGGGTCGACCTTGGGCTGACGACGCTAGCGGTTTATCTGCTGATCGCGATCAATCAATCGGCCTACAGCCTGAATATTCTGGAAAGCTATGCCGAAAGTGCGCGGCGGGCGCTGGTCGCGCTGGCGCTGGCGGCACTGGTCATCGTCATGGCCAGTTTTGCGACCAAGTCAGGTCTGCTGATTTCGCGCGTGGCCTTTGCCTTGGCACTGGCGCTGAGCGTAACGGGGATTGCTGCGGGGCGTCTGGCGTGCCACCGCATGTATTTCCGCAATTTGAGCGGACGATTGACCGACAATCTGTTCATCGTCGATGGCGGGGATGCTGCGCCACGCGGCCATGGATGTGTTGTCTTGGATGCAAAGGACGCCGGGCTGAAACCCGATTTGACCGATCCTGCGATGCTAAACCGCATCGCGCATCTGATGCGTCCGTTTGACCGGGTTATCATTTCGTGCCCGCTGGAACGACAGGGGCTGTGGTCCATCATCCTGAAGGGCAGTTCGGTCAGCGGCGAATTCATGCTGCAGGGGAATCAGCGGCTGGGCGCGATTGGCCTTAACGAGGTTGGCGACACCGACACGTTGCTGGTGTCGCGTGGGCCGCTGAGCCTGCCCAACCGGATTAAGAAGCGTTTGTTCGATCTGGCCATTGCGGTGCCCGCGATCATCGCACTTGCGCCCTTGCTGGCCGTGGTGTGGATCGCCATCCGTTTGGAAAGCCCTGGACCGGCCCTGTTCAAACAGGCGCGGGTCGGCCAGTCGAACACAATGTTCCAGATCCTGAAGTTTCGCAGCATGCGGGCGGAACAGTGTGACAGCAACGGCAATGTGTCGACGCAGCGCGACGATGAACGCATCACACGGGTCGGCCGGTTCATCCGCGCGACCAGCATCGATGAATTGCCGCAGCTGTTCAACGTGCTGCGCGGCGAGATGAGTATTGTTGGCCCGCGTCCGCACGCACTGGGCTCGCTGGCCGGGGACGAGCTGTTCTGGGAAGTAAACGAGCAATATTGGGTTCGCCATGCGCTTAAGCCGGGGATCACCGGTCTTGCCCAGATACGCGGGTTTCGGGGCGCGACGGAGCAGCGCAGCGACCTGGAACAGCGGCTTCAATCCGACCTTGAATATGTGAACGGCTGGCGCTTGTCGCGCGATCTGGCGATCGTGCTGGGCACCATCAAGGTGCTGATCCACCCCAACGCTTATTAAGCGGGCGCGGTCAGGCCGTCGATATAATTGTCCAGCCAGCTTGCCAGCGCCTCTGGCCGGGTGGTGGCCATGCGGGCGGTGCGGGCAGGAATGGCGCGCAATGCCCCGGCAAAATCATCATAGCTGCGCGCGATCTGGATCAGTCCGCGCTGGGCAAAGGCCTCCGCAATTTCGCTTTGATGGTCGTCATAATGCTCGCCGCGAGCGAACTCGCGAGGGATGACGATAACGTGGCAGCCGCGCTGGAGCGCAGTGATGATCGACCCCGTGCCGCCGTGACAGACCACGACATCGGCATCGGCGACGATGGCGGTCAGCTGGTCAAACGGTAGCCCGTCGTGACATTCGATCCCGTCTGGCTGGCGTCCGCCATCGCCGACCTGAAGGATCACGCGCGCAGGCATCAAACCATCGCGGCGCGCTTGTTCGACCCAGTCAACCATGCGCGGAAAGGGCAGGGTGGCCCCCACCGTCGCGAAGAGCAGCGGCTGTTTCGCCGGGCGTTGATCGTCGAGCGGGACGAAGGGATCAAAGGCCAGGGCACCCGGCCATTTCGCCCCGCTGGCCGCCGATTGGGCGATGCGGACATGGGCAAGCCGGCCCGCAATCCTGGCAAACAGCGACGGCGAATGAAACCTTGCGAAACTGTCGATCAGGACGATCCGCGCTCCGGCGATCCGCCCGAACAGGATGAGCGGGGCCATCGAACCCGCCCCGGTTGTGACAATGACACGCGGGCGTTCCTTGCGAATGATCGCGACCGATTTGCGCATGTTGGCAAAGGCCGAGCCGACCATATCGCGCCATCGCCCCAGCCGGGCCTGACCCCAAGCGAAATGATCGACGAAATGGGTGGGATGCTCCGCCGCAATGCTGTCGCCGAGCGGGGTCGGTTCGGTCACGAAAACATAATTGCGGTCCTGCCACACGCTGCGCAGGTCCAGCAGCTGGCGGACGTGGCCGCCGCCCGATGCGGCGAGACAGATACGGTCAGAGGACAAGAAGCGATGCTTTCGAGACATGATGGGCCGGGAATGAATGCAAATGGGGGTAGAAGATCGGGGCATATAATGCAAAAGGCCGCACATGGCTGAATATTTCGGCAGGCTGGAGCCCGCCAATACTGTCCCGCATTGGTCCAGCTCGCAATCCCCGGCCTTGTCGCGCGTGATGCAGGGCGAGCTGTGTGCAGGATGCGGGCTGTGCGCGGGCATGGCGCCGGACAAGATTGCACTGCGCCTGACGCCGGAAGGTTTTGCGCGCCCCTATCCGCTTGGCCCCGCGCTGGCGCCGGAAGAGGAAAGCACCGTGGCCCGCGCCTGTCCCGGCAGCGAGATCGCACCGTGGCCGGACAGTTCCGCCGCAACGAACGTCCATCCGATGTGGGGGCCGATCGCGCGATCGCTTGAGGGGCATGCCAATGATCCGGCGGTGCGCTTTGTCGGGTCGTCGGGCGGGATATTGTCGGCGCTTGCCATTCACGCGCTGACCAGCGGGGCGGTGGACGCCGTGGTGCACATGGGCGGCGACGATGCGGTGCCCACGCTCAACCGGCTGCGCGTGTCGACGAGCGCGGCGGAGATTTTGGCGGCGGCCGGATCGCGCTATGGCCCGTCGCCGGTGCTGAGCGACATTGGTGCGTTGCTGGACGATCCGCGCCGGTTCATCATCATCGGCAAGCCCTGTGACATCGGGGCGCTGCGCCAGCTGGCGCGGGTGGACGCGCGGGTCGATCAGCGGTTTCGCTGGATGCTGTCCTTTTTCTGTGGCGGCATGCCGTCGCTCGCGGGAACCGACGCAATCGTTGCCGCAGTCGGGTTGAAGGGGGCAAAGCTTTCGGCGTTTCGTTATCGCGGCAATGGCTGGCCCGGCACGGCGCGCGCCGAGGCGACCGATGGCCGCAGCGGTGAAATGAGCTATGCCGAAAGCTGGGGCCGTTATTTGTCGAGCCGGGTGCAGTATCGCTGCAAGATCTGTCCCGATGCGGTAGGCGGCACCGCCGATATTGCCGCAGCCGATGCATGGTATGGCGGCGAGAGCGGCTATCCCCAATTCGACGAGCGCGATGGGCGCAGCCTGATCCTGGTGCGCAGCGCCGCCGGAGCCGAATTGCTCGACCTGGCGCTGGCGGCGGGTACCTGTTCGGCGACGCCGCTGGCAGTTGGCGAGATCGATTTGATGCAGCCGGCACAGGCCCGGCGCAAACGGCTGATCGCGGCGCGCACCATGGCCGCGCTGCTGCTGTTTCAGCCGGTACCGAAGATGCGGGGACTGGCGGTCGGCACTGCGGCGCGCCAGGCGCGGTTTGCGGAACAGCTCAAAAACCTGCTCGGCAGCGCGCGGCGGATCGTGCAAGGTCGGCGTTAGAGCCGGGCGGCGAAAGGATGACCATGGCGGTTCGTTACCGCGTGCGGCGCGGGGAAAAATAAAGTGAGATCGTTGCCGCACCGGAAAAAGCCTAACTTAGGCTCAAGTCCGAGATGACGACAGGACGGGTTTCGCGCCGCGCGAATGTGATTGCGGGCGTGGAACATATGCTGTTTATGGTTACCGGCGTGTCACAATGAAACGATGGTGCGGCGGTGTCCGGCCGCTGTTAACCTCACGTTGTTGAGTAAAAGTCTAGCTTACCTTAAAGGTCGCACCCAGCCTATCCCAGATGTTCAGGAGTTGTTGATGAACCGCTTTGCCCTTTTTGCTGCGACTTCGCTTGCGTTTATGCCGGTCCTGGCGGGCTGTTCTTCCGATGACGTCCCGACCGGTCAGGTCGTTGCGACGGTCGACGGGACAGAGATTACCCAGACCGAACTCAACGCCGAACTTGGCGGTGTGAAGGGCCGCAATGCAGCGGAGCAGCAGGCGATCGAGCGCAGCGTTCTGGAAGGCATGGTCAACCGCACGCTGCTGGCCAAGGCGGCAGCGGAACAGGAACTGGACAAGACGCCAGAGGGTGCGATTACGAAACGGCGCGCTGAACAGATGGCGATGATCGCGCTGCTCGAAAAATCGATCACGTCGAAGAGTCCTTCGGTATCGACGGACGAAGCCAATGAATTCGTTTCGGAAAATCCCGAGCTGTTCGACCAGCGGCGCATCTTTCTGGTGGAGCAGATTGCGGTTAATGCCAACACGCCCAAGCTGCTCAAGGATCTGGAACCGCTCAACACCATGACGGAGATTCAGGCGTATCTGGCGTCGGTCAAGCTGCCCAGCCAAATGTCTTTTGGCGTCATAGATGCCTTGCAGACCGACCCGTCGGTGACGAAGCAGATTATTGCCCTGGCCCCCGATGCCGTATTCGTCCTGCCGCAGGGCGACAGCATCCGGATCAACCGCATCCGTGACACCCAGGTTGTCCCGGTCAGCGGCGAAAATGCTGTTGCGTTGGCCAAAGAGATATTGGGGAACCAGCGCCGCCAGCAGCAGTTGGGCAATGCCATCAACGGCATTTTGACCAACGGCAAAGACAAGGTGAAATACAGCGCCGCATTCAAACCGGCAGCACCCGCCAAAAAGGCAGCGCCCAAGGAGTAGCCCGCGGAGGTTGGTAAACATGGGTGAAACGCGGCCGGAAAGATGGTAGGCGCCATCCTGCGGCTGTCCCATTGTTCGAATCGCCGTCAGCGATGACTTTTTCCGCATCTGCAAGGGGTTTGGTTTTTCATGCGCAATGTTGTCACTCCCGTTCGACGTGCGGCCGGATTTTCGGCGCTGATGCTGTTGCCGCTGATGAGCGGAACGGCCGCGGCGCAGGGCAGCACGCTGATCCCGGAAATCACGATCGACGTGTCCGGGGTTTATGAGGACAATTTTGCCCGCTCGTCCGAGCAACTGGCGGCGCAGCGCGGGGTCGACCCCAGCGATTTCGTCGTGACGCCGTCGATCGCGCTGAACTTCAACCGCACGATCGGCCGGGCCGAGGTGAGCCTGACCGGGGCACTGGGCTATGTTTTTCACGCACGTAACACCGATTTGAACCGCGAGCGGATCGGCTTGACCGCCGCTGCGGAAATGCCGGTGGGGCCGTGCCAGATTGCACCGAACGTCTCGATCCAGCGGCGCCAGTCTGACCTGCGCGATATCGTGTTCATCAACGGCCTTGGCGTCAACAACGCGAAAAACACAGAGACCGTCCAGTCCTATGGCGCGGCGATTGCCTGTGGTCGGCGGCAGGGCCTGCAACCCTATGTTTCGATCAATCATCAGCGCGCGAGCAACAGCAACCCGATCCGTGACCGGGCCGAATATGACGCGACAACCTATTCCGGGGGGCTGCGCTATTCGAGCCCCGTGGTCGGCAAAGTCAGCGTGTTCGGCAGTCGCCGGGTGGTCGATCAATCGCCGCTCGCCGTGCCCGTGGGCACGGAAACCAGCTATCGGTTCGATCAGGTCGGGGTCGAGGTCCAGCGCGACATTGGCACCCGGATCACGGCGACCGGCTCGGTCGGTTACGGCAAGCTTTCGAGCGACAGCGTGCTGGTCGACCGGTTTAGCGGGCTAACCTGGGATATCGAACTGTCGGCGCTGATCGGCACCAGCCTGCGGCTGACGGCCGGGACGGGGCGTGAGGTCAGCAACAGCCTGGCGAGCGATGCCGGCTTTGTGGTGACGACGCCCAATCGTGTCGGCTTGGCCTATGCCTTCAGCGAGCGGCTGCGTTTTCAGGCGGGTGCAGAGTTCACCAAGCGCCGCTTTGGCTACAGCCAGCTGGCGGTGCCGACCCGCATCGTCGAGGAAGATCGCCAGACTTACGACGCCAGCATCAGCACGACGCTGGGCCGACGTCTGAAGCTGCGTATTTATGGCGGGCACGAACGGCGCAACGCCAATGGCACGATATTCGATTATCGCGCCAATTTCGTCGGGGCAGCAATCGGGCTTAGCATTTGAACAAGATTGGACCGTTGGTGATGATGCGCGTGCGTAAATTTCTGACCCTTATCATGCTGGCGATGCTGGCACAGCTTGGCGCCGGGATGGCGGTGGCACAGACCCCTCCGCCGCCCCCGCCTGCTGCTGCGTCCGGCGCTGCACCGGCTCTGTCGCTCAACGACGGCTATGTGCTGGGCGTTGGCGATGTCGTCGAGGTTGCGGTACTGGGCCGTGATGATTTCCGGTCGCGTGTGCAGGTGCAGGTTGATGGCACGATCCAGCTACAGCTGATCGGCGACATCAAGGCATCTGACCTGACCGTGCTGCAACTGCGCGCCGCCGTGCGCGAAAAGCTGGTCGCTGGCCAGTTCTTCATGGAACCTGCGGTATCGGTGAATGTCGTCAGCTATGCCAGCCGCTATATCACCGTGCTGGGCGAAGTGGCGACGCCGGGAATTGTCGCGATCGACCGTGCCTATCGCTTGTCGGAAATCATCGCCCGCGTTGGCGGGCTGCGCCCATCGGCGGACGATGTCATTACGCTGGCGCGTAACAACGGTGAAACGGTGAAGCTCGACATGGTGGCAGTGGCAACCGGTGATCTGACCCAGGATGTGACGATCAACCCCGGCGACCGGGTATTCGTGGCCGTCGCGCCGCAATTCTATATCTATGGCGAGGTGAATGCGCCGGGTTCGTATCGGCTCGATCGTACCATGTCGCTGCGCATGGCGCTGGCGCGCGCAGGCGGCGTGACGCCGACCGGCAATGAAAAGCGGGTGAAGGTGATCCGCGACGGCAAAGAGATCAAGAAATACGACCTCAATGCCCCGCTGAAGCCCAACGATACGGTGGTGGTGGGACAGCGTCTGTTCTGATGCGGCATTTGATCCTGAGCCCCCTGTTTTGAAATGGATATGTGATCGATGAGTATTGCCCAGTTTCTGCGCATCCTGCTGGTCAGGCGGATTTTCATCATCGTTGCGCTGATGGCGTCGATCCTTGGCGGCTTTGCGGTCATCAAGATGATCCCGAAGCAATATGAGGCGAAGTCGCGCGTGCTGCTCCAGCTGATCCGTCCCGATCCGGTGACGGGCGAGGTCATCCAGTCCGGCTTTGCCCGCGCCTATACCAAGACGCAGATGGAGCTGATCAAGGATTACCGGGTTGCCGGGCGCGCGGTGGACAAGCTCGGCTGGCTCGGGTCGGCGTCGCTCGCCGAACAATATCGCCGGTCGGGCAGCGACATGCCGTTTCGCCGGTGGCTGGCGGGCATCATCATGGCCGGAACCGATGCCCGTCTGATCGAAGGCAGCAACATCCTGGAGATCGCCTATACCGGCCAGTCGCCGGATTCGGCGGCGACCATCGCCAATGCGCTCCGCGAATCCTACGAAGAGCAGACAGTCCAGTTCAAGCGGCAGGACGCGACCAAAAACGCGCGCTGGTTCCAGGAACAGACCACAACATTGCGCAAACGGCTGCTGGAGGCCGAGGCGCGCAAGGCCGAATTTGAAAAAGCCAACGATATCATCCTGCAGGATGACAATACCGACAGCGACAGCGCCCGTTTGGCCGCGCTGGCCTCGTCGCCGCCGCCCTTGCCTTCCATGTCCGTTGGGCCTGCGGCGACAGTAGCACCGCCAGGCCCGGCGCAGATGCAGCTCGCCCAGATCGACGCCGCGATGGCAACGGCGTCGCGCACGCTTGGCCCCAATCACCCTGATTTCATCGCGATGCAGCGGCAGCGCGAGGTCGTCGCCAATAGCGCGGCGCAGGAGCGCGCGGCGGCCGCCGCCAATGCCCGTGCGGCTTCAGCGGGGGCCGTGTCGGCTGGCCCGTCGGCAGCGGCGCAATTTGACGCGCAGCGCCAAAAGGTGCTGGCACAGCGCGGCAAGCTCGCGGAGGCAAAGCAGCTTCAGAACGATGTCGCCGTGCTGCGCGCGCAGCTCAACGAAACCCAGCAAAAGGCAGCGCAGGCCGAACAGGAGGCGCAGGTGGGCGATGCGGGGTTGACCCTATTGGGCAATGCGACGCCGCCGGATTCCGCAACTTTCCCCAAAACCGTGCCTGTCATGTCGGCAGCGCTTGCGCTCGGCCTCGGCCTTGGCGTGATGCTTGCGCTGCTTGTCGAGCTGCTCAACCGCCGGGTTCGCGGGCCGGAGGATCTGATCATCGATGGCGTGCCGCTCGTCGGCATGATGCGCGGCAGCAGCCCCTATGCGCAGCCGGCGCGGCTTGGCCGCATCCTGCGTCTGGCCGGACCGGGCAGCCGGGGAGGGAGCGGCGCGTGATGGACCGTCCCGATATCATCGACGACATGCCCGCTGCCGACGTCCCGGACCGTGCGGGCAGCGCGCTGGACAGCGTTCAGCCGCTGCGCGTGGCGGCCAAGATGGGCAGCATTGTTGCGCCCAACACTGCGGCCGGTGAATCGCTGTCCGGCCTGCGCAACTTCCTCATCGCCCAGCATTTGCAGATGGGTCGCCGCGCGTTGGCGATCTGTGCGCCCCATGTCGGGTCCGGTTGCACCTATCTTTCGACCAACCTGGCGATGGCGATGGCGCAGGCGGGCGTGAACACGTTGCTGATCGACGGCAATTTGCGCGATCCTGGCGTGGCCGACGTGTTGACGCCTGATCGCGAAATCCCGGGGTTGAGCGATTATCTGGCCAATGACGACGACCAGTCGCCATTTCTGGTGCCTGATGCACGGCCGAATCTGTCGATCATCTATGCCGGGACACGCCAGTCGGCATCGTCGGAGCTGCTCGCCAAGCAGAAGTTGAAGCTGCTGGTCAACGAATCGGTGCGCAGTTTCGATTTCACCATCGTCGATTGTCCGCCGTCGGCGCATTTCGGCGATGCGCGCCGTCTGGCCTCGCTCGTGCGTTATGCCATGGTGGTGGTGCGCCGCGATCATAGTCTGGCGGCGGATATCAAGACGCTGGTCAAGGAACTTCAGTCTGATGGAGTGAATGTTGTCGGTACTTTCCTCAACATCCTCGACTGACCTTCCGTCCGCCACTGGCGGAACAGGCGCGGCCGCGCGGGACAATTTCTACGCGTTGCTCCGCGACAACTGGTTTGTGCTGGTGGCGCTCGCGGCGGTGATCGTGCCGACGCTGATCAACCTGTCGCGGGAAAGCTGGTCGACCGAAGCCGGATCGCACGGTCCGATCGTGCTGGCGACCGGCCTGTGGTTGCTGCATTACAGCATGCCAGAAATGCTGGCTCGCCGGTCGCCGCCGCCGCCTTTGTGGCTGCTGCTGCTGCTGATGGTGCCGGTGGTCGTCGTCTATGTGCTTGGCCGCGCGCTTGACCTGTTGTTGCTGGAAGCGGCTGGCGCGGTGGCGATGGGGTATTTGCTCATCGTGCAGCGTTGCGGTTTTGCGGTGCTGTGGACGCGCCCATTTCCATTCATTTATCTGGCCATGCTCATTCCCGTGCCGGGGTGGGTGCTTGATACGCTGACCATCGGGTTGCAGCATCTTATTTCCAATGTTGCCACATCGATCCTGGCTTATTTCGACTATCCCGTGATGCGGCAGGGCGTGGTGATCTTTATCGCGCAATATCAGTTGCTAGTGGAGGATGCCTGTTCGGGCATGAATTCGCTGTTCGGCCTGATAGCCATCAGCCTGTTCTATATCTACCTGCTCCACCGCGCGGATTGGCGCCATGCGATCCTGCTGGTCGCCGCCATCCTGCCGATCGCCATTGTGGTGAACCTGATCCGCGTGCTCGCGCTGATCCTCATCACCTATTATTTCGGCGATGCGGTGGCACAGGGGTTTGTCCATAATTTTGCGGGCATCGTCCTGTTCGCACTGTCCCTCGCGCTGATGGTGCTCGTCGACTATCTGATCCGGCGGTTTCGCCCAGTACGGACAGGTGCAGCATGATCAACCGGCGCGATCTGGTGTTCGGGATGGGCTGCGCAGTTGCGGCGGGCGGCGCGGTGTGGATGCGGCCCGACAATTATGTCCGCCTGATGCCCGAAAAGAAACTCGATGCCAGCGTGCCGGAGCAATTCGGCAATTGGGCCATCGATCGCGGCATGGGTGTCGTCATGCCGCCGACCGAAGGCAGTCTTGCCGACCGGCTGTATGACGAGATCATGGCCCGCGCCTATTATCAGCCAGCCGTTGCGACGGTCGCGCCGGTAATGTGCCTGATGACCTATGGCGCGCGCCAAAGCGACGCGCTGCAACTGCACCGGCCGGAAACATGCTATCCCGCCGTCGGCTTTCAGCTGCTTGGCGTGCGCAAAACGCAGTTGCCGGTTGCTTCTGGTGTGGCCATTCCTATCGTCGAGTTGTCCGCCAAACTCGGCGAGCGGATTGAAGATGTCATCTACTGGACCCGGGTGGGTGAGGATTTGCCTCAGGATTCTGGGGAACAGCGGCGCAAACGGCTTCGCGCTGCGCTGGCCGGGGATATTGGCGACGGGGTGCTGGTGCGCATGTCATCGGTGCGGAGCGTTCCCGACGTCGCGCTACACCGTCAGCTTGGCGGATTTGCCACCGAGATGCTGGCAGCGGTGTCGCCCGCGCTGCGCCGCGGTCTGGTCGGGACGCGCCCTGCTGCCGCCATGGGATGATGATTGCGTTCAGCTGCACAGTTTACCGTAATTCAAGCGATCGGCGGTAGCGAACTGCGCCTACCTGTCCCGCCGAAAATAAAGGGCGGGGTCCGCGTCGGTATCGCCACCGCTCCAGCAAGGCGCGCGGCCCAGCAGGCGCGGGGCGTGCAGGTCGATGACGGCGGCGCTGTTATCCGTATTGGCAACCAGTGCGCCTCCCTCGATCCACAGAATATCATCCGCGAATTGCTGCACAAGGCCAAGGTCGTGCAGGACGACCATGACAGTCTTGCCCGCCGTGCAGCACGCCGCCAGTTGCTCCAGCAACTGATATTGCCGCCCAATGTCGAGCGCCGCCACGGGTTCGTCGAGCAACAGCACGGGCGTGTCGGCGATGAGTACGCGCGCAAGCACCGCCATGGCTCGCTCCCCGCCCGACAAGCGGTCGACCGGACGGTCGGCGAGGGCGGCTATGCCGCAAACCGCTAGTACGGCATCCACTCGGTGCGCGATGGCGGCGCGATCGATGGTGCCGCCAAAGGCGTAAAGGCCAAGAGCGACCATGTCGCGCACCGGCATCGGCCAGGCGAAATCATGAGCTTGGGGCAGATATCCGATCAGGCGCGCGCGCTCCGCCGGGTGCAGCGCGGCGATGATGCGGTCATCATAGTGGGCCGAACCCTGGGCTGGGACCAACCCCGCGATCGCGCGCAGCAGTGTCGATTTGCCCGCGCCGTTAGGGCCGACCACCGCGACGAACCGACCGGGCCGGATGGTCATCGTGCAGGGGTGGAGCAGAGCGCGGCCCTCCATGGTGACAGCAAGCCGGTCGAGGATCAGGTCAACCATCGGCGCGTGCTCCCCGCCGCCATGCGATGAACATGAACAGCGGTGCGCCCGCAAGCGCCGCCACGACACCCAGCCGCAGTTCCGTGGCGGTGGGGAGCAGCCGGATCAACAGATCGGCCAGCATCAGCATCGCGCCGCCCGCCAGACCGGCAGGCAACAGGGCGCGGCCCGGATCGTGCCGGACCCAAGGGCGCACCAGATGCGGCGCAACGATACCGACAAAGCCGACCGCTCCGGCCAGCGCGACCGCCGCACCGATGGCAAGGCCAGTGCCCGAAATGACGAGCAGCCGCGTCTTGCGGTGGTTTAATCCATGCGCCACCGCCGCCAGGTCGCCAATGGCCAGCAGCGTCAGCGAACGGCGCGCTCCCAGGATCAGCGCCGATCCGGCCAGGATTGGCGGCACGGCGACGGCCAGATCGGCCAGCGAGCGGTTGGCCACCGTTCCAAGCGTCCAGTTGACGAGATCGGACAGCGAAAAGGGATTGGGCGCGAAGTTGAGCAGCAGCGCCATCAGCGCCCCGGCGAAACTCGACAGGCCGACCCCGACCAGAATGAGCGTTGCAACCCCGGTAATCCGCTGCGCAAAGGCGGCGAGAAGGGCGGTGGCGAGCAGCGCTCCACCAATCGCCCCTGCCGCCACGCCCAACGGACTGGCGGATGCGATGCCGAAATACAGCATCAATGTGGCGCCCAACGTCGCGCAGGCAGACACGCCAAGCACCCCCGGCTCAGCGAGCGGATTGCGCGTCAATCCTTGCAATGCTGCGCCTGACAGGCCGAGCGCGAAGCCGACCACCAAGGCAGCGAGCGTGCGGGGCAGGCGCAGTTCGCCGACAATGATCACGGCCGCCGGATCGGTCCCGGTGATGGCACCGGCAACGGTGGCGGGATCGAACCCATCGGCACCGGTCGCGAAGCTGACCAGCAACAATAGTGCGATCAGCGAGACGAGTATCAACAACAGCCGCGCCGTCACGACGATGTCTTCGCCCGTTGGCGCAGCGTTGTCAGGGCGCGCAGCGCATCGCCCGCAAGCCAGTTGCCACAGGCAAGCGTGCTGCCGGGGACGGTCGCGACCGGCGCATCGGCAACCACCCGCCGCAGCGCCGGGTGGGCCGATGATGCCCAGCGGTCCTGCCGATATCGTTCGCTGTCGAAAAAGGCGCGCAGGACTGCGCCGGGCGGTCGCCGCACCATTGCCTCGATCGGCAGGCTGCCCCAGCCCGGCTGGGTGCGCACGCTGCGAAAGCCTGCCGCGCGGATGACGTCGCCGACGAAGCCATCACCGCCCGTGGTCACATCGCCGGGGGTGATATAGAGCAATGTCGGACGGTTGGTCTCTGCCTGTGCGGAAATGGCGGCGAGTGTCGCGCGAAAACTGTCTGCCAGCGCAGTGGCGCGTGGCCCAGCATCCAGCGCCGTGCCAACCCGTGCCAGCTCCGGCGCGACGTCGGCCAACCGCGCGGTATAGCCAAGCTGTACGACGGTGATGCCCAGGGCTGACAATTGTCGGTCGATCCCCGGTGCGCCCCCATAGCTGCGCACCGCATAGCGGGGACGCAGCGCCGCAATATCCTCCAGTGTCGGGCGCACCCGTGTAATTCCATGAGCGCGCGGAACGGAGAAATGCGTATCGCTGTCGGCCTCCGGCGATACAGCGCGGATGCGCTTGGTAGGGACCAGGCCCAGTACCATCTGATCGGCACAGTAATCGAGCGACACGACCCCGTGCAGCGGCAAAGGCGCCGTAGCGGGCAGGGTGCTGCCGCACCCTGCCAGCGTTAGCGCGCCAAGAAGGGCGGCCGGGCGCATCGCTAAGATTTGCCCTCGTCGCGCCCGATAGGCTTTGGACGGACGGGGAAGGAGGGATGGGGATTCATGGAACGGCCTACAACGTCCAGCGCAGTCCGGCGAAGGCCCCGCGGCCATAGGTCGAATAGCCCGCGACCGTCATGTATTTCGTGTCCAACAGATTTTCGACCCGAGCAAATGCTTCGATCCCTGCGGTCAGCGGCACGGCGGCGCGAACGGACGCCAGCGTATAGCCATCGAGCCGACGGCGGTTGGCCGCGTCATCGAAACTGTCGCAGGTGATGCTGAGCGTTGCCCCCACCCGCACCGTCCATGGCGTACGCCAGTCGGCGGTCAGGGTCACGCTGTCGCGGGGGCGCAGCGCCAGCCGCTTGCCAAGCAGCGGGCCTGGCGAGCGGTTGATGGCATCGACCACGCTGAAACTGGCGCGCAGGTCCAGCCGGTCGGTGGGCCGGGCGGCGAGTTCGATTTCGATGCCTTTTGCGCGCGCCCGCTCGATATTTTCCGACCGGAAGGTTGCAAAGGAAAAGGCGATGAGGTCGTTGCTGGTCCGCCGGAACCAGGTCAGCCCGATGGCCATCCGGTCGTCCAGCAATCGCTGCTCCACGCCGATATCGATATTGCGCGCGGTTTCCGGGCGCAGCGCGGGGTTACCGAACGGCGGCTGGCCCTCGCTCAGCGTCGGTGCGCGAAAACCCTCGGCATAGCTGGCGCGCACCAGCGTCGATCCGTCGTTCGGAGTGAAGGCGGCATTGGCCGCCAGCGTCGTTTTCGCGCCATAATCACTATAGTCGTCATGCCGCACGCCGCCGGTCAGCGTCAGGCCGGTCAGCAGCCGTACGATCGCCTGCGCGTAACCGCCGGTGACGCGGTTGTCGGCGCGCGCCGGGGTAGCGCCTTCGAAAGACGTGCTGGTGCGCGTTTCTTCATGCTCCGCCCCAAAAATCAGGGTCAGCGCGTCGGCCGCGCGCCATTGGCCCTGATAGGTGAAGCGGTCGACCGCGCCGCTGATGACGAAATTGTTAAAGCTGAACGCGACAGGGTCGGTACCGCGCCGGTCGATGTCGGTACGGCTGTACGCCATACGATTGACCAGCGCGCCATCAAGCAGCGCCGCGCGGGCACCGACATAGCCAGTGAACTGCCGATTCCGGCTTTCGGGCAGGGCGTTGGCGCCAAGGCCGAAAGGGCTGTCATATTCGACGCGGCCCCGGTTGTAAAAGCCGCGTAAATTGATCGCGGCATCCTCGCCCAGCGCGATTTCCAACCGGCCATTGGCGCTGATCGCATCATAGCCGTCGCGCTCGTTGCCACCGGTGAGGGCGGAAATGCCGCTGCTGCGATGCCAGCCGGCCCCCAGACTGCCTTGCAGCGGGCCGCTGGTCCCGCCAAGATTTGCGCTGGTACGCACGGTTCCCGCTTGTCCAGCCTCTGCCACCGCGCGGGCGGACAGGGCTTCGGTGGGGGTGAGCGAGGTCAGGCTGATGATGCCGCCGATCGCCTGGCTGCCCCAGATCACCGAGTTGGCACCCCGCAGCACCTCGATCCGTTCGAAATTGCCGGTCTGGAGCGCGCCGAAGTCGAACGCACCGTTCGGGCTCGATGGATCGTTGGCGCGCACTCCGTCGATCAGCACCAGTGTCTGCGCACTGTTGCCGCCGCGCAGGAAAACACTGGTTTGGCTGCCCACCGGGCCACGCTGGGCCACAGCGAGCGAGGGCAGGGTGCGCAGCGCGTCGGTGATCGTCGCGCTTTGCAGCGTTTCCAGCCGCGCGCGGTCGATCACCGAAATGGCTTGGCCGGTCTCCTTGCGCGGCTGGGCAACGCCGCTGGCGGTGACCACAATGTCGTCGGCATCGGACGCGGCCGCACCATCCTGCGCAAATGCGGCATGGGGAAGGGACAGGGCCAGCAGCCCTGCGGTGAAACGAAAATACTGGAAACGCATCGGAACTCCTTCATGCAAACGACCAAAAATGCCGCTGCACGAAGGAAACCTTCGTCCGTGTCGGTGCACCCCGCCCGCCCCGGATAACGGCAACGCGTGGCAGGTC
>ERZ1066121.1205-NODE-1205-length-19834-cov-11.368573_pt1 | contig 19834 bp, 18 predicted proteins | sample MGYA00382768_ERZ1066121 | MGnify/ENA primary metagenome ERZ1066121 (study PRJEB33369, sample SAMEA5778351) | biofilm metagenome | biome: Industrial cooling water; feature: Water cooling tower basin; material: Biofilm | place: United Arab Emirates | collected... | reverse complement strand
CTTTTTTGACTTACCCCTAATATCAATTCTTTATAATCTTGTACTGTAGCTTTTACTTTAGAAGAAGCTTGCGTATTAGTCTCTACAGATTCAAGAAGAGGTAGAGCTTTTTCCCAACCGATTATAGCACTACGACTTAATAAAGATTGAGCTAAACGTGAGTCAAGACGTAGCCAATAACGTTCAGTAATATTAATAAAATACGCAACTAAAATAGCATCGTTAATTTTTTTTAAAGAATCTTCTAGCCAGCTTAAAAGTGTTTTTACAATATCTTGCGTAACTGACCATATCCACCATGCTGCAACATCATCAATCATTTGCTCAGAAATAGATTCAACTGCTTCCTCTTTTAAAAACTCTGCAAATTGAGTGAAATTTAAGTCATCTAACGTTGGCATTTTCTCTGCTAAACCTTCAGTTGAAAAATCCCAAAATTCTCTTACAGATTCTGGAATAGACTCGATAGGAGGAAGCGTAAGCAGTGAAATAGTTTCTAGGCATTGCTCCAAAACGTTAAGCGCTTTTTTAATCTCATCCACACTATAGCTTAATGTTTTAATGTTCTGACGACGCTGTATAGAACTACTTATCAGCCAGGGATAAGAAACTTTAGTTAAAGCATGGGAAAAATAATTAGTTGTCATATAAGAGATATTCCTAAAAAAGTTTCTGCGTCTAAAATTGTTGGCATTTTGCTATAAAAATCATTCCAATCTGACCATTCGCCCTGTTTTTTGATTTCCCTTGATTTTCTTGCTACTGCATTCCATAATTGTTCCATCTGAAAAACACTAAAATTATAAGAAGCAATAGTAAGTGGTACTTGTTCATCAATTAAAGTTCTTAATACGGCTGTTTCTCCAGGACGAGCAGAAAATAAATTTGTCCAAGCATTTTCTGTTTCTATAACAACCCCTATTTCTCTATGAGCGGAATCTAAATTGCGCCAGTCTTTCATTCTCTCTAATTGCTCCGGAGTTTTCAACAGTTTATCACGCAGGGCGTTGGCAGTATTTTTTACCTCATCAATGTGGATAATACCATTATTATCAATATACAGGGCATCTGCTTCGGATATAGGGTTAATTTTAACTTTTATTAAGCCTAACGTGTAGTCGTTACCCTTTTTTGCACTTGTAAAAATTAAGGAATTTTCAGCCACTGTACCTAAGTGAACAAGACGATTGGGATGACGTAGTTCTGCAAATACCTGGTTAAATTCATCTATTGTCTTAGCTGATTTTAATTTACTGATAATTGTCTGCAAGTTCTGAGAAGGTATTTGATTGTTCGATAGTGCTAACGACAAATTTACACGCACACGTAGAAGACTAGATAAAGGAATATCACTGCGCCTAAGTAATTCTTCCATATGACTTGGATTGGCAAACCCTTTACTGACAGATATTTGAAGTTGCTCATCACTCATAATTCCTTTTTTAAGCGCTGCCAGCTCGTCCGATGCAACCTCTATTGCATTGAGCGTATCCTTTGTTACCTCTATAATATCGCCACTTTCGTCTATTAAAATCCATAAATTCATACATCTCTTAAAGCTGGATTGGTAGAGCTTACCATTTAGGCGCCAGTAATTGCACCGTAGCAACAGCCCTTAAACGCGATTAAAAGTTAATACACACATTTATGCGCGGTGAAAAGGGTAAAGAAGCCCATCCCACAATTGCAGGTTAATTTAATTTTCGGAATTCCCTGCTTAGAATATACGCGCTATGATAGTAAGTTGACCATATTATTGTCAACAAAATTCCTTAATTAGGAAATCTCATGTTGAAACGCATTTATATTGACAACTTTCGCTGTCTAGTCAATTTTGAACTTAACGCTGACTCAATTAATTTGTTTCTAGGTTCTAATGGAACAGGAAAATCAAGTGTATTTGAAGTTTTGCAAAAAATTCAGTTGTTTATTAGTGGTGATAGTAACGTTGAAACTATTTTTAAAGCTAAAGACTGTACTCGCTGGCAAATATTAAAAAAACAGAGGTTTGAATTAGAAATATTCGGTAATAGTGGTATTTATAAGTACTTGCACGGGGATGGTTGAATGAGTCAGCGTAGAAAAGCCTATTGCAACTTCTATAGCTTGATTTATATAAATTATTTACTCTTATGGCTTTTTTTTCGGATTAGGAAACTTCCATGTCAAAATCAAGCCATTGAGTTCCACTGACACATTTCTATTTTTGGCATCGTTATAAGCATCAATCGCTTCAGCCTCAGTATAAAGTTCAAAATGCAAACCTTCTTCGCTTGGATACACTCGTTTTGCACCAAACTCTTTTTGTATCATAAGCACTTTCACTTCCTTAAATATTTAATTACGTCTATATATAATAGAGAATTATATAACTCGAATCGGAGACAACAACGCTTTAACCCATTGTTCATCTTGTTTTGACAATGCAGGTGATGGAACAGGCTGGTGATAATCTATACGTGTTGCATAACGCGCGCGTTCATACACACCATTAAATACTTCTTGTAAATTTACTAAAGGTTCTACTTGATTAAGCTTCAAAGGTATAGGGAAAGTTGGTAACTGCTGTTGCAGGGAAACACGGTAAAGTTCTGCTGCGGGACGTTGATGACTGCGACTAACTAAGATTCTATACGCAGTTGTTGATTGCATACCTCGAATCTCCATCGGTTTGCCTGCCCGTAATAAATCTAGTTCGATTAAATTAGTAGCACTACCTAAAATTGCTCGTCGTTTTTTCTCATAAGCAGTTCGACCATCCCCAGCTCGCTTGTTCTTTGGTGATAAAAGTTCAATCACAGTAACGACATCATCCGTGACCATCTCGCGCACTTCCAAATAACGCTCGTTAACTGAAACTGGCATCGGTAAAATAACTAATTCAGGACGAGACTGTGTTGCAACAGAGCTATTATCCGTAAGTTGCTCGCTTGTTATGTCAGATTTGCTCGCGAATATAACAGCATCGGGGACACCTATCAGTAAACTATCATCGCTGTCATCGCTTTGATAAGTTCGGGTTTCAACTTCGACATAATACTGCGAACTTAACTGCGGTTCAATTACATCAGCAATGGCTACTATGAGTCGGCTATGAAACGAAGACCAGAAAACTGCCTGCTCAAGGTATGGATCCATGCCTGGAAATGGTGAGGGCATAGGTGAAACTTCCATCACACAAACTTTTCTCTAGTATACAAGTTCCCTAGACTTCTGGCTTAGTCGCTCGAATATAATAAGAGGATAATAGGGAGGATAAAATGGTCAGCAGTTCTCAAAAAACTTATTGAAGAACCAGAAATAGCTCAAGCTGATGACCCAGAGGAAAGATTTATCACTAGTGGCGCCAGTTGGCATAATTATGAAGAATGCACGTTAATTTCAGATGACATTTTAGCCATAGACGAATTTGAGCAAGGAATTTGAACTTCTCTTCTCCTACTCTTCCTTTGTGTCCTTTGTGACGAGCGTGGTTTAATCCTTTGTACAGACCGAATTAATTCGGTCTGTACTGTGCCCGTCGAGTCTCTGTGGTATAAAAAATAAACTTGTGATATGAAACGGGCAAGGATGCCCATTCCACAAGATGTCTATCCTACAAGATGATTAATTGTTAGCAAAGCTGGGAATACTAAGCACATACAACTACAGTTTATCGGGGAGAAGACGTTTTGTATGGCTGACGTGAAAATAATACGAGCAGCCTTTCGCGAAATCCAAAAGCTTCCACCTTCTGACCTGCAAAGGATTTATCAGATTTTGCATCGGTTGAGTCAGGGAGATGAAAGGCAAACGAAAGCGCTCAAGGGTTTTGATAATTTATTGCGAACTCGCTCTGGCAAGTGGCGCGTTATTTGGCATCGCGCGGATAATAATGTAGTTGTTATCAAAGCTGGGTTGCGCGATAGTGTTTATGATGATGCCTTTGATGAGCGACAATGTTCGCACACAAACGTTATTGAAGAACTTTTGCACCCACAAGGTACTGCGTTAGAAGAGAACCCAGCATACCATTGGAATCGAGAGCAAGATACCGATTGGTATAGGTTTGTGTATGGTAGCTATCGGTACTCACCTATTTTGACGAATTACCAGCGCAATATTTTGGATGAACCTTTACGAATATTGTGTTCGCAGTATCAACCAAGTACAGTGCATGAGTTTGAAGATAGTTCGTGCATAGTTATTCAAAGCGCACCTGGTACTGGTAAGACGGTTTGTGCAACTTTATTCGCTTGCGAAATTCACCGTAATTTTGGGTGGAATACAATGTTGATTGTACCGGAAGCTTTGCGGCGTGATATTTCCGAATTTTCTGAAGTTAAAACAGCAGCAACTCAAGATAATTTTTGGTTAGGTACGTTTCCGCAGTGGTTGACTAAAATTAATCCTGAGTTTAAAAACCGTCTAGCTTCAGGACAAGAAGAGTTAGATGCATTAAAGCAAGCACTGAAATATAGTCGTCAAACTGATATTACAACCGATGACGTTCTATTATATCAAGCTTTTGTATTAGATGAAAATAAATATAAAGCTAATGATAAAAACGTTATGTATCAAGTAAACTCACACCGAGTCGAAAATTTATTGAAAATTAGTAAGAAGCATTTTTATAAAGCTTTATCTTGTCGTATATCACGGTCAGATGCAGCGAAAATATTACAGAATTCACAGAACATTAACCCTAGTAATTCTGAATGCACTTTATTAATAGTAGATGAAACGCAAGATTATTTATTAAGCGAGTTACAAGCTATTATTTCAGTATGTAAATCATGGGCTGCCCAAGGACATCAAACCTATTTATGGCTGTTAGGTGATTTAAATCAACGCATTCAAGCTACTGATTTTAACTGGGGACAGTTACATATTAAGAACTCAATTGAACTAGTACGTAATTACCGTAACTCACGCCAAATATTAGAATTTGCAAATCAATTTTGGGAAGTAGCAAAAACAATTACATCCGAAAACAAATGTAAAGAGCTACCATTACCAGCGAATCCTAAACACGCTTTTGAAAGTGGTGAAAGTGTAAAATTATTAGAATGTGCATCTAAAGAAGAAGCTATTTTATTTTTAGACAAACTTGCTGGAGAATGTGGTAACGAAGAAAATCGTCGTTATTTACTGCGTGACTTAGCTAAAGCTGTTAAAGTACTTTCCAATAAAGTATTAAACTCAAACGATAACTTAGTGATTCTCAACCCAGAAAAAGCTAAAGGTCGTGAATTTGAAGCTTGTGTAGCTTTTTGCTTGTTTGAAGGTGAAGAAAAACCAACTCTAGAAGAAAGTTTTCAGTGGTATACACTTTTGACGCGCGCGCGCTCCCGTTTGTTAGTAGTTGTAACAACATCGGAAATAAGGCGCCTTACCAATAACGGCTATAACTTTTTTCAGCAATGTGAAACAATCGATACCCAAGGTGCCATAAATTGGATTAGTGAAATTGTCAGTGACGCTGACTTAAATCAAATTACCGATGACGTACAACAACGTCTACTCAAACGTTGCGAAACAGGTTATCTATATTGGGATAGTTATTTAGCACTGCAATTTGCCGGAGTAGAAAACGCAGAACTATATATATGGGAAACCCAAGCCATAACACTATTAAAAAAACACACACATGAACACTTAAACAACGAACTCCAAAAAACTCAAAATATTCACCTGCGCTGTTTACTATTGCGCGCGATGGGGCTATCGTGGCAAGCAGTAGCAGAAGCAGAAATATTAAAAGATACCGACTTTCAAGAATATAAATACTTATTAAAGAGTATAGCCAAAGACCTAGAAGCCAAAGGACTACCATATGAAGCAGCGCGCGTCAGGTCACATATATATGATGGCAACTACCAGCAAAACCTAAGTTTTTGGCAAGATATCAACACTCAATCAAACCAACAAAAGCCACTTGTAACATTACTATGTGAATCATTTACATCACGTCTAAATAATCTATTATCAAAAGGAGAAAATTAAATGAAATTACATACAGATGCAGAAATAGCCAAACAACTAGAAGAACTTTGGCATACTATCGAACGAGGAATTACAACAGCGAACAGTGCAGTCAAACAAGCTGCCAACATTCACACAGCCATTATAGAAGATAACAGCAAAATAGAGCAACTAAAATCAGACACATTCTTATTCTTACAAACTGTTAAAAACAACATCCAAGAAATCCAAGAACAACAAGTCAAACTAGAAGCAAATATCAGCACAATCCATGAAATTCGCGATGAAATAACATCATACTTAGAGCAAATAGGAAATTACCAAACTGTACTAGATTCATTTAGACAAGGGCTAAAAATTGTCATAGACAGCGTAGACGCAACAAAAACTCAAGCACAACAACTAGAAGCAATCTTACCAGCATTCACCAAAGACTTGCCTCAACAACTCGAACATATCAACCAACTAGCAGCGCAAATCGAAACAACCAAACAAGAAATAGCCAGATACCAAGAAAAAACCCAATCACAAACCAACGAAGTATCTCAAGCACACTCACAAATTCAAACCATAAAAACCGAAATTCAAACAATAATAACCGACTTTGGAGGAAAACAAGCACTAGACAAGCTACATCTCGATAACCAAACCATCCACAACCAACTTCAACAAGCACAGACAGAAATCGAACGACTACACCAAAAACTAGAAACTCAAGCAAAAAAGCAAAAACAATTCAACACCTGGTTACTTGCCCTCTCCCTATGTTCAGCAGTAACCCTCATCCTATCAATAATCCATTAACCCTTCTTTTCTCTCTTGTGGCACAGGCATCTTGCCTGTGTTCGGTACATGTAGAGACGCGATGTTCCTCGCGTCTCTACAAGGTTTAGGGTATTATTTATATACCTCATATACCTAAAATTTGATGTATTTTCCTACCCGCATGTTCCTTTCAGTCCCCATGCTAATAGCAGAAGTCTTCTATAAGAAGACTAAAAATAAATGTTACTTTTACTACTTTTTATTAACTAATATGTAGTTTATACGTACAGCTACAATATATCAATCAAAAATATTAATTGATGACATTTTGTGATAAAATGTGGGTAAATATATAGAAGAACTAACGTTTTATCACTTAAATGTAAATTGAACCAGGTGGGGAATTAAAATATGTCCAAAATGCAGCAAGTGCTGGAACTCGCCCATGAGATGGGAGTGATTCGCGCTAAAGACGCGGAAGCAAAAGGAATCCATCCGGAATATCTAAAACGTCTTGAGCAGCAAGGACTGCTAATTCGTTCTGCCCGTGGGCTTTATACTTTCACAGAAGCAGAAATTACAAAAAGTCATAGCTTTGTGGAAGCAGCCAAAAGGGTTCCTCATGGAATAATCTGCCTGCTTTCTGCTCTCAGCTTTTATGAACTGACGACCCAAGCCCCTTTTGAAGTATGGCTAACTATATCCCAAAAAGCACGCGCTCCTAAAGAAGATATACTTCCACTACGGATTGTTTATATGTCTGGTCAAGCTTTGGAATCTGGGATTGAGGAGCATGAAATTGAAGGAGTGCGCGTAAGAGTTTATTCTGTTGCCAAAACCGTTGTAGATTGTTTCAAGTTCCGTAACAAAATTGGTCTTGATGTCGCTATCGAAGCACTACGTTCTGGCACACGGGAGAGACATTGCAGTATTGATGAGATTTGGCATTATGCGAAAATCTGCCGAATGCAAAATGTGATGCGTCCTTATTTGGAGTCGCTCAGATGAATAAAAAGTCACTTCGTAATATTCCAGCTTCAGTTAAAGGGCGGTTGCTGTAGCTCTCAAAACTACGACAAGAGGATTTTAATTATCTGCTTACTCGTTATGCCGCTGACCGTCTTTTGTACAGGCTGAGTCAGTCTCCATACAAGCAGCAGTTTATCCTAAAGGGAGCAAGCCTATTTAGGATATGGCATGGTGAGCCGCATAGAGCTACTAAAGATTTAGACCTCCTTGGTTATGGGGAAAATGAAATTTCTTATCTGGAAAAAGTATTTGCAGAAATTTGCTGCATAGCCTTTGAGGATGATGGCATTGTCTTTGATCTACTCGTAATACTTCTACTATTCCCGTATCACGTTAATAATGCTCAAACTTCTATAAATTTTAAGGAACTGCCTGACCTTAACCTTTCATTAAAACATATAAGGCTGTTCTACAAGTGTTCTACGTATACAATTAAACTAGAGACAATATATATAGGTAGCAAACAATGCCAGCACAGTTTAAGTACGTAATGCTGATGGTGAAGGATGTGCCCGCAGCAGTGAAATTTTATAGTGAAGGGTTAGGATTAACTGTAAAAATTTCTACACCTGGATGGGCTGAAATCGATGCAGGTGGTACTACCATTGCTTTTCATGGCGCCGAATCTGATGCCGAAACAGGCGACTCACCAATTTTAAGCTTCAACGTCGATGATATTCACCAAGTCATTGCCACACTTGAAAACATGGGAGCAAAATTAGAAGGACGAGTTCGCGAACCGTCGTTCGGCAAAGTTGCCGCAGTACGTACCCCCGATAAACATTTACTAAGTTTATTGCAACCAGCTACAGTAGGCGCCACCGCTTAATTTAAATAAATTCTTGTAGCACAGGCAGGAGAACACTTGTAACCTGCCTGTAGATACTTGTGCAGAGCGCTTTTCATTACATGCTTGTTTGCTGATATAATAAAAATGTCCGGTCGCTAGACACTATTTTTAATGTCTAAACCTAAAATACTTCTTGAAGGGCAAAATTATACATTCCGCTCCTACTTCGAGTTACCTTATGAAACTGAAGATATTCTTGCAGAGTTAGGTTACAGTTTTTCGCGCGTGCGTCTAACATTACCTTCTTCGCAACGTATCCCAGAGCGTTTACCTTCTTTACTTGAGCAAATAGAAGAGTTGTTACCTCTAGTAACATTATCAAGCGAAACGGCAAGACGCGAAACATTAGTGGCGCCAGTATTATTTGAGTTAGCGCGTTTCTGTAAATGTCAACTGCGCTTGGAATATCCATTACAAGTTAGCTCTTGGCTGCGTGGAAATTTAGATTATTTAGTACGAAAGATAAATACTATTGAAGAAGGTAAGAAAAATTTTCTTGTAGTAAAAGCAAAAAATGATGACTTATCAAGAGGGTTTACACAACTGAGTGCAGAGTTAATCGCATTGTCGATAGCAGAAGACCTAGATATTTTATATGGTGCTGTTACAGTTGGTGATGCATGGAGTTTCGGTAAATTAGAGGCACAAAAAAAACATATTACTCAAGATATAGCACTATACCGTGTACCTGACGACTTAAATATATTAATGCAAATTCTAATTGGAATTATTGAGAATACATAACTGTCTTCTTCTATTAACTTATAAGCAGCTTTCACTGCAAGAGCCGCTTTGTCTCTATTAATTCGCTCAGTTGAAAATGCTGTTTGGCGCCACTTTTCTCGATAAACAGCAATTAATACTTCTTGCTTAAGTGTAAGCTGGGTAATAATAAAATTTTCGGAAATGGCACATTACTTGTAAAACAGGACAATAACTGGTATATTTCTACTATTCCCATATTGTGTTAATAATGCTCATAACTTTGTAAATTTTAATAAAATATGTATCAAAATTAACCAAATGTCTAATCCTGATTTACTTCAAAGAATTACAGTTAATCCTAAACAATGCGGTGGGCGCCCTTGCATCCGTGGCATGAGAATTAGGGTGTCTGATGTTTTAGATTTATTTGCTGCGGGTTTGAGTAGTGAGCAAATATTAGAGGAAATGCCCGACCTTGAAATGGATGCTTTAAAAGCAGCACTTGCTTATCCAACGCGCTTTCCTTAACTATCTTGTACTGGTAGTATGATGCACAAATAATAGGAGTATTGAATATGAGAATTAAAGGAATAAAGCGAGGTAAAAATATAGAATTGCTTGAGGAAATTGCTATTCCCGATGACCAAGAAGTTATATTAGAAATTTCCAATATAGAAGTTTTGACAACTTATAAGCTTGAAGTCTTAGAAAAATCAGCAAGTCAACAAGATAAATTAGATGATTTTGAAGATATTCTCATAAAGGATTTTATGAATATAAGTGAATCAGCACTTGATGAGTATTGGCTTAATGAAGAGGAGGATGAAGCTTGGAAAGACCTGTAGAATACTTTACTAAAGGTGATGTCATCGTCATTAATTATCCTTTTTCAGATGGTTCAAATAGTAAAAAGAGACCAGCTTTGGTTGTTGCTACATTTGGCAACAATATAATTGTCTGTGTTATTACGAGTAAATCTGGTAGAGAAAAAGAAATTAAATTAGAAGATGAAGATTTTTTAATTGGCAAATTAAATTTAATATCTTATATACATCCTGATGCAATTTATACTGCTAAAAAAAGCACAGTAATACGGAAACTAGGTAGTCTCAAAGATGGAAAAATAAACGAAGTTACCACAGCAATTATAGAAATTTTACAACAGGCGCCAAGCCCTCCACCTCCAGCATCTAAAGCTTTAGAACGTGGTAAACCTCCTAAAAACGAGTCATAGTTATTAATTACTACTAATCATCTCAACTTTGCACTGCAAAATCTTCTGGTTGAATACCCCAATTTACCCAGCAAATAGCCTCACGCGCGGATGTCATATCTGGTGGAACACGCAATATATAAACATAGACAGTACTAGGACAAACCATTTTTAACAGACACATCGGTTCTTGCAGTGCAGAACCACGTCGATTTAACTCTATATAGTTATTAATCTTTAATAAAGTATATTCTCGCCAAGTATCTAATTCAACGGCGCCTAATTCCTGACAAATACGTTCATACCCAATACCTTGAATGAGAACTCGTCGCAGTTCCGCATTTTGTTCTTCAAGTAACCAATGCGCTTTCCATTATTTTGCGGGGACTTCGCCATATTTCTTCGGTAGTGTAACATCCTGATAAGCATACACTTTAAAACCATCAGCATATTCTATAGCTGCTTCACCTTCAGCGTGGAGACGGTTTTGGCTATCAAATGATAATCTTGTTGGACGTTCACATATAAAACAAATATTTTTATAGGAAATAAGCCAGCCGCAGTATTGAATCACATCTTTAAAAACCTGCCATTTATTTTCGTTATATTCACAATTTAAAACAGAAATACAAAAATCATAGAAACAACATTCAGGTATTAAAAAATCTATATTAGGGCTACCATCACAATAATCATCAGGAAGAGATATATTATCTTCATATAAACACTCTTCAAGAAGAGGATATATTTTAGCTCTTATATCTAAAACTAACTCGAATAACTCTTGCTCTATAAATTTTATCTGCTCAATTGCTGTAGAATTATCTATTTTCTGTTCGTAAGACAATAAAGGATGTCTTAAATCAGATAGTAAAGAAAAATCTAAGTATTCTTGGCTATAATTATCTAACTCTTTAAAAGCCTCATATGGACTATCAACGAAAATAATTTCTGGTGCCTCAGTGTCGAACCAATGGTAAGCGGCAGCTACTGCATCATAAGCTTTCTGTCTATCAAGTCGCTGAGTTGAAAGTGCGATTTTCTTCCACTTATCTATATAAATAGGAATTAAAGTTTCCTGCTCAGGTGTAAGTTGAGTTATAATAGGATTTTCTGGCATAATGCATTACTGAATATACATAACGGTAGGGTAGTTACATTTATATTATTCCCGTTCTATTTAAGTAATGCTCAAGCTTTTAAAATTTTAAACTTATTCTATTTGTTGGGTTACGCTGCGCTACACTCAACCTACAATTATCTTTCCAGATTTATGAAGATTCTACCCTGCGGGAAAACTCCGTTTACGCTGCGCGACTAATTACATTTTATATTTTAGTTTATCTTAAAGCCCCCCTTATTAAGGGGGGTTGGGGGAATTAACTCAATTTCTCACCGCGAATTGCGTAATCTAACAATTCTATTGGATGCATTACTTCAACATTTTTACCTTGTGCTTTTAAATGTTTGCTAATTTGCAGCGCGCATCCTGGGTTTGGTGAAGCTATTAGCTCGGCGCCAGTATTAAGTAAATTTTGCACTTTTTGTTGCCCAAGTTCTTCTGCTACATCAGGTTGCAGCATATTATACACACCTGCACTGCCACAGCATAATGCCGCATCTAACGGTTCTTTTAACTTAACATTAGGTATTTGTCGTAAAAGTTGACGTGGTTGGACGCTAATTTTTTGACCATGTAGTAAATGACATGCATCTTGGTAGACTAATGTCAAGGGTTTTTCGGTAATTGGTGATAGTTTTGTTGTTAAGCCAATAGTTGCTAAAAATTCTTGTGCATCTCTGACTTTTGCTGCAAATTGCTTGGCTTTTTCGCTGTATTCTGGGTCGTTTTCTAAAATGTGACCGTATTCTTTTAAGGTGTGTCCGCAACCTGCTGCATTAATAATTACATAATCGACGTTGGTGTCGGCAAAACTGTCTATCATTTGCTTTGCTAATGCTTGTGCTTGTTGGGTTTGTCCTTGGTGTTCTGGTAGTGCTGCACAACATCCTTGTGATTTGGGAATTACTACTTCACAACCGTTCGCTGTTAGTACACGTACTGTTGCTTCGTTGACTGGTGAGAAAAATAAGCGTTGAACACAACCTAAAATTACACCAACACGGTAGCGCTTTTCTCCTTGTGCAGGAATTATTGTTGGTAGGTTACTCTGAAATGACTTTAAGGTGATTTCTGGTAATATCGAATCCATCGCGGCTAGGCGAGGAGAAATTAGTTTGAGTAAACCTGTTGCACGTACTAGTTTTTGTAAACCTAGTTTTTGGTAGATAAACAAAGGAACTAAAAAAACACGTAAAAGATTCGGGTAAGGAAATAACGTGAAGATTAATTTACGTATTAATGTGTCAAACCAGTTACGAGAGTAGTTACGTTCGACTTGATGACGAGTTGCCGATATTAGTTTGTCGTACTGTACCCCAGAAGGACAAGTTGTTACACAAGCTAAACATCCTAAACATGAGTCAAAATGTTGTGCGGATGCTTCGTTGAGTGCAATTTCACCTTCGTTTATTGCGTCCATTAAATAGATACGTCCACGTGGGGAGTCCATTTCTTTGCCAAGTACTCTGTAGCTTGGACATGTTGAGAGACAAAACCCACAATGAACACAGCTATCTATAAGTTTGGGGTCGGGTGGATGGTTTGCGTCGAACCCTTTGAGGTTTTTTATGTTGGCAGTTTCGTTGATTGGATTTTCTGAAGTTTGCATAGGGTCAGGAGGGAGGAGAATAGGGGTCAGGAGGGAGGAGAATGGGGGTCAGGAGGGAGGAGGGGATGTTTAAGCTATAAATTTATCTGGGTTTAAAATATTCTCTGGGTCAAACTGCTGTTTTATCTTTCGCATCAAATCTAGACCATTTCCAGTGTAACCCCATACATCTGTTTTCTGCTTGACAGAAGCAGGCGCCTCTAAAATCGTCAAATATCCACTGTGCTTTTGACATAACGCACGCGCTTCTAATACTTTGTCTAGATGCGTAAACTCTAATACTCCTAAACCACTACTGATATGAACCATTCCTATCTCTCCTAAACTCAGCACATCAACTGCTTGTGTCGGTAATATTCCTATTTTGCACTTAATTAAGTCCGTATTACTAGAAGAATGGATTTGTTGTTGTAATTTCTCCCATAAGCTTGCGTCATCTTCTAATTCATATAAACTTCCTTGCAAACCTAATTTCTGCCCAACCTCTAAAAGTCGAATTGCTTGTTCCTTAACACTTTCGGCAATACTTTGAAAGCGAACAATTAATCCTAGTCCTTTGCCTAACTCTAAATTTGTTACTAGTTGACTCGATAGTAAATCTGCTTGTGTAGGAGTTAACGCTGAACCACGTAGAATGTCTGCTGCTTGCTGTATTGTATCACTTTCACCCGTTAGTACAACGGTAGAAGATGCTGACTGCATAGGATATAACCGAAATGTCGCTTGGGTAATAATTCCTAAACTGCCATAAGAACCAGTAAATAATTTCATCAAATCATACCCGGCAACATTTTTTACTACCCTTCCCCCAGCTTTTGCAATTTGTCCGTCTGCTAAAACAAACGTAATACCAAGCAATTGGTCGCGAACACTGCCGTAACGCTGTCGTAATGAACCAGTATCTCCTGTAGCAATAACACCACCAATCGTTGATAATGGATTGGGGTCAAGGGCAAGAAATTGTTTAGTGTTTCCTAACATTTGCTGTAAAGCCGCAAATTTCATGCCAGAATATACTGTTACCGTCAAGTCACCAACTGCATGTTCGATAACTTGATTCATCCGTTCGGTACTGATGACTATATCTATATTACTTGCCAAATTGCCCCAACTAAGTTTGCTGGCATTGCCGCAACTCAAAATTCGCCATTTATTGCCGTGTGCAATAGTTAGAAGTGAAGCTAATTGACCTTCTGACTGTGGATAAACGATGCAGCTAGGAGGTGTGACTGTAGGTAAAAACGCACGACTAATACGGGAAAGGTGACTAGTTTCTATAGAATCCCACATACAAACCGCATCTTCTCCAACTATTGCTGCAATTTGTGGAATTTGTTTTTCTGATAACATCGCTTTCATTCGCTCACCTATTATTCCCGTTATTCCCGACTTAACTATTTTATGCCTTTAATTCTCGTTACAGCAGGTACATATCGAGTGGAAATACAGATTTATTGTTTTGAATGTACCCTAACTCATTAATATAGTTTTATACAAAAAACAAACTAGCTAAACAATTGTGACATAAACAAGACTTAACATATTAATATTCATTTCACTTGCACCTGAGCTATGAGAACGAACGCTTATGCCAACAGTAGAAAGTATTGTTCCGACACTAACGTTTACCAGTAATACGCCTTTACCCCATGTAATTAATTTTATGGGTGCATATTCAGAATCTACATGTCAAACGGTGCCATGTGATTGTGTTTATGTTGTCGAACAATCACGTTTAGTTGGTATATTTACGGTTAATGATTTAGTAAAATTACTGCTCTCTAAAGTAGATTATACTACTATTACAATTGGCGAAGTTATGCAGGCGCCTGTAACGGTTAACAAAAATATTGAAATTAGTACAGCATTATCACTCTTCGGAAAACAATATCATAAATCCTTAGCTATTGTTGATGAAGACGGTTCTTTTTTAGGGATTTTAACACCAGAGACAATTGCAGCACAATTACAAACTCAGTTGAATGAAACTAAGCAACATGCAATTCGTGCAGAAAAATTAGCAACAGCTAATCAGCAACTACAACAGAAAATTTACTTTTCGGTTAAAACCGAAGCACAGCTACTAAAAACAACATCTGAGTTACAGCAGATATTTCAAGCATTTCCCGATATTTATTTTCGTCTTGCTGCTGATGGAACAATACTTAGTTACTATGCTCAAGACGAATCAGCACTATATTTACCACCTGAAGAATTTTTAGGTAAACCTGTTAAGGATGTTGTACCATCCGAGGTTAGCGAAAAGTTTAATACTGCAATTGTCGAACTTAACCAAACAAAATCGCTAGTAGCAATCGAGTACTCTTTATTGATGCACGATGGAGAGAAAAGTTTTGAAGCACGTTTACTACCATCGATTCAAGAGCAAGTTATCGTAATTATTCGTGACATTACACAGCGTAAACAAGCGCAAGCTGCTTTGCAAACAGCCAAGGACTCACTTGAGCAAAGAGTTGAAGCTAGAACATATGAGCTAAAAAAGGCTGAAGAACGTTATACACGAGCGATTTATGCCGGAAAAGTGGGAATATGGGAATGGAATATTGATACTAATGAAATATATATCGACCCTAACTTAAAAGCAATGTTGGGTTACGCTGATAACGAATTATCAAATTGTTTTGAAGCATGGTTAAATTTAGTTCACCCTTCAGATATTGATGCGCTCAAAGTCGAGATAAATGCTTATATTGAAGGGTTGATTCCTAAGTATGAGATAGAGCATCGAATGCGACATCGTGATGGTCAGTATATTTGGTTTTTAGCACGCGGTACAATGTTGTGTGATATTAACGAGAAAATATGCTTCATGGCAGGCTCAAATACAGATATTACCGTCAGTAAGTATACAGAAGCTCGTTTAAAAGGCTCTTTAAAAGAAAAAGAAGTATTACTTAAAGAAATTCATCATCGCGTCAAAAACAATTTACAAGTCATATCTAGTTTACTTCGACTACAAGCACGATACATTAAAGATGAAGAAGCACTAGATATTTTGCGTGATAGTCAAAATCGTGTGCGTGCAATGGCAATGATTCACGAGAGTTTATATCAATCGACTGATTTGGGTAAGATTAAGTTTTCTGAATATATTCGTAACTTAAGTAATAATCTCGCATGTGGGTACTCTCTTAATAAAGACATAAAAATTAACTTACAAATTCATCAAGTAGAGTTGAGAATAGATACAGCGATTCCCTGCGGTCTCATTATTAACGAGCTTGTTTCAAATGCAATCAAGCACGCATTTATTAACGCTGAGTTTGGAGTGATATATATAGAATTTTTAGATTTAGGAAATAGTAAATACTCTTTCAGTGTCAGCGATAATGGAATTGGTGTTCCCGATGATATTGAATTACGTAGAAATCAATCTTTAGGGTTACAATTAGTTTGGAGCTTAGTTGAGCAATTAGAAGGTTCGATTATTTTTAATAACAAACTCGGTACCTCATTCACAATCACATTCGTCGAACAATAAGGAGGAATTAACTCATGAAAAATATCCTAGTTGTAGAAGACGAGCGCATTATCGCTTGCGATATTAGAAACTCTCTAGAACGTTCAGGTTATAATGTACCCGCAATTGTCGCATATGGAGAACATGCAATTGAAAAAGCTGAAGCATTAGAGCCAGATTTAATATTAATGGATGTAATGCTTAAAGGTGAAATGAGCGGTATTGAAGCAGCAGAAGAAATTTATTCTCGGTTTCATATTCCTGTTGTATATTTAACAGCTTATTCGGATGGGAATACACTTGCAAAAGCACAACAGACCCAGCCATTTGGATATATTCTAAAACCATTTGACGAAGCTCAACTAATTACTACTATTGAAATTGCACTTTCTCGACATCAAAATGAAATGGTCATGCGAGAAGCGCTAGCAAAAGAAAAAACACTACGTCAACTAAAATCGCAGTTTGTTTCAAGAGTTAGCCATGAGTTTCGTAACCCTTTAAGTGCCATAATTACTTCAACCGAATTACTTGTAGTTCACGGTGCCCAAATCAACGATAATAAAAAAACTGAATATCTCAATCATATCAAAAAAGCTGCAACGCATATGACAGAGTTATTAGGTGATGTTTTACTCGTTGGTCAAGGTGAAGTCGGTAAAGTTCATTTAAAAAGGGCGCCTCTAAATTTAGAACAATTTTGCAAAGACCTAACCGAAGAAGTTCAACTTTGTACCAAAAATTCTAATCCCATTATTTTCACCGCTCAAGGAAGATGTGCAAAGCAAGGAGAAGATAGCACATCAACTTCTAACTTACGGTGCTTAGAGAAAAACCCAGCAAATACAACAACTAATATTACCTCTACAAAAGAAGCAACCACCCAGTTACCCATTCTCGACGAAAAGCTGCTACAACACATTTTAACAAACTTGCTCACAAACGCTGTCAAATATTCACCAAACGGTGAACCCGTCAAATTTGATTTATTCTGTCTTCAGGAAGAAGCTATCTTTCGTATCCAAGATAAAGGTATTGGTATTCCCTACACAGACCAAGAGGAATTATTTAATGAATTTCACCGCTGCCGCAATGTTGGTAAAATTCCTGGTAACGGCTTAGGGTTATCCATCGTCAAACAGTATGTTGAACTACACGGTGGAGATATAAGTTTCGTCAGCAAAGAGGGAGTTGGAACCACTTTCATCGTTTCTATCCCCCTCAAATAGCTTTTAACCAAAATCATCCACATATGGTATATTTATAACACGGTATCCCTACCCAGTAACCGTAGATTATAAATAAAGGTGGTTAGTCAGTGGGCATAGTAGTTGAAAGCGTATCCAAACAGTTTGGAAGTTTTAAGGCAGTTGATAACGTTAGTCTAGAAATTAAAAGCGGTTCGTTAGTAGCGTTGTTAGGACCTTCAGGTTCCGGTAAATCTACATTACTGCGTTTGATTTCAGGTTTAGAACTGCCCGACACAGGTAGAATATTGTTAACAGGCAAAGACGCGACTTATCAAAGTGTTCAAGAACGGAACATCGGATTTGTGTTTCAGCACTATGCTTTATTCAAGCATTTAACGGTGCGGCAAAATATCGCCTTTGGTCTAGAAATTCGTAAGGCGCCAAAAAATAAGGTAAAAAACCGAGTTTCAGAACTACTTGAATTAGTACAATTGAGTGGACTTGGAGATAGATACCCCTCACAGCTTTCGGGAGGACAACGGCAGCGTGTCGCATTAGCACGAGCATTAGCTGTGGAACCAGAGGTATTATTACTTGATGAACCATTTGGCGCCTTAGATGCGAAAGTTCGTAAAGATTTGCGTGCATGGTTACGACGTTTGCACGATGAAGTGCATGTAACCACAGTATTTGTAACCCATGACCAAGAAGAAGCAATGGAAGTTTCTGATGAGGTTGTCGTAATGAATAAAGGTGCTGTCGAGCAAATTGGGACACCCGCCGAAATTTATGACCACCCAGCATCAGCATTTGTAATGAGTTTTATTGGTCCAGTAAACGTTTTACCCAGCACATCAGGGTTATTTCAGAGTAATGGGTTTGACTCAGCACATCCAAAAATGTTCTTACGACCCCAAGACGTAATCATAGAAACAAACCCTAACGGTACAACAGTACCTGCAAGAATAAGTCGATTAATCAACTTAGGTTGGGAAATACAAGCCGAGTTAACGTTAGAAGACGGACAAGTAATGACAGCGCACTTATCGCGCGAACGCTTCGACGAATTAAACCTCGAACCACAGCAAAAAGTCTACGTCAAACCCAAAGACGCAAAATCATTTCCCCTTTATTATTCAATTTGAGCATCAAAACACCAATATCCACAAATGATGTAGAGACGCAAAATTTCGCGTCTCTTTATTTTTTGCGTATATATATTCCTATTCCTTTTGATGTAGCAACTTTCTATCTGTGGTGGAAGTGAAATATAGTTAAAGCTTTTATCCTAGTTAAGTGTTTATTAACTCAATCTAAATATCTCAAACTAATTTCAAAGGAATTTGAGATAAATAACTTCTGTTCTAGCAATCGAATTCAAATTGTAATTATTGCATCGCCAACATTAACTCACCAGAATGTACCTCGAACAGAAACCGGGCTTCTTGCCAAAGATATTGCAATGAAACGTTGATTTTTGGTACAGAAGCCCGGTTTCTTTTGGCTTATTGCGAATGATGCAAGATATTAAGTTAACCCATTATCCTAAAAAATCGGAGCAACTAAAACAATGAAACCTTCCAAGATATCCAAACTACTATTGACCAGTGCCTGTATTTTCGGTATTGCGACCTTACCTATATATTTACCAGCTTCAGCGCAAACAGGTGGTTCAGGTTCAGGCGCCTCTTCGTCGGGTAGCAGCACAGGTGGTACAACAGGAACTGGCACAACTTCTGGAACGGGTAGCACAGGTACTACTGGTACAGGTACTGGTTCATTAGGTACAGGCACAGGTACTACTGGTACAGGTACAGGTACTGGCTCATTGGGTACAGGTACAGGTATTACTGGTACAGGTACTACTGGTACGGGCACTGGTTCATCAACTTATGGTACAGGTAC
>ERZ1066121.1202-NODE-1202-length-19864-cov-63.405876_pt1 | contig 19864 bp, 18 predicted proteins | sample MGYA00382768_ERZ1066121 | MGnify/ENA primary metagenome ERZ1066121 (study PRJEB33369, sample SAMEA5778351) | biofilm metagenome | biome: Industrial cooling water; feature: Water cooling tower basin; material: Biofilm | place: United Arab Emirates | collected... | reverse complement strand
GTCGATTGATGTTTGAAAGCTCTCTCCTTCCTGGAGGGGGCTTTCTACTTTATGGGGGGTGGTTTGTTATGACTTGGGGTAGAAGCAATTGAAATGGCTGGCTAAGTAAAACAGTATCGATTCATAAGCTTTAGTGTCAGCATAGGACAAGTGGAATTGTCGAAAAGCCCGTTCAGAGTGGGTGTTAGGACAGATCAAATGGCTGAACCGTCGATTCTGGGTAGGTGTTCTCACGCGGCGACGGCTATAGCGATCCTATAGCTTTGGTCAGAACACTTAGGACATGGAGAAAGCTGAAGAGCCAATGCTGGGTAGGCGTTCTGACTCGCTTTCGCCACGTTACACATGGCTACAGCTATATCTGAACTGCAAAAAAGCGTTCCGGCGGAACGCTTTTTTGCAGAGCTTTTCTATTCCGAAAACAATTTAGGGCTGTTACAGCTGATCTTTGAATATCCCACTGATGAGCATGGTGCGATCGATTTAGCACGAAAGGCGAAGCATTTCATGCTCAGATGCTTCGCCTGTAAAGTCAGGCAAGGGTATTTTGCATGAGTTGGAGGTTCTCCGGCAGTTTGCCAGTGAGTAACCATTTGTCTAATTCAGCCGGAGAAGTAGCTTGTTTCAACCGATCGCGCAGTGATTCACCTTCCATTACTTCTTTGTTCAACAACTCTTGAGCAATCTCTTCTAAAAGATCGTGGTTCTGATTCAAGATTGATAGGGCAATGTGATGAGCACTGTCTACAATTTCTTTAACTTCCCGATCGATCTCCTCCGTAACTTTAGGGCTGACCGTACGACGCGGTGATTGATAGCCATCCAGAAACTGCATTTGCTGCTTTTCGAAGGCGATCGGTCCCAGATAATCACTCATGCCATAGAGTGTGACAGAGCGTTCCGCTAAATCAGTCGCTTTTTGAATGTCGTCGCTGGCTCCAGTGGAAACCTTGCCAAAGATTAGTTCTTCTGCCGATCTGCCACCCAGTAAAGTGGCAATGCGTCCGCGGATTTCATCTTCGGCCATCAAGAAGCGATCTTCTTCCGGCAGTTGCAGCGTGTAACCCAGGGCACCCACACCACGCGGCACGATGGAGATTTTTTCTACTTTCCCGGCTCCCGGCATCAAAGCGCCAATGATGGCGTGCCCAACTTCGTGATAGGCCACCACTTTCTTCTCAGTTTCGTTCAACACCCGCGATTTTTTCTCCAATCCGGCAATTACTCGTTCGATCGCTTCGGCAAAGTCTGGCATGGTGACTGATTGCCGACCATTCCGGGCTGCCATCAATGCAGCTTCATTCACCAGATTGGCTAAATCAGCCCCCACAAAGCCGGGAGTCCGCACTGCGATGACGCTTAAATCAACATCGTCTGCCAATTTGACGGTTTGAGCATGCACTTTCAGGATGGCTTCACGGCCAAGTTTATCGGGGCGATCGACCACAACCTGACGATCGAAGCGACCGGGACGGCGCAATGCCGGATCGAGAACCTCAGGGCGGTTGGTTGCGGCCAGCAGGATCACACCCGTATTGGCTTCAAAGCCATCCATTTCGGTGAGCAACTGATTCAGGGTCTGTTCCCGTTCATCGTTGCCGCCAAACATACCACCCTGATTCCGCGACTTGCCCAATGCATCCAACTCATCAATGAACACGATACAGGGAGCTTGCTTTTTCGCCTGCTCAAACAGGTCGCGCACGCGAGAGGCTCCCACACCGACAAATAACTCAATAAACTCAGAGCCAGAGATGCTGAAGAAAGGCACACCAGCTTCACCCGCGATCGCCTTAGCCAGCAACGTTTTCCCAGTGCCGGGAGGGCCAACCAGCAGGACTCCTTTGGGAATTTTGGCTCCCAGGCGCGTGTATTTATCGGCGTTTTTCAAGAAATCGACAATCTCTTGTAATTCGGCTTTGGCTTCATCGACTCCGGCCACATCGGGAAACTTTACGCCTGTGCTGCCTTCCGAGTAGATCCGCGCTTTGCTCTTGCCAACGGTGAGAGAAGCCTGTCCCGCCCCCTGACGATTCATCAAAAAAGCCCAAATGCCAAAAAAGATTAGCGGCGGTGCGACCCAACTCAGTAGCGTCCCAATCCACCCATTGTTACTGGGCGGGGGCGCACCAAACTCGACGTTGTTATCGCGCAGAATTTTAGGCAGATCAAGATCAACGGGCAGCGGCGTTGTGCTGTAAATCGGCGCTGGTTGTTGGGATTGCGTTCCGTCAGCCGGGGCATCAGGTTTTAAGGTAAATTCAATTCGATTGGGCGTAATCAATGCTTGCGACACTTTGCCCGACTGTACTTGCGCAATAAAGTCGCTGTAGGCGATCTGGGCGGGGCGTTGGCCAAACACAGATGGCACGACAAAATTTAGCAGCAATAATAAGGTGAACAGAATTAACAATCCTCCCCCAAACTGCCGAGGGCGAGGCGTTTTCATTTTGTTATTGGTTTCAACCGGCATAGCAATAGCTCCTTGGTTCGCTACTGGTTGTTAGCAATTCGCTACTGTGATCGTCGAGTAGCAAACTAACAACTTGCGTCTATGAGTATTGTAAAGAGTTTGTTGCGATCGCTCGGATGCGGAAATCCCCCCTTCTCCGTCTTTACGTACGACCTATACCGAGGAGTAGAAATAGAATTGTTTCGATCGATAGACCCATTGAGGCAGTGAATCTGAGACGGTAAGAGCAGGTTTTTACGATGGTTACTAAATATGCGTTTTGGAATTAATGAAATAAAAACCGCAGGATTGCTAGGTCTGCTGAGCGGTCTCCTGGTTTTGGGGGGCTATTATTTGATCGGTAACGAGCAAGGCTTGATTTTGGGGCTAGTGTTGGCAGCTTTGTCTAGTTTTGGCTCCTGGTACTATTCCGATCGAGCTGCTCTGGCTGCGTTTCAGGTGCAACCCCTATCGCCAGCAGAAGCGCCAGAGTTGTATGACCTGGTGGAACGCTTGAGTCAAAAGGCAGAAATCCCAATGCCGCAATTGGTTGTGATTCCGACGCAGGCTCCGAATGCGTTTGCAACTGGACGTGACCCCGAACATTCTACGATCGCAGTCTCTAAAGGAATTTTGGAATTGTTAAATCGAGCAGAACTTGAAAGCGTTATTGCTCATGAAATGACTCATATTAAAAATCGCGATACATTGACTCAAGCAGTTGCTGGCACTGTTGCTGGAGCCATTACTTATTTGGGTCAAATCCTGAGTTTTGGCTTGTTGTTCGGGCCAGTCAGTCGTGATTCGCGACAAGGTCAAAACCCATTAGGATTGTTATTCTTAATTGTGTTAGCACCTCTGTCGGCATCGCTGTTACAGTTAGCCATTTCGCGGACGCGCGAATACTCAGCAGATTTGGGTGCGGCTCAAATCACTGGCAATCCAACGGCATTGGTCAGTGCATTGCAGAAGTTGGAAGCGGTCAGCCATCAGATTCCGATGAATGGGAATCCTACGATGGCACCGTTGCTGATCGTGAACCCAATTCCACGCCAGGGATTGCAAGCGCTGTTTATGACCCATCCCCCTACTGAGGAACGGATTCGCCGCTTGCTGGAGTTGGCTCAGCAACAATCGCTGACGGCAGCGGCAATTTAATCGGAAGGCAGCAGGCAGAGGGCAGCAGGCTAAATTTTCAATATTCACGGCAGGTTAAGTGGCAAAAAAGCGGTTCAAGGAGCTTGGGCCGCTTTTTTGTTGCAGAATTGAGGTCGATCGCGCTGTAGTTCCTGGCATCAATCTGAGGAGAGGCCATGCAGCTATACCGATTTGATGATGTGACTAAGTTTTGCGATCGGGCAGAGCCGTTTTTACAACAAGACGAAGTTACCCACAATCTGTTGTTACGCCTGTGCAAATCCTTTCGGCTAGGAAATTCTCGGCTGCAACCCAGTTACTTGGCGATCGTGGCAGACTCGGCAAAAGTCGTGGCAGTCGCAATTAGAACGCCGCCTCATCCTGTTGTGTTGTCGCTGGTGGAGGATGTGGCCGCGATCGAACTTTTGGTCAACGATTTGCACCAGGCTGAACCGCTCTTGCCAGGCATCAATGCGCCGCAAGTCGAAGCGACGTTGTTTGCCGAACGGTGGCAGCGAGTTACTCAACGTCCCTCCACGCTGGACATGGCGATGCGAATTCACCAATTAACTGCTGTTCAACCCGTCACAAAGGCTAGGGGTGAGTTGAGGTTAGCGACAGTGGCCGATCGTGATCTGATTGTGAGTTGGCAAATGGCCTTTCGGCAGGAAGCGCTAGGGGAGATGAGCGAGCGAACAGATACAGAGTCGTGGGCGGATCAGCAGCTTACCGCGCAGAGCATTTATGTGTGGCAGGATGGCGATCGCCCAGTTGCGGTGGCTTGCGGCTACCCAGCCTCCGATCGGATGGGTGTTATCAACTTTGTGTATACGCCCCCGGAGAACCGCAAGCAGGGATATGCCACTGCCTGTGTCGCCGGAGTCAGCCAACGCCTATTGGAGCAGGGTTACTCGTGCTGCGCCCTGTTTACGGATCAGGCCAATCCTACCTCTAACAAAATTTATTGGACGATCGGCTACCGTCCAGTTTGTGATTGGTATCAGTATAAATTTGGCCAACTGGAGACTATCAACCCTTGACCGGAGTTGCACTTATCTCCGTTTAAACAAGAGGCAGTCCTGCCGCCCTGGGCCATTCCCGCTAGCCAGCAGTCTTAGCAGGAGCGGGTTCACATTCGATGCGGAAGACTTTGAAGGTGCGGTTGTTATCTCCGGGAAATTCGATCGCACCGCTGAATCGATTAATTTTCGGACCAGTGGAACCAAAGACTTTGCCATCGGTCGTACAGCCGACCTGGAATGTGCCAGACAACTTCCAGGTATCGCCTTCTTTGGTTTCAGGGGTAAACGGAACTTCGCCCTGATATGACGACATGGTGACGGCCCGACGGATGCGGCCTGGGGCACCGAATAGCACTGTGAGGGCGATACTGCGGCCATCGGTTTGCACATCCACAAAGTTGACATCGATCGGCATTTTGTTGGTGGCATTACGATTTTCGATGTCGCGCCCTGTAAATTTGCCCTCTGCCTGAAATTCAAATCGTTGGAGTTTGTCGTTGCGGGGTAAAAACACTTTTTCTTCCATTTCTGGCGTACCGTCTTCGGTCACATCGCCTTTTGGCACCTGGGTAATGACTGTTGCTGGAGCATCATTTTCCGCGTGAGGCGTTAAGGTTGCCTTCGTCACATCGAATGCAGCCGCGATCGCTGGGAAGGCCAGACCAGAAATCGTGGCCAACGCGATCGCGGTGAACCAAAGTCGGCTCAATTGCTTTTGGTTGTGGCTCATGTCTAAGCTGGTGTGCTGTCTCATAACGCTCCAAAGGTCTTATAAGGTGAAGATGTAGAATTGAGCTGTAGCGCAGGCTCACTCTTACACAAGCACTTAACATCAATGCATTGAAATAATATGCAAAATCGTCAGTTATTCGCCAATCAAATTTAGAAGCACTATGGCCACCACCCGCGATCGCCGCATGACTTTAGAGGACTATCTCAGCTATGACGATCGCCTCGGTTCCACCCTCTTTCCCGATCTGGATTTGACCGCAGCACACGTTCTAAATTCAGATCGAGAAAGTTAGATGTGATTAACCACTGGAGCGAGATAAAAATTCGACTTTAGGCAGAATTGGATCTTGTACTATCCCAATGCCGCTAAAGCCCCAGCGTTTCAGCAAGTTTTCGAGTTGGCTACCGGGAATGGACTCTACCGCAAAGCGATCGGCGATGTCTTTGCCGTGGGTGTTAAGGTAAGTCAAAGCATCGAAGTGTTCGCGAAAGATGAGAAGATAGCCCTGGCTCGCCGTGTTTTCGGAACTTGCCTTTAAATTGGCGACCAGATATTGCCCATCAGTTCGCGATCGCACCAGATAGTAAGTCTCAGCAAACATCAGCCGTCTGCCCCCAGTTTGATGCGCGGATCAACGACTTTCAGCAGCAGATCGGCGAGCAAATTACCCACAATTAACAGCGTCGCTCCCATCATCAGACTGGCCATTACCAGGTAGATATCTTGAGCTAGCAGCGCTTGATAAATTAAACGTCCCAACCCCGGCCAGTTGAAGAAGTATTCGGTAATAAAGGCTCCACTCAAGAGAGCCGCAAACTCAAAGCCGAGGAGCGTAATCAAGGGGTTGACCGCATTGCGGAGGGCATGCACATAAATGACGCGGTTTTCGGGCAGTCCCTTCGCGCGAGCCGTTTGGATATAGTCCTGGCGCAACACATCCAACAATTGACCGCGTGTAATCCGTTGCAATCCGGCAAAACTGGTGATGCTGAGGGCGATCGTCGGCAGGATCATATGCCAACCAATATCGAGAATCTTGCCAAACCACGTCAGGTCTTCAAAGTCGATGCTGGTCATGTCGCCCACCGGAAACAGGGGCGTGGTGTTTTGGGCAAAGATCAGCAGCAACAAGGCCGCAATAAAGCTGGGAAAGCCCTGCCCGATGTAGCTAATGACTCTTAAGATGCGGTCGACCGGCTTGTTTTGATTCACTGCGCCAACAATGCCCATGGGCACCGCGATCGCCCAGGTCAAAATTAGCGAGGAAACCGCTAGCAGCAGGGTGGCCGCCACCCGTTCCCACAATAAGGAAGCCACTGGGCGGTTGTAGACAAAGCTGGTGCCAAAGTTGCCTTGCGTCACCACTTGCCGCAACCAGAGCCAGTATTGCTCGTGCCAGGGTTTATCTAAACCAAACTGCTGGCTTAACTGTTGCAACCGCTCAGGCGAAATTTTGGGATTCTCCTTCAACGCACTTAAGTAGTCGCCCGGGGCAATCTGAATCAGCAAAAAGCACAGCATGGAGGCCAGCAGCAGCGTGACTAACCCTTGCAATACTCGTTTGACAATGTAGGCGAAGGTATCGCTGGCGAAAAAGGTCACCAACCCATCCCACCCAGATTCCAAACGATTTCGAGCTGAACTACTCATGTCCTGATGCGATTTCTAGGGAGTGGTTTCCAGTGTAATCCGTAATCGGATTTCCGCACATGACACCCTGTTTAATCGCCCAAATACTCCACCAGGGTGATGATTGGTACGGCGGGTAACTTCTCGCGCCCTTTGAGATCGACTAGTTCGATCACAAAGGCGCACCCAACCAGAGTCCCTCCGGCTTGCTGAATCAGTTGCGCGGTTGCGCCAGCGGTGCCCCCCGTGGCAATTAGGTCATCCACCATCAGCACGTTGGAGTTGGGGGGATAGATGGCGTCCTGGTGAAGTTCTAGCCGATCGCTGCCATATTCCAGGTCATATTCGATCGCATGCACTGCCGCAGGTAATTTACCGGGTTTACGAACGGGAATAAATCCGGCCCCCAGCTTGGGGGCCAAGGCCGCCCCAAAAATAAAGCCTCTGGATTCCATCCCGGCGATAAAGTCGGGTTTTAGATGAGCGCACTTCTCCGCCAGACAGTCGATCGTATACTCAAACCCTTTCGCATCTCGCAGCAAAGTGGTGATGTCTTTAAAGCAGATACCGGGCTTGGGGAAGTCTGGAACTTCACGGATAAGGGCTTTGATGTCCATAAATCTAGTGACTCGGATTAGGTAATATCAGTCGGTTTATACCAGATCTTGGCCCCCCCTTGTTGTATGAGTTGGATGCAAAGTCAGGTATTTCTAAGCCAAACTTTTGACAGCATTGCGGAGGTTGCCGTGGTGGGTGGCGAGGAGGCGATCGCTGGCTTCTTTGTCGAGTCCAGTCCAGTGCATCAGCAGGGCACGTTTGACGTTGCGATCGCTGGTTTCCAGTAAAACCGCGGCGGCCTCCCGTGAAAGATCGGTCAGGTCGCAGAGCATGCGGAGGGCGCGATCGTGCAGCTTGGCATTCGTCACGGCCACATCCACCATGCGGTTGCCGTACACTTTGCCCAGTTGCACCATTGTGCCAGTTGAAAGAATATTCAACGCCAATTTGGTGACGGTGCCAGCTTTCAGGCGCGTTGAACCAGCCAAAATTTCCGGCCCAACTAGTAACCGAATATCCACATCCACTGGAATGCTCACCTGCTCAGCCGGAACACAGGCAATCAAGATGGTGGTTGCGCCCCGTTGCCGTGCGGCTTGCAAAGCCCCCTGCACATAGGGCGTTGTACCTCCAGCGGTAATCCCCACGACTACATCCCGATCGCTCACCTGATGCTGGGCGATCGCGCTGGCTCCATCATCGGCCCGGTCTTCCAAGCCTTCTGAGCTGCGAACCAGAGCCGCGGCTCCCCCGGCAATGATGCCTTGCACCAGTTCGGGGGGGGTGCAAAAGGTGGGCGGACATTCTGCTGCGTCTAAAACGCCCAGCCTTCCGCTGGTGCCAGCCCCAAGGTAAAGCAACCGGCCGCCCTGCCGCAGAGCCGCCGTCGTGCGGGCGATCGCCTCCGCCAATAATTCCCGCGCCTGGGCGATCGCGGTGATCGTTTTGGCATCTTCCTGATTGAACAGATCCACCAGTTCCAGCGGTGTGAGTTGATCCAGATTGTGACTGTTCGGATTTGCTTGTTCAGTCAGGAGGTGGCCGCGTTCGTTGACTTGCATTACAACAGACCTTCTAACTGGCGGCGAATCCGCTCCAGGTCATCTTTGGCAAGGTCACTGGCCTCGTCCTTATCGGCTTTGGCGGCCTCCAGTTGCCAGTCGGTTTCTTCGACGTTGTGTTCGGGGGGGGCCATCAGTAACCGTTCCGCTTCCGACTGCGGCACAAATCCGGCGGGTACGAGTTGGGCCAGATAACCCGACCCCTGACAAAATGCTTCAATTTCTGCTTGCTCGATCGCTTCCACCGCAGGCGTGGCAAAATCTTGAGCCTCTAGCAAAAGGGCATAGCGGGTGGCGTCGTCTTCATCTTCAAACATCAACACCACATCCTGATCCCCAATTCGCAAAGAATGGAGTCCTTCGTTGTCCGTTCCGACGTTAAACAGCAATACAAAAACTGGCATGACTTCCAACTCAACGCGATCGTTAGTTGATTTTACCCAAAGATGGAGCGCGGGATTTTGCCTCACTCAGATTGGTGGAATTTCCGTACACTTGGGGAGGTTGCCACTGGCGATCGCGTCCTCCTTCATCTCCAGGGTTATGTCAAACCATCTTGCGGAAGCCAACAGTCTCTATTTGCGGAAACATGCCGAGAATCCGATCGATTGGTGGTATTGGTGCGACGAAGCGCTCGAAATCGCGCAGCGGCAGGATAAGCCCATTTTCCTCTCGATCGGCTATTCCAGTTGCCATTGGTGTACGGTGATGGAAGGAGAAGCCTTTTCGGATGGGACGATCGCGGCGTACATCAATGCTAATTTTCTCCCAATTAAAGTCGATCGAGAAGAACGACCAGACCTCGACAGTATTTATATGCAATCGCTGCAAATGATGATTGGGCAGGGGGGGTGGCCGCTCAACATATTTTTGACTCCGGGCGATTTGGTGCCGTTCTATGGTGGAACGTATTTTCCGGTAGAGCCACGCTACGGACGAGCAGGCTTTTTGCAGGTGCTGGAAGGGGTGCGCCGCTTTTATGACCAGGAAAAGGAGAAGCTGCAATTACTGAAGGAAGAGGTGTTGCACAATCTGCATGAGTCAGTGGGGTTGCCCCCCGTAGAAATGGTGTCTCGCGCTGTATTGCTGAATGGGCTGGAACATAACACAGGCATCGTCTCGGCGAAATCAACAGGGGCCAGTTTTCCGATGATTCCCTATGCAGAGGTGGCTTTGCGATCGCGCCGGTTTACCTTCGATCGCTATGATGCAGCGGAAATTAGCACGCAACGCGGCCTGGATTTGGCCCTAGGCGGAATTTTCGACCAGGTGGGCGGCGGTTTCCATCGCTACACGGTCGATCCAACCTGGACCGTGCCCCATTTCGAGAAGATGCTGTACGACAATGGGCAAATCATGGAATACCTGGCCAATTTGTGGAGTGCTGGCGTCCAGGAACCAGCCCTGGAGCGGGCGATCGCGCTGACCGTAGAGTGGCTGCAACGAGAGATGACAGCACCGGAGGGCTATTTTTATGCCGCGCAAGATGCCGATAGCTTCACCACGCCGGATGACACTGAACCGGAAGAGGGCGCTTTCTACGTCTGGAGTTTGGCCGAATTGAATGCCCTACTGAGTGAGGCGGAACTGGCGCAGTTACAAGCTCAATTCACGATTACCGAGGCGGGTAATTTTGAAGGGGTGAATGTTTTGCAACGTCGGTATCCCGGCACTTTAGATACCACGATCGAAACCACTCTGGCGCAACTGTTCCAAATTCGGTACGGGATTGGCGGCGATCGCACCAGCCCCTACCCGCCTGCCCGCAATAATCACGAAGCAAAAGCCACGCTGTGGCCCGGACGCATTCCCCCCGTGACGGATACAAAAATGATTGTGGCCTGGAATAGCCTGATGATTTCTGGTTTGGCGCGGGCTGCTACCGTATTTCAGCAACCGGCATGGCTCAGTCTGGCGGTGAACGCGGCTAATTTTATTTTGAGTCAGCAATGGGTCAACGATCGCTTCCATCGCGTTAATTACGATGGTCTTGCCCATGTCCTGGCTCAATCTGAAGATTATGCGCTCTTCATCAAAGCGCTCATTGACCTCGACCAAGCCTCACTCATCCACTCCCCCACCCACTCCCCCTTCCTCACCCAGGCGGTAAAAATCCAGGCCGAATTCGATGAATTTCTCTGGAGTGCCGAAATGGGCGGCTATTTCAACACCGATCGCAATCCCAACTTGCTCATCCGAGAACGCAGTTATATGGACAACGCTACCCCAGCAGCCAATGGCGTCGCGGTCAGTAACCTGGTGCGACTGGCTTTACTGACTGAAGATTTGCGGTATCTGGATAAGGCCGAGCGAACCTTGAAAGCCTTTGGCACCGTGTTGGAAGAATCGCCCCAAGCTAGCCCCAGCTTGGTCTCCGGCCTGGATTGGTTCCTGCATCCGACCTTAGTCCGCACAACATCAGAAACGATCGCCGCGATCGCGCCCCAATTTCATCCCACCGCTGTCTACAAACTCCAAGCTGATTTACCCGCAGAGCGGGTTGGGCTAGTTTGTCAGGGGCTATTGTGCAAGGCTCCTTCGCCAACGCTAGAACATCTTGTGGTACAACTAGTCCAAAGCCAAATCTGATTCGCCGTTGTTTCGCTTTGCTAGCTGAGAGTTACATCTATCCACAGTTCAGTGTCAGCCAAACGAATTCCTTCTAGAGATAGATTGCTTGTTCTTCCAAATGACAGAGGATAAGCTTTGATTGTGCTACCGATAGCTTGCCATTCGTAGCTTCGGTCAGAACGCTTAGGACGAGTCAAGTTGTTGAAACGCTAAGTGCCTATGTTCACCATGCAACAACTTCGGAAAAATTTGCTTGCCGTCGGCTTTGTCTTGGTAGCATTGATACTCATGCTGGCGCTCGACCCGATCGTTGGTCTGGGGAATACAGCGTTTCTGATTTTCTTCGGCGTCACGCTCCTCAGCGCGTGGTACGGTGGTCTTGGGTCTGGCATCCTGGCGACATTACTAGCGGCGTTATTTGCACATTACTTTTTTGTTGAGCCTCAGTTCAGTTTAGAAGTGAATTTTGCCGGTGCCACCCGAGTGGCGGTATTCCTCCTGCAGGGATGCCTGATTAGCGTGTTGGTAGAAGCGCTACGTACCGCTCAATCTCGAGCTGTGCGATCGTCTCGCCAGTGGCAGCAAGCTGAGGCCGAGTTGCGGGAAAGCGAAGCCAATTTTCGCGCGATGTTCAGCGTCACCAGTGTGGGTCATGCCCAAGTAGACGGCCCAACTCGACAGTTTCTGCAAGTGAATGCGGCCTTTTGCGAGATGACCGGCTACAGCGAGGCAGAATTGCTGACCATGACGGTAGATGATTTAAACCATCCCGCCGATCGCGCGCCTGATCAAGCCCGCTATGCCCGCTTAAGCAATGGCACTGACAATTACTACCAGGCGGAGAAACGCTATTTGCGTAAAGACGGTAGTGTTGTTTGGGTTCTGGCTACGGGGAATATCATTCGTAGCGCTAACGGGCAGGCACTACGAACCGTGGCCGTCGTTCAAGATATTAGTCAACGCAAACAGGCTGAAATTGCCATTCGAGAGGGGGAAGAGCGGCTTCAGTTGGCGATCGAAGTGGGGCGAATGGTAGCCTGGGAATGGAACCCTTTGGACGACACGTTAATTACTTCTACCAACTTGTCAGAGATTTATGGAACCCCAGCACTTCCCACGGGGGAAGCAGGGCTGAGGCTGGTGCATCCGGACGATCGCGCACGCCATCAAGCCATTGTTGAACAAGCCGTTGCCACGCGCCAGAATTACCAGTCTGAGTTTCGGGTGATTCGACCGGATACAGGGGCGATCGTTTGGTTGGAAGAACGGGGCGATGTGCTGCTCAACCCGGATGGCAGCGTCCAGAAACTGATTGGTCTCACCATCGACATCACAATGCGTCAAGAGGCTGAAGCAAACTTCCAGGAAGAACGGCAGATTGTTGATGCCATCATGACTTATATTCCCGAAGGGATTACGATCGCCGCGGCTCCAGATGTCACCGTTCGCCGAGTCAGCCGTTATGGCTGTCAACTGGTGGGCAAAGCCGCAGCAGACCTAGAAAACATCTCAGTCTCAATGCACCCAGAGCAGTGGAGTGTGTTTCATCTAGATGGTGTCACCCCGGCCACCGGTGCCGAATTGCCCCTCACCCGCGCCACCCAACACGGGGAAACCATTACGAATGAAGAGTGGCTGCTGCAACCCAACCCAGATAGACAAATTATCATTTCTTGCAATGCTGGCCCGATTCACGATGAACATGGAACTATTACTGGCGGTGTGATTGCGTGGCGCGACATTACCGATCGCAAACGAGTAGATGCCGCCCTGCAACAGAGTAACGAGCGCTTTTCTGTGGCCATGCGCGCCGTTGATGGCATCATCTTTGAGTGGAACTTGCAAACGCAAATGGTATACCGCTCGGCAGGGTTGTTTCAGTTAATTGGTGTGCGGGCGGAAGATGCCCCTCCTGCCGCGGCCTGGTGGTTTGAACGGGTTCATCCTGACGATCTGCAACGAATTGAGACCTTAAAACCCTCGCTCTTAGATGCCACTGGACCTGACCGTTACGAGGGGGAATACCGGATTCGCCATGAAGCCGGACAGTGGGTGCATGTGTGGGAGCGGGGTTGCTTGCAGCGCAATCCGCAAGGCGAGATCATCAGTATTATTGGCTTTACGACCGACATCACCAGGCGCAAACAAGCGGAAGCCGAACGAGAACGACTGCTTCAAACCCTGGCGAATGAACGCGCCCAGTTTGAGGCCGTGTTGCAGCAATTACCAGAGGGCGTGATGATTGCCGATGCTGGTTCAGGGCAGCTCATTCTATCGAATGCCCAGGCCGATCGCATTCTCAAGCATCGCTATCACCTCAACCAGGAATTAACCCAATACGAACCCCAGGTGCCATTTCAAGCCTATGATGGGGCGGGCCACCTCTATGCTGCTGATGATTATCCCCTGGTGCGATCGCTGCGCAACGGGGAAGTGATCATTCACGAAGAAATGGAACTACGCTATCGCGATGGTCATCGCATTTTTCTCGATACCAACTCCGCTCCTATTTATGACAGGCAGGGGCAAATCATTTCAGCCGTTACCGTATTTCAAGATGTCACCGATCGCAAACGCACGGAAGAAGACTTAGCCAGCGCCCGCCGCCAGTTTGAGAAAATTGCAGCAACCACGCCTGACCTCGTATATGTGTTTGATCTCGTGCAAGCTGCCAACCTTTACGTGAATGAGGGAATTAAGCGCACTTTGGGCTATTCCCAGGCTGAAATTGCGGCGTTCGGTTCATCCTTCATCGAAACTCTGATTCACCCAGATGACCTACCTGGCGTGATTGCAGGCAACCAGCACTTTTATCTACTGGGAGAACAAGATGTTTACGACCACGAACTTCGAATGCTCCATGCCAACGGCGATTATCGCTGGTTACGGTGTCGGGAAATGGTGTTTGAACGGGCACCCGATGGCAGTGTCACAAAAATCATTGGCACAGCCCAGGATGTAACTGAGCAAAAACAGGCAGAAGCTGCCCGCGAACAAGTTTTGGCCCGCGAACAAGCCGCCCGCGAAGCCGCCGAAGCCGCCAACCGGCTCAAAGACGAATTTTTGGCGATCGTCTCCCATGAATTGCGATCGCCTCTCAATCCCATTTTGGGCTGGACAAAACTGCTACGGGGCCGCCAATTAACGGAACAAAAAGCCGAACGCGCCTTAGAAGTAATTGAGCGCAACGCCCAGATGCAAGCTCAACTGATTAACGATTTACTGGATGTTTCGCGCATTCTACGCGGCAAACTGAGTTTAGAAAATCGCCCCGTGCATCTGGCTGCCACCATTCGAGCCGCGATCGAAACCGTCCGGTTAGCCGCTGAAGCCAAAGCGATCGATGTGCAATTTACGGGTTGCGCTACGCCCTCAGTAGAACCGCCCAACCTCCAGGTGTTGGGGGATGCCACCCGCTTGCAGCAAGTTGTTTGGAATCTGCTGTCCAATGCCGTTAAATTCACGCCCGCAGGAGGACGAGTCGAGGTGCGGTTGGAGCAAATAGGAGGAGATAGGGGAGATGGAGGAGATAGGGGGGCAGAGTCTTCCCCATCCCCCCATCCCCCTGCCTCTGCTCAAATCACCGTGACCGATACAGGCAAAGGCATTGCAGCCGATTTTCTCCCTCATGTCTTTGATCACTTTCGTCAGGAAAGTTCGGCCACCACTCGGCAATTTGGGGGGCTGGGGTTAGGCTTGGCGATCGTCCGTTATTTAGTGGAGTTACATGGTGGCACAATCCAGGCAGATAGCCCCGGCGAAGGCCAGGGAGCGACGTTTACTGTGAGGTTGCCGCTGCTGAAGCGCCCGGGAGATGAAGCGCTAGGGAGCGGCGGCGGAGAGCGACTTAGTATTCAGCCCTCAGTCCTCGGCCATCCCTTGTCCAACTTACGCATTCTGGTCGTGGATGATGACGACAATACCCGTGAATATCTCGCATTTATGTTGGAGCTGCATGGGGCAGAAGTGAAGGCGGTTGCAACTGCGCTGGAAGCCTTATCTGTTTTGACTCGGTTGCAGCCAAATCTTGTGTTAAGTGATATTGGGATGCCAGACATGGACGGTTACATGTTGATGCAGCAGATCCGAGCTATGCCTGCTGACCACGGGACCATTCCGGCGATCGCCCTCACTGCCTATGCTGCCGAAACCGATTATCAACAGGCCATGCGAGCCGGATTTCAAAAACACATTGCCAAACCGATCGAGCCGCAAATCTTGCTTCAGGCGATCGTCGACCTGACCACGCCCCCCCACTTGACTTTATAAAGATTCTTCTTTAATTTGTGGGTATGGCAACTCAACCATCCAAAGAATCAACGACAGTTCGAACGCGCCGCGAGATTGTTAAGCAACTCAAGCAGGTAGGTCCTTCAGACGCGGAAACCCTGGCCACCCACTTCAACGTTACGGCGATGGCTGTCCGTCAACATCTATATACGTTGCAAAAAGAAGGACTCGTTACCTATCAAGAAGTCGCCCGTCCAGTGGGGCGACCTGCGAAACTTTGGCACCTCACCGCTGCCGCCGATCGCTTGTTTCCCGATCGCTATGCCGAGTTGACCCTGAGCTTGCTCGAATCCATGAAAGTGGCCTTTGGGGAAGCGGGCTTCGATCGGTTATTGGAAGTTCGAACCCGTGACCAGATTCAACTGTACCGGGCGATCGTTCCTCAAACTGCGCCTTTGCCCCAACGCCTTCAGGCACTAGCCGAGCAACGCACCGCAGAAGGCTATATGGCGGAAGTCACCAGGCAATCCGACGGCTCATTTCGCTTGGCCGAAAAACATTGCCCCATTTGCACCGTCGCCACAGCTTGCACAGGGCTATGCCAGATGGAATTAGAGGTCTTTCAAGCGGCCCTGGGCGATGATATCCGCATCGAACGCACCGAACACATTCTCCAGGGCGACAGACGCTGCGTTTATCGTGTAGAGATCATATGATGCCAATTTAATTTCGATCCGCGCTGGATTGACATTGGTTGCGTTGTCGGCGGCGAGCGGCAAACAGGCCACTGGCCCCCAAGAGTAATCCAACAAAAGTGGCTGGTTCGGGCACGGCGGCGGCTGTTTCTCCGGGTAAGGGAGGAACACTGGCAGGCGGACGGCGGAACAGGGTGGCCTGCTCAAAGGCATAAGCCAGTCCTAACAAGGTGGGTTCGCTATAGGCATTCCCCGAAAAGGTGATGCCGTAGGGCGCACCGTTGGCCTGATACCCCGCTGGTACGATGATGCTGGGATAACCTGCCCGCGCTGCAATATTTGCCCCCCGTGTACCCGGAAAAAAGATGGCATCCAGGTCATTGGTCTCTAAATAAGCATCGATACCTTGTTCTTTCGCCAATAAGAGATCTTGCCCCCGATCGGCAAGATACCGCTGCGTATCTGCACTAAACGGACTCAAATCTCGCGCCTGCGAGGCGATCGCCAGCACCTGACCATACCTGAGGGCAACCTCTGGATTTGCATTGTTAAACGCAATGACATCGGCCAAAGATTTCACTGGCGCATCATCACCCAAACTACCGAGGTAAAGATTCAAATCTCGCTTAAATTCGTAGCTTAATACCGTCGAACTGGGCAGGGGAACCGTCGCAATATCCGCTTCAACCACTTCTCCGCCCAAGGCCCGAATCACACTCAAAGCATTTTCGGCGATCGTGGCTTGTTCCGCAGAAACGCCCGTTGTCCAAAAGAATTCGCGTGGGACACCAATGCGCGCCCCACTTAAAGCGTTGGCATTGAGAAAGGGCGTGTAGTCCGTGAAGGTTTTACCAGCGCTACTTTCGGTGGCTGGATCTTTGAGATCGACCCCGGTAATTGCGCCCAGGAGAATAGCCGCATCCGTGACCGTTCGAGCTAGCGGGCCAGCCGTATCTTGACTGGCGGCGATCGGGATAATGCCATCGCGACTGGCCAGTCCTAAGGTTGGTTTAATGCCGACTAGAGAGTTTTGGTTGGCAGGGCTGAGAATCGAGCCAGAGGTTTCCGTTCCGATCGCGACGGCGGCAAAGTTAGCGGCGATCGCGGCTCCCGAACCAGCGCTAGACCCCCCCGGTGATAAAGCGGGTCTGCCGTCGCTATCTGGCAGCGGCACAGGGTTGTAGGGATTGAAAACATACCCACCCAGCGAGCTGTAGCCTGCGGGCATCCCCGTGGTTAGATAATTGGCAAACTCGGTTAAGTTGGCCTTACCCAAAATAATCGCCCCAGCATCGCGCAATTGTTGCGTGATGAATGCGTCGTCGGGGGGGATAGACCCGGCTAAAGCAACAGAACCGGCTGTGGTGGGTAAGTCAAAGGTATCTACATTATCCTTCAGCAGAATTGGCACTCCATGCAACAGGCTTCTGCGACCTGTTTGCTGCCGCTCTAAATCGAGTGCTTCGGCAGTTGCTAGAGCATTGGGGTTGATGGTCAGAATTGAGTTAATCTTTGTTTGCGGTTGAGTGCGATCGTAGACATCATACGCCTCGATCCGGTTTAAGTAGAGTTGAACCAACTGTTTGGAAGTCAGGATGTTGGCATCAAAGGCAGATTGAATGTCGGCGATCGTCGCTTCTTCTAAAGTAAATGAAGTGGATTGCCCGAAAGTAAACGCGATCGCAGGGGTAGTTGTGGAAATCGCAGCCGCAACGCCTGCCTGCGCGACCATCACTGAAACAAACCGTTTGGTAGACTTAAGCACTCTGAATTCCTCACCCTAACATCAGCGTCTCTGACGTTAGGGTGAAGCATCAGGATAAACGGTAGCCGAATTTACCAGGCCAAAACAGCTTTACACAATCTTCATACATCTCTGAAATATTGCTTTGGTCAGAACGCTTAGGACAAAGAGGAAGCGGCAAAGTTAATACTGGGTAGGCGTTCTAACGCGCTTTCGCCACGGTACTCATGGCTCCAGCTCTACCGTTATTCGCTGGTTACAGCAGTGCAAGGCGCTCAAATTTTCATACTGCTGGCGTAAAAATTAAATCGATAAGCAATGCCATTCACCCGGAGTTTCACTGAATTCCAACTCCAGCAGGTGAGCCAGTTTTTCCGCTTTGGGTTGGTTGGCTTGATGGAAATCACAGATGTGAATATCAATCGTGATTTTGCCTTTCTCTGGCCAAAAGTGAATGGCCACATGGGATTCGGCCAGAAGTAAGACGGCAGATACGCCATGCGGTTGAAACGTAAAGGCGGCTTCATTCACCGCGGTTAATCCGGCCAGGGCCACTGCCCGCTTGAGGCTGGCGACAAAATCGGCTTCGGTCCAGGCGTAAGTGGCCGATCGCGCCGTCAAAATGGCAGACCAGTGATGCGAATGCAAGGTTGCCGTCTGGTTTGCCGGTAAAGGGGATTGTAAAAAGTTAGTCATCGTAAACTCTACGACCATCACCGGGCAGCAACGTCAGGGAACTGGGACGAATGCGCCGCCCCACACTAACTTCAATATCGTCGTCCCAGTTTTCGACGGAAAGGACCTGCTCATTGGCCGCGCTGTACTCAAAATATCGGCAGATTTGCGCCTGTTTATTCATCGTGCTACCCAGGCGTTGCATCCGGGCTACACCCTGTTCTACTTTTTCGTAAGTGATGCCGTTGTGGGTAAGGCGATGCGGGGGCGTCCCACTGATATCCAGGTTGGAAGCGGTTTCCATCCAGCATACTTCCACGCGATCGTCCTCTTCCACTGATAACCAGCGAATCGCATCCCCATCTTGCAGCATATATTCAAACCAGGTGAAGCCGCTGTCGTCAAAGGTGAGGCGGCCCTCAACCACCCAATCGGCACCTGCGTATTGCACAATATCCCCAATTTGCAGGGTGAAAATGGTGCGCTGTAGCGGCGGCAGTGCCTGCTGCGCTTTTTTACTAGGAAGTGCAGTTCGTTGTCGGATGACGATGAATATACCCACGATCGCGATCGCCAGAATTCCAATCCAAACCCACGTCAACATGATTTCTTCTCCTGATGGGGTTAATCATAGGCTGCCCACCGTGGGTCGGCCTGATACCGCACAATCACTGGTTGTGCTAGGCGGTTAATCTCAACATTGCCAAGTTGAATATCTTTGGGTAACTGAAATAAGTTATGCAGCGTTGGTTCATTTAAGAAGCGAGTTGAGATGGGCAGTACAAGTTGATCGGGCCGCAGGGGCGATCGCGTAGCCAGCACAAATCCCCACAGGCCAAAACTGGGCACGTCAACCACATAGGGGTAAGTCTTTAACCCAACCGAGTCTAGGGTTGCCACCACGCAAGCAAACGCTTTCGGTGCAAAAAAAGGACTGGAAGCCTGGGTGACAAACACACCATTGGGAGCCAGTCGCGACAATAACCGTTGATAGAAACCTTGAGCGTAGAGTTTGGCGATCGCTTCTCGATCGGGGTCAGGAAAGTCGGCAATCATCACATCAAACTCTTCGTTCAACCCCGGAACCACCGTAAAGGCATCCCCTTGCATGACTTCCACTCGCGAGTCTGTGTACGCGCCCGCATTTGCTTTGACTAAAAAGGGTTGTCGCCGAGCTAAATTCACAACGGTCTTGTCTAAATCCACCAGGACAATTCGGGCGACATCGGGCCACTTCAAGACCTCGCGTAAAGCCATACCATCACCGGCACCGAGGAGGAGGATGCGAAGGGAGGGGGAGGGGAGCGAGGAGGGGGAGGAGAGCGAGGAGGGGGAGGAGAGCGAGGAGGGGGAGGAG
>ERZ1066121.1199-NODE-1199-length-19903-cov-6.213926_pt1 | contig 19903 bp, 20 predicted proteins | sample MGYA00382768_ERZ1066121 | MGnify/ENA primary metagenome ERZ1066121 (study PRJEB33369, sample SAMEA5778351) | biofilm metagenome | biome: Industrial cooling water; feature: Water cooling tower basin; material: Biofilm | place: United Arab Emirates | collected... | reverse complement strand
AAAAAACCCCCTATTGTTCGATACTTGGACAGCTTTGTGGGCCACCCGATGAAAACGCTTTGCCGAGGTCAAGAGAGCGGTCTCGACCAACGTTGGGGTCACCCGCCACGGTTACCTCCATCCTCTAAGGCATTCTTCGGAGTGGATGGTTACGTATCCCGAACTTGGCGTCCAATCCGCCAAAACCCGAGTCGGCGCAGCGACGATCAGGTAGCTCTCTCGGAGGCCAGTACCGGGGGGCGCCTTGCATCCTCTCGAATACAACCTCGCCCTGGAAACTCCAGAATCGGGAGGCTGGCGCGGGTTCCACCTGAGAATCTCTTTGAGAGCTTCCGCAGCACGCTCCGTCTCGGCGACATCGACCATTGCGAGCGTTGAGGGCACGCAGGACCGTCGCCTGGTCGATGTGGCCGGCTTCCACCTCACATCGAGCGCTTCGTGTAGAACCGATCGATGAACTCTTGGACGGCCTTTCTGAGCTCGTCGAGTGTCGGCTAGGCCAGCGGATCTTCGCAAGCTATAGCGGCGTAGAACGACGTGCAGCGTCGATGCGCTCAAGTATTGGAGGACTTACGCCGACACGAGGAGCGCGAGGCCGCGCAGGTACCTCACGCGCGAACTCGGACGTGTGCGCAGCATCAGGCACCCGAGACCCTCGGTCTCTAGGGGAAGACCCTTGGCGCTCATCGAAAGGTGGAGCGCGAAATCGGCCATCCAGCACAGCGTCAAATGGACGGAACCGCTACCCTCATGGTTAGGGTGGCCGGAAGCTGCTCACCACGCACCAACCTCGCTCCCTCTGCTGCGCGCCAGAATGAGCGATTGCTAAGCTCACGACGCCAATCCTTCGACGCTCTGAGCGATGGCCTCCATCCATGCGACGATCGACTCTTTGCTAGACCCTTCGATGGCCACCTCGCCCCACACGCTTCCGAGTGTTCGGAATGCGTCCGAGACCCACCGCCCAGAGTCGAGGTGTTGGAGACACGGATGTGCAGGCTCGCCGTCAGAAGGATAGAGCGCGACGACACCGCGATTGAGATTCTCGAGTTTGGCGAGAAGGGACTGAACGAAGCTCGGAGAGGTGAGGTCGGATGCATTGATTACAAATTCGAAAACGCACTCCATTTTTTGGGTAACGTTCTGCACTTTGTCGGGGTACAGGTCGAAGGCATCGATGTCATCTAGAGTCAACGAATCGCCGTACTCCGTGGTCCACTGAGGATCGTCGTGACAGACTTGAAAGCTGTCTCGCGCACCGCTGAATACCTCACGTGACGCCTGGCGCAGCCGTTTTTTCGTGGTTTCGTCGAAACTTTTTCCGCATCCTCCCCCAGAGCTTTTGCTCTCAAGGGAGGTTTCTTGTGGAGGGTTCGAGCCGACTTGGCATCCTGAACCGGTAAAGACGACGAAAAGCAATGCCGCGGCAAAGAGCGGAGTTACGGAGCTAAGCATGGCCTAGAACTCGGAGCACGAAATGTGCCAGCAGCAGAAGCTGGGCTGCTGCTCCAGTTTGTTGCTGCTTCGTGCCTCGCAGAAGACAAAGTTTTTGCTTATCGGACTCCTGGCCGTCTCTATGAGCCATTGGACGAAATGCGCCGAACGAGTCAGCGGCAGGGTCTAGAGGACAGCAAATCGAGCACGCGAGGTCGCGACGTTTGGTCGGTTTAGGCGCAAATTCAACTCGATACCGTGACGTGCATTGTCGGCAGAAGTGTCGCCATCGAATAGATCACCACCGGCGCCTATTGCCCGAGATGCTTATCGACGATGCCAATGCGAGGATAGGTCGCCGCGAGACACTAGGGAAGACGGCAGGGCGTGCCGGGGGACTCGCCCTTATGGATAGGTAGCGCGAGCTCGGCTACGAGTGTCGCCGGTCGACGTGCAAGGCTGTGGAGTTGCCCCGTCAAACCGGACACGTATTTCATGATTCATTCGCTCGGCGTAATTGCCGAGGGGATCGCATGTTGAGCCCCTCGTGTGGGACATTTTCGTTGTAGTCGCGGAACCAGTCGTCGAGTTGATGCAGCACGGTTTCCGCATCCGAGACATCGGCGAGGTAGACGTAGTCGCGCTCGAAGGTCTTGACGAATGCTTCGCCCATGCCCTTTGATTCGGGCGAATACGCGGGCGTGTTGCGAATCCGAAGTCCATGAGCGCGATCGAAGGATCGAGTGTCCTATGCGGTGTAGGGCGGAGTTTTACCGGAAAGCCACTCGACCGGATGCGGTGTTCGAGTGGCGCCGAAGCGCGCCTCGATGCTCATGGCCATTAAGTCTTCGATGTCGGTTCCGCTGAAACGCCCCCTCTGTCCCCTCCATGCGATCGTCTCGCGGCCTCTGCAGTCGAGACTGAAAGCGACGCGCACCCTGTCGCCACTCCAGCATCGGATCTCGAAGATGTCGCTGCACCGCCGCAAGTCGCTCGAGCTCGCGGATGCGCTTCTGCGTCGCGCGAACCTCGCTCTCGGGAACCACGCGTTCGTTCTTTTTGAGGCTCTTGTGGCTCGCGTCGTCCATGGCTACCTTCCATCTGAACAGAAGGCTCGGCGCCACGCCATACCGCCGGGCCGTTTCCCCAATGCTGCCCCCGGGCAATGCCGCAGCCGCAAGCAATGTCCGCTTCTGCTCCGGCGTGAACCGCCGGCGTCGGCCTTCGACGGCAGCGCCCACGTCCAGGATCTTTTCTTCGTTCGACATCGGCTTCCCCTTTCCTCAGGGTGCCCGGTCGAAACAGGGGCTACACCAAGTCTCCGGCACATCACATCCCCGTCTTCACCAGCTATAGAGCAGGACAGAAGGTATTCGCGAGATGCGAGTATCAGCGCTTGCAACACTCTGTGACGCTCGAAGCCTCTTTTTGAACGCCCGGTCCACCTTATGGACTGCGCCGGTGCGGCTGGGGCATTGCAGATTGCAGGCCCTTAGAGAACTGCGTGCTTTCCAATTTCGTGTTCGCGAGGCGAACACGGTCAGCAGGATACACGCTGCTTCTGTTGGCCAAAATACGCCGAAAACCCCCTGATATCATTATATAAACATCTTTATGGGGCGGCACCCGTTGCCAGTCGTAGAGCAAAATCTGATGGAGTCGACAAACGCCATGAGCGATCCTCTTCTTCAACCCGAAGCCACACTTCGAGAGGCAAGGAGCTCTTGCTTTGGACCGCATGGAAACCGCCCGTGTATTCATCGATCGCTATCGGCACCTCCAGGTCGGCAGGTCCGATCCTGGCTGGCAGGAGTCGCAAGCGGATATTGCGCGTTTCGTTTCCGCAGGAGACTACGAGCAGCTCACGGCGCTCCTCGACTTGCTCGAAGAGGCGCCCGACAATCCCTTTCACCTGGCGAAGCAACAAGCGCGGAACAGTCTCGCTCTGATCCCTCACCCCGCCGCGGTGGAGGCCTATCTCCTCCTTTCTTCCAATCCTCCGCCTACCTGGCGCGGCCCCAGGGAACGTCACGATTGGCAGAGAGCCGCGCTCCTCGGCTACGGACAAGAGCTCGAGGGTCTCGATCGTGCTCTTCGGGACCACCTTGGGGATGAAGCACTTCGTCCACTGCTCGCATGCTGGGCGCAGGAATGCCTTCTTCGCGGCGATGATGTCGGCAAGCTCGATCGCGCTCGTTCGCTATGGTCAGGTCTCGAAGCAGAGGGACATCCGCTCGCCTGGTTGCCGCTCGAACTTGCCCCGCTCGAACGCGGTCTGATGCTGCGCGCACACCGCGGGGACTGGCTCGGCAACTGGTTTCCTTTCGCGCACGGCCCTTACCCGACTTCACTCACTAGCGTTGCAAAAGCGGCAGCGGCGGTGGACGCGACCCTCATCGACCTCGACGAAACGAGCCGACGCGAGATCCTCGGCTTTGCTGACGATGCCTACCTATTTCCGAATGCCACCTTCGAGTGCAGCGCTTTCGATCGGCAGGGTGAGCTGCAGTCGAACACAAGGCCCGCGCTTCCTTCATTGCCTCTCGAATGTCTGGCAGAAGCCAACGAAATTCGTCAGACCCCCATTACTGCGCGGGAAACCATTAACCTCCTCTTCGTGATGGCCACTCAAGGCGGGGCTTACTCCGTCGGCCGGAGCGCTGCGTGGGGCCGCCTTCGCGCATGGCAATGTGCGGGCGCGCTCGCAGGTGCACGCGCGGCAGAGGGATTCGGAGCGCTAGTCACTGCGGTCGAGAACGCGAGCTGGACCTTCTTCAACGCCGATTCGCCCTGGTGGAACCGCGTATGCATCGACTTCGGCTTGGCCTGCGCGGGTCGTAGCAGTGCAGGCCTACGTGTGATCGCGTTGACCGATTCGGACTAGCGCCCGCGCGACTCATCCCCTACTGCCAGTTGGGATAGAGATCCGTATGGAGTCGGCGCTGGAGAAACTTCGCCTCGTCTTCACCTTGCGCTTCCGTCGCGGACATCTGCTGACGAACGAATTGGATGCGTATCTCTGCGCCTCCGGCATTGCTTCGCGCTCCTGGACTCACAAAACGCATACGCCGCGCATCTTACGTGCCGCCCCAGGTCCAAAATAGTCAAACAAACACAGCTGCTTACGCGGAGAAATTGGCCGTTCAAACCCGCCAGCAGCGACCGATGCAGACGAAAGCTTGTCGTAATTCTGCGCAGAGTATTGTTGTCACTTCGCGTTTAGTTCGCGGCTCCTGGATGGCCACCGCCCATGGTGAAAGGTCGAGGGCGCACCGTCGCGGGCCGTCGTCGATTGCACGCTGCCTGGCCCACTGGCCAGAATGCGGACGCAACAGTCCAAGATCGTTGAGGAAAAAGTGGCCTAGGGCGGCTCCCCTTGGGCTCGGGCACCCTCCCTGGGCCACTGGCCAGAATGCGGACGCAACAGTCCAACATCGTTGGAGAAAAAGTGGCCTAGGGCGGCTCCCCTTGCAACATCGTTGGAGAAAAAGTGGCCTAGGGCGGCTCCCCTTGGAGCTCCCCTTGGAGGGCGGCTCCCCTTGGATAAGGCGACTCCCTTGGATACTTGGCTCGGGCAGCTCTCTTGGATATGTTGAGTCCATGTCGCTAGCGGGGATTCCGTCGCGGGCACGGGCCCTCCTCTACACGGATGCGCTCGCAGGTGCGGTGGTCGGCGTCTTTGTGATCGCCTTGCATCCTTGGCTCGCTGGGCTCTACGGCCTCGTCGAGGAGCTCGTCTTGGCCATCGGCATCACGAACCTGACGTACGGCGGCTACTCGAGTGCGCTTGCCTTTGGCATGTTTCGCGGACGGCCACCGACGAGGCGAAACGTCGACCTCCTGATCCTGGGCAATGCGCTCTGGTCCCTGCTCTGCCTGCTGCTTGCCTTCGCGATGCGCAGCCACGCGACGTTCATCGGCGTCGCCACGCTGACCTTCGAAGGCGCTTTCGTCCTAACACTTGCCCTGCTGGAAAGAAGATACCTTCGTCCTCACCTAACATGAGTTGAGCACGCTCCTTACGCGCCGAGAGTCTCCTGCGACCTCGAGCCCAGCGAATTCCTGACGTGCGTACGAAGAGGATGCTGCTCCCGCCACGAGCTCACGAGAGCGACGGCGTCCAGACGCTCTACACCCCTGTGCCATGCCGCTCGCATCCCCGACCTCCGAAATCCCCCTTGCAAACATACAGACCGGTTGGTATCCTCAGAAAACCCATGCCGTCGCGCACCGCAAAAGGCGAAGCCAAGTCCAAGCTGCTCGAAGCCGCGCTGTCGCTCATCCGCACCAAGGGCTACTCGGCCACGTCGGTGGATGAGCTCTGCGCCGCGGCGGGCGTCACCAAAGGCGCCTTCTTCCATCACTTCAAGAGCAAAGACGACCTCGCTGTCGCCGCAGCAAACTACTGGTCGGAGATGACAGGGGCGTTGTTTGCAAACGCGCCCTATCACCAACACGCCGACCCTCTGCAGCGAGTGCTGTCCTACCTCGCCTTTCGCAAGGAGCTGCTGCAAGGTGACCTGCCCGACTTCACCTGCCTGGTCGGCACCATGGTGCAGGAGACTTACGAGACGGCGCCGGCCATTCGGGCAGCCTGCGAACGCAGCATCTTGGGCCACGCCGCGACGCTGCAAGCCGACATCGAAGCCGCGCTACGGGCGCGCAAGCTCAAACCTGGCTGGAGCGCCGAATCGCTTGCGCGGCATACGCAAGCGGTCATCCAGGGCGCCTTCATCCTCGCTAAGGCCACGGGAAGCGCCGAAGTTGCGGCAGAGAGCATCGATCATCTGCGCCGCTACATCGAAATGCTTTTCGGCGTCGCGGATCGAGAAAAATCCCGCACCAAGAAGACTAGGAAATAACGAAAGGACCCACCGTGCCCAATACCGTCAAGTTGCACCGCGTTCTCGCCACCTCAGCGGAGAAGGTCTACCGCGCCTTTCTGGAGCCGGATGCCCTCGCGAGCTGGCTCCCGCCTTTTGGCTTTGTCTGCAGCGTCCACGAGCTGCAGGCCAAAGAGGGCGGCAACTACCGAATGTCTTTCCGCAACTTCACCACCGGAAAGGTCCACTCCTTCGGCGGCACCTACCTCAAGCTCGTCCCGGGCGAGACGCTCGTCTACAGCGATGTGTTCGAGGACCCGGAGATGGCGGGCGAGATGAAGGTGACGGTGACTCTGAAAGCGCTCTCGGTAGGCACGGAGATGCATATCGTTCAGGAGGGCGTGCCGGACATGATCCCGCTCGAGTTATGTTATCTCGGCTGGCAGCAGTCTCTGCGAAAGCTCGCCGAGCTCGTCGAGCCGAACGTCAGCGAATGAGCCTTGTACCCATCCAATCGGGTCATCGTCTACTTTTGGAGTCGCTGCCTAGAGCAGAGCGTCCTCAGCGATGTGGCCCATCAAAGCGACGAAGAGCTGTCGTTCCCGCTCTCCGCCGACTCCTCACGGGAACTTCATGTCCACCATCCCCGCGGCCAAGGGGCGAGCAAGCTCGTCCTGCGTGCCAGCAAAGACGGGACCGGACGCACCATGAACACGGTGGCCAAGCTCTCCGAGATGGCTGCCGCGGCGGAGATCGGCAAGACAACGAAAGCAGGTAGGCGACCATGACCCCACACAACCCGGCGGGAAGTTTCATTTGGTACGAGCTGATGACCACCGACGCAGCGGTGGCCGCAGCTTTCTACAACGCGGTGCTCGGCTGGAAGGTCATGGACCCCGTCGGTCGAGAGGCCAGCGGCGGAGTGGAGTACCGCATGATCGGACGAAGCGATGGAGGGAATGCCGGAGGCATGCTGCAGCTGAGCGAAGAGATGGTAGCGCAAGGCGCCCGCTCGACCTGGCTGGGCTACCTCCACGTCGCAGACGTCGACGCAACGCTTCAGGCCATCGAAGCCGATGGCGGCAAAGTGTGGATGCCCAAGCAACGCCTCCCCGTTGGTGAAATCGCGATGGTGGCGGACCCGATGGGCACGCCTTTCTACCTGATGACGCCGGTTCCCCCGCCAGGAAAAGCCGACGCCGGCAGCGATGTCTTCGATCCCAAAGCGACGCAGCGCGTTCGCTGGAATGAGCTCACCTCTCCCGACCTCGAGCGCGCCAAAGTGTTTTACGCGAAGCACTTCGGCTTCGAGTTCAACGAGGTGATGCCGATGGGTGCCATGGGCGATTACTGCTTCATCGATCACGCAGGCGTCCGGATTGGCGCGATGATGCAGCAGCCTGCGGAGAGCCCCTTTTCCGGATGGCTCTTCTATTTCGGCGTCCCCTCAGTGCTTGAAGCTCAGCGCGCCGTCGAGGCGAAGGGAGGGAAGATCCTGAACGGACCGCATCAGGTGCCGGGTGGCGAATGGATCCTCTTCGTAGTCGACCCGCAAGGTGCGTCCTTTGGGATCGTCGGACCCCTAGAGAAATGAGGAACACGCGCTGAAGACGCGAGACGAAGCGGGGGTCGGGCGCGCACAAAACGCGAAGGAAGGCCCCTCACTTCGCCTCGACGACCTTCACCAAGAGAAAGCGCATCGCCGCTTTGGCTTCGCGCAAGGCCAGCGCCGAGGAGCCCTCATCGATCGCCTGCATCGCTTCGCTACCCAGGACGGCCGGACCGTCGACCAGAAGGAGGCGCGTGCGTCCAGGTACGGTCATCGCATCGAGGTAGGCATCACTGCCCGCGAGCAGCGCTGCAAGGGGCTCGCGGAGGGTCCGCGTCGCGAGCTCCATCTGCGCCGCGACCGCCCCTGCTTCTGCCTCGACGACGGCCCGGACCGTGTGTATGCCCAGGCGCTCGCCGCCGGTCTGCCCATCCTGGTGCCGCTCCGCGACGAAGCCTTTGGCCAGCGTCATTTCATCACGATGGACCCCAAGGGCGTTCTCATCGGTGTGATCCAACCCATCCCGCCCAGCGCCGAGTTTGCCTCACCCTACGCGCCCGAGGCGATCGGCTCCTAGGTCTCGTTCTCGAGGTCCAAAGGCGGGCTGCTTCGCTCGCACGCTCTCGGCTTCTTCGCTATGGATCGCGGGATGAGACTTCGCCCCGCCACATTCGACGATCTCGCCCTGCTCCGCCACTGGGATGAACAAGCGCATGTCGTCGCCTCCGACCCCAACGACGATTGGGAGTGGGAGAGCGAACTCGCGCGCGATCCGGACTGGCGCGAGCAGCTCGTCGCGGAGGTGGCGGGGCGGGCGATCGGCTTCGTGCAGATCATCGACCCTGCCCGAGAGGAGAGCCACTACTGGGGGGAGTGCCCGGCGAACCTGCGCGCCATCGATGTATGGATCGGCGACGAGGCAGACCTCGGCCGCGGTTACGGCACACGCATCATGGAACTCGCGATCGAGCGCTGCTTCGCCGAGCCTGGGGTCGAAGCCATCCTCATCGATCCCCTCGAATCCAATCTGCGCGCCCGCAAATTCTACGAACGCCTCGGCTTTCGCTTCGTCGAGCGTCGCCGTTTCAACGAGGACGACTGCGCCGTTTACCGCCTCGAGCGCCGCGACTGGCGCCTGCGTGGAGAAACCATCTTGCAAACGCCGCGCTTGCGCCTGCGCGCATGGCGCGACGAAGACCTCGCCCCTTTTGCGGCGATCAATGCCGACCCTGAGGTCGCACGTTATCTGCCTTCGACCTTGAACCGAGACGAAAGCGACGCATTCGCCGAGCGCATCCGGGCGCGCATGGACGAAGACGGCTTTGGCTTCTGGGCGGCAGAGCGCCTCGACCACCCCGCGTCACCTTTCATCGGTTTCATCGGGCTCTCGCGGCCGCGCTTCGAAGCAGACTTCACCCCCTGCGTCGAGATCGGCTGGCGCCTCGACCGGGCCCACTGGGGCATCGGTCTCGCCAGCGAAGGTGCGCAGGCTCTGCTGCACTGCGCCCTCACCGAGCTCCGCCTCAGCGAAGTCGTCGCCTTTTCCGCAGTCGAAAATCTCGCCTCGAGGCGCGTCATGGAGAAAATCGGCATGCAGCGAGATCCGGCCGAGGACTTCGACCACCCGAGCCTTCCGCCCGGGCACCCGCTCAAGCGTCATGTGCTTTATCGGAAGCGGCGCTGATCCAGCGATGGAGGCATCGCTGGGGCCTCGATCAAAAGCTCATCCAGAAATCACACCTTCCGCTTCGCGGCGTGAGTCGTAGGATGTCGTCGCGACACTCGCATCGCCCTGAAGACGAACTGAGGGCGAAAACCCATATCTCCTAGGAGCCAACGATGACCGTCCAAGCCTTCGGCGCGCATGCGGCCGACAAGCCTCTCGAAGCCCTCGCCATCGAACGCCGCGCACCGGGCGCACACGACGTGCAGATCGACATCGCCTACTGCGGCGTCTGCCACTCCGATGTGCACACCCTTCGCAGCGAATGGCCCGGCACGCTCTACCCTTGCGTACCGGGGCATGAAATTGTGGGCAGGGTCTCGGCCCTCGGCGCAGAGGTCAAAGGCTTCGAAATCGGCGAGCTCGTCGGCGTGGGCTGTATCGTCGATAGCTGCGGCCGCTGCTCGGCATGTCAGGAAGGCCTGGAGCAGTATTGCGATCCGGGCATGACGGGCACCTACAACAGCCCCACACCCGACGCCCCGGGGCATACGCTAGGCGGATACTCCGAGCGGATCGTCGTCAAAGACGACTACGTCCTGAAGATCCGCCACCGCGAAGAAGAGCTGGCCGCCGTCGCGCCGCTGCTTTGCGCCGGCATCACCACCTACTCGCCGCTTCGGCACTGGAAGATAGGGCCCGGCAAGAAGGTCGGCATCGTCGGCATCGGTGGCCTCGGCCATATGGGCATCAAGCTGTCGCACGCCATGGGCGCACATACCGTCGCCTTCACCACCTCGGAGTCCAAGCGCAGCGCGGCCTTGGCCCTCGGCGCGGATGAGGTCATCGTGTCGCGCAACGCGAGCGAAATGAAGGCTCAAGGAGAAAGCTTCGACCTGATCCTCGATACGGTCGCCGCCAGTCACGACCTCGACGCGTTCACGCAACTGCTCAAGCGAGACGGTGCGTTGGTGCTCGTCGGTGTTCCGGCAGAAGCCCACCCTTCGCCTGGCGTCTTCAATCTCATTTGGCGGCGCCGGGCGATCGCAGGCTCGATGATCGGCGGCATCGAAGAGACCCAAGAGATGCTGGACTTCTGTGCCGAGAAAGGCATCGTCGCCGAGATCGAACTCATCCCAATCCAGCAGATCAACGAAGCTTATGAGCGTATGATCCAAAGCGATGTGAAGTACCGCTTCGTCATCGATGCGGCCAGCTTGAGCGCAAGCACGGGAGGCTGATGCGTCGGCCTGCGTCGGCCGGAGCACGCAACGCGCGGAGTACCTTAGCGAGCCGAGCGCCCTCGGTACTCTGCGTAGAGCTCACGCGGCCAATAGCGCTGCGTCTCGATGCCCTCGGCGTCGACGAGTTCGCGCTTCACGCCTTCGTAGTCGTAGCAGTTGAGCTCGAAGCGATTGCCCCAAGGATCGCTCAAATTGTAGGCCCAGCAGAGGTCGAAATCGACGATGTCGTGGATTTCGAGGGGGCGACCCGAAGGTTCGGGGATAGCCCCCGGCAGCGAGCGGGCAAAACGCACGAAGCTCTCGAGCTCGAGGCTGAAGGCGATGCCCATCGTTTGCGCGAGCATGGGATGCCCCTCGCTGGCCTCGAAGAGTGCGAGCGTCGTTTTGCCTCCGTCGGCGGAGATCTGCAGGGGTCCGCCCTCGAAGCCTTTTGCCCAAAAATCGAAGCGCTCGACCGGCTCGAAGCCGAGGTGTTCGGCATACCAGCGCGCCGCTTCCTCACGATTGGGCACGCGGAGGTGCACGTGGTCGAGGCGGCCCATACGGAACTTGGTCTCTTTCATCGCGCAACTCCCTGAGGTGGATGAGTGTCAGCCCTAGAAACCTGGCGCATTCTCGCAACAGGAAGGCCTAGCGTGATAGGAGGAAGCATGTCGCTCAAGCCCCCCGCGCTCGACCCGAACACCCTTCCACCACGCGTGAGCTCCGGCTATCCGGAGCCCTTCCGCTCCCGCGTGCTGCCGCGAGAGAAGCGTGCACTCGGCGACCCCCTCGGGCTGACGAAGATTGGCATCCACTTGACCACCCTCTTGCCGGGCAAGGAGTCGTCGATGCGCCATTTCCATACGCGCGAAGACGAGTTCGTCTTCGTCGTGGAGGGCCAGGTCGTCTTGCGCAGCGACGAAGGCGAGCAGGTGCTGCATGCCGGCATGTGTGCTGGCTTCCCCGCCGGCTCGACGAATGGCCACCAAATGCTGAATCGAAGTGACCAGCCCGCACGCTATCTCGAAATCAGCAACCGCGATCCCGAAGACCGCGCCGAATACCCCGACGTCGACCTCGCCTACCGTAAGGAAGCGGACGGTCGCGCCCTGTTCACGCATAAAGACGGCAACCCTTATTGAAGGTAAGATTTCGTCGGCGAAGAATCAGGCGGCACTTCGCCAGTTAATGGCATCAGCATCGCTGGAGTGATGGCGATCACAAATCGACGCTTATCGAAAGGGGAACACAGGTTGCATGACGTAGCTTTGTTGTGTTCCGCTTTCTTTCATCCCACTTAATCTTTCCACTCTCTTTCATGCTAATCCTCACGCTCTCCGCGGCTTGTTCGCCTTCGAGGGGTCCTGTGGAGCGCGAAGCGAGCGACAAGCAAGTTTCGGGAGTCGGGCTCGGCGCGTGGACGTCGAGGACCCTATTCGGCAACGCGGCGGCCACCGAGAGTACGATTGCCAATCTTCGAGCGCTTGGTCTGAATAAGGTTTTGCCGCTCGTCTACTCCGCGGGTTGCCCGGAGTTTCCGATGCCGGAGCTGCCCTGCGCGAGCAGGGATTCGAGCGATGAGGTCGCCGAGTTCGTGGCGGCGCTGGAAGCGGCCTTCCCCAACGAAGCAGAGCGACCCACCTTCGTGCCCTGGATCCAGCGCCCCCTCGAAGACTCGAGCTGGTTCGCTCACGCGCTGCCCGATCAAACTGCGCTCTATGAGAGTGCAAAGCTCGGCAACGCCGACCTCGGCTCGAGCTATAAAACCCTGGACGTCGATCACCCCGAGGCGCGTCGACTCTTGCTCGAGGTCTTGCTCAAGGCGGCCTCGTATTCGACCGATCCGAATATTGCACTCTCTCTCGACGATCACTTCGGCTATGTGCTCGACGAAGTAGAAGCCCTGTGTGGGGGAGATGCGCGCTGCATTGCCGCCTACCCTCGCAAACTCGATGGCTTCATCGCGGAGTTGAGCGCAGAGGTCCAGCAGCGTTATGGCAAAGCGGTGCAGGTCGTGCACCATCCGGGCGCTGGAGCGAGACAAAAACATTGCGCAGACCGTTTTGCGGAGTGGCCCGTGCAGCATGCGGTGCAGTGCTACAAGTCGACCTACGGGGCCATCGAGCAGGGTTGCTTTCCGGAAGACGACTTCCTTCAGGGCTACGGCTTCGCCGAGACGGCCAACGGCAACAAGCTGTCCAGCAGCGATATGGCGCGAGCAGCTACCGAGCTGCGTCGCCGCGGGAAAAACGTCTACCTATGGAACCTCGACTCCTGGGCGGCACGACCCGACGTCGGGACCCTCGGGGCCACCTTGGCCGGCAACATAGAGGTGCAGCAGCCCGGCGCATCGCCCCAGGGCGGCGAGCTCTGAAGAATGCACTCGCTCGCGAGTAGCGCTCCCGACTCAGCGTACGAGCAACCGAACGAAGGCATCGGTGTCAAAGCCGGTCTCGTTGCCTGCAACTGCGACCGCGTAGCCTAGACGAAGGTACACCCGTAGCTCCGCGCGGTAACCGCCGCCGCCTCCGATATGGTAGACGTAGGGCTCGCCCTCGAGGGTGCCGAGGTGCCAGCCCAAGCCGATCGTTTGCGGCCGCCCCTGTTGCGCGTGGAAAGGCCTGGTCATCTCGCTCAACGACTCGGCCTTCAGCACCCTGCCCCGCGCGCCGAGTCCTTCCGCAAGCAGCATCTGACCCAAACGCAGCAGGTCAGCGATGGGCCCGCCCAAGCCTCCGTAGGGCGCGCCGTCGACCGCAAAAGGCCGCAGCGCCCAATAGCCCTCGATGGCATTATCGAAGAATCGGGCGTCGAGCATCCATCGCGCCGCCATCCCCATCGCGCTCCATCGCTTCTGGTAGGCGGTCGCCCGCTCGGCGCCGAGGCCAAACCCACTCGCCTCGCAAGCGAGGGGGCCGAGGAGACGGCGCTGCACGTAGTGCTCGAAGCGCTCGCCCGAAACGCCTTCGATGATTTGCCCTAAGAGCAGATAGCCGAGGTTCGAATACGCGCTCTTTTCTCCCGGCGTCGACTTGAGGTGGGGCGCTCTTCCGATGTGCTTCGCGACCGTCTCGTCGAGAGAAGGCGGCGCTTCGCTCGCCAGATGCACCCATGCGACGGGGACCGGATTGGGAAGACCGGCAGCATGGGCGAGGAGCTCGCGTACGCTCGCTTCCCTTCCCGCGCGCGCGAGGCGGAGCTCGGGAAGATAGCAGCTCACCGGGGCGTCGAGCTCGAGTTTGCCTTCTTCGGCGAGCTGTATCACCGCGCTCGCGGTGAAAAGCTTCGTCACCGAGAACCAAGCCAAAGGCGTGTCCGCGCGCAGCGGCTGTCGCGTCCGGAGGTCGGCGCTCCCTGCCGTGTGAACGATGATCTCTCCGTCTTTCCACGCCGCCGCAAAGGCGACTCCCGGCACCGACGTCGTCGCCGCGTGAAGACGACGCTGGAGTTCGGCGCGACCGAGGGTTTCCAAGCGAGCCGAGCGAAAGGCGGGAAGCAGCGCGCCAAGTCGCCGCGAGCGAATCCAGCCTACGCCCATCGACGGTTTTACTGCCGGATCGCTCATGGGGCGTGACGCTACAGAGAAGGCCCTGCTCTGGCAAGAGCTGCCAGAAGAAGCGCTGGCAGCGCGTATCGACCTACGGCGGTCCCTCGCAACGGTCGGAGGGATAACTTTCTCGCTTGCATTCGCACCGACCAGTCGGTATGTATCAGATCGCGCTGGCAACACGTGCGCGATTCAGAATCCGCCCCCGTCCCAAAACCCCACTCAGGAGAAAAGGCATGACGGAACTCACTACCTGCCTGTGGTTCGACCACGGCGAAGCCCGCAAGGCGGCAGAATTCTACGCCGCGACCTTCCCCAACAGTCACGTCGGTCAGGTGAACAGCGCCCCGGGCGATTTCCCTAGCGGCAAAGCAGGCGACGAACTGACGGTGGGCTTCACCTTACTCGGACAGCAATTCGTCGGCCTCAACGGAGGCCCCAATTTCAAGGCCAACGAATCGGTGAGCTTCATGGTCATCACCGAGAATCAAGAGGAGACCGACCGTTATTGGAACGCGATCCTCGATCATGGCGGCGCGCCCAGCGCTTGCGGCTGGTGCAAAGACCGCTGGGGATTTTCCTGGCAGATCACGCCACGACGACTGCTCGATCTGATGAGCAGCGCGAACCCCGAGAAGGCGAAACGTGCCTTCGAAGCGATGATGACCATGCACAAGATCGATATCGCGACGCTCGACGCGGCGGTCGCCGGTCTTCCTTAGTCCCTAGTCTCTCCAATAGCAGCCCAAAGGGTCGACGACGCTGACCTAATCGCGAGGGAGAACCCTGGCAGGAGAGACGCTAGGGGCTGAGGCGCCATGCTCGAGTGTGTTTGGGGCCCTGAGCACGATGCGCCCAAACAAAAGGCCCCTATCCTCTCTGGAGGGGCCTTCGATCGTTTGGTGTGGCGCTTGGCTTAGCGTCTCACTGGCAAGTCGCCTGCACGTAGAGCCGCTTGACGGTGCCGACGCAGGGGTCCCCGAAGACCGCGTTGGTCGCGGCGACCGTGCAGGTGCTCTGACCTACGCAACGGCTTTCCATCGTGGCCTTCGAAGTCGCTCGGTGGCAGCTGCTGTTCTCAAAAGCGCCGCAGTAGCCGGTAGGCGTGCCATAGCTCGCGTAGTCGATGGTCTGAATGGTGGTTCCCGCGGGGCAGGTAATCGTCGCGTTGCTGCCCTCGTTTGCGGTCGTGCAGAGCGAACGTGTCGAGGCTCGGACGCCCACCGACATCGTCTTCGTGCTGACGTTCGTATGGCCGTTCTGTGCGAAGGCGACGCCGTGGTAGGTGTTCGTATCGGGCGTGAAGTCGCCGTCTGCGCGGAAGTACTGGCTGGAGGTATCCCCGCACCAGTTGCCGCATTGCTTCCAGCAGTTGGCGTTGACGTTGTTGTGGAAACCGCTGACCATGAGTCCAACCTGCATCCACACGTTGTCGCAGGAGTTCAGCTGGAAACGCTGCCCCCCCGAGGTGGTCACGGGCGTGCCAAAGCCCCAGAAGAGGCCGGCCGCATTGCCCACCGACGAGTAGCCGATGCCGTTGGCCAAAACGAGAGTCGCACCGCCATCGCGCCCGAACCAGGCTTTCGCATCACCATCACTGTGGTTCACGTAGAGCACGTTGTTGAAAGGAATGTCGCGGCAATCGCTGCGATAGCCGTCGCTGCCATAGGGCTTGGTCGGATCGTAGGTCGTCTCGCTGGTGATCCGCACTTGGCCCGCGGTCGTATAACACATCGTCCAGCCGCCGCCGTCGGTCGTCATATCGCAGTAGGCCTGCCGTGCCGCTCCTCCGCTCGGCGCGATCCAATAGACGCCGTCGGTCGCGGTCGAATAGAGACGTTTGGTCGCCGCGCAATCCGTCGCTGCAGCCCGGCAGACCTGCCCTAGGCAGTTGCTCGTCGCGCAATCGGCGGGTACGCCGCAGGCTTTGCCGACTCCACATTTCGTCGAGCAGCCACCGCCACAGTCGACGTCGCTCTCGTCGCCATTCTTGACGCTATCCGTGCAGCTCGGAGCGGCGCAGACGTTCCCGGTACACACAGCGCTCAGGCAGTCGCTGGGCGCCGTACACGCCTTGGTGTCGGCACATTTCGTCGGGCAGCTGCCGCCGCAGTCGACGTCGCTCTCGTCGCCGTTCTTGACCGTATCGGTGCAGGCCGCGGCGGCGCAAACGTTCCCCGTGCATACTCCGCTCGTGCAGTCGGCGGGCGCGCCGCAGGCTTTGCTGTCGGCGCACTTCGTCGGACAGCTGCCACCGCAGTCCACATCGCTCTCGCTGCCGTTTTGGATCGCGTCCGTGCAGGTCGCGGCGACGCTGACTTGGGAGTCGCCCGCGGAGCTGCCGTCGGCGCTGGCGTCCGCGGCCGAATCGACCGACGTGGCCGCATCCCCCGACTCGTTCCCCGAGTCGCCACAGGCGGCGAAGGTGAGCAGGCTCGTTATGATCCAGATCGATGCGAAAGATTTCATCCCCGAGCCTCCTCAGCTTTGGTCGAAAGGTCGGGGCGAGCATTCTATAGGCGCTATTGTTGAGTCAAGAACTCTATTCTCCTGGCCTCAGAATTAAGACGTCTGGCTGGAATCGTGGATCCGGCTCGCGCGGGCTCGTAGACGCTCAGGGCTGCACTGCGCACGGCCGGCGTGGAGCCCGAGGAAAAATCGGCGCCCGGGGAGGTCTTCGAGCTCGGCGCGTGCTAGTAGCTCGCCATGTCCACGATCGTCGACCGAGCCGCGGGCTGGATCCGGCCCAAAATCCCGAGCACTTTCAAGGGGATCGTTCGTCCCCCGACGCCCGCTACGAAGCGTGAGATCCCGCTGGTTTCGGGCGCCCTGCCGGTGCTCGGACACACCGTGGAGTTCGTGCGCGACACCTTGGGTTTGCTCGACCGCGCTTACCGCGAATGCGGCGAAGTGGCCGAGCTGCAGGTGGCGCATAAGCGCATGGTGCTGATGACCGGGCCCGAGGCGGCGGAGGCCTTCTACCGCGCGCCCGACGAGCAGCTCAGCCCCAACGCGGCGTACAAGATGATGGTGCCGGTCTTCGGCAAAGACGTCGTCTACGACGCGCATCCCGCCAAGATGAACGAGCAGATGCGCATGTTGCTGCCCGCGCTGCGCGACAAACGCATGCGCACCTACGGCGAGATCATCGCTGACGAAGTGCGCCAGTCGCTCGAGAGCTGGGGCGATTCCGGCGTCCTCGACATTGCCGATTACACCCGCGTGCTCACCAACTTCACCTCGAGTCATTGCCTTTTGGGCAAGGAGTTCCGTCAGGACATGACCGGGGAGTTCGCGCAGGTCTACCACGACCTCGAGCGCGGCATCACGCCGGCGGCGTATATCCACCCGCACCTGCCGCTGCCCGCCTTCCGCAAACGCGATCGCGCCCGCGTGCGGCTGGTGGAGATGATCACCTGCATCGTCGCCGAGCGTAGCAAAAGCGGCCGCGAGGGCGAAGACTTTTTGCAGACCTTGATGGACGCCAACTACCAGAGCGGCGAGCCGCTCAGCGAGCACGAGATCACCGGCATGCTGCTCGCGGCCATGTTCGCAGGTCACCACACGAGCTCGGTCACCACCGCTTGGTGTATGCTCGAGCTGCTGCGCAACCCGGGCTACCTCGAGCGCATGGTGGCGCAGATCGACGAGGTCTACGCCGGCACCGACGAGATCAGCTACCAATCCCTGCGCGACATCACGCTAACTGACTGGGCCGTCAAAGAAGCGCTGCGCCTGCACCCGCCGCTTTTCATGCTGCTGCGCGGCGTGCTGCAGGACTTCGAGTTCGGCGACCACCTCATCCCGGCGGGTTATTTCGTCATCAACTCGCCGCTGATCTCGCATCAGCTGCCGCACGTGTACAAAAACCCCGAACGCTTCGATCCCGAGCGCTTCGGCCCCGAGCGCGAAGAAGACAAGGCCAACTTCACCTATCTCTCCTTCGGCGCCGGCCGCCACAAATGCCTGGGCAACGCTTTTGCGCTGCTGCAGGTCAAGACCATCTTCGCCATCTTGCTGCGCGAATACACCTTCGAATCCATGGGCGACCCGGTCGAGCCCGAGTTCGGCGGCGTCGTGCTCGGCCCCAAGCAGCCCTGCCGCGTCCGCTACACCCGGAGGAAGCGATGAAGATTGTCATCGACGACGACCTCTGTCGCGGCCACGGCGTCTGCGAAGCCGAATGCCCCGAAGTCTTCACCATCGACGAAGACGAAAAGGTGAAGGTGCTGCAGCCCGAGCCGCCCGCCGAACTGCACGACAAGGTGCGCATCGCAGCGCAGTACTGCCCGACGCGCGCCATTCAGCTCATCGAGGGATGAGGGGCGTGTGCGTGCGCTCTCACAAGGCGACGCTTCGCACCCCGCTCCCCGTCGCCTTTGCCTATCCGCATCTCCGTCGACCGCCTAGATCTCCGGGGCGGCAGGGAAGTCCACCGGCACCTGGGTCGTGCCGTGCAGGTAGTTGGTCACGGTCTTGTCGCCGATGAGAACGATGGCGTCGACGAGGTTCTCCCGCGTCCAGCCGGCGTCCAGGAAGGCCTGAACCCGCTCCGGGTCGGCATGCCCGCGCTCGACGACGATGTTCTTCACGAGCTTCGCTAGGACATCGAGCTTGGGGTCGAAGCTCGCGGCGCCTCGGCGAATCTCGACGATCTCTTCTTCAGAGAAGCCCACTCGCTTGCCGAGGGCGGTATGCGCCGCGAGGCAATAGGCACAGCGATTGACCTGGCTCACGACGAGATTGACGACCTCGCGCGCCTTACCCTTGATGGAACTCTTGGCGTTCTGAAACGCGAGGTAGCTGGCCAAGGCGTGCTCGGAATGCGCCAGCGTTGCGTAGAGGTTGGGCACCATGCCCAGGCCTTTCTCGAGCCCGTCGAAGAGGACTTGATTGGCGGGGCTGACGTCGCTGCGCTTCGGAACAGGAAATGAGGTCATGGTTACTCCTTCTCTTTGAAAACGTGGTCCCATTGGCGCCTGCGCCTTTCTGAACCCACGCTCGATAAGAAGACGATGATTGATTCCTTTGACTTGCGGTAGAGCGGGCGAAGGAATAGGAATCATTCCTAGGAGGAATGGGAAGACTATGGATCGACTGCGGTGCATGAAAACCTTCGTCCGCGTCGTCGAGGCCGGTAGCTTCACCGCGGTGGCGCGCGAAGAGGGCAAAACGCAGAGCGCCGTCAGCAAACAAATCGCATCGCTCGAAGCCCAGCTCGGTACTCGCCTGCTGACACGAACCACTCGGGCGCTGAAACTCACCGAAGAGGGCGAGGCTTATTTCGAAAAGGTGCAGCGCATCTTGGCCGAGCTCGAGGAAGTCGAGAGCAGCCTGGCTGAGGCACCTCGGCGCCTGAGTGGCTGGATACGCGTCGCGGCCTCGGTGGGTTTTGGTCGCCTCGTGCTCCTGCCGATCGTGCAGCGTTTTCTCGAGGCAAACCCCTTGGTCAAAGTCGACCTGCGCCTTTCGGATGCCTTCATCGACCTGACGGAGCAAGGCATCGATATCGCCCTACGCATCGGCCATCTCGCCGACACCTCCTTCGTCGCCAGGCGCATCGGCAGCACTCGACGCTTGCTGGTCGCGCATCGCGATTGGGTGAGGCGTATGAAGCGCCAGCGTGGCAAAGGGCCTGGGCTGCCACGCGAACCTGAAGAC
>ERZ1066121.1198-NODE-1198-length-19903-cov-6.547662_pt1 | contig 19903 bp, 9 predicted proteins | sample MGYA00382768_ERZ1066121 | MGnify/ENA primary metagenome ERZ1066121 (study PRJEB33369, sample SAMEA5778351) | biofilm metagenome | biome: Industrial cooling water; feature: Water cooling tower basin; material: Biofilm | place: United Arab Emirates | collected... | reverse complement strand
CTGAGGTGGCGACCTAGCGGCTGGTTCTTGTTTTCGATGAGCGCCCGCATCGAGATCTCCCAGGCCGTGCGGTAGATCTGCCGCACCTCGGCGGGGATCTCTTCGATCTGCTGGATCGAGCCCTCGGCGAGCTTGATCTTGTTGCGGATCTCTTCGGTCCAGAGGCCCAAGGACTTGAGCTCGTCGACCAGGTAGCGGTTGATCTGCAGGAACTCGCCCGAGAGGGTCTCGCGCTTGAAGAGGTTCGAGACCTGCGGTTCGATGCACTCGTAGCAACCGGAGATCGAGGCGATCGTCGCCGTCGGCGCGATGGCGAGGAGGAGGGAGTTGCGCAAGCCGTGGGTCTTGATGAGCGCCCGCAGCTCCTCCCATTTGGCCTGGTCGTCGGGAACGATGCCCCAGGCGTCGAACTGCAGTTCACCGCGCGCCGCTCGGGTTTCGGGGAAGCTGGGATGGGCACCGCGCTCGGCGGCCAGTTCGGCCGAGGTGCGCAGCGCTGCGAAGTAGACGGCCTCTTGGATCTTGCGCGAGAGCTCACGCGCCCGCTCCGAGTCGAAGGGCAAACGGAGTTGGAAAAAGACATCCTGTAAGCCCATCAAGCCGAGGCCCACCGGCCGCCAACGTTGGTTCGACTCTTTGGCACTAGGAATGGGGTAATAGTTGAGGTCGATGACGCGATCGAGCTGACGGATGGCCGCGCGCACGGTGCGATCGAGCTTCTCAAAGTCGATGCCTTTATCGCTGCCCTCCCCCACGACGTGACGCGCCAGGTTGATCGAACCGAGGTTGCACACCGCCGTCTCGCCCTGCGAGGTCACTTCGATGATCTCGGTGCAGAGGTTGGAGAGGTGCACGACGCGGCCGGGCAACGCCGTCTGGTTGCAGGCCAGGTTGCTCTTGTCCTTGAAGGTCATCCAGCCGTTGCCGGTCTGCGCCAAGGTGCGCATCATGCGGGCGTAGAGATCGCGCGCCTGCACCTTCTTCATGGCCAAGCCCTTGCGCTCCGCCTCCTCGTAGGCCTTCTCGAAGTCCTCGCCGTAGAGGTCGCAGAGATGGGGGACGGTTTTGGGATCGAAAAGCGACCACTCTTGATCGGCCTCGACCCGCTTCATGAAAAGGTCGGGCACCCAGTTGGCCAAATTCAGGTTGTGCGTACGCTGCGCCTCGTCGCCCGTGTTGTCGCGCAGCTCGAGGAAGGCCTCGATGTCGGCATGCCAAGTCTCGAGATAGACGCAGCAGGCGCCTTTGCGCTTGCCGCCTTGGTTGACGGCCGACACCGAGGCGTCGAGGGTCTTGAGCCAGGGCACGATGCCGTTCGAATGGCCGTTGGTCGACTCGATGAGTGAGCCGCGCGAGCGCACGCGATGGTAAGCGAGACCGATGCCCCCCGAAAACTTCGAGAGCAGGGCGACGTCCGTATAGCGCTTGTAGATGCTCTCGAGGTGGTCGTCGGGCGAATCGAGCAAGAAGCAGGAGGAGAGCTGCTCGTGACGCGTCCCCGAGTTGAAGAGCGTGGGCGAGCTCGGCATGTACGCGAGCTCCGAAAAGAGGTTGTAGAGCTCCAGGGCCTCGTGCACCGAATCGGCCAGGGCACAGGCCACGCGCATGAAGAAGTATTGCGCGTTTTCGATGACCTCACGGCGCTGGGGATGGCGCAGCAGATAGCGGTCATAAACGGTGCGCAGGCCGAAATACTCGAAACGGTCGTTGCGGTGGGAGTCGATCGCCTGATTGAGCTTGCGGCTGTTCTGCGCCACGAAAGAAGCGAGACGCTCGTTGATCAAGCCGAGCTCTTGGCCGGCGACGATCGATTGCGAAAAGGACTGGATCTCCTGACCGCGCACCTCTTTGTCGACGTAGGTGGCGAGCAGACGCGCCGCCAGGCGGGAGTATTCGGGCTCCTCGGCGATGAGCGAAGCCGCCGTCTGGATGGAGAGGCGATCGAGCTCCCCCGTGGTCGCGCCGTCATAGAGGCCGCTGATGGTGCGGATGGCCACGCGGTTGGCGTCGACGTGGTGGAGCCCCGGACAGCAGCGACCGATGGCGCGGACGATCTTGTTGACGTCGACCGGCTCGAAGCTGCCATTGCGCTTCTGCACGCGCATGCTGGTCGGAGGAAGCTCGCTGCGCGATGGACGCATGCTTTCCTTTTTACCAGCCGCCAAGCGGTAAGGATCCTGCCCCTGCGATTCTTCCAATCCAATCCCGTTCAGCATCTCGCCCCCCCTAGTTCAATGAAATCTAGGTTCAATGAAATCTAGAACCCAATGTGCTCCGAACCCAGTGCGCTTAGAACAACCCAGCGCGCTTAGAACTCCGTGCGCTCAGAACCCAGTCTCGAAGCCAAGTCCCTTTCGAAGCTCAAACCGGTCTCCCCCATGGAGCTCCCCTTCGTAAAAAGGAGACGATTCCCTTTCTCGCCCTTTTTGGACCCGGCGAGCAGGAAAAACGTGAGATTCATTTCCAATGGCAACACAAGCTTTCGACAGCAATGGAAGCTTCCGATGACAGAGGAGACCTTAGAGAAAGTTTTGGACCTTCCGAGGTGTTTCCCGAGCCCGAGGGTCTGTTCAGCCTAAACCGCTCGTACCCAAAGGGCAGCTCATCCAGCCCAAGCAAACCGCGCGAACCCCAGGAGATCCGCAACGGCAACGCCCGTGACCCTATGTGACATGCCACTGCATGGCAACGCAGGCCCCGTCGCGTGAGGACTTTTCTATGCCAGGGGCGATGCAGGCTTTCAACACCTAAGTTCGTGGAGCTCCATAGCCCGCGAGGATCTCATGGGATTTTTTTTTCGAGCGATGCCGGAGCGGGTTGCGAGCTGCGCAGCGACTACTCCAACCCTTTGTATTTACTTATAAATACAAGCACACACAGCTACGCGCATGCCCTACCTGGCCGCCTCTGGGAAAAGCTGGAATCGGCGGCTCACGACTGTCTCATCTCCCTGTTGCGAAGGCTGTGCCCAAGGCGGACGAAGAGCCAAAAGCGCGGCTCCTTGAGGCGGCAAGGCGGAGGAGTGGTCCGAGATTTCGAACTCGAGCGATCGCCGCGCTTTGGGGATGCGAAAGGCCACACGCAGGCCTGCGGGGGGCGAAAGGGCGAAGTGGAGGATGCGCCCTCCCCACCGGAGGCCGCGGACGCGGACTCCCTCGAGATAAAGCTCCACATCTTCATGCGCAGCGTCGAGGTGAAGAGTCAGCAGCTCGGCCGCCCGTAGCGAGCGAATGCGGCCGGCGATCCAGACGCCCTCGGGAGTGACACTCCTGCCTTCTTCTTCGAAGGAAGGGGCCGGCAATCGCAGCGGAGGGGCGGGCGCCGCGTAGGCCAAGGGCCATAGACCGCCGACCCAAGGGTGCGAGTCGACCCTGCTCGCCGTAAAAGGCAACGCTTGGCGCAAGGTCGAAGGCAAAGGCCCCCACGTGGCGTCGGCCAGCCAATGGGATCGCCCTGCGGCGTCTTGTCGGTAGGCCAAGCTGAGTCGCTGCGGGTGATCGCGGTCGAAGGGAGGAAAGGCGAGTTGGGCAGCGAGGGCGAGCAGGGCGATCGCACCGCAGAGGCGAGCGAGGCGCGAGAGATGGAGCGCCGGGAGGCTACGCCAGAGGCTGAGGGCTGGGAGGAAGGTCCATACCCAGATCGCGCTCGCGAGGGCGCTCCCGGGCACCCCCAAGGCCGGATAGAGGAGCGCCCCGATGGGCAGAAGGACGAGGGCGGCGACAAGGAGAGGGAAAGCCAGCGCCAGGGAAGCGACAAAAGCCGGACGTGGCCGACGGGGCAGGAGAGCGTCCATTCCGAAGGCCGCCAGAGCTGGCAGCAGAAGGGCATAGACCGCCAGCGGGACAGTGAGCCAAAGGAGCCATGCGAGCGTGAGCCAGAAGAGCCAGACCCATCGCCAAAGAGGCGGCAGCAGGCCTGAGCTGGTGTGAGCGGAATCCCAAGCTCTGCGCCGCAAGAGGTGCGCAGCTCCGAAGAGCGTCGCCCACGCGAAGGCCAGATGTCCGATACGCAGCGGCCAGGGATGGGCGATCCAAAGGCTCGGCACGGCGTCTACCCCATAGAGCCCTGCGCTCGCAAGGACGCTCAGCAGCAGCGCGACGAGAGGTGCGCAGACGGCGAGCAGCGCCGGCACCAGAGCGGCCGTGGCCTTCTCGCGGCGCCCATCGCGCCAGGACCATGCCGCGAGCGCGCTGGCCAAAAGCAGAAGCCAAAGCGAGAGGGAGGCAGGCCAGTGGATGAGCTTCCAGGCGAAGAGGTCGAAGAAGACGGCATCTTCGCCTTTGGCGGAGCGAAGATGCGAAGCCTTCCCTTTGTCCTTAGGAAGCGATCGCCGATGCAGGAGGCGGCGCGCCGCGCGCAAGGCATGTTCACCTTGATGTAAAACGCTGCGCCAATCGAGGTGGGCGAGATCATCGCGAGGCGTGTGGTAGCGGCTGACGCCGCCGATGAAGGCGAGATTGAAGCCCTGCAGGCCGTAGGCTTTGAAGAGGGTGAAGTCGGTGTCGTTGGGCAGGCGCGCGTAGACCTCGTAAAAGAGAGAGCTGGCGATGGGTCGGCGCAGATGCGGCATGACCTCCTCGACCAGCGCACGGTTGCCGGCGCTGGTCTCGAAGAGCAGGCTCGGCCCGGTGTCGCCGCGCGCTTCGAGGTTGATGGCGTAACGCGCGTCTTTGGCCCAAGGGTGGCGTTCAAGGAAGAGCCGCGCACCGAGCAGGCCTGCCTCCTCGCCGTCGCTGAAGAGAAGCATCAGGTCGCGTTGGGCCTCGGCATCATGCCGCAATCGCGCCGCCAGCTCGAGCAGCGTCACCACCGCCGCGGCATCGTCGCCGACGCCCGGCCCGGCCGGTACCGAGTCGTAATGCGCGGCCATCAAGAGCGCCTCTTTCCCCTCGGGACCGCGGCGCGCGACGAGGTTGTGCACCTCGGCACAGGCGCCGAAACTGCCGCAGACGAAGCCGCGCTGCAGGGAGCTGCGGTAGCCCAAGCGCTCCAGCTCTCGCTGCAAGCGGGCGCGCAAGAGCCGATTGGCTGCACTGCCGACGGGACGCGCTCGATGGATCTCCGGCAAGCGCCGGAGCCGCGCGCGGAGACTCGAAGCCGAGAGGGTATTGTCGCGACTCGGCGCCGGTGCCTGCTCGTAGCGCCACGCGAAGACGAGAGGGAGCAAGGCCGTCAGCAGCAAAGCGAAGAGCGACCAGGAAGACTTGAGCCGAGTCACCCTCCTTCCTAGCGCAGGAGGGCGCTCAGTCCTGCAGAAATCCCTCCAGCCAGGTGCGGAGCGTGTCGCCGGAGCATGCCTGGCCAGTCTTACGCGGCTCGAAGAGATCCATCATCCTCTCAAACTGGAAGCGAGAGAAATAGGCCTCATAATAGGGACGTAGCCAGGAGTGAACCTCGTCGATGTCAGCGGGTTTGATGGCGCCTTGCTCATGGCTTCCTGCGAAGATGCCGCAGAGGCGATTCCCTTCTCCCAAGACGGTCAAACCGCTATCGCCGCGACTTACGAGCCGATCCGAAGCCCTCTCTATGACCTTGCCCCGCAAATGCGGAACACCTCGGGAGGTCTACATGAGAGGGACATGTTAGAACGAGGCATTTCGTCGGGCGGCCTTGCACAAACTTGGGGATGACGAATCAGTTTTCGAGGCATTGCTTTCGACGGGGCGAGTTCACGTACCTCGGCCGCAACGCGGGCCAGTTCCTGCCGGCGACACCATGGACAACCCTCTTGATTTTACTGGCGCTCGCGGCGCAGTTCGACTCCTTTCGCGACCCCTTCGTGGTGCTCGCTGGCTCGGTGCAGCTGGTCATATTCGGCGCGTTGATCTTCTCCTGCCTCAAGTTCGCGGGTCTACCAGGTATGCGATTCGCGCTGATAGAGGATGGACCACAACCTTGAACATTTAACGTAGCGAGAGCGAAGTAGTCAGAGACGACACCACGAGGACCGCGCTGCCAGCAGGGGTGTGATGGATAGGGAACTACTTTACTAAAAGCCTCCACGGACCTTCGCCACGGGATTTGCAGCGAGAGAGAAATGTCTCATGATACGCGCCCAACCGCTGGCTTCACTCGGCGTCCCAACTCCGTGAGCCGGTAACGTTGCAGTCGGCTCTTGGGCTTGTCGGGTCGGGTCATCTCGATCAGGCCCAGAGCCAAAGCGGGCTTCAGGTACGCCTCTCGGAAGTGGTCCTCGTGCTTAAGGCCGAGGGCGCGCTGGATCTCCTGTCTAGAAAGCTCGTCTGTCATCACGCCGAGGAGTTTGGTGACTTCCCCGGTGACTTCCCCGGTGACTTCCCCGGTGACTTCCCCGGTGGGCTGAGGAAGCGCCGCGCCGCGCGGTTCCGGCAGAAACGTCGCGAACGATTTCTGAACGCGATCGTTCGTGTTGATCGGCGAGGCGTGCCCGAGCGCCTGCCACTCGCGCTGCATCATCCGAAGACCGGTGCCCGCCTGCTCACACATGCCGATGCGGCGGATGGCCATCGCGATGGCGGGGTTGCGGGCGTCCTTCTCCCCCGGCTCGAGCAGGTGCTTTTCGTCGGCGAAGCTGTCGCCCGGGTTCCAGAACTTAATACCATCGGTGAAGAACTCGATAAGCGCTTTTCGCGAGTGGTCGCCGTAGTCCTGGTGGATCAGCAGGTTCATCGCGGCCTCACGGAAGACGCGGAAGCCGGCGGGCGCGTCGCGCCGCTCGAGCGTCGCCGGGTCGATGTCCCTGAAGGTCTTGGGCATGAAGAAGAGGTATTTCGCGAGGAGCTGCTGCCAGGTCTCGACGATGTTCACCTCGCTCACGAGGCGATCGATCCAGCGTGTCTCGTCGAAGTCCTCCGTGCTGGCATAGCCAAGGAACCGCACGTCGAGGACCGGTTTCGGGATCAGGTTGCGCACGCCTCGCAGCGAGCCGAACAGGGCCACCGCGCCGCGTGTCGGGAGCAGCTTGCCGCGCTCCTTCACGAGGTGGCCCCACTCGTATAGGAACTCGTGGTTTGGCTGCTCGACGTCAAAGCCGGGGTTCGTCGCGTGGAAGCGGTCACGGTACCACTTGAGGCTCGCCGAGTGAAACACCTCCTCGAGGTCGACGCGCGTGAAGGGCTCGCCGTCCCAGCGATCCGCCGAGGCGTCGCGCAGCATGCGCTCGATCTCGTGCGGTTGGGCGCGGTAGTCGCCGCCGCCCTTGCGAAGAAAGGTTCGGCGGATGTCGCCGTCGAGGTAGACGGGCTTGCGCGGTCGCGGGTTCTCGGCGACCTGGAAAGCAAGAACTACCTTGCCATCGTTCTCGTAGCGGTGCTCCGAGACGTCGACGTCGTGGCTGATCTTCTGCCCGGCGTGCAGCACCGAGAGGAAGTCATTCTGCACCTTGTCCGGCTCGTCGACGCCGCTCACCTCGAAGCGTTCGCCGTCCTGCGTGACGCCGAGTACGATCCAGCCGCCACGCGTGTTGGCGAAGGCCGAGACGGTCTCAAAGACCGATTTCGGGAGCGCGCTCTTGCTGGCCTTGAACTCGGCGCTGGTCCACTCGCCGGAGCGCAGCAGATCCTTGAGGGAGGGCTTCGTGATCATTCCGTTTCCTCCTTGCTCTTATCACCGATCGCGGAGGAGAGATCCCGAAGGGTGTTCTTGTAGACGAGCGCGCCGAGGTGCTCCTTCCAGGCTGCTGCATTCACACGGAGTCCTCGATGAGCAGCGGCCATCAGCGTGCTTCGGTCGTCGCCGGCGGAGCGGAGTGCGTTGCCGAGTTCGACGGCAGCGCTCCGATGGCGGACTCCTCCGCTCGCGAGGACTCGGGCGGCCACGGTCGGAACACCGAATCGCAGGTGCTCAGGGAACGCGATCACGGCTGGAGCCAGGAGTCGGCCTTGCCCCTCGAGGAGCTTCGCGAGGAGCGCTACTCCCTGTTCGATGGTGGTTTGCAGCACGTAGGACACGACACGACCATGAAGGCCGAGGAGTTCGTCTAGCGCGAGCCCCGAAACCGGCGCGATGTCCTTGAAACGTGCGCCGCTGAGCCATGCGCTTACCGTGTCGAAGAACGGCTGCTTCAGCGCGTTCGTGTCTGCGTTGTCCTCCAAGCGGAGCGTCTCGCGCAGGGCCTTTTGTACGTCGGCCTGGCCCCAGGCCCACTCTAGCATCGTGCGCACGACGCTCGGGTCGAGAGGCCCGGTGACGTCGTCCCACGTCGCCCTTTGGGCCAAGAGCCCGCTTTCGACGGAGTCGAGCATGCGAGCGCGCGCACCCGTTTCTCGAATCCAGTTGAGCCTCCCAGCCGAGCGGATACCGACGACGCGACGCGCGCGCAGTTCAAAGACATTTTGCAGGAGTTGCTTCGACGCCACATCAGCCTGCTGTGAGGCGAAGGTCTGATCAGCAAGCCGAGTCGCTTCGGCCACCAGCGTTTCCTCGCCGATCTCTTCCGTTGCGAGGTCGATGAGCGTTGAGTCGATACCGTCGACCAGCGTGTGAAGGTCCGGAGTATCCTCGAGGTATGTATTCGTCAGCGGAGTGGTCTGGTTGGCGAGATCCTGCTTCAACCTTTCGATGAGCGACCGTAGAGCTCCATGTACTGGCTTGCCGGGCGTCTGGCGTGCCACCGCCTCCACCTGCGGCCACTGGCTCTCGTTTGCGCAGATCACCAGCCCCTTCGTCGTAGCGCCTGCTCGTCCGGCCCGTCCGACGAGGTTCTTGATGTCTCGAGCCGGGAGGGGCTTCGGTCGCCCAGTCTTTTGACGACGCTGCACCGAGTAGAGGACCAACGTCCGGATCGGAAGGTTCACGCCCTCCGCGAGCGTGGTCGTGCAGATGACGAAACGGATGTCGCCCTGACGCAGGAGCGACTCGAGTACCTCGCGCGCCTCCTGAGGGAGGTCGCCGTGATGCAGAACTGCGCCAGCTGCGAGAACCCGAGTGCCGAGCCAAGCGGCCCCGTATTCGAGCTCGAGGAACTGCACGACGGGTTCGAGCTTGTCTTTCACCGCGAACGTGATGGGAGTTGGCAACGTGAGCGGGAAGCGAAGCTGCTCGACCAACTCTTCGGCCAGACCGACCGCCCCCTGGTCTCCACGCTTGTTCGCGGCGAACACCGCCGACGCGCCCATGGTTAGCGCCTTCCGCGCGGCGGCGATCGCCTGGGTCTTCTTCGATGTGAAGGCGTAGGTGTTCTTGCGGCCGGTCGCCGAATTCCGATGCTCGAAGTCGCTGCGCGCGAGGAACGCTTCGACGACGAATCTTGTCGGCTTCGGCTCATGCGGATGCATGTCGAGCGCGACGCTGGTGTTGGCGCCCTTCCCCTGCACGCGGAGCACTGCGTACTCGGCGACTGCGGGCCGGTAGTCGCTGCGCACGACGCCGCTCGCCGTTCCGCCGAGCCAAGCGTTGATCTCCTCAATGTTCGGCACGATGGCCGACACGAAGACGAAACGTGGAGCACCACCTTCACGCACCCTCATTCGCGCGAGAAGTAGCTCAAGCCCGACTCCACGCCCTCCACCATCGAGGAGGTGGCCCTCATCGCAGATGACCAATGACACCCGGTGGAAGAACTCGCCGCCCGCGCCGAGCAACCCCGAGAGCGCTTCGGGCGTTGCGACGACGACGCGAATGTCGTCCAGATCGCGCACCTCGTCCCCCGTGGGAACTGTGCCTCCGTAGGCGCATCGTGCACGGATACCCAAGGCATTGAGCCGCTTGACGACGCTGTTCCGAAGCTCGGATGCGAGAGACCGATACGGCACCAAGAGGATCGCAACGTCGGTGTCGGTCGACTTCGCGTGCCAGTAGAGGAGCGTCTCGCAAAGGGCCGTCTTGCCTGCGCCCGTGGGCATTTGCAGTGAGAAGGTCTCGTTGCGATCGAGGAGCCCACGTTTGATGGCGTCGATTTGCGAAGGGAAGAACTCCCACGTGGGGGGATGCCGGGCCAGCAGTGAGCGCACGAAGGGCGTCCAGAACCCCGCGTTATCAGGGCGAAGCGGCAGCACGGCACGTACATTGGTTGCCAGGAAGCGCTTGGTAAGCTGCTCGAAAAGCCGAGCCGGAATCCAGGCGTCAGGCCCGATGTGCAGCGCTTCCTGCGCTCGCTGAGCTGCGCTCACGGCGATCGTCGCGAGCGTCGTCATGTCCCCACGTCGAAGAGCGTCGATGAGTTGCCCGCCCACCCGGGACGTCATGTCGCTGGGCCTCGCGATGAGATCGAAGCAAGCCCTGTAGGCTTCGGCATCATCCGCGCCTGGAGGCGCGTCTCGAATTACCAAGTAGGCTGACGCGGGAAATCCACCGCAGTAGAAGGCAGCAGCCGCGAACAGGATGGCTTCGGACCTGGAGATGCCGACGCGCCGCAATAGCTCGTCTTGCCCGGCGGGGAGCTGCGCCAGCGCGTTGCCCAAGCGCGCCCAACCCGCCGCATCCTCAGAGGCGGTCCGCATCCGGTCGAACAGCTCGCCAACCAGCGCCAGGTAGTAGTCGTCGGTCCGCGTTCGGATGTGTGCGAGGTCGAGCGAGGGCTGATCAACCTTGAAGTCTTCAAGGTGCCGAAGTGCGTCGGCATCGCCGACCCAGCGGGCAAGCGAAGGCCTCATTTCGCCGCCACCATGCGACGTCGAAGAGGCACGAACTTGGGCGGGCGCGTTTGCGGCACGGCCTTCCTTGCAGCCTCGAAGACAGCCGAGTACGTCTCCTTGAGGTCGGGAACGGCGATGACGACCACGGTGTACTCGGGCACGGCCTTCTTGGGGGCGTGCTTCAGTTCATGCTCGACGAGCGACTTGCAGATCACGGCCACGGCACGGAACTGCTTTTGGGCCTCGGGGTGGTCGGTCGCGTTGATGAAGCGATCGAGGTGCGCGATCTGCACGTCGCCAAGTGACTCGACGAGAGCCCGTTCGCGTAGCCACACAAGCGTGCGCGCGAGGCGGCTCGTGCGGTCTTTCGCGCTGTCGTCGATCGCGCTCTGGATGGGTGTCGAATCACCCTTGGTGGACTTCGTCTTCACCTCGGAGCAGATCAGCACGTCCTTGTCGCTCGCCTTCGGCCACGTTGGGAGGAGGAAATGCAAGACGTCGGAGTGCGGAGCGGGCTTTGTACGATCTTGCTTGAGCCGCCACTTCTTGGGACCGAAGGACGTGGAGTCCTTGGCACCCTGGTACAGGTAGACAAGGATTTCGCCAAAGTCGCCCGCCATGGTCGCTCCAGCATCGGGCAAGCGAGCGGCGATGATCTCGGTCTTGTCTACGCCGTGCTTCTTCGCCTTGGCAGTAACGATCGAGTCGCTCACGTAGCAGCGTCGGACGGTGAGTCCAAGCGAGTCTGTCCATGACTTCGCGTGTTCGTCACTGACCCGCACGAGGACGTAGGGCTTCTCCTCGCTGTGAGGAAACCAAGGTGCGGCGAGCGTGAAATCGAAGCCGAGGTCGTCGCTCACAACGTACCGCCCGTCTCCCACGTCTCGAACACACGCTGCCGGTGCCACGGCAGGTAGCTGCGATGGCCGTCGGTAACGCCGCGAACACGGAGCGGTTCCTCGAGCCCGAGCGCCGAACGGTCCCCAGCGTCGAGCGACTCACTCACGATGATCGCGTCGTCGTTTTGAATTGTGATGAACTCGCGGTCGAAAGCAGTGTCGAGGTGCGGCGCAAGCAGGATGCTGTTGTAGACGCCGAGGCGTTCAGCGTCAGTCTCGCAGTCGGCCCACGGCTTGATGTGGCTGGCGCGTAGGAGCGCGGGCACGGCGAGGCCGGTGACGGCGCAGCGCCCCTCCCAGAGGTCGAGGAGGCTGTCGCCGAACAGGTTTTGGCCGACGCGCTGGATGACGAGGCGTTCGGCCTCGGTAGCCTTCGGCAGCGTTGCGACCCGCTTCTCGAACGTGTGCAGGAGCTCGTTCGGCAGCGCCTTGGAGAGCTGGAACGCATGCCGAAGAAGTCGGTGGAGCGCGGGTACCTCGGGGACCATTCGCCCGCCAACGGCGCCCTTCGGCATGGGTGCGGCCATCGGCGTGCCGTAGTCGCCGAGCGCGCGTGAGACGTTCTGTTGGGAGAACGCTGCAAGGAAGACGGCGTCGCCGAAGGTGCCAAGCCAAACGCGCATCGAAAAGACGTCCATTCTCTTACCGCTCATGACCACCCCTCTTGGCCGTCGCGGCCTTCTGCGGGCGGGCTTCTCACCGCCCCCGGCGCCTCCGACGTGAACCCACTGGTCGACCTCGGACAGCTTGAACTTCCAAAGCCGCCCGATCTTGTGCGCTGGCATCCCCCGAGCCTCGATCCAGCGGCAGATCGAGTCCTGAGCCACACCCAGGTGCTTCGCGACCTCGTCGACCGAGGACCAGAACTCCGTCATTTCAAGTTGCTCCATGGGCACACGTCTGCCCGTGTGACGGTACCCTAAAGAGGGGCGCGTCGGGAAGAGCGGGAGAGGTCCGGTCTGGGTTTTAGGACCCTTGGCGCGTCGGTCAGACCCTGGCTTCGGCCAGGTGCCGGAAGGACTGGGGCGGCGTCGAGGAGCCGGAGACATCCTTGAGGCTCTTCGGCGTCGCGTACCGCTTCGGCTTCTTCACCGCGATTGCTATCGCCTGCTCGCGACCGTCGAAGTAGCTGTCGAAGAACTCTCGGGTGATTCCCGATGCATCCTTCGTGTGCTTCCAGAGGTCCTCAGGCTTCTCGCAGAGTACGCCGCCGACCTCGAACTCGCCGATGACCTTGCCGACCGGCATCGTTGCGTAGATGACGACAGTGCGGACCGACTCGTTGCGCGGGACCGCCTTGCGGTACTCGAAGCGCTTGGTGCCGTTGAGGATCTTCTCGGCGTACTCAGGTTTGATGGACAACAAGACTCGCATGGATGCCTCCGCGCTCGACGACGACCTTGAAGCCTGCATCGGTCAACGTGGCGAAGCCCGCATAGGCGTTCGCGTCGATCACGTTGTGGTCGATGAGGTCGGCGCGGGCCAGTCGCTTCTTGAGCGCCGCGTTGTAAGTGAACCGAATCAACGTCGGGTAGTTGCGGTTCGTCCAGAACCCGCGCAGCTCTTGCTCGGTGAACACGCTGTATGGCGCGCAGTACTCGAGCAGCTCGTCCACGTTGGCGAACGAGCCGATATCGCGGACCTCTTCGACGGTGCAGATCGACGTGGCCACCGAGCGGTAGTGGGCGGGCCCCTTGCCGTCGCCGGTGCGGTAGATGAGAAGGAGGTCTCCGCGTCGGAGCTGCTCAATCCTCTCCATCCCGGCCAAGTAGACCTTGTGGATGCTCTTCGTGTGCGAGACGTCCTTCACGATGTCGGGCGGCTCGGTGTGCAGATTCGAGTCCGGCAGAAGCCTCATGTGCCACTGCGGGTAGACCGACAGCGGGAACTTGCGCCCCGACATGTTGATGAGCGGATAGTCGCGCGTCACGTCGCCTAAGAGCGCCCACAGCGTCGTACAATACGCGTGACTTCGCAAGTTTCCTCCAACTCTGGTAAGCTCGTCACTGGAGTCGTAGTCTAGCTGCCGTCAGAGATGCTGCGCGCTGCGCGTCGACGACGCAGTGTCAACACCCAGGGCGCGCTCGAAGCACGTCGACGCCCCCGTTCCCCAGAGTCGAGCCGGACCGGGATCCTCGGCAAGACGAGCCCCTGCTGAGGGGAGTCCGTCGCGCTCGTACTCGGCGAAGAGAACGTCGACAATGGCCTGCGTGGGGAGATTCTTCCGCTTCTCGGAGGCGATGCCGAGCTGCAGCAGGTGCTCGAACTCGAAGGCCAAGTCGCAGTGAGACGCGTACCCGTAGCCCAATCTTCGTTGGAGGGCTCAAGGCTCCCACATGACATCCAGCGACCAGTTGCGCGGCGGCGCGACTTCGGTGCGGCCGCTGAACTGTTTGGGGAAGAGGAGCTCGATCATGAAGCCGCCGCGGCCGGAGACGCTGCTGCCTGCCGCGGCGCCGCTGGCGCTGCCGCCGCGCTGGCGGTTGCCCGTGTTGACGAAGCCTTCGACGTAGGCGCCGGTGACGATGGAGCGCATGAAACGGGGGATGGCCCAGTCGGCGTCGTAGCCCACACGCAGGCGGGCGCTGTTGGGCGTATTGCCCGGATCGACCGAGATCATCGGGACGGCGTCGCCGAGCTCGCGGCGGGCGGTGAGGGTGAGGATGCCGGCCGTCACGCCGGCCAGAAAGGAGGCCGCCTCGCTACCGGCGTTGCCGCCGCCTTTCTTCGACGAGCCCCCGCCGGCGATCAGCTGCAGCGCATCGCCCGCCGTGCTCACCCCCGGCACGGTGGAGGAAAAGGCGAGCTGCGGTTCGCTGAGGGGGCCGTGGATGCGGACGAAAACTTTGTCGCCGGGCCTGCGGGGCAGGCGCAAGGAAACCAAAATGTCGACGAAAGGATCGACTTTGTCGCCGCCGCTGAACTGGATTTCGCCTCGTTCGAGCTCGAAGCGTTCGCCGAGGAGTTCGACGAAGCCGCGCCGGAAACGCACTGCACCCGTCAGCCGTGGATTGCCCTCGACCACCACGGCTTGCAGGCGCGCCGTGAGCTGCATGGCGAAGGTGTCGCCGCGCACCCAGAAGGGCCGCGAAGCGTCGACCTGGATGCGTGTGAGGGTCGCCGGTTTTTGCGCCGCCGCCTTCGTGCGCGCTTTCCCTTGGGCTTTGGCCTGAGACGCAGATTGGGGCTTTTGCGCCTCTTTCGCGGCTTTGGGGCTCTCCGGCTCACGCCCGGCGACGACGACCTCGGGATGCGCATCGAGGGATTGATAACCCCGGCGTAGCTGCTCGGGCACACGCACACTGAGCTTGTCCATGCGGATCGAGAGATCGTTGAGCTGCGGCGAGCTCTCGACGCGCAAGGCCGAACGCGCCGTCAGCGCTGCCACCGGGTTGCCCTCTTGACGCACCGGCAGCGAGTCTGCCGAGATGTAGAGGCGCCCCGCCGTGGGACGGAAGCCGCGCAGATCGATGCGGCCGTCGACGCGCAGCCAGCCTTCGCCGTCGTAGGCTTTGAGGCCACGGATGAAGATGGCTTCGGGCTTGATCTCGACGCGACCGCTCATGTCCTGAACGCGCTGTGCGGGCTCGGAGATGCCGAGAGCGATGCGCTCGAACTTGATGTCGCCGCGCATCCGCGGTTGCAGCAGACTGCCTTCGGCGCGCATCGTGGCGTCGAGTTTGCCGCGCGCGTAGGTGACGCCAGGCGCCAAGGGGACCAGCGGCTCGACCGGCCAGTCCTGCAACCAGAGTTGGGCGGCGAAAGGCTTGGCGAGATCGGGCCGCGGCGCCACGACCTTGCCGCCCCAGACCAGGGGCAGACGCAGCGAAGCGCTGCCGTGTTTTTTGCCTCTCTGCCGCATCTCGAGCCAAGCGCGCGCCTCGGGCGAACGGGCATCGAGGTGAAGATCGGCGTCGAGGGTCGGTCCTCCCGCGCCGCCCAAGCCTCGCGCCTGCAAGCCGCCGAAGAGATGGGGCTTGGCACCCATGAGGTCGACCAGATCGAAACGACCGCGGAAGTTGCCGCGGATCTCGCCGCAGAGTCCGGGGATTTCTTGGGTCCGCAAGTCGACGAGGCGCAGGGAAGCGCGCAGGGTGGGCAGCGTCGACATTCCTCCCGCGAGCCAACGGTCGACGGGGGTACGTGCCACCGCATCGCCTTCGAGGATGCGACGCGAGCCGCTCGACAGCGCGAGCACCACGCGGCTCTCGTCGTCGTGCAGGTCGTAGCGCAGCGTGAAATGCGGCGCTTTTTCCCAGGGGCAGCCAAGCTGGTCTTTGTGCCCTACCCAGTTGCCATAGAGCCGCGCGAAGGCTTTGCTGGGACCGCCTTTGGGATGGACCACTTCGGCATCGAGTGAAACGCGCAAGGGCAATCGGGCTGCCTCGGGCAAGACGAGCGCCACTTCGTCGAGGCGGCGAGGCGGCAGCACCAAACGGCTGCGCATCGGGATGTCGTCGAAGTTCGGCCGCGCACCGGCGCCCGGCTTCAGCCAAGGCGCGAGCGCGAACTCGGCTTGGCCTTCGTTGCGCAAGAGATCGCCTTTGGCGTCGCGCAGCCGCAGGCGCCAGCGCAGGAGGTCTTCGGCATGCGCGCCGCTCGACTCCAGCGCCAGCGGGCCGTGGCCTTGGTAGCGAAATTCCTGCAGCTTCAGCTTCCACTCGAGGCGAGGCGCGTCGAGATCGCCTTCGGCCTTAAGCAACATATCGACTCGGCCTTGCAGCGCGCTCTGCGGCGGCAGCCAGGCATTGGCTACTTCGAGGGGGGTGGACGCCACGCGCAGCTCGCCTCGCACTTGCGCATCCTTCAGGCGCGTGAGCATCGGCTTGCGACCGGGAACGCTGGCCTCGAGATCCAGCTCGGTATGCGCCTCGGAGTCGAGGTAGAGATCACTGCGTAGCTCGAGATTGCGCTGCCGATCGCTCAGCTGCGCGGCGAAGCTCCACTCCTCGATCTTCAAGCCTTCGATTGAGCCAGGGCCAAAGTTGGCTTGTACCTCCACTTCGGGGCGCTGCACGGTGCCGGCAAACTGCGCGCTGAGGGTGAGTGTTCCTTTCCATGGCTTGTCTCGGTGCAGAGCTTTGGCCACCAGGGCGAGGTCGAAGTTGTTGACGACGGCGCGCAGCGACGAAGGCGTGTGGAAGCCGTAATAGCCCTGCAGATGGACCTCCTGCAGATCGCTGCGCAAACGCACTTCACCGAGGGTAATCGAGCGGCCGGGCTCGAAGACGACGCCCGACATCTGCAACTGCCAGGGCTTGCCAATGCCCGCTTCGAGCGTGCCGCCGCCTTCGATATGGAACTCCTCACCTTCGCGGCCCAGCGTCCAGGAAAACTGACCGCCCTGCCCTTTCTCGAGCAGGAGCTCGGTGTCGACGAGGTAGGTGAGCGGCCCGCCGCGGACGCGCAAGCCCCAGTGCTGCAGCTTGCGTCCGGCGAGCTTGCTTTCGTCGAGGGAGAGGCGCAGATCGGCGTGCAGCGCACCAAGGGCTCCTTGCACGCGAGCGTGCAGCTCCAACTTGCCGAGGTGGACTTGGGGGATGTCGAAGTGCTCGAGACCGAGGTCGGCATGGACGTCGATCTCGCGTTCCGGCCCAGGGCTCGACTCGATGCGCAGGTCGAGGTCGAGGCTCCCGGCCCGCGTATGCACCTTGCGTTCGAGGTTGGGCTCCTTTTCGAGGCGCGGCAGGCACGCGCGGAGACGCAGGTCGATGTCGCCCTCGAAGCCCACATGCCCGCGCAGGGAGAGCTCGCCGGGCAGATGCGACATGTCGAGATCCTGAAAGACGATGCGCTCCTTCTGCTGCGTCGCCTCCAGGCGGAGATGCGGCACGATATAGCCAGCGACGCGCACTTGGGAGAGGGTCAGGCGGAGTTTGCGCTCCTCCGCGTTGCCCTGCTCCTCGGCGTGGAGCGCCACTTGCCCGCGAACAGGCAGCGGCGACATTTGCGCCAGAAGCGCGCCAGGATCGAAACCTTCGCTGGCGAAGCGCAGCTCGAGCGCACGCAAGTCCTGCCCCTGCGCGTGGATGTCCAGCCGACCGGCGCGCTCTCCCTCGAGGCTCCCCTCGAGCTGCCAATCGCGATGGCCTCCCGCGAGTTGCCAATGGCTCGCGATCCGGTCCTCGATGTCGACGCCGCGCAGCGCCAGGGAGCGGCCGAGCGCGGCGCCGAGGCCCTCGACGTCGAGCCTTAGGGTGAATCGTTCGGCACGCTCGAGAGGCCCGAAGGCTTGCCCCGCCAGACGCAGGCTCGCTCCGCCGAAGTCGAGGTGGAGATCGACGAAGGAGCGCTCGCCTGCCTTTTGCGTCCAGCGCGACGCGAGGCGCGAGATGCCGCCCAGGCGCTCTTCCTCACGTACGAAACGCAGACGGGTGGATTGGACTTCGATCGAGAGCTCGGGATCCATCGTCAAGGCGACGTGAAGGTCGAGATCCTCCACCTCGATGCCGCGCGCGGCGGGGATGGAGCTGCGGATCTGGAAGTCATGGATCCGCAGCGAGGGCAGCAAGACATCGGGGCCTTTGGAGCTGCTCGTCGAAGGCTTACGTGCGCTCAGGGCCTCGAGCAGGCCGAGTTCACCTTTGGGCGTGAGATCGAGGCGCAGAAAGCCGCCGCGCACCTCCACCCGATGCAAGCCGATGACCCCGCGCGCCAAGGCGCGCCAGTTCGGACGGATGGAGAGGGTCTCCAGATAGAGTGCGCGGCGCCCGGAGGCCTCGTCGATGGCGACGCCTTGCAGGCGGATCTCGACGAAGCGGAGCGTCTCGATGCGGCCGAGACGTACCTGACCGCGCAGCGTACTCGCCAGGACTTCCTCGACCGCACCCACCACCTCGCGACGTACGCCGGGCTGCGCGAGGTGAAAGACGAGGCTGAGCCCTAGGCTGAAAAGGCCGACGAGCAGCCAAAGCAGGGCCCTTGCAGCGCCCTTGAGGAGAGCGCGCAGAGGGCCTCTCCGGGCGGGAGAGGCGGCGTCTGGGGATATCCCGCTCGACACCTGCCAAACCTCGCAGCAAGCCTGCCATACCGCAAGCGTGCGAGGCGCAAAGGAAGGCTGGCCAAAGAGGAAAGTCCAGTCCACCTTCTCTCCCCTATGCGCCTCCGCTTTGCTTTCCTCTCCTTCCTGCTCGCCCTAGGCCTACCGGCGCTCGCTGCAGCGGCTCCTGCCAAAAGCGAAGAGCTCGCCAGCTTCGACCTCTCGACGCCGCGCCGCGCCATGGAGAGCTATCTACAAGCCGTCCGTCGCGGGGATTACACGCAGGCGGCCCGAGCCCTGGATTTGCGCGGCCTGCCCGAATACAAGCGGCCGGAGCTTGGGCCCGAGCTCGCGCATCAGCTCGAAACCCTTTTTGATACGGAGCTTTGGATCGACCCGGATGCGCTCTCGGACGAGCTCGAAGGGGACCCCAAAGACGGACGCTTGAGCGAGGCCTTGGGCGACCTTTGGCTCTCCGGTCATAAGGTTACGCTCACCCTGGCGCGGACGCGCATCGAAGGCGAGCCGGTCTGGCTGATCTCGCGGCGCACGATCGAGCATATCCCGAAGCTCTACGAGAGCTATGGGCCAGGCTGGATCGAAGACCGGCTGCCCTCGTCGCTGGTTCAGTTGCGCTGGGGCCGTCTGAAGATCTGGCAGCTCCTCGGCCTGGGCTTGAGCCTGATCGCCGCGGTGGGACTGGGCTACGTGCTCTCGACCCTGCTCTTTCGTTTCGGGGCGCGTCTGATTTTCCGCCGCCGGCGTCAACGTGACGAACATCTGCTCCTCAAGATCCGCCGCCCTCTAGCGATGCTGACGGCGCTTTTTCTCTTCAGCTTGGGCAGCGATGCGCTGCATTTGCCGCTCTGGCTCGAGGAGAAGCTCGACCGCGTTTTGGTCATCGCTTGGATCGCCACCCTCGCCGGCCTGAGCTTGGGTGCGGTGGCCTTCATCTCCGAGGCCATCGAATACCGCGCCTCGGAGGCCGCCGAACGCGATGGCAACGATCAACGCGTGCGCGGTTTGCGGACCCAGCTGCAAGTGATGCGGCGCATCCTCAACATCGCCATCGGCGTCTTCGCCACGGCGCTGGTTCTCACACGCTTCGAGGTGGTCCGGACCGTGGGCATCTCGCTGCTGGCCTCGGCCGGTGTCGCCGGTGTCGTGCTCGGTTTCGCGGCGCAGCGTTCGCTCGGCGCCCTCTTTGCGGGCATTCAGATCTCGATCGCGCAGCCGGTGCGCATCGGCGATGTGGTGGTGATCGAAAACGAATGGGGCCGTATCGAGCAGATCAACCTCACCTACGTCGTCGTCCGCACCTGGGACGACCGTCGCCTCATCATCCCGACGCACCACTTTCTGGAAAAGCCCTTTCAGAACTGGACGCGCTTCAGCCCCGAGCTGGTCGGCACGGTTTTCCTTTACGCCGACTTCCGTCTGCCCTTGCCGCCTTTGCGCAAGCAGGTCGAGGC
>ERZ1066121.1195-NODE-1195-length-19923-cov-7.891232_pt1 | contig 19923 bp, 22 predicted proteins | sample MGYA00382768_ERZ1066121 | MGnify/ENA primary metagenome ERZ1066121 (study PRJEB33369, sample SAMEA5778351) | biofilm metagenome | biome: Industrial cooling water; feature: Water cooling tower basin; material: Biofilm | place: United Arab Emirates | collected... | reverse complement strand
CCGCTCACCCGTGCCGCGCTCGCACGCGCCGCCGAGCGGCTTGCGGCCGCCGCCGATCCGGACGGGAAGACGGCCGAGACGATCGAGCTCGTTTACCTGCTCGGCTGGGCGCCCGCGCCGAGCCAGCCCCGGCCCGCGCGGCGCGGCAGCGGCACCGCCTCGCTCGCACGGGCACTCGCCAAGGTAGCGCCGGAGCGCGATTCGCCCTCAACCTGACCGGGTGGCTTCCATGCGCGCCAGCACCTCGACCAGCGGCAGGTCGGCAGGCGGCATCGGCAGTTGGCGGAGTTCGTCCACGCGCGCCCAGCTGAGCTCGGCGGCGTCGAGGGGCCGCGGCTCGCCCGTCCACCGGCGCGCTTCGAACAGCAGCAGCACCAGGCTCCGGTCGCCCAGCGGGGCGCTCGCGAAGCTGACCGGCACCAATGCCCCGGGCGCAACCGTCACACCCAGTTCCTCGGCCAGTTCGCGCACCAGCGCCGCTTCCGGAGCCTCGTCCGGCTCGATCTTGCCGCCCGGAAACTCCCACAGTCCGGCCATGGCCCGGCCCGGCGCGCGCCGCTGCACCAGGATGCGCCCATCGGCACGGATCAGGGCGGCGGCGACGATCAGAAGCAACTGAGGCGGCATAGGATTTCCTTAACCGCCCAGGCCGTATGGCGCGACGGCTTTGAACCGCGCCCGGGGGCCGTCCATGTACCAACTCCTGCACCGGCTCGCGCGCTCGGCCAAGGGTGCGACCGCCGTCGAATACGGGCTGGTGCTCGCGCTCATCTGCGTGGCCGGGCTTACCGCCATGTCGAACCTCGCCGACACCACCATCGACATGTGGACCGATATCGCCACCAACGTCTTGTCGGCGGGCTGATACGGCCAAGACGGTCACGAATGGTTAACCGAAAAACCTTTGTCGAACTTAAGTCTTTCGCAACCCAATCCTCAGTAGAACGGCCATGTTGAACTTCGGCGGGCCAGTCGGGTCAACGGGGTAACTGGAACCAAGGAGACTTCAAGTGCAGCAGCTGCGCAAGATCATTCGCAACTCGAAGGGCGCCACCGCGATCGAATACGGCCTGATCGCCGCGCTGATCGCCGTCGCCGCCATCACCGCCATGACCTCGGTCGGCACCAAGGTCGGCAACACCTTCAACAACGTTTCGGGCAAGATGGTCCAGTAATCTCTGGCCCGCATACTGGCCCGACCACGGGTCGCGACCGGGGCGGCGAGCGCAAGCTCGCCGCCCTTTTCGCATGGAGCATGGGCGTCCGGCCTCAGCGGCCGTAGACGACGAGCTTGACCTTGTCGCCGGCCCGGAGCGGCTGCCCGGGCGTCAGGCCGTTCAGCACGAGGAAGCGGTCGAGCTTCAGGTCGTCGAACGCCATGCCCTGCGCCAGCCGCTCGGGCGTGTCTCCCGGCCGCACCGTGACCACATCGATCACGCGCCCGCGGATCTGCCCCGCTTCAGCCGCCGACAGAGTTCGGAAGCTGTTGATCAGCGGGGTAAATGGCCCGACCCCCTGCCCCGCTGGCGTCACCAGCACGAAATGGTAGGCGCGGTTGGCGGCGGTCTCGATGGCGAACACGGTCGCGTCGACCTGCGACCTTCCCGTGCTCGCGCGCACGGTGCCATAGGCCGCCTCCAGCCCATTGACGGTGGTGCGCCGGATCCCCGCTTGCGGGGCCTGCCCGCCCTGGCTCAGGCCCGCGAACACGCGGCCGACATAGTCGGGCAGGTTGCCGCTATAAGCCGCGGTCGAGAGCTGCGCCTGCCCGCCCTGCCCGGTGATCGACACCGCCTGCGGACTGTTGGCGAGCGAGTAGCCCTGCGGCGCGGTAAACGCGATGCGCAAGTCCGGATGGCGGAAGGTGCGCCCCTCGATCACGCCCTGGCGCGGATCGTCGCCATAAACGAGCCCGTCGATCGCCGCGAGGAAGGCGTCGCGGTTGCGCTGCCCGTTCGGCACGGCCGCCCGCTGGCCCTGCTGGCGCGCACGCACGACGCGGCTGGCGGGATCGGGGTGCGTGCTCGCCCAGCCGGGCAGGGATCGCGCCGCCTGCCCGCTTGCGCGGGCATCGAGCGCGTTCTGGTTGGCGAGCGAGGCGAGCACGGTCGCCATCGCGCCCGTGTCATAGCCCGCCGTCGACAGGTAGCGCACGCCCAGATCGTCCGACTGCAGCTCCTGCTGCCGCGAGAAGCGCAGCGTGTAGAGCTGCGCCGCCTGTCCTGCGAGCTGCCCGATCGCCGAGTTGCCCGTTACCGCGCCCAGAATGCCTGCAAGCAGCGCCGTGCCGGTCGAGGTCCGGTTGCGCGACCTGCTGTGGCGCGCCGCCACGTGGCCGACCTCGTGCCCCAGCACGGCCGCCAGCTCGGCCTCATCGTTCATAAGCGCGAGCAGCTGGCGCGACACATAGACATAGCCGCCGGGGACCGCGAAGGCGTTGTTCACCGGCGCGTTCAAGAGAGTGATCGTGAAGTCGCGTTCCGAGTTGGACAGGCCCGACTGCACCGCGATGCGCTTGCCCACCCGCTGCACATAGGCGTCCTGCGGCCCGCCATAGGCCCCGCCATATTCGGCGAGCAGCTGCGGATGCGCCTGCTGGCCCTGCGCGCGTTCCGATTGCGAGATCCCGCGCGGCTGCGCCCACGCAAGGGTTGAAGTGGCAAGAACGAGGGCGGCGACGGCCCCCATGCGGCGCGACATAGGCGCTCTCCCAAGCTGACTGCGTTGCCGCGCTAATCGTTTCGTAGACGGGATCGGTTCCGTCGACGGGCTGGTGCTCAGGCGCTGCCCATGCGCAGGAACTTCGCCCGGCGCTCGCTGCGGAGCGTCGCGGCGTCCTTCCCCTCCAGCTCCTCGAGCGCGGTGCCGAGCACCGTGCCGAGCGCCTGGACGGCCCCGGCCGGGTCGCGGTGCGCGCCGCCGACGGGCTCGGGCACGATCCGGTCGATCACGCCCAGCCCCTTCAGGTCCTGCGCGGTCAGCTTCATCGCCTCGGCAGCGGCAGGGGCCTCGTCGGAGGTGCGCCACAGGATGGAGGCGCAGCCCTCGGGCGAGATCACCGAGTAAACGGCATGCTCGAACATCACCACGCGATTGGCCGCCGCGAGGGCGATCGCGCCGCCCGACCCGCCCTCTCCCACGATCGCCGCCACCATCGGCACGCCCAGCGCAAGGCATTGCTCGGTCGAGCGCGCGATCGCCTCGGCCTGCCCGCGCTCCTCGGCCTGCACGCCCGGAAAGGCCCCCGACGTGTCGACAAGGGTCACGACCGGCAGGCCGAAGCGGTCGGCGAGCTGCATCAGCCGGATCGCTTTGCGATATCCCTCGGGCTTGCCCATGCCGAAATTGTGCCGGATGCGCGACGCGGTGTCGTCGCCCTTTTCATGCCCGATCACCATCACCCGGCGTCCGTTCAGCCGCCCGAAGCCGCCCAGGATCGCCTGATCGTCGGCAAAGGCCCGGTCGCCCGCCAACGGCATGAAGTCGTCCACCAGGCCGGCGACATAATGCTTGAAGTGCGGCCGCGCCGGGTGCCGCGCGACCTGCGTCTTCTGCCAGGGCGTGAGCCGCGCATAGGTGTCGCGCAGCGCCTTGTCGGCCTTGGCCTGCAGCCGCTCGACCTCCGCGGTCACGTCCACCCCGCCGCCGGCCGCCGTGTCGCGCAGCTCGACCACGCGCGCTTCCAGCTCGGCCACGGGTTTCTCGAAGTCGAGGAAGGCGATCATGACGGGGGCGGTTAGGACTTCGCGGGGCGGGCCGCAACTCCGCCGACGCCCGGGTCCGCGAGCGGATGCCGCGCGTTCACCAGCTCGACCAGCCGCCGCGAATCGACATGGGTGTAGATCTGCGTGGTCGCGATGTCGGCATGCCCCAGCATCGCCTGCAGCGCGCGCAGGTCGGCCCCGCCCTCCAGCAGGTGCGTGGCAAAGGCATGGCGCAGGCCGTGCGGACCCACACGGTCGGGCGGAACCCCCGCCGCGGCCGCGAGCGCCTTGACGATCTGGAACAGCCGCACCCGGCTCAGATGGCCCTTGCCCGACGGGAACAGCCAGGGCTGTCCGGTGGCCACAAGGTCGCGCCAGCGCGCGACGGCGGCGCGCGCGCGGTCCGACAGGGGCACCAGCCGCTCGCGCCCGCCCTTGCCGCGCAGGATGAGGAACGGCCGGTCGGGCGCGACCGCGTTGCGCGGCAGCGAAACGAGCTCGGTCGCGCGCAGCCCCGATCCGTAGAGCAGTTCCAGCAGCGCCGACAAGCGCACGTCGGCGGCCGGCGGGTGCTCGGCCTCCAGCCGGCGCGCGACGTCAGCGAACAGCCGGTCTAGATCGGCCCTGTCAAGCACCTTGGGCAATGTCCGCGCCGCGCCAGGCCGGGGCAGTGCCGTGCCGGGATCGTCCGGCCGAAAGCCTTCTTCCTGCAAGAACGCGAAGAAGCGGCGCAGCGCGGCGGCCTTGCGCGCCACGGTCGCGCGCGCAAGCGGCAGCCAGGCTTCGGCAAGGGCCGCGAGATCCGCCTCGGACGCGCCGGCCAGCCGCCCGCCCAGCAGCGCCGATGACTGGTCCAGGTCCGACCGATAGGCGAGGATCGTGTTGCGCGCCGCGCCCGCTTCGGCGCTCAGCATTTCGAGGAAACGCCCGATCAGCGCGGCGTCGTTCACGCGCGCGTGATCGCCTCGGCCGCGATCATACGCGCCTCGGGCTCGAGCCCGACCCGGCGCAAGGCGGCGACGATGTGCATCAGATAGGCCGGATGCACCGCCGCCCACGCCCGTGTCTGCAGGCCCGCGGCGGCGAGCAGCGCAACCGTGGCCGGCTGGTCGGCGGCGGCGGCGCGGTCGATCGCGTCGGTCCAGCGGTTCCGAAGGCCGAGCGGGAGCTCATAGTCGCTCGCCAGGTTCTGCACATCGTCGGCCGAGAGCCGCCCCAGCCCGGCCAGTCCCGCGACCAGGAAGGCTCGCTTGGCGCTGCCTTCGTCGAGCGCGCCGACATAGGCGGCCGCCCGGCCGCGATCGGTCGTCACCACCCGGCGCGGAGCGCCGACCGCGAGCAGGGCCCAGGCGTCGTCGCCGTTCGGCAGCTCGTCGACCACCTCACCCCAGCGCGCCGCGGAGTCGTCATGTCCCGCCGCGAACAGCGCCGCGATCAGCGCGGCCGAGTCCCCTGCCCGCTCCTCGCTCGGGCGCACGCGCGCCGCGGCCCCGGCGGTCAGCACCAGCCGCGCATAGCGTCCGGCAGCGTCGGTCGGCTCGCGCCAGAGCGCGCGCAGCGCCTCCACCCGCTCCTCTTCCCGCTCGTCGGCAAAGGCGCGCTGCAGCCGCCCGGCGAGCGTTGCGTCGCTCTCGTCCGGATCCTGCGTGTCATAAACGGCCGCGACCAGATCGACATAGGCGCCGCTCGAGAGCACGCCGAGGCTCGCAGCCCACACGGCATAGTCCAGCCGGGCGATCGGCTCGATCATCGGTGCGCGATAGGCCCAGGCGCGGACATGCGGGCCGACCGTGCCATAGAGCGCGTCGGGGATGGCGACGTTGACCGCGTTGGCAAGACCGAAGCGCCACGCGGTCAGGTCCGACACGCCGTCCCACTGGATGTTGATCGCACGCCGCCCGCCGCCCACGCCCACGACTTTCTCGGCGAGCAGCAGGTCGATGCCGCGCGCACGGCTGCGGCGGCGCGCCGTGTCGATGATGGCCGAAGCGGTGCCATTGTCGCCCGTCAAGGACGCGCACATCGCCCGCGCCAGATCCCAGCTGGTCTGGTCGGCTTGCGCCGGCACGCGCGTGGCGAGCGGGCACATGGCGGCGGGATCGGCGGTCGCCAGCGCCGTCTGCTGCGCGACCTCGAACATCTTGGGACTATAATCGTCGACGTCGACGCTCGACACGAGCAGCCGCGCGGCGTCCGCCTCGCCCATGCGCAGGAGCAGCCAGGCGCGTTCGGCCACCCAGTCGGCCCCGTCCACGCCGCCCGCCGGGGTCGGCGCCTGGGTCAGCAGCACGCGCCGAAGCAGGATCGATGCCCAGCGCGAGGCGATCGGCGCGGCAGTTCCCCGCATCAGGGCGGAGGCAAACCGCGCATCGACCGATCCCCATTGTGTCGGGGCATAGCCGCCATTGTCGGGCGTGAGCACGCCCACGAGATCGGGATTGCGCTCGGCCTCGGGCGGCAGGTCGGGCGGCTGGAGCGCGGCCAGCTCCTCCTCCGTCTTCTCCGCGTCCGCGTCCGCCTCCTCCACGCCGGGAAGGGGCGGCAGGTCGGCAGGCGCGGCAGCGGGCGGCGCCGTGCCGTCGGGCGCGGCGGTGCCGGGCGGGGGGGGCACTTCCGGCGCGGGCGCGGGCGCCGGGTCGCCGAAGCCCGGCGGCAGCAACTGTTCCGGCTGCTCCTGCCCGATCGCCGGGATCGCAAAGGCGGCGAGCGCGAAGCCAAGCGCCCCGCCTGCCAGCCAGCGCCTATTTGCCGAGCCGGTCATTCGGGATCGTTTTCTCGATGCGGGTGAGCGGGCGCTCGGTGTCCACCGTCGACAGGTACCACAGCCCTGCGACCAGCAGCAGCAGGATGACGACGAGGAGCACGGGGCCGAGCGGCCGCGCAGGCGGACCGGACCTGCCGCTTCGACGCCTTGAGGATCTGCGCATGGCGGCGGGGCTAGCGGTATCGCGCGCCCTCGCCAAGAGCTAAGCGCCGCCGATGACCCCACGCGAACTGCTCGGCTCCGCCGACGTGCCCGGCGGCGAGGCGCTCCAGCTTTATCGGCGCGGCCGCGATTTCACGATCATGGCCGGGCGCGTGGAGCTGATGGGCAGCCGGATGAGCGGGTCGGAAGAGGCGCTCGCCCGCATGACGGCCGAGCGGCTGCGGCCTGCCGCTGCCCCGCGCTGGCTGATCGGCGGCTACGGCATGGGCTTCACGCTGCGCGCGGCGCTCGCGGTCACGGCGCCCGCGGCCGTGATCGAGGCCGTCGAACTCGTGCCCGGCATCCTCGACTGGGCGCGCGGGCCGATGGCCGAGCTGACCGGGGGCTGTCTCGACGATCGCCGCGTGCGACTGCGCATCGGCGATGTCGGCGCAGCCGTGGCCGCGGCCGAGAGCCTCTACGACGCGATCCTGCTCGATGTGGACAACGGCCCCGACGGGCTCACCCGCGCGGGCAATGAGCGGCTCTACACCCCCGACGGACTGCGCGCCGCCCGCGCTGCGCTCAGGCCCGGCGGCATCCTTGCCGTCTGGTCGGCCGCGCCCGATCCGCGCTTCGGCAAGCGCCTGGCCAGCGCCGGCTTCCAGGTCGAGGAGGTGGCCGTCCGCGCCCGTGCGAACGGCAAGGGGCCGCGCCACGTCATCTGGTTTGCGCGGCGCTGACACGGGAACGCCCGCCGGCCGTGCCGACGGGCGCCCTGTCACGGCCCCGAGAGGATCAGGCCGTCACGACCGCGCGCGCACGCCGACGCGCCGTAGCGCCGACCAGCCCGAACCCGCCGATCATCAGCGCCCAGGTCGCCGGCTCCGGTACGGCCGTCGAGATGTTGTCGAACTCGAACGAGTTCTGCGATGACTCGAACTGCGCGCCGACAAGGCGCGGGCCGCTGATCACGGTGAAGCGCACGACGCCGTTGGTCTCGCCGCTGATCTGATCGCCGCTCGGAAAGGTCAGGTCGTTGATGATCTGCCCGCCGATATAGGCCTGGCTGCCGCCGCCCTCATAGAAGAGCGTCAGCGTATTGTAGGTGTCGAGCGAGCCGAGCACGAACGCGAAATCGTCGGTCGGGCCGAAGTTGATGGTGAAGCTGCCGCCCGTACGCACCGACGCGAAATTGCCCGTGCTGCCGAAGTTCGGACGCGCTGCGTCGTTCGGCACGCTGTCATTGTACGCGAACGCGTTCGGACCGATCGCGCCGCCGGGCGTCCCGGGCGCAAACGACTCGAAATCCTCGATGACGTTGAAATTGGCCGGCAGAGTGCCCGACCCTTCATCGAAGTTGACCGTGGTGACGGCCCCGGCCCCCGTCGCAGACAGCAGCGCGAAGGCGAACGCACCCTGACGTATCTTCCGCATCGATCTCACCCCTTGTTCTGGCGGCGAGAGCACGCCCCTCGCCCGGACAGGGGGGCTTACCGTAGTTCCCGCCACGCCGTGCTGATGCGCATCAGCACGGCGGAACAAAGTGGCTCAACCGGGTATGCAACCCAGATCAAGCCTGCACGAGGTCACGCAGCGCGCGCGAAGGCTTCGGGTGCCAGGGCCATCAGCGACGCCGCGCCACCCTCCAGTTCGCGCCGCAGGCTCGCGGTGCGCGGGGCGATCCGGTCGAAGAAGAAGCGCGCGGTGGCGAGCTTGCCGTCCAGGAAGGCGCGGTCGCCCTCGCCCGCCTCGATCTGCGCGTGGGCGGCGCGGGCCATGCGCAGCCAGAGCAGGCCCAGCGTCACATAGCCCATCAGGTGCATGTAAGGCACCGCGCCCGCGCCGGCATTGTTCGGATCGGCAAAGCCGTTCTGCATCAGCCAGATGGTCGCTGCCTGCAGGTCGGCGAGCGCCGCCTCGAGCGCGGCCGCCTCCGTGGGCAGGTCCGCCTTCGCGCCCGCGGCGTCCTCCGCGACGAGCTTCAGGAATCCCTGGATCGCGGCACCGCCCTTGCCCGGCAGCTTGCGGCCGACCAGGTCCATCGCCTGCACGCCGTTCGTGCCTTCGTAGATCATCGCGATCCGGGCATCGCGCACATACTGCTCCATGCCCCATTCGGCGATGTAGCCGTGCCCGCCATAGACCTGCTGCGCGTCCGTCGCGATCCGGTAGCCCATGTCGGTGCCGAAGCCCTTGATCACCGGCGTGAGCAGGCTGACGAGCGCGTCGGCTTGGCTGCGCTCCTCTTCCGTCTGCGCCTTGTGGCTCAGGTCCACGAGCAGCGCGCCCCACAGGCACAGCGCGCGCAGGCCCTCCGTCAGCGCCTTGGCCTCCATCAGCATCCGGCGCACGTCCGGATGGGCGAACAGCGTGTCGGCCTTCTGCTCGGGCTCGATCGGGCCGGTCAGGGCGCGGCCCTGGCGGCGATCTCCCGCATAGGCGACGGCGTTCTGATAGGCGACCTCGCCGATCCCCAGCCCCTGCAGCCCCACGCCCAGCCGCGCCGCGTTCATCATGATGAACATCGCGGCCAGGCCCTTATTCTCCTCGCCGACCAACCAGCCGGTCGCCCCGTCATAGTTCATCACGCAGGTCGAGTTGCCGTGAATGCCCATCTTGTGCTCGATCGAGCCGCAGGTCACGGCGTTGCGCGCCCCAAGCGATCCGTCCGCGTTCACCAGCACCTTGGGCACCACGAACAGGCTGATGCCCTTCACGCTGTCGGGCGCGTCGGGCGTCTTGGCGAGCACCAGATGGATGATGTTCTCGGTCAGGTCATGCTCGCCCGCCGAGATGAAGATCTTGGTGCCGGTGATCGCGTAGGAGCCGTCCAGTTGCGGCTCGGCGCGCGTCTTGATGAGGCCCAGGTCCGTCCCGCACTGCGGCTCGGTCAGGTTCATGGTGCCGCCCCATTCGCCCGAGATCATCTTGGGGCAGTAGAGCGCCTGCTGCTCGGGCGAGCCCTTGGCAAGGAGCGCGGCCGTCGCCCCCGCGGTCAGGCCGGGATACATCTGGAAGGCCATGTTGGCCGAACACAGATACTCCTCGAATGCGGTCATCAGCACATAGGGCAGACCCTGCCCGCCATGCTCGACCGGGCCGTGCAGCGTCGGCCAGCCCGCCTCCACGAATTGGGCGTAAGCCTCCTTGAACCCGGTCGGGGTCGTCACCCGTCCGTCCGGATGGCGCGTGCAGCCCTCGCGGTCGCCGACCTGGTTGAGCGGGAACAGCACCTCGGCCACGAAGCGCCCGCCCTCGCCCAGCACGGCGTCGACCGTGTCGGGCGTGGCATTCTCGAACCCGGGCAGGTTGGTGTAGCGATCGAGCCCGACCACATGGTCGAGGATGAAGCGCGTGTCGCGAACGGGGGGCGTGTAGGTCGGCATCAGTCAATCCTGCTTGTGCTCCGGCGCATGCCGGAGCCGTGAACGAACATAGCTCCGGTCTTGGCCGGAGCGACTCCAGTCAGCGTCCCGCCTTCGCCTCCACATCCTCCACCATGCGGACGAAACGGGCGAGCTCATCGATCTGCGCGTCGATGTCCTGGCGCTGGCGCCTGAGCAGCTCGATGCGGGCATTGCATTTCTCGATGGTCACGCGCCGCTGCAGATGGCGTCCGTCGCCCACATCGTAAAGATCGATCATCTCGCGGATCTCGGCCAGGCTGAACCCAGTCCGCTTGGCGCGCAGGATCCAGGCGAGCCGCGCGCGGTCGCGCTTGGTATAAATGCGCGTGGTGCCGCGCCGCACGGGCGAGATCAGCCCTTCTTCCTCATAGAAGCGCAGCGCCCGCGGGGTGACATCGAACTCCTCGGACAGGTCCGTGATCGTATATTGGTGCCGGTTGCGGCTGTCCGGCGTCTCCACGGTGGCGGCATGCATGCCCGAACTAAGCCCTGCATTTACGTAAGCGTCAAGCAAGCCCGCATTAACCCTCTCGCGGGAAGGCGCATAAACCGGCTGTTTACGCGGCAGCACCTACTCACCTCGGGCATGAGCCAGGTCGTTCATTCCGCTGCCGGACCGCGCATCGCCGACCATCTGGTCGCGCTGGCCACGAGCGACGGGAGCGCGGCTCACCCCTACCCCCGTGCGCCGCAACTGCTCTCGGGCGCGGAGGCGGTGCGCAACCTGGCGGACGCCGCGCATTACCTGTGCGTGCTGCACGGCCGCTTCCCCGGCGTCATCAACATCGCCCAGCAGGGCAACCGGCATCCCGCCGCGTCGGGCTGGCTGGCGGATGCGGTGGACGCGTTCGCGGCCGAACGTTCGCTGCTGACCCGGCTCGCGGTCGCTGCCGGGCCGCTTCCCAGCACGCCCGGCCAGGCCGATTGCGACGCGGCCGTGCTGCAGCAGCGCCACGCGCTCGACATGCTCGCCCGTTCCGAACGGGGCGGCTGCGCGCTCGGGGCCGCCTTTGCGCTCGCGCTCGACTGGCGGGCGGTGCGCACCGTGCTCGACGCCGCCGCGCGCCGGGTCGGGATCGAGCCGCAGGCGTGCCTGCTCCCCAGCGAGGCCGAGACCCGGACCGTTGCCCTGACCGTCGCTGAGTCGAGCGCGCTCGAGCGTGCGATCAGCTTCGGCGCGCAACAGTTGCTCGCCCAGCACCGCGGATTGTGGGACCTGCTCGAAACCCGCGAAGCCGCCCGCGCGGCGCTTTGATCCGCCCGGATCCGCGCGGAACACGCGCATTGCTCCTTCCGTAAACGTCACCTATCCCCCGCCGACCAGCAGCGAGGGTGAGATGCGCTTCGAAGGCACGCGGGACTATGTCGCCACCGACGACCTGAAGGTCGCGGTCAATGCCGCGGTGACGCTCCGGCGGCCGCTGCTCGTCAAGGGCGAGCCGGGCACGGGCAAGACGGTGCTCGCGCAGGAGATCGCCAAGGCTGTGGGTGCGCCGCTGATCGAGTGGAACATCAAGTCGACGACCAAGGCGCACCAGGGCCTCTACGAATATGACGCGGTCGCCCGCCTGCGCGATGGCCAGCTCGGCGATCCGCGGGTGCACGACATCGCCAACTATATCCGCCGCGGCAAGCTGTGGGAGGCCTTCACCTCGCCCCGCCTGCCGGTGCTCCTGATCGACGAGATCGACAAGGCCGACATCGAGTTCCCGAACGACCTGCTTCACGAGCTCGACCGTATGTCGTTCCACGTCTACGAAACCAAGGAGACCGTCACCGCGGTCGAGCGGCCGATCGTTGTGATCACCTCCAACAACGAAAAGGAGCTCCCCGACGCCTTTCTGCGCCGCTGCTTCTTCCACTACATCAAGTTCCCCGACCGCGAGACCATGCAGGCGATCGTGGACGTGCATTTCCCCGGCATCCAGAAGATCCTCGTCAGCCGCGCGATGGACCTGTTCTATGAGGTGCGCGACGTGCCCGGCCTCAAGAAGAAGCCGTCGACCAGCGAACTGCTCGACTGGCTCAAGCTCCTCCTGAACGAAGACATGCCCTTGGAGGTGCTCCAGAACCGCGACCCCACCAAGGCCATTCCCCCGCTCCACGGCGCGCTCCTCAAGAACGAGCAGGACGTCATGCTCTTCGAACGCCTCGCCTTCATGGCCAAGCGCCAGGGCCGGCCGGGGTAACCGCGGGCATGTATAGTCATACTTGACACTGTAGCCTGCCGGAATACATTTCTGTCGTGCAGATAGAAAGTATCAGGCACAAGGCACTGCGGCGGTTCGTTGAGACCGGGGACACCAAGGGCGTACTCGAACCTGAGCGTTTGCGCCGCATGATCGCGTTTGTGGTTCAGGCAGGTTCGTTCGACGATCTGGCGGCACCGCCGAACTTCGGCCTCCACGCTTTGAAGGGCGGTCTGCGGGAGCGTTTCGCGATGATCGTAACGCGCAACTATCGCCTGACCTTCTCGAAGGTTGACGAGCAGACCATCGCCGACCTCGATCTGGAGGACTATCACTGATGGCTATCAAGGTTCACGACTCGTTCGCCGTTCATCCAGGCCCCTGGCTTCGTGCGGAGGTCATCGAGCCGTACGGCCTCAATGTGACGACTGCCGCCGCGCATCTGCGGGTCACGCGCGCCGCCATGAGCAACCTGCTCAACGGCCGTGCAGCCTTGTCTCCGGAGATGGCCATCCGGTTCGAAATTGCGTTCGGCGTTCCTGCCGCGACCCTGGTGCGCATGCAGGCGGCACACGATCTTGTTGCTGCCAAGAAGCTCGCTTCAGGCCTGACGATCAAGCGCTTGCCCAAGCCTCTGTCCGAAGCGGCGTAAACGTCACCGATCCAGGTAGGCGATCTCGAAATTGCCCCAGCGCCGCCCGCCGATCCACAGCGGGACGTAGACATTCTTGACCATCAGCGCCTCGCCGCCGCGGGTCAGCTGATAAACGGCCATCATGAAGGGTGCGTCGCTGCGGACCGCCCGCGCGGTGGTCTCGTCGAGGATGATGCGCCGATTGCGGCAGTTGCGGTCGTTCCATTCAGCGTCGCCCGCGCGCGGCGGCTGCGATCGGCGGCTCTGGTGCGTTGGCAGGTAGCCGTTCACGTCCGAGCAGACGCAGCCCTCGATCACGGTCTCGCTGTTGGTCACCCGGTCGATGATCGGCTGGAGGTGGCGGTCGGCGAAGTCGGCGAAGCGGTTGTCGTACCGGGCCGGGTCCGAGCCCGCGATCAGGCGGTAGTCGGTGTCGAACACGTCGGCTTCCCCGATCTCGCCGCGCGCGATCGCGGCTTCGACGAGCGTGCGGATCTCGTCGCGCGCAATCACCGCCAGTTCGACGAAGCGCCGGTCCTCGTGCGCGAAGCCCGAATGGACGAGCTGGTCGAACATGGTGTTCGACAACAGCTCCATCTCGTTCATCTTCTGCTGCGCGTCGACCAGCAGCCCGGCATTGGCGCGCGATTCACGCGCGAAGTTGGCGAGCTCGTCCTTCACGCGGAGCGCGTTGTCGTGGATGAGGCTGGTCGATCGCGCGATCCCGTCCGACTGTTGCTCGACCAGTTCGACGATGCGCGCCACGTCCGTGACCGTCTCGTTCACCCGTCCGAAGCTGTCCTGCGCGGCCCGGCTCTTGGCGGCGCCCGCACCGATCTCGGCCACGAACAGCTCGGCCTCGCGCGCAAGGCTCGCGACGGTGGCGCTGATCTCCTCGGTCGCGCCGCGCGTGTCCTGCGCCAGTTTCTTCACTTCGGCCGCCACCACCGCGAAGGTCCGCCCCGCGGCGCCCGCGCGCTCGGCCTCGATGGCGGCGTTGAGCGCCAGCATGTTGGTCGTGCGCGCGATCGCGTCGATGCCCGCCGTCACGCGCTGCACCTGCGCCATCGCAGCCGCAAAGCCCGTCACCTGTTCGCCCAGCCGCACGACCAGCTCGGTCAAGGCGGTGAAGTCGCCCAGCGAGCGCGAGATGACGCGCGTCCCGTCGTCGAGCTTCGAGCGCGCGCGCTCCGCCAGCAGCCGCGCCTCGTCGGTCGAATCCGCCACGCGCCGCTGGTCGGCCTCCAGCGCGGCCGTGACCTGCTCCAGGTCCGCCAGCACCTGCATCTGCCGCCCCAGGCTGTCCGTCACGCGCGTGACGTGGGTGGCCGCCGCCGTGCAGCCGACCGCGAGGTTCCCGCACGACTTGGCGACGCCGTCGATCGCTCCCGGATCCGCCGCCTCGATCGCGCCCTGGATCATCGCACCCTCAGCTCCTTTGGTGTCGCTGGTATGACGAAGGCGTTGACAGCGGGTTAACCGCGTTGCGGGCGGGGGCGGCCGCCCTTAGTCTGCCCCCATGTTCTTCGCCTTCACCGACGAGCTGCGCGCCGCAGGCATCCCGGCTTCGCTCAAGGAGCATCTCCTCCTCCTCGAAGCGCTCGACCGCGACGTGATCGCGCGCACGCCCGAGGCGTTCTACTACCTCGCCCGCGCCACATTCGTGAAGGACGAGGGCCTGCTCGACCGCTTCGACCAGGTCTTCGCGAAGGTCTTCCGCGGCCTGGAGACGCGCGACGGGACCGCGGTCGCGGACATCCCGGAGGAATGGCTGCGCAAAGTCGCCGAGCTCTACCTGACGGACGAGCAGATGAAGGAGATCGAGAAGCTCGGCTCCTGGGACGAGATCATGGAAACGCTCAAGAAGCGTCTGGAGGAGCAGCAGGGGCGGCACCAGGGCGGCAATAAGTGGATCGGCACCGGCGGCACCTCGCCCTTCGGTGCCTATGGCTATAATCCCGAAGGCGTGCGGATCGGCCAGGAGGAAGGCCGGCACGGGCGCGCGATCAAGGTGTGGGACAAGCGCGAGTTCAAGAATCTCGACAGCACCAAGGAGCTCGGCACGCGCAACATCAAGGTGGCGCTGCGCCGCCTCCGCCGTTTCGCGCGCGAGGGCGCGGCCGACGAGCTCGACATCGACGCCACCATCGACGGCACTGCACGCCAGGGCTGGCTCGACATCCACATGCGCGCCGAGCGCCATAATGCCGTCAAGCTGCTGCTCTTCCTCGACGTCGGCGGCTCGATGGATCCGCACGTCAAGCTTTGCGAGGAGCTGTTCTCGGCCGCCACCGCCGAGTTCAAGAACCTCGAGTTCTTCTACTTTCACAATTGCCTCTACGAAGGCGTGTGGAAGGACAATCGCCGCCGCTTTTCCGAGCGCACGCCGACCTGGGACGTGCTCCATAAATACGGCCACGACTACAAGGTCATCTTCGTCGGCGACGCATCGATGAGCCCCTACGAGATCAGCCATCCGGGCGGGTCGGTCGAGCATTTCAACGAGGAAGCGGGCGCGGTCTGGCTGCACCGCGTCACCAACACCTACCCCGCCGCGGCCTGGCTCAACCCGGTGCCGGAAAAGCATTGGGGCTATTCGCAATCGGTCGCGATGATCCGCGAGCTGCTGGGCGGCCGCATGTTCCCGCTCACGCTCGACGGCCTGGACGCCGCCATGCGCGAGCTGAGCCGCAAGCAGGGATGATCGCATACCGCCCTCCGCTCGTCCCGAGCGTAATGGTGAGGCGCTGCTCTGACGTCCGCGATGCGCCCCTCGACCATGCTCGGGACGGGCGAGCTGGGGAGACCGATGCGAATGAGCAATGAGCGAAGGAACGGCGCTCTTGAGCTTTCAGTAAGGTCCGGTTCGGGCCGAGTTTGTTGCAGCCTGTCCTGAGCGGGCGAAGCGGCGGACAGAACTCGGTTTGGGCTGAGCTTGTCGAAGCCCTCCCTTTCTTCCGTGTGGTTGGCTAAACCGAGAACCATGCCGATCCTCATCGAAACCGTCGGCTGGCTCGGCGCCGGCCTCATCCTGCTCGCCTACCTGCTTCTCAGCACGGGCCGCATCGCCGCGCGTTCGGCGGCCTATCAGGGCCTGAACCTGGCCGGCGCGATCGGGTTCGTCGTCAACAGCGGCTGGAACGGCGCCGTCCCGTCGGCCGCGCTCAACGTGGTCTGGGCCGCGATCGCGCTCACCGCGCTGCTCCGGCTTCAGCGCACCGGGACCAGCCGCACCTGATAGAGCGTGGGCCAGTTCTTGCCCGTCACGAACAGCCGCTTGCCCCGCGCATCCCAGGCGATCCCGTTTGCGACATCGTCATAGCCGCGATTGGGCACGCCCCGCACGATGCCGGACAGGTCGATCCAGCCCGTCACCCTGCCGCTCCTCGGATCGATGCGCGCGATCCGGTCGGTCATCCAGATGTTGGCGAGCACCTCGCCGCCGACCCATTCGAGCTCGTTCAACCGGCCCAGTCGCGCGCCGTTCACCGTCACGGTGATCCGCCGCACCTCCGTCATGGTCGCGGGATCCAGGAAGCGGAGCTGCGGCGTGCCGTCGCTCATGATGATGTGCCGGCCATTGTGCGTCAGCGCCCAGCCCTCGCCCGGATAGCGCCATTCGCCCATCGGCCTCAGCGTCGCGCGGTCCCAGAAGAAGCCGCGGCCGTGCTGCCAGGTCAGGCTGATCAGCCGGTTGCCCCAGGCGACGAGCCCTTCGCCGAAATAGGGCCGCGGCACCCGCGCCTGCCTGAGCACGCGCCCATCCTCCAGCCGCACCTCGCGCACGGTGGACTGGCCCTCGATCCCGGTGCTCTCGTACAGCCTGCCGTCCTCGAACAGCAAGCCCTGGGTAAAGGCGGTCGGATCGTGCGGAAAGGCCCGCACGATCTCCGCGCGCTGCACGGGCAGCGGTGCCGGCTGCGCGGCACCCAGCAGTCCAAAAAGCACTGAAGGCAGGAGAAGGGCTCGCATCACGAAACCGCCGCCCTCAGCCACTCGGGCACGATCACCCGCCCCCAGCTCACCGCCATCGCGTCCACCCGCACCCGCGCCACCGCCAGGCCGAACTCCGGATACCAGGCCAGCGCCGCATCGCCCGGATCGGCGTCGGTCTCGACCACCACCAGCCGCCGGTTGACCTTCTGCCGCCAGTTCATCCGCGCGGTGTTCTCCTGGCCCACATAGCAGCCCTTGCTGAAGCTCACGCCGTTCAGCTCGGCCGCGTTCGCCTCCAGCCAGAGCGTCTGCCCGTCGCCCAGCTCCGCGCGACCTTCCGGCACGCCCAGCCGCAGCCGGTGCTCGTGCCAGCCCTCCGCAGCGTCCGCCCCGGGTGCGAGCCAGCGGCGGCCGAGCGCCGGCAAGCGCGGATCGCCCTCGCCTTCGCGCGACCAATGCACGCACAGTTCAGCCTCGTGCACGATCGTGATCGGCCGCCGAAGCCGGTAAAGCGTCAGCCGCCGCGCGAGATCCCCCGCCGCGTCGCGCTCGCAATCGACCAGCAGATCCTCGCCGTCGCCCCACACCACGAAGTCGAACAGCGCCTTGCCCTGCGGGCTCAGCAGCCCCGCCCAGACGGGCAGCGGCCCGGCGACGTCGTTGGTGACAAGGCCCTGCAGGAAGCCGCGCACATCCTCGCCCGACAGCCGGATGAGCGCGCGATCGGTTAGGGTGGTCCCGGCCATGCGCGTCAGTTAAGCCCTTGCCCATGGAAACCCAAGTGCCGGCCCGCCTGACCATCCGCCGCCCCGACGACTGGCACCTCCACCTGCGCGACGGCGCCATGCTGCAGGCGGTGGCGCCGCACACCGCGCGCCAGTTCGCCCGCGCGATCGTGATGCCGAACCTCACCCCGCCGGTCACGAGCGTCGAGGCCGCGCGTGCGTATCGCGCGCGCATCCTGGCGGCGGCGGCAGGCCATGACTTCACCCCGCTCATGACCTGCTACCTGACCGACGATGCCGATCCGGCGGAACTCGCGCACGGCCATGCCGAAGGCGTGTTCACCGCGGCCAAGCTTTATCCGGCGCATGCCACCACCAACTCCGCGCACGGCGTGACGGCGCTCGCCAACATCTACCCGGCGCTCGAGGCGATGCAGCGCATCGGCATGCCGCTCCTCATCCATGGCGAGGTGACCGACGCGGAGGTGGACGTGTTCGATCGCGAGGCCGTGTTCATCGATCGCCACCTGGCCGGCCTGGTCCGCGACTTCCCCGCGCTCAGGATCGTGCTCGAGCACATTACCACCGCCGAGGCCGCCGCCTTCGTCGCCGACGCACCGGAGACCGTTGCCGCGACCATCACGCCGCAGCACCTCCACCTCAACCGCAACGCGCTGTTCGCGGGCGGCTTGCGACCCCACGCCTATTGCCTGCCGGTCGTGAAGCGCGAGCGCCACCGCCTCGCCGTGCGCGCCGCGGCCGTCTCGGGCTCGCCCAAATTCTTCCTCGGCACCGACAGCGCCCCGCATGCCGTCGGTGCCAAGGAGTCGAGCTGCGGCTGCGCCGGCATCTTCAACGCCCCCTTCGCGCTCGAGTCCTATCTCACGGTGTTCGAGCAAGATGGCGCGCTCGACCGCTTCCAGGCCTTCGCGTCCGAACACGGCGCGAGGTTCTACGGCCTGCCCCTGAATGAAGGCACGGTCACGCTGGAACGCGCACCGAACGGGGTGCCCGAGCGCGTGGACGAGCTCGTCCCGTTCCACGCCGGCGAAACCCTAAGTTGGCGCCTTCTCTCCCCGTCACCCAGGGCTTGACCCGGGGTCCGCTTCTCCCGCGCGCAACCCCCTCGTTGCCCCGGCGAAGGCCGGGGCCAATACCCAAACACGGAAGCCGCAGCCCCCTCGTCACCCCGGCGAAGGCCGGGGCCCAGACCCACGACAAACAGCGCCGCGGCGAAGCCGCCCTTCGCCTGCCTGCCAAGGCAGGCGCTCAGGACAGGCCGAGTTGGGCAAAGCTGAGCGCGTCGGCCGGGCCTGCGGCCGGCCGGCCGGCCTTGCGCGAGTCAGACGGCTTGGCTCGCCGCCCGCCGCGCCGCGGCTAGAACGGCAGCCAGTTCTGCTTCTGGCTGAACTTCATGTAGCCGACATTGGCGCCGAGCCGCACGCCCGCGCCCATGCGGATGGGGATCAGCACCACGTCGCCCGAACGCATGTAGCTCGCCGTCAGCCCGCCGACGAAATAGGCGTTGCCCTCGCCCGCCGGGAACCGCTGGTACAGCTCCTGCGCGTCGTGGAGATTGTAGACGAGCACGAAGGTGCTGCCCGCATTGCCGCCCGCGTCGAAGCCGATCGACGGCCCGGTCCAGTAGACGGGCTTCTGCCCCTCGATCCGGTGGAACAGCGTGCCCGAGCCGTAACGCAGCCCGACCATGAAGGCCCCGCTCGCCTCGCGGCCCGAAATATATCCGCTCGGCTCGCCCTGGTCCTTGAGGATGCGCTCGAGCAGCGTCGCGAGCCCCTTGGCACCTTTGCCGAACACGCCTTCGGCCGCGCCGATCAGATCGTCGCGCTTGTAGGTGCCCGTCGTCTGCACCGGGACGGCGGCCGCCGGAGCCGACTGGAAGGCCGCAGCCGGAGCGGCGGGCGCTGGCGCGGACGATGCGGGCGCCTGGGCGGGCGGAGCCTCGCTGTAATCGTAATAGACCGTGCCCGGGGGCGACGCGGGCTGTGCCTGCTGCCCGCCGTCCAGATCAGCATCGATCACCGCATTGGGGTCCACTGTCTGGATCTGCGCGAAGGTGGGCGCGGCGAGGCTCAGAAAAGCGCCGGCAAGCCCCATGCGAACGACACGCTGCACCATGATCCGATCCCGCCTCTTGTGTCCCGAGCGGGCAGACTAGGGCCGGGGCGGCTGAACCGGCAATGAAGGCGCGGCGAACCGAATCCTTATCGCGCCAGGGCGAATCGCCGCCCGCCCGTTGATCGCCCTGCCCGCCCCTGCTATCGCCCCGCTTCCGCCGCATCCGGAGACGTGGGTGAGTGGCTGAAACCAACGCTTTGCTAAAGCGTCATACGGGCAACCGTATCGAGGGTTCGAATCCCTCCGTCTCCGCCAGAATTGCTTCCGCAAGCATCCGCAAA
>ERZ1066121.1184-NODE-1184-length-20098-cov-10.677543_pt1 | contig 20098 bp, 20 predicted proteins | sample MGYA00382768_ERZ1066121 | MGnify/ENA primary metagenome ERZ1066121 (study PRJEB33369, sample SAMEA5778351) | biofilm metagenome | biome: Industrial cooling water; feature: Water cooling tower basin; material: Biofilm | place: United Arab Emirates | collected... | reverse complement strand
CCACCGCGCCCTTCCTTGGGGGAGCCGGCTGATGGGCCTGTTCACCCGCGACCGCTTCGACACCAACTGCACCATTGAGGTGGAGCACACGTTCGACAATCTGCACGCGCATGTCGAGCTGGATGGCGACATCGCGCTGGGCCCGGGTGACCAGGTGAAGGTGCATGGCGATGCAGTGAGGCTGCCCTTCGGCGAGAAGCTCACCCTGCGCCGCCCGGTGACCGTGTGGAAGGCAACGCCCTTCGAGCGCCTGTGGACCAAGTGGCGCGCCCAGCTTGAACTGACCGAACTCTACGAAATCACCTTCAGCTCGGAGAAGCCGTGATGAACGCTGTGACCCCCATCCAGCCCAAGGTCGCCGGTGTTGCAGAGATCACCAAGGAGGACGCACTGGCGATTGCCCGCCAGGAAACCGTGCTCTCGCCGCGCTTCTACACCACCGACTATGAGGCGATGGACCGTATCGACGTGTCGTGCGTGCGGGCCGAGTGGGACAGCCTGATCGCCGAGATGCAGGCCGATCCCAACAAGAAGCATTTCAAGCGCACGCCGGAGTTCGACGGCGTGATCGCCGCCATGGATCCGGAGCTGAAGCCGGAGTTCGTGGATTTCCTGGTATCCTCGATGACCTCGGAGTTTTCCGGCTGCATCCTCTATGCCGAAATCACCAAGCGCATGAAGAACCCGGATGCCAAGGCGCTGTTCAAGCTGATGGCCCGCGATGAAAGCCGCCATGCCGGCTTCATCAACGACAGCCTGAAGGATGCCGGCATCGGCATCGACCTGGGCTTCCTCACCAAGACCAAGAAATACACCTATTTCCGGCCGAAGTTCATCTTCTACGCCACCTATCTGTCGGAAAAGATCGGCTACGCCCGCTACATCACCATCCACCGCCACCTGGAGAAGCACCCGGAACGGCGCTTCCACCCGATCTTCAAGTGGTTCCAGGAATGGTGCAACGACGAGTTCCGCCATGGCGAGGCCTTCGCGCTGCTGATGCGCTCTGATCCGAAGCTCACCTCCGGCCTCAACGTGCTGTGGATCCGCTTCTTCCTGAACGCGGTCTATGCCACCATGTATGTGCGCGATCACAAGCGGCCGATGCTCTACAAGCATTTCGGCATCGATCCGACCGATTTCGGCTTCCGCGTGTTCCGCATCACCACCGACATCACGCGCCAGGTCTTCCCGATCGGCCTGCAGACCGATGCGCCGAGCTATCGCGCGCTGCTGGAAACCATGCGGGAAACCAGCGACGCGATCGATGCGGCGGTGGCGCAGGGCGGCGTCGTCGGCACGCTGAAGCGTGTCGGCCTGTCGCTGAAGGCCGGCCTCACCTTCGCGCGCCTCTATCTCCACCCGGTGGACAAGATGGACGTGACCCCCAACGTGCGCATGGCGCCGGTCTGGTAAGGCGACGGGTCGCGCCGTGACCGAATTCTGGTTGCCCCTGCTGTTTGCCACCGTGTTGTGGTTCGTCGCTACCGGCTTCGTGCTGTGGCTCGACAAGCTGCCCAGCCACACCTGGCCGGTGAGCATCACCATGGCCACGGTGGCGTCGGGCTTTGCCATGGGCGGCATCATCGCGACGGCCGAGGAAACCAGCCCCTGGGCAGCCTATGTGGCCTTTGCCTGTGCGCTGGTGCTGTGGGGCTGGCACGAACTGTCGTTCCTGATGGGCTTCGTCACCGGGCCCAACCGCAATCCGTGCCCGCCCGATGCGCGCGGCTGGCGGCGGTTCAAGCTGGCGGCGGCGACGCTGATCTACCACGAGGTCGCAATGTTCGCCTGCCTTGCGGTGCTGATGGCGGCGACCTGGGGCAAGGCCAACCAGACGGCGACGCTCACCTTCCTGCTGCTCTTCGTCATGCGCCTGTCGGCCAAGTTCAACATCTTCGCCGGCGTGCCACATCTGTCCACCGAGATGATGCCGGATCACATGCGCTATCTGGCCAGCTATTTCCGCATCGCGCCGCCCCGCTGGTTCTTCATTGCCTCGGTCTCGGGCATTGCCGTGCTGGCGGCCTGGCTGGCCGACAAGGCTCTGGCCAGCCATGGCGGCATTGCCACCGGCTATGCCCTGGCCTTCGCCCTGGTAGCCCTTGCCTTCCTTGAACATGGCTTCCTGGTGGTGCCCTGGCAGGACACCGCCATGTTCCGCTGGGCGATGCCGGATTCTGCGCGCAAACGGGCACTTCAGAAGTCTAACGAAAAAGTCATAATGCCGGATGACACCGAGACGAATCCGCTTGCGGTGCGACAAAACGCCGTGCAATGAACGGCGCCAGGAGATGATGAATGGATTTTGAAGCACATTTCCAGGCGGCCCTCGACGGTTTGAAGGAACGCGGCAATTACCGCGTGTTCGCCGAGTTGCAGCGCCGGCGCGGGGACTATCCCCATGCGACGCGCTACCGTGAGGATGGCACCACGCAGGACGTGACGGTGTGGTGCTCGAACGACTATCTCGGCATGGGCCAGCATCCCGACGTGCTGGACGCCATGCATGAGGAGCTTGACCGTTCCGGCGCCGGCGCTGGCGGCACCCGCAACATCTCTGGCACCATGCACGTGCACCGCCTGCTGGAAAACGAGCTGGCCGATCTGCACGGCAAGGAAGCCGCGCTGCTGTTCAATTCCGGCTACATGTCGAACTGGGCGGCGCTCTCCACGCTGGCCTCCAAGATTCCGGGCTGTGTGGTATTCTCCGATGCGCTGAACCACGCTTCGATGATCGAGGGCATCCGCCACAGCCGCGCCAAGTGCCACGTGTTCAAGCACAACGACGTGGAAGATCTGGACCGGCTGCTCAGCCAGTATGGCCCGGATGTGCCCAAGCTGATCGCCTTTGAAAGCGTCTATTCGATGGATGGTGACATCGCCCCCATCAAGGAGATCTGCGACGTTGCCGACAAGCACGGCGCCATGACCTATATCGACGAAGTGCACGCCGTCGGCATGTATGGCCCGCGCGGCGGCGGCGTTGCCGAGCGCGAAGGCCTGATGGACCGGCTGACCGTGATCGAAGGCACGCTGGCCAAGGCCTTTGGCGTGGTGGGTGGTTACATCACCGGCTCCAAGGCCCTGTGCGATTTCGTGCGCAGCTTTGCTTCGGGCTTCATCTTCTCGACCGCGCTGCCGCCGGCGATTGCTGCTGGTGCGCTCGCCTCGGTGAAGCATCTGAAGGCCAGCCCGTTCGAGCGCAAGCGCCAGCAGGAGCGGGTGCAGAAGGTACGCGCTGCACTGCGCGCCACCGGCATCCCGCAGCTCGACAATCCCAGCCACATCATCCCGGTGATGGTGGGCGATGCCAAGAAGGCCAAGATGATCAGCGACTGGCTGATGGAACATCACGGCATCTATGTGCAGCCGATCAACTATCCGACCGTGCCGGTGGGCACCGAGCGCCTGCGCATCACGCCCGGCCCGGTGCACAGCGACGACGATATCGAACGGCTGGTGAAGGCGCTTTCGGACATCTGGGGCCAGTGCGCCCTGCACCGGGTGGAAGCGGCCGCCTGAGCCGAGACAGGCTTTGACCCGAAACAGCCCGGCGGCACCCCGCCGGGCTTTTTCGTGGGGTGAACAGCCCCTTGCCCTGCGCGCGCGCAAAGATTACGGCGCGTCCATGTTCATGATCGGTGAGACGCGCCTTGGCCCTTGACGCCCTTTTGCAGCCGGTCGTGCTGTTCTTCCTGCTGGGCGCACTGGCCGCGTTTGCGCGCTCCGATCTCGCCATTCCCGAAGCCGTGGCCAAGGCCATCTCGCTCTATCTGATGATGTCGATCGGCCTGCGCGGTGGCGGCGAGGTGGCGGAAACCGGCTTCACGCACGACATGCTGCTGGCGGGCGGCGCCGGGCTGGCGCTGTCGTTCCTGCTGCCGTTGCCGGCCTTCTGGCTGCTGCGCACGGCCGGCAAGCTGGATCGTACCAACGCGGCGGCCGTGGCGGCGCATTATGGCTCGGTGAGCGTGGTCACCTTTGCCACGGGCAGCGAGATCCTGCGGATGGCAGGCATGGCGCCGGCTGGCTTCATGGTGGGCGTGCTGGCGGTGATGGAAACACCGGCGATCATCACCGGACTCCTGCTGGCGCGCACCACCGGCGCCAACAGCCTGGCCCCGCGCGGCGGGCTGCTGCACGAAACCTTTCTCAACGGCTCGGTGATCCTGCTGCTCGGCAGCTTCCTCATCGGCCTCATCGACGGCAAGGAGGGGCTGAAGGCGGTCGCCCCGGTGTTCGACGTGCCGTTCCGCGGCATGTTGTGCATCTTCCTGCTCGACATGGGGCTGATCGCGGCGCGGCGGCTGATGGACCGCCGCGCGCTGACCCTGCGCACCGTGGTGCTGGCGCTGCTGCTGCCGCTGATGAACGGCACGCTGGGGGTGGTGATCGGCGTGGAACTGGGCCTTGATGCGGGTTCGGCGGCGGCGCTGGGCATATTGGCCGGATCGGCCAGCTATATCGCAGTGCCCGCAGTGATGCGCCTGGCGCTGCCTGCCGCCGATCCCGGGCTCTATCTGGGCATGAGCCTGGCCGTCACCTTCCCCTTCAACCTCACGCTCGGCATCAGCTATTATGGCTGGCTGGCGGCGCATGTGTGGCCCCTGATCCGCGGTTGAGGAGAGCATGACCAACACTATCCACCGCCGCCGCATCGAGGTGCTGGCCGATGAACCGCTGATCCCCGCCATCGTGCGTATCGCCGCCGAAGCCGGCATCACCCACTATACGCTGCTGCCCACGCTGGGCGGAGCCGGCGCCCATGGCCGCTGGCGCGATGACCAGCTGTCGGGCGCCACCGCCAAGGTGATGCTGCTGGCCATCACCAGCGCCGATCATGCCGCCGCCTTCATCGATCGGCTGGCGCCATTGCTGGAAAGCCATCACCTGCTGCTGATGTCGAGCGACGTTGAAGTGGTGCGCGGCGCCAAGTTCGACTGACGAGCCATGCGGCTGGCTGTGGCCCGCGCGCCACGTCACTGACTTGCCATCAAACCGCAAGCTTCCTGACACCAAAGCAGCACCGGCCTGCAACATCTCCCTGCCAATGCGGCGCGCAACCGCAACAGGGAGATCAACATGCGCACCCCGTCCTTCCGCCCGAAATCCATCCGCCTCATCCTGCTCGCCAGCGCCGCGCTGGCTGGCCCGGCCCTCGCGGCCGATGCCGCAGCCGAAGCGGCTGCCGCCGAAGCCACGGTTGCCGACGATGCCGAGATCGTGGTGTTCGGCAAGGGCGAGGTCCGCCAGGTCACCGAGATCAAGGCCGAGGACATCAGGCTGGTGGTCGCCGGTGCCAGCCCGTTCATCGCCATCCAGAAGCTGCCGGGTGTCAACTTCCAGTCGGCCGATCCGTTCGGTGTCTATGAATGGTCGACCCGCATCACGCTGCGCGGCTTCAACCAGAACCAGCTCGGCTTCACGCTCGATGGCGTGCCGCTGGGCGACATGAGCTATGGCAACACCAACGGCCTGCACATCAGCCGCGCCATCATTGCCGACAATATCGGCCGTACCCGCGTGTCGCAGGGTGCCGGTGCACTGGGCACCGCCTCCACCTCCAACCTGGGCGGCACCATCGAGTTCTTCAGCCGCGCGCCGCAGGACGAACTGGGCATCGCCGGCAATGTGACCTATGGCGACAACGACACGCTGCGTGTCTACGGCACGCTCGACACCGGCGATCTCGGCGGCTTCAAGGCCTATATCAGCGCCGCCCACATCACGGCCGACAAGTGGAAGGGCTTCGGCGTGCAGCGCGCCACGCAGGTCAACGCCAAGGCGGTCGCCGATCTGGGCGGCGATGCCACCTTCACCGCCTTCGTCAATTTCTCCGACCGCAAGGAGAATGACTATCAGGACTTCAGCCAGGAGATGCTGACCCGGCTGGGCTATTTTGCCGACAATATCTCCGACAACTGGCCGCTTGCGGTGCAGTTGGCGTTCATCGGCGCCAACCGCAGCGCAGCCGGCCTGCCGGGGGGGACCGGCGTGGCTGTTGGGCCCAACAGCTTCGGCACCAGCTTCCCGGCGCCCTTCACCTCGGTGGATGATGCCTATTATGACGCCGCCGGCCTGCGCCGCGACTGGCTCACCGGCGCGCGCCTGGAAGGCAGCCTTGCCGAACAGGTGAAGGCCGGCGTGCAATTCTATTATCACACCAACAAGGGCCAGGGCTCGTGGATCACGCCCTATCGCGCCAGCCCGGGCGGCCTGCCGATCAGCTTCCGCACCACGGAGTATGAAATCAGCCGCTGGGGCCTGCTGGGCGATCTCACCGCCACGCTCGATGCGCACACGCTGCGCCTCAACCTGTGGTACGAGAACAATGATTTCGAACAGGCCCGCCGCTTCTACGACATGGGCAACAGCCTGACCGTGCCGCTGACCAGCGCGCTGACCTACCAGACCAATCCGTTCTTCACGCAGTGGAACAACGATTACAACACCCGCACCTTCCAGTTCGCGGTGCAGGATCAGTGGGACATCAGTGATGCCCTCTCGATCAGCCTGGGCTTCAAGGGGCAGAGCGTGAAGCTGCGCGCGGCCGCCATCAACCCCATCCCTGGCCCGCTGGCGCTGGGCCGCATCGACGCCGAAGACTGGTTCCTGCCGCAGGTGGGCGTGCTCTACAAGCTGGGCGGCGGCACCGAACTCTTCGCCAACTTCACCGAAAACCAGCGCGCCTTCACGGCAGCGGCCACCACCGGGCCGTTTGCCACGTCGGCAGCCGGCTTCGCGGTCATCGCCAGCCAGCTCAGGCCGGAAAAGACCAACACGTTCGAAGCCGGTGTGCGGTTTGGCGAAGGCGCCCTGCGCGGTGTCGTCGCGGCCTATCTGGTGAACTTCTCCAACCGGCTGCTCGCCATCCCGCAGGGCCCCGGCATCGTCGGCAACGCCGCGCTGCTGTCCAACGTGGGCGATGTGCGCTCGCTGGGCGCGGAAATCGGCCTGCAGTGGCAGCCAGTGAAGGCCTTCACCATCACTGCCTCCTATGCCTACAACGAGAACACCTACCGCAGTGACGTGGTGAACAGCCAGGGCACCGTGGTGCAGGCCATCCGCGGCAAGACCGTGGTGGACAGCCCGCGCAGCATCGCCAACCTGGAGCTGGCCTATGACGATGGCAATTTCTATGGCCGCGCCAATGCCAACGCCATGTCGGGCCGGTTCTTCACCTATTCCAACGACCGTTCGGTGGGCGGCCGCGTGGTGGCGGATGGCAAGATCGGCTATCGCATCACCAGCTACAACCGCTGGCTCAACGGCCTGGCCCTTGAAGGCACAGTGAGCAACCTGTTCGACCGCCGCTATGTCGCGACCATCGGTTCCAACGGCTTCGGTTTTGCCGGCGACAACCAGACCCTGCTGCCGGCGGCGCCGCGCCAGTTCTTCGTGACGCTGCGCAAGGATTTCTGATCGGCTTGCCGAATCGTCACTGGTCGCGGTTTGACAGGGGCGGTCACCATCTCCGGATGGTGGCCGCTCCGCAGTCCAGGGTCGCCGCGCTGCGCCTGCTGGCCTGAACGAAGAAACCCGGCACCGGCCACCTGAAGGGGCCGATGCCGGGGCTTGTCTTTTCGGCCAGTGGCTGGATCAGGCGGCGACGGTGCGGCGACGGCGCGAGGTCGCGCCCACCAGGCCGAAGCCAGCGATCAGCATGGCCCAGCTCGACGGTTCCGGCACGCCACCGACGCGGGTGATGTAGACACGGTCGATCACCACGTCCTTGGCGGGCACCAGCTGCGTGCTGAACACGAAGCTCACATCAAACAGGCCGGCGGTGCCGACGATGCTCTGGCCGGAAAAATGCTGCCAGGTCTGTACCGGGCCGCTGCTCACCAGATAGTTGGCGAGCTGCACACCGGCGATGTTGCCGCTGAAGCTGGCGTCACCGGCATTGGCGAAGCCATTGGCCGGTGCATAGGCCGAGAAGCCCACCTTGTAGGTGCCGGGCGTCAGGAACACCTGCTGCGACAGGCTCTGGCTGACCGCCAGGTCAGACACAAAATAGGCGGCGCGCTCACCCACCGCATCGGGGCTGGCGCTCATCGAATTGTCCTGCGGCACCGCTTCGCCGAAGGCGCCGTTCGGATAGCCGGCGGGGTTGTTGTAGAAGATCGCGGCGGGCGGAAAGCCCTGAAGATCACCGCCACCGATCGTCCAGCCAGCAAGGCCGGATTCGAAGCTGCCATTGGTGACCAGATTGGCTGCCTGGGCCGACCCGCTGACCATTGCCGAACCGGCCAGCAAAGCCGCCGCCAGCCCCATGCCTCCTGCCATGCGCTGCATCTTCACACCCCTCGAACAAACACGGTTTCGTAAACTCCAACGAAATGAGTCTGAACGCGACTTAACAAAAAATGAGCGTTCCGTAAACATGGATGCCGTGCCGGACGCTTGATCGGCTGCGGCGTTTCGCCAAGCGGCGCGCCGGCGTGCTTGAAGGCGCCGCGCTTGCCGCCTAAGGCAGCGGCCATGGCAAGCGCGCGCATTCCCTTTCCGTTCACCGCCATCGTTGGCCAGGCCGAGATGAAGCAGGCCCTGTTGCTGGCGGCGGTGGAGCCGCGGCTGGGCGGCGTGATGGTGTTCGGCGATCGCGGCACCGGCAAATCCACAGCGGTGCGCGCGTTGGCGGGCCTGCTGCCGCCGATGAAGGTGGTGCCCGGCTGCCGTTACCTGTGCGCACCCGATGACCGCGCGCCCTGCATCGAGGGCTGCCGCGAGAAGGCCGGCAAGCGCAGCGAGGAGGCCAGCGTGCCCTTCGTCGACCTGCCGCTGGGTGCGACGGAAGACCGGGTGGTGGGCAGCCTTGATCTCGAACGCGCGCTGGCGACCGGCGAGAAGCGCTTCGAGCCCGGCCTGCTTGCCAAGGCCAATCGCGGTTTCCTGTACATCGACGAGATCAACCTGCTGGAAGACCATCTGGTCGACCTGCTGCTCGACGTCGCGGTTTCGGGCACCAATGTCGTCGAACGCGAAGGCCTGTCGATCCGCCACCCGGCGCGCTTCATCCTGGTCGGTTCCGGCAACCCGGAAGAGGGCGAGCTGCGGCCGCAGCTCCTTGATCGCTTCGGGCTGTCGGTGGATGTGCGCACCCCCACCGACATGGGCGACCGCATCGAGATCGTGAAACGCTGTGACCGTTTCGACCGTGACCCGGCGGCCTTCGTGGCCGAGTTCGAGGCCAGCGAGCAGGCGACGCTGGACGCCATCGCCAAGGCGCGCAAGCTGCTGCCCAAGGTGCAGGTGGCCGACGAGATGCTGGGCCTGGGCGCGCAGCTCTGCTCGGCGGTCGGCGCCGATGGCCTGCGCGGCGAGCTGACCCTGCTGCGCGCTGCGCGCGCCCAGGCGGCGCTCGCTGGCAAGAAGGACGTGAAGCCGCATCATGTCGCCGAGGTGGCAACGATGGCGCTGCGCCACCGCCTGCGCCGCAACGTGCTCGACGACACCGGTTCGACCGGCCGCATCACCCGCGCCATCGCGGAGCTGATCCCGGCATGACGCCGGAAGGCGAGGGCGACAGCTCGGGCGAACGCTGGGCACTGGCGCTCAGCGCCATCGATATCCTCGTGGCGGCCGGCAACACGGTGGGCGGCATCCTGTTGCGCGCCCGCCCCGGCCCGGTGCGCGATGCCTGGGCGGATGCGCTGAACCTCGTCATGCCCACGCGCCGGCTGCCGGCCAGTGCCGATGCCGAGGCGCTGGATGGCGGCCTCGATCTCACCGCCACACTGGCCAGCGGCAAGCCCGTACACCGCGCCGGCATCCTGGCCGATGCGGCCGGCAAGATACTGGTGGTGCCGATGGCCGAGCGGCTGAACCCGGCGCTGGCAGCGCGGCTGGCCACCGCCATCGACGAAGGCTGCCCGCCGCTGGTGCTGTTCGACGAAGGCGATCCGGAAGACCCGGAGCGCGAACGGGTGCCACAGGCGCTGGCCGAGCGGCTGGCCATCCACATCGATCTGAACAGCGTGCGCCTGCCGATGGCCGAACTGGTGGCCGGCGAGTCACCACCGCCACCGCTGGAGATGCTGGCCGAGCCCGGTGCGGTTGCGAAGGACCCGGAAACCGCGCTGGCCGTGGGTGCGGCAGCGCTGGGCATCGCCTCCATCCGCGCGCCGATCATGGCGGTGCGCGTGGCGCGTGCCCATGCCCGTGCCGATGACCGGCCGGACGAGATCGACCAGCTGCGCGAGGCCGACATGGCGGCAGCCGGCGCGCTGGTGCTGGGGCCGCGCGCCACCCGCCTGCCGCCGCCCCCGCCGGAGGAAGAGGAACCGCCGCCACCCGAGGAGCCGCCGCCCGGCGAGCCGCCCCCAGAAGAGCCGCCTCCGCCGCCGCCATCAGATGACACGAAGGGCGACGACCAGGAACAGCCGGAGCCGCCCCCAGTCGATCCCACCGACATGATCCTTGATGCAGCGCAGACGGCGCTGCCGCCCGGCCTGCTCGATGCTCTGGCCGCCGGCACGATCAGCAAGGCGCCCAAGGCCAGCGGTTCGTCGGGCGCCAAGCAGAAGAGCATCACCAGCGGGCGCCCCGCCGGCGTGCGGCCGGGGATGCCGGGGCGCGGCGCGCGCCTCGCGCTGATCGAGACGATCAAGACGGCAGCGCCGTGGCAGAAGATCCGGCCGAAGCGCGACGATGGCCGGCTCGCCATCCGCAGCGATGACCTGCGCATCCGCCGCTTCATCGCCCAGACGCAATCGACCACCATCTTCGCGGTGGACGCCAGCGGCTCGGCGGCGTTTGCCCGGCTGGCCGAGGCCAAGGGCGCGGTCGAACTGTTGCTCGCCGAGGCCTATGTGAAGCGGGCCGAGGTGGCGCTGGTCGCCTTCCGGGGGCAGGAGGCGGCGCTCGCCCTGCCGCCCACCCGCAGCCTGCCGCGCGCCAGGAAGGAACTGGCCGGGCTGGCGGGCGGCGGCGGCACGCCGATCGCCTCGGGCCTCGATCTGGCGCGGAAGGTGGCGGAAAGCGAGAAGGGGCGGGGCCGCACACCGCTGGTGGTGGTGCTCACCGATGGCCGCGCCAACGTGGGCGGCGATGCCACCACCAGCCCGCAGGAGGCGGCGCTGGCCTCGGCGCGCGCCTATCGCGCCGCCGGCATTCCAGCGGTGTTCATCGATTGCTCGCCGCGCCCGCGCCCCCAGGGGGCCGAACTCGCCGCCGCCATGGGCGCCCGGCTGGTGACGCTGCCGCGAGTCGATGCCAAGGCGGTGGTGGCGGCGGTGAAGGCGGCTTCAGCGGGGGCAATCTGATGCGCTGGGACATTGATGGCCGGCACGTGCCGCACCGCGAGTGGAGCCGCTTTGTCGAGGCCGGCGGCATCCGCTGGCACGTGCAGATTGCCGGGCCGGACGACGCGCCGCCGCTGTTGCTGATTCACGGCACCGGTGCCACCACCCACAGTTTCGCCGGTGTCGCGCCGCTGCTCGCCCGGCATTTCCGCGTCATCATCCCCGATCTGCCCGGCCATGGCTTCACGGGCAAGCTGAACGCCCCCGATCCGGACAATGTCGCCAAGGCGATGGCGGCGCTGCTGGCGGCGCTCGATGTGCAGCCGGCGATGATCCTGGGCCATAGTGTCGGCGCGGCGATCGCCTTCACCACCACGGCGAAGCGGCTGGTGCAGCCGCGCGCGCTCGTGTCGCTGGGCGGCGCGCTGCTGCCCTTTGCCGGTGTGGGCAAGGTCTATCCGGGTCTCGCCAAGGCGCTGTTCGTCAATCCGTTCATGCCCGCCTTCTTCAGCTTCACCACCCGCTTCCAGTCGATGCCCGACCTGCTGCGGCGCTGGACCGGCTCCAACTCGACGCGCGAGCAGGTGGCCTATTATGAACGCCTGTTCCGCAACCCCGTACACACCGGCGGCGCGCTGGCGCTGATGGCGCACTGGGACCTCGATGCCATCGAACGCAGCATATCCGGCGTGCACTGCCCGGTGCTGCTGCTGCACGGGGAGCGCGACAAGACCGTGCCCCCCGCGACCTCGACCACCGTTGCTGAGCGCCTGACCCGGCACGGCACGCCGGTGGAACATCACGGCCTGCCCGGTCTCGGCCACCTCGCGCACGAGGAAGCGCCGGAGCGCCACGCCGAACTGGTGCTGGGCTTTGCGCGGGGAAAGGGCCTGCTCTAGCGCCCCCGGAACACCGGAACTCGCTTCTCGACGAAGGCCTTTGCCGCTTCCTTGTGGTCCTCCGTCAGGCCGCAGTGGACATGGTGGGTGGCCTCCAGATCGAGGCAATCGTCCATGTCGCCGCCTGAGAAAGCGCGGTTCAAATTTTCCTTCATGTAGCCCAGCGCCACGCGTGGGCCGGCGGCCAAGTGTGCCGCCAGGGCTTGCGCCTCGGCGAGCAGCGCGTCAGCCGGCACCACGCGGTTGGCCAGGCCCAGCCGCAGCGCTTCGGCGGCATCGACCCGGTCGGACAGGAAATACAACTCCCGCGCCTTGGCCGCGCCGACCAGCCGCGTCAGGAAATAGGTGCCGCCATAATCGCCAGAAAAGCCGACCTTGGCGAAGGCGGTCGTCAGGAACGCCGTATCGGCCATCACCCGCAGATCGCAGGCCAGCGCGATGGACAGGCCGGCACCGGCGGCCGGGCCGGGGATGGCGGCGATGGTGGGTTTCGGCATGGCGTGCAGGCGGCCGGAAATCTCGCGCTGGTTGCGGCGCTGGCGGGCGATGGCGACATCGATGGGCTCCGGCTCGCCGCTGGCGTTGCGCGCCGCCATGCCCTTCACGTCGCCGCCGGCGCAGAAGGCGCCGCCGGCCCCGGTGATCACGATGGCACCGATGGCGGGGTCGGCCTCTGCCTGGCCCAGCAGACGGGCCAGCCCATCCAGCATGGCGCGCGACAGGGCGTTGCGCGCAGCGGGGCGGTTGAGGGTGAGGGTCAGCACGCCGTCGGCAACTTGGGCGAGCAGGTCTTCGGTGCCGCTGTCATAGGTCATCACGGGGTCTCCGGCAGGAAATCGAGGCCGCAGCTGCGGGCGGGAGCGTGGAGGCCCGCGAGGCGGATGGCGTTCAGCCCTTCGCCGCGAGCATCATTTACCGGCACGAAATCGAGCGCGCCGTTATCCAGGACGATGCGCCAACCTGCGTCCTGGCGGGCCGGTGCGCGGTCGAGAATGGCGCCCCAGCGGGTTGCGGTGGCGGCAGGGTCATCGCAGGCCATCACCGCGCCGCTGATTGCCAAATCGGGCCGGCAGTGGCGGTGCCAGTTGCTGCCGGCCCACATGTAGCTGCCAAGCAGTGCGGCATCCGGCCCATGATGATCGATGGAGAGGAGGCAGCCGCCTGTTTCGCGCGGGTGAAGGTGCAGCGCGGTGGCGTGGAGGTGCGCGTCGCCCACGCTGAGGTCCTCGACGATCCGCACGCGCTGCGCCGCCAGCCGGGCGCGCACCGGGGCCAGATTATCGGTATCGAGGATCACCATGTAGCCGGTTGCGCCGCCGCGCCGGGCCATGTAGCGCCCTGCCGTGGTGTCTGGGTGCGTGGGGGCGAGGGCTTCGAGGAAGGTGCCGCCCAGCGCCCATAGCGCGTTTTCCAGGCCATATTTGCCCACACCGGGATCGCGGTAGCAGATGTCGGCCACAGCGATGCGGCCAACCTCGGCCTCCACCGGGCCAAGCTCGGGTGCCACCATGGCGATCTGCCGAAGCCTGAGCATCCATCCCCCCAAAATGCAGTCGTTGCTGCCTCTCCCCCGCTGCCGCATGATGATCGGGCAGGGGAGGCGATGATGGCGCAAGATGGCGTGACTGTCAGCAGCGAAGCGGGCGTGATGCTGATCACGCTCGATCGTCCGGAAAAGCTCAATGCCTACACCGACGCGATGGGCCGGGCGCTTGCCCGGGCGGTGCGGCAGGCCAGCGCCGATGATGCGGTGCGGGCGATCATCATCACCGGCGCGGGCCGCGCCTTCTGCGCCGGGGCCGACGTATCGGCCGGCGCGGAGGCCTTCGATATGGCGGGCGAGGGCGCCGGCAACTTCGGATCAGGCAAGCGCGGCACCGAAGACAGCTTCATCCACGCGCTGTTCGAGGCGACCAAGCCCACCATCGCCGCCATCAACGGCCCGGCGGTGGGCGTGGGCATCACCCTCACCCTGCCATGCGACGTGCGCATCTGCAGCAGCAATGCCCGTATCGGCTTCGTGTTCGCGCGGCGCGGCCTGGTGCCGGAAGCCGGCAGCGCCTGGTTCCTGCCCCGCCTTGTGGGCCTGAGCCAGGCGCTGCGCTGGTGCCTGTCAGGCCGGCTGTTCGATGCCGAGGAAGCGCTGCGCGGCGGCCTGGTGAGCGAAGTGGTGTTCCCCGGCGAATTGCTGGACCGCGCCCGCGCCATCGCCCATGAACTGAGCGACGGCACCGCGCCCGTGGCCATCGCCATGACGCGCGCCATGCTGTGGCGGCTGGGCAGCACCGCCAGCCCTGACGATGCGCTGGCGGTGGATGCCGCCTACAACATCGCGCTGGGCAGCGGCCCCGACGTGAAGGAGGGCGTCGCCGCCTTCCTCGAAAAGCGTCCGCCGGCCTTCCCCGGCAAAGTGAGCGCCGATCTGCCGCCGGGCTTCCCCTGGTGGACCAAGCCCAAGGGCCGCAAGCCCGCCGCCGGTTGACGGGCGCACGCTGGCCTGCCAGCCTTCGCCACCATGGACATCCCGGCGGAGTATTACGGCCTGATCGAAGGCGGCATCACGCTGTTCGCCGTGCTGGCTTTTGCCGGCTGGCAGCTGTGGAGCCTGCGCGAGAAACCGGGGGACACACCGGCAAAGGGCGACGATCAGCCCGGCGAGTGACCCGCGCAGCCCCTGAACAGCTGCCGGACTTCCGGGCCGAGCGTCACCGAACCCCTGCCGCCATCCGCCAGGCGCCAGGCCAGCCGTGGGGCGCCAGCGGCGATGGCGGCTGCCAGCGGGGAACCCGGCGCAAACGTGAAGCTGCTGCTGCCAAGGCCATCTTCAACAAATGTCTCGGCCAAGGCGGCCGTCGCCCGTCCAGCGCGAAAGCGCACCGGCTTGCCGCCGCTGATCGGTTCCTCGCTGCCCAGCCAGAAGCTGATCCGGCGATCAGCCTGGCAGGCAAAGCCGAGATCGGCCGTCTTCACCGGATAGCCCCACACGGCGGACGGACCCGGCAGCTGTGCCTCTGCCGCTGTCTTGAAGGTCCAGCCGGGGCGCGGGCCATGTGTGCAGCCCCACAGCAACAGGGCGAGCGCCAGTCCGGCGCGCCGCCCCATGGCTTGCCTCACACCTTCCGCGGCATCCGCCACGGCAGCATCCACTGCACTGCGCCGGTATCGAAGCGCCGCATGTTGAGCGATTCGTGCACGGCCAGCACATCTTCGCCCCACAGGCGGGTGGAGAGCGCGGTGCGGCTGTAGAAAGGCGTGTCTTCCCAGGTGGCGCGGACGCGGGCGGTGTAGCCGGCGTCGGCGCGGGTCAGGCGGTCGAGCCGCCAGCCGGTCCGTGGCAGCACCACGGGGGCGGGCATTTCCATCACCTCGGCCTGGCCATCCGGCGTGATCTTCAGAGCCATGCCGAAATCGGTGCCGTCAGACAGCTTGCCCTCATACATGACGGCCGTGGAGCCATCCTTCAGATGGGCGCGGCTCCACTGCCAGTCGGCAAAGCCGTCCTCCAGCGACTCGGCGCCGTGATTGGCATCCAGATAGCCGGTGCCGCTCCAGGCCAGATCGGGATCGGAGAAGCGGACATCGACGCGGCTGCACGGCGCCAGCGGTTCCCAGACATGCTTGCCGCCGGGATCGAGGCGGAAGCGGCGCTGGCCATAGACCATTGGCGTCACCCGCACCTGGCCGCGCACGTTCAGCGGGAACACCGCGCCCTGTTCCTCGATATCGATCACCAGCACCTCGCCGTCCCAGCGCACCGCGCTGGGGCCGATCCTGAGGGTGGTGCGATCGCGCCACAGGCTGCCCTTGCCACGCTCGGTCATCGCCCAGCGGCGACCGCGCTTGCCATAGAGCGCGACGTTCAAGGACACATGGTCTTCCGGCGCGCCGCGCCCGGCGGCCTTGTAATAGGGCGAGAACACCGAGCCGATGAAGGCGATGATGGTCAGCCCGAACTGGCCGCACTCGCTTTCGGCGTCGACATACCACCAGCGGTAGCCATGGGCAGGAACGTCCTGGTCGAAGCGCGGGCCTGAAGGATCGCTGCGCTCGCCAAGCGGCCGGACAAGGCCGCCATCGGCACGCCCGCTCCCGGGTGCGCCGAACCACTGGCCACCCACAGCCCGGGCAGCTTCGTCCTGCTGCCAGGCCGGCGGAAGCTGGCCTGCCACCCGTGCGAGGCCCGACCATAGAGGGCCCCACCGCTGGAAGGGAAAAGCGCCTCGAACATCTTCGGGCCCACCGGATGCATCGCCCTTGGCGTCAGCGTCAGCCCGCATCGCGCCAGCACGGCCAGGGTTGCTGTCTGACATTGGGCCATCTCCTCGTCGGTGGGGGGGGAGCCGTCGCCGGTTGGCGGGGCGTTGACGATCAACTGGAAGCGCTCGGGGCCGGCGGGTGGCGCGGTGATGCCGCGGTCCTGCGCGCAGATATAGATGCTGGGCTCGGCCGGCAAGCGATGCGCACCGAAGATGTCGCGGAACTCGGCCGCATAGTCGGTGGAGAAGAACACATTGTGACGGTCGAGTCCGAAGCCCTCCACATCCGCCACCATCATGGTGACGAGGGCCGAAAGCGAGCGTTCGTGCGGCTTGACACCGCTGACGGCACGGGATGCGGCCGGGCCAAAGCGGCCATCGGCGAGCGCGGAAATGTCGCTGTTCGACAGCACGTCGCCGGCCGGGATCTCCTCGCCGCTGGCGAGCTTCACGCCGGCCGCGCGACCGCCGCGCACGATGATCTCTTCGACGTGCGCATTATAGTGGAAGCGCGCGCCCAGCCGTTCGGCGAGCAGCGCCATCTGGCGGGCAACCTCGTGCATGCCGCCCTCCACCAGCCAGACGCCGCGCGCTTCGAGGTGGGCGATCAGCATCAGCGTGGCGGTGGCCTGGAAGGGATCGGCGCCGGTATAGGTGGCATAGCGGCCATAGAGCTGCTTGAGGCGCGGATCGCGGAAATACTTGCCCAACGTGGCCCACAGCGTTGCGAACGGGTTGATGGCGAACATCTCGTGCAGGTGGAAGGGCGCGTATTTCAGCGACAGGCCGATCGGGCTCATCGCCGGGCTCTCCATGAAGCGGGTCTCCAGCGCCTTCCAGATGCGCGCTGCCTCGGCCTGGAAGCGCGTCCAGCCCTCGGCTTCGGCCACGCCGGCAAATTCGGCCACCGCCTCGCGGCTGCGGCCATGATCCGCCCACAGATCGAGGCTGCTGCCGTCCTGCCAGGCGTGGCGGGCCAGCCGGTCTGACTTCACCAGTGTGAGATGATCGCCAAGCACCGCCCCGGCTTCGGCGAAGATGCGTTCGAACACCGGGCGATGGGTGAACACGGTGGGGCCGGCATCGATGTGGCGCCCGGCCACCTCGACGGTGCGCAGCTTGCCGCCGGGGTGCGCCATGCGCTCGACAACGGTGACAGGGAGCCCGCGCGCGGCCAGCAGCACGGCCGCGGCAAGGCCGCCCATGCCGGCTCCGATGATGACAACGCCGTCTTCGCCTGCCAAATCTGTGCCCCGAATCAAGGATGCTGTGGGAATGGCTTTGCGCCGCGCGAAAGCCGACTACAAGAGTCTTGATTGGGCGGCTGGGCAGCCACCGTCCAGCGTGTTTGACACCAGCGGGCAGGTGATGGCCGGAAACGATGCCACGAAGAGTTTGAGGCTGCGCTGGCTGAACGCCCGCAACCGCATGCTGGCGGATCCGGCGTTCCAGCGCTTTGCCATGCGCAACATCCTGCTGCGCGGCACGGCGCGGCGCCATGCCAACAGCATGTTCGCGGTGATCAGCGGTTTCGTGCAGACCAAGGTGCTCACTGCCACCGTCGATGCTGGGGTGATCCGCCGCCTCAGCGCCGGCCCGGCCAGCACGGCGGAACTGGCGGCAGGGGCCGGTCTTGGAATGGAGGCGATGCAGCGCCTGCTGGGGGCGGCGGCGGCGATCGATCTGGTCGAGCTGGCGGTGCCTGACCTGTGGGTGCTGGGCCAGCGCGGCGCCGCGCTGTCCACCAACCAGGGCGCGCTCGCCATGATCGAGCATCACAAGCTCTTCTATGATGATCTCGCCGATCCGATTGCGCTGTTGAAGGGTGGGCGCGGCCAGAGCCGGCTGGCGCGCTTCTGGACCTATGCGCCGGCGGCCGGGCGCGGCGAACCGGCGGCGGCCGATGCCGCCAGCTGGCAGGGCGGCGGCAGCGATGGCGGCTCGGTGGCGCCCTATTCGGCGCTGATGGCGGCGAGCCAGCCGATGGTGGCCGAACAGGTGATCGATGCCTATCGCTTCGATCGCCACCAGTGCCTGATGGATGTCGGCGGCGGCCATGGCGCCTTCCTGGCCGAAGTGGCGCAGCGCCACCCGCGCCTCGCCATGAAGCTGTTCGATCTACCCGCCGTGGTGGAAGGCGCGCGGGCGAAGCTGGGGTCGAGCGGCTTGTCCCACGTCGCGCTGCACGGCGGCAGCTTCCGCGATGATCCGCTGCCGCAGGGCGCCGATGTCATCAGCCTGGTGCGCATCTGCCACGATCATGATGACGATGTGGTGCGCGCGTTGCTGAAGAAGGCGCATGCTGCCTTGCCGGCAGGCGGCCGGCTGCTGATTGCCGAGCCAATGGCCGGCACGCCGGGCGCCGAGGCCAAGGGCGATGCCTATTTCGGCCTCTATCTGTGGGCGATGGGATCGGGGCGACCGCGCACCCCGGCAGACTATGTCGGACTGCTGGCCGAGGCCGGCTTTGCCAATGCCCGCGAGGTGCCGACCGCGCTGCCGATGGTGACGAAGCTGGTGGTGGCGGAACGCTGAATCGGCCCTGAGTCGCAGGGCCTGGCGGCTTGCGCCGGCTGCAGCGCGCGTCAAGCCGGAAAGTGGACGATACAAGTCCAATTTTTTGCTTTCATAACCGTCCAGTGCGCTTTACAGGGCGAAACGGCATTGGATAGATTGCCGCAGTGTAATGGGTGCCGGCGTGGCTGGGCCTGCGCTCATCCGCTGCAATCCGATTTGCTGAGGGGTTCTGACTGAATGGATAGTTTGGCCGTCGTCGTGGAGGAGCCGGAGCGTGTTGCGCTGCGCCGCCTGGCCCTTGTCGCGCCCGACGCTGATGATGTGGTGGTGCGGATCGATTGGTCCGGCATCTCCATGGGCACCGAAAAGCTGATGTACAACGGCACGATGCCGATGTTCCCCGGCATGGGCTATCCGCTGGTGCCGGGCTATGAGGCGGTGGGCACGGTGGTGGACGCCGGCGCCAACCAGCAGGCGATGATCGGGCAGACGGTGTTCGTGCCCGGCTCCTCCAAATTCGAAGGCGCGCGCGGGCTGTTCGGCGGCCAGGCGCGTACCCTCATCACCGGCGCCGCCCGCGTGATCCCGGTGCCTGCCGGCTGGGACGAGCAGGCGGTGCTGATGAGCCTGCTCGCCACCGCGCAGCATGCCGTGGTGGGCGGCGAGATGCCGGACCTCATCATCGGGCACGGCGTGCTCGGCCGCCTGCTGGCGCGGATCGCGCTGGCCAACGGCGTCGAGCCGGTGGTCTGGGAAATTAACGACGCCCGCATGGGCGGGGCAGAAGGATATCGGGTGGTCAGGCCCGAGACCGACGAGCGGCGGGATTACCGTTCGATCTACGACGCGAGCGGCGACCATCGCATTCTCGATACTGCCGTCATGCACATGGCGCGCGGTGGCGAGATCGTGCTGGCCGGCTTCTATTCGGAGCCGCTCTCGTTCCACTTCGCGCCCGCGTTCCGCCGCGAGGCGCGCATTCGCATCGCCACTGAGTTCCAGCCTGACGACCTCGCGACCAGCCTCGCGATGGTGGGCAGCGGTAGGCTGTCACTCGAGGGCCTTGTGACGCACAAGGTTCCGGCAACGGAGGCCCCGACAGCCTATGGTCAGGCCTTCTCGGACCCCAATTGTCTCAAGATGGTCTTCGACTGGAGAGATATCGCATGAGCATCAATCA
>ERZ1066121.1180-NODE-1180-length-20176-cov-28.334228_pt1 | contig 20176 bp, 30 predicted proteins | sample MGYA00382768_ERZ1066121 | MGnify/ENA primary metagenome ERZ1066121 (study PRJEB33369, sample SAMEA5778351) | biofilm metagenome | biome: Industrial cooling water; feature: Water cooling tower basin; material: Biofilm | place: United Arab Emirates | collected... | reverse complement strand
CCGCGCGCCCTCCGTCCTCCGGCCGTCCTCCGCGCCTCCGTGGTGACGCGGTTCACGATCTCCCCGCCCACGCGCGGGCCGCGATCGTACACCGTGCGAAGACGCCCGGAGCGAGATGCAGGGACAGGCGCCCGCGCCGTTGACCGCCCCGCCGGAGCCCGGTACCTTGCCCGGTCTGTCCCGTGCCGCTGCCCACTCCGGGCGGCGATCCACGTAGCTCCCGGTGTCCGGACAGGCCAACCAGCAGCTGCATGCCGACGATCAACCAGCTCGTCCGCCGCGCCCGCAAGGACGCGGTCGACAAGGGGAAGTCGCCCGCCCTCAAGGCGAACCCCTTCAAGCGCGGGGTCTGCACCCGCGTCTACACCACGACGCCCAAGAAGCCGAACTCGGCGCTCCGCAAGGTCGCCAAGGTCCGCCTCACCAACGGCATCGAGGTCATCGCCTACATCCCCGGCGAGGGCCACAACCTGCAGGAGCACTCGATCGTGCTCGTGCGCGGGGGCCGCGTGAAGGACCTCCCGGGCGTGCGCTACCACATCGTGCGCGGCACGCTCGACGCCTCGGGCGTCAACGGTCGCAACCAGAGCCGGTCGAAGTACGGCACCAAGAAGCCGAAGCCGGGCCAGGCCGCCGCGGCCGGCAAGGGAGGGAAGAAGAAGTGAGCCGCCGCAAGAAGAGCATCAAGCGCGTCATCCTCCCCGATGCACGCTACGACAGCCAGACCGTCAGCAAGTTCATCAACAACCTGATGCTGCAGGGCCGCAAGGCCACGGCCGAGCGGATCTTCTACGCGGCCATGGACCTCGTGGAGAACCGCACGCAGCAGCCGGGCGTGAACATCTTCAAGCAGGCGCTCAACAACCTCAAGCCGGTCGTCGAGGTCAAGAGCCGCCGCGTCGGTGGCGCCACCTACCAGGTGCCCGTCGAGGTCCGCCCCGACCGCCGCACCGCCCTCGCCATGCGCTGGCTCATCTCGTACTCGCGCGAGCGCAACGAGAAGAGCATGCCCGAGCGCCTCGCGGCCGAGGTGATCGCCGCGTCGAAGGGCGAGGGCAACGCGATCAAGAAGAAGGAGGACACGCACCGCATGGCGGAGGCGAACAAGGCGTTCGCGCACTACCGCTGGTGAGTGCCGCGGCGTTCCGCGTGGAACGCCTCTGGTGTCGCGGGGGCCCTCGTCCGGCATGGACGGGGGCCCTCGTGCGTTCGCCCCGCGCGGGGTGCGCGGCGTGCGCGGCGTGCGCGACGGCGCGACGCGTCCGCGCCAGGCGCACGCGCGTGGCGCCCCGTCGCGCGACGCCCGCGCTCAGCGGCGCGACGCCATCAGCCGCTCCACGTCGCGCCAGTCGTAGACGTGGAACCGGCGCGTGTCGCTCATCATGACCAGCACCCCCGCCGGGAACCGCGGGCCGAGCGCGGCCGAGGACACCTCGATCCCGTCGGTCTCGCGCGCGTCGACGGGGATCACCGCCACGAGCGCGTGCGGCGCCTCGCGCCGGTACACGTGGAGCCGCCGCCCCTGCTGGTCCGAGAGCAGCAGGTACCCCGTCGTGTCCGACGTCGCGCGGATCGCGAGCCCCTCGTGGTCCCCCACCACGCCGCGCGTCGCGAACAGCGCGAGCTCGCGCGACCCCGAGTCGGGGTCGGCGTGGTAGCGGCGCACCCCGACCGTCTCGTCGGAGTAGAAGACCATCCCCGTCGCGTCGTCGGCGACGATCGCCTCGATCTCCTTCGTCCCGCTGAACGCCCCGAAGCGGCGGACGAGCCGCGCCGTCGCGCGCCCGCCGGCGAGCGTCAGCCGGTACTGCTCGAGGTAGTCCGTCGCCGGCCCCCCCTTGCCGCCGACGATCGCGAAGAGCGCCCCGTCGCGCGCACGGCGGTAGAGCGCCACCCCCATGGGGGCGCGCGACGAATCGCTCCCGAAGACCGGGATGCCGCCCCCGTCGATCGGACGCATCGCGGGGAGCGCAAAGACGCGCAGCGCCATCCGCCCGCGCTCCGTCGCCACCGCCACGTCGATCGTCCCGCCCTCGCTCGTCCGCACGCCTTGCCGCACGTCGACGTTGTTCATCCGCGCGAGCGGCGCGACGCTCCGCGCGCGATCGATCGTCCCGTCGAGCCGGAAGGCGTACACCCCGCCGTCGCGGTCCCCCTTGTCCGTTCCCAGGATCAGCGAGCGCGCGGGGTCGACCGGGTCGACCCAGATCGCCGGGTCGTCGCTGTCCCGTGGCACGCGCTCGGTCACCACCGCGGCCCGGAGCGTGTCGCGGACGAGCGGGAGCGTCGCGTCGATCGCCGCCGACGGCGCGACGGCGGCTTCGGCCCCCCGGTCGTCGCGGTCGCGGGGGAGCGCCGCGGTGTCGCCCCCGCCGCACGCGACGAGGACGAGCGCGACCGACGAGGCGAGCACGGAAGGACGTGGCATGGGCACGACGGGGTGGGAGGGCGACGTGGCCTGCGGTGCAGGGAGGATGCGCGCCACCGCCGCCGCTCGCCACGCCGCACGACGGTTCGTGACGTGGCCGAGCGCGTGGGGACTGCGGCGCTCCCCACCGTGACATCGTGCGCGGGCCCGACGTCATTCGCGCGACCCCACTGGCCCCGGCGCGTCGCCGACGCCACCCTCCTCCCGTGATGACCCACCCCGCCATCGCCCTCCCGCGCCCCGACCCCCGGGTCACCGCCCGCACCCTCGCCGACGGCGCCGTGCTCTTCCACGCGGAGTCCGAGACCTACTTCGGCCTCAACCCCACGGGGACCGTCGTCTGGGAGGCGATCGTCGCCCGCGAGCCCGACGCGCACGCCGCCGTCGATCGCCTCGCGGCCGCGCACCCCGACGTCGACCGCGACGCCATCGCCGCCGACGTCCGCGCCCTCCTCGACGACCTCGCCCGCGCCGGGCTCGTCGTCGCCCCCTGACCCTCCGGTGCCGCTCGCGCGCGCGCCCCGCGCCGCACTCGACGCCGCGCGCGCCATGGCGACCGTCGTCGCCGTCCGCCGCATGCTCGGCGGCCGGCCTGTCGGGGGGCTCGTCGAGCGGGCGCCGGCGGGTGCGGCCGACGCGACTCCGGAGATCGGGGCCCACGGGATGCCCCGGCCCTCGGCCACGCGCCCGGACGACGATCCCGCGAGGACCGCGCGCCTCGTCGGGCGCTGGCGCGCCGCCGTCGACCGCGCCTTGGCCGCCCTCCCCGGCGATCGCGGCTGCCTCGTCCGCGCAACCGCGCTCCATCGCCACCTCCGCGCCGCCGGCCTCGACGCCGTCGTCCGCATCGGCGTCCGTCGCACCGGCGACGCGCTCGACGCCCACGCCTGGGTCGAAGTCGACGGCGCCCCCATCGGCGAGCCTGCCGATCACGTCGCCGCCTTCGCGCCGCTCGACGGCATCACCCTCCGCTGACGCGGCGAAGGCCGGCGCGCCCGTGCGCCCGCCCTCGGCCCACGCGACGCCGACCGCACCGCTCGCCCCGGAGGCGTGACCTGCGTGCCGGTCACACGTCCCGAGGGTGCGGCCGGCGATGCAGCCGCCCCTGTGCGCGGAGGCAGCTCACGCCGCGACTACCGCGACGGCTCTTGCTACGGCAGAGCTCGGCCCCGTAGCTTGCCCGTACCGTATCTCCCCACGGAGCACCCATGTACGAGCGCCCGCGCCTCGAGCGCTATGGCACCTTCCGGGAGCTGACCCGGCTCTCGCCGGCACCCGGGCTCCCCAATCCGGACGTCGTCAACGGCGCCGCCGCCTCGTGCGACTGCCTCCCCGGCACGCCACCTCCGGGCGGCGGACGCAGCTGACGGGCGCCGCGCCCGCCATGCGGCCCCACTCGGCCGGCTCGGCGCGCACCCGCCACACGATCCTCGGTCGGACGGTCGTCGCCGATCGTCCGCTCCCCGGGCTCCCGCTCGCACCGAGCGGGAGCCCGGCGCCGTTGGTCACCCTCGACATCCACGACGCGACCGACGACGCCCCGGCACCGCTCCCGGATGCGTGCGGCGTCGTCGTCGTCGACGGCGGCCCCACGATCGCGCTCGCCCCCGACGGGCTCGGCCGCTGGACGCTCGACGTCTCCGACACGGGCCGATGGACGATCGCAGCCGATCGCATCGCCCTCGCGCGGCGGACGAGCGCCGATCCGCGCGCCATCGCGCTCGACCTCGTCGGTCACGCCCTCCCGCTCGCCCTCCACGCCGCCGACGTCCGCACCCTCCACGCGGCGGCCGTGACCACCCCCGCCGGCGCGCTCCTCCTCCTCGCCCCGCGCGGTGCGGGGAAGTCGTCGCTCGCCGCCGCCTGCGCCGCCGCCGGCGCCCCGCTCGCCGCCGACGACGCCGCCCCCGTCGCCTGGAGCGGGCCGACGCCCCACCTGCTCCCCGCCGGGCTCCCGCTCCGCCTCCGCCCCGACGTCGCCGATGCCCTCGCCCTCGCCGGCGACGACGACGGCTGGGGCAAGCGGCGCGTCGCCCTCCCGCTCGCCCCGCTCGCCCCGACGGCGATCGCGGCGATCGCGATCGTCACCCCCGCGGCGACCGACGCGACGCTCGCCATCGACCCGCTTCCCGCCCGCGCCGCCGCCGCCCACCTCGCCGCCGGGTGGAAGCTCGCCCCGCTGCTGGGCCACGATGACGCCCCGGCAGCCCTCGACGCCGCGGCCCGCCTCGCGACGGCCGTCCCCGTCCTCCACGTCGCCGTCCCGCGCGACCTGGGCCGCCTCCGCCGGCACGCCGCCGCGCTCCTCGACGCGGTCACCGCCCCGCGCCACGCCGGAGCCGTCGCCTGAACGCCCCGCTCGTCTCCCTCGTCCGGGTCACCAAGCGCTTCCGCCCCGACCGCTCGCTCTGGCGACGGCTCCGGGGCGACCCGGCCACCGCCCCGCGCGCCGTCGTCGACACGCTCTCCCTCGACGTCGCCCCGGGCGAGATCGTCGGCGTCGTCGGCGCCAACGGGGCGGGGAAGACCACGCTCCTCAAGCTCGTCGCCGGCGCACTCCTCCCCGACGCGGGCACGGTGCGGGTCGAGGGGCGCCCCGCCCACGCCGCACGCCACCGCGTCGCCGTCGTCCCCGCCGATGAGCGCGCCCTCTTCTGGCGCGCCTCGGCTCGCGAGAACGTCCGCCTCTTCGCCTCGCTCCACGGGCTCCACGGCGACGCGCGCGACGACGCCGTCGACGAGGTGCTCGCCCTCGTCGGCCTCGCCGACACGGGCCACACGCTCGTCGGCGCTTTCTCCTCGGGGATGCGCCAGCGCGTCCTCCTCGCCCGCGCCCTCGTCACCCGCGCCCCGCTCCTCGTCCTCGACGAGCCGACGCGCTCGCTCGACCCGGTCACCGCCCGCACGCTCCGCGACTTCGTCCGCACGATCGTCCGCGACCGGGGCGTCGCCGTCCTCCTCGCCACGCACGACACCGAGGAGGCGCTCGCCCTCTGCGACCGCGCCGCCCTCCTCGTCCGCGGCCGGCTCGCCGCCGCCGACGCGCTCCCCGCGCTCGCCACCGCGCTCCGCGGCACCCGGGTCCGTGCCCGGGTCGCCGCCGAACACGCCCCCCGCGCACGCCCGCTCCTCCACGTCCGCGCCGACGCGCCGCTCCCCACCCCGCGCGACGGCTTCGTCGACCTCGAGTCCGAGCTCCCCGACGCCTCCCACGCCCCGCTCGTCCTCGAGGCGCTCGTGCGTGCCGGGGTCCGCGTCGCCGCCTTCGCGCCGGTCCGCCCCACGCTCGCCGACCTCATCGAGCGCGCAGAAGCCGCCGCGGGAACGCCCGCGGACGATCGCGCGCATGAGGCCGGCGACCGGCGTTCGCCGCCGCCGCGCCCCACCCATGCCGTCCACCGGGAAGCGGCGAATGCGTGACGCCCTCGCCATCGCGCGAATCTACGCGCGCTCGATGCTCACCTACCGGACGCGCACCGCGCTCTCGCTCGCCTCGACGCTCGTCGCCATCGTCCCCATCTACTACGTCGCCGTCGCCCTCCGCGACTTCGCCGCCCCGGCGGTGCAGGGACTCGCCCCCGACTACTTCGGCTTCGTCCTCGTCGGTGCCGTCGCCACCTTCGTCGTCGCCGAAGCGACCGGGGCGCTCCCGGGGATCGTCAACGCCTGGATCACCTCCGGGATGCTCGAGCAGCTCCTCGGCTCCCCCGCCCGATGGCCCGCCATCCTCGCCGGCGCCTCGGCCTACGGCGCCGCCTGGGTCGCCGTCCGTGCCCTCGTCGTCCTCGCCACCGGCTGGATCCTCGGCGGCACCCTTTTCTGGACCCGGCTCCCGGAGGCGACGCTCGTCTTCCTCCTCGTCGCCCTCGTCACGCTCCCTGTCGGCCTCCTCGCCGCCGCCACGGTCGTCGTCACCCGGTCGCCGCTCTTCCTCCCGCAGCTCGCCGTCACCGCCACCACGCTCCTCGGCTCGGTCTACTTCCCCCCCTCGGCCCTCCCCGAGTGGATCCGCCCCGCCGGTGAGCTCCTCCCGATCGCCCCCGCGCTCGCCGCCGCCCGCAAGCTCCTCCTCCTCGACGCCCCGATCGCGGAAGTGCTCCCGCTCCTCGCCCCGGCCGCGCTCTGGGCCACCGTCGGGCTCGCCGTGGGCGGCACCGCCTTCACGCTCGCGCTCGCCCACGCCCGTCGGGCCGGGACGCTGACGCAGTACTGACGCAGGGAGCCCCGCCTTGCTCTCCCCGCTCGACCGGATCGGCGCCTGGCGGCTCCTCGCCCCCTCCGCCCGCCTCGTCGTCGCCGCTGCCGCGCCGGACGTGGCGCACCCCACCCTCCGCTGGGACGCCGCCGACCCGGCCACCCTCGTCGCCCTCGCCGGCCACGAGCGCTGCGAGACCGCCCTCCTCGCCCTCGCTACCGCCCACCCCGCGGGCACCGTCCCGCCGGCGCTCCTCGATGCACTCCGCGCCCGCGCCGCCGTCGCCGCCTACCGCGCCGCCGCCCTCGCGGACGCCGCCGCCGCCGCCCACGACGCGCTCCACGCCGCCGGCATTCCCGCGCTCTGGCTCAAGGGCGCCGCCCTCGCCTTTGCCGCCGGCGACGACGGCTTCACCGGGCGCCCCATGGGCGACCTCGATCTCCTCGTCGACCCCGCGACGCTCCCGACCGCCGCTGCCGCGCTCGAGGCCGCCGGCTTCGTCGCCGGCGACGAAGCCGCCTACGCCGCCCACCACCACCGCGCCCCGCGCCGCTTCCGCGGCGACCCCGCCGCACGGCTCGAGCTCCACGACGCGCTCTGGCCACCGCACCACCCGCTCGCCCCCCTCGCCCCGGCGACGCTGCTGGTCGATGCCGCCCACGTCACCTGGCGTGGCCGACGCGCCGCCGTCCTCCCCCCGGCGCTCCACCTCGCCCACGCCGCCACCCACTGGGCCTGGGCGCACGAAGGGGCCGTCGGGAGCTGGCAGTGGCTCGCCGACGCGCGCCGTCTCGCCCCCGCCGTCACCCCCGATGCCCTGCTCGCCGCCGCCGATCGGCTCGGCGCGCGCGCGCCCATGGGCTGGGCGCTCCACGTCGCCGACCTCCTCGTCGGGCTCCCCGCGCCCCTCGCGGCCGCCGCCACCACCCTCCGCCCGCGGCTCGGCCCCCTCCTCGCGGGGCTCGCGGAGCGGCAGTGGATCGTCCGCGCCTTCGCCGCCGGCCCGGCTACCCCGGGGGTGCGATGGGACCGCTGGTGGTGGCGCCGCTCCCTCGTCGGGCTCGGCGACGCCGCGCACGCCTGGCCGTGGCGACTCGGCGCGGGGCAGGTCGCCCCGGCCCCCCTCACCGCCTCGCTCGCGCGGGCCACGCGCCCCCGCTGGGGCCCCTACCTGCGCCGCCTCCGCGGCCTCCCCGCGTAGCGCATCGCCCCCGCGCGCGCCAGCGGGGCCGCGTTGACATCGGCCCCATCCCCGCTAGTTTTTCCGATCTGCCCTGTTCTCGGGGCTGCCGGCGCCGCTCACTTGGCCGCCGCGGCCCGACAATCGAACCGTCGCCTCGCGCGGCGCGCCATGGGTCCCCGGGCCGTACGGCCTGCACCCGGCGGCAGCGGATGGATATCGGCCCCGTCGGGGTGCCTGGATCCATTCGGTTTTTTGTTGGACGCAACCGGCCCCCGGGCCCTCCCGAGACCGATCCCATGCCTCGCACGACTCCGCTCGAGCACTACCGGAACATCGGCATCATGGCGCACATCGATGCCGGCAAGACCACGACGACCGAGCGCATCCTCTACTATACCGGCAAGTCGCACAAGATCGGCGAGGTGCACGACGGCGCCGCGACGATGGACTGGATGGAGCAGGAGCAGGAGCGCGGCATCACCATCACCTCGGCCGCGACCACCTGTTTCTGGAAGCGGCACGGGCAGGCGTTCGACAAGGGCACCGGTCCCGAGTACCGCATCAACATCATCGACACGCCCGGCCACGTCGACTTCACCGTCGAGGTCGAGCGCTCGCTGCGCGTGCTCGACGGCGCCGTGACCCTCCTCGACTCCGTCGCCGGCGTCGAGCCCCAGACCGAGACTGTCTGGCGCCAGGCCGACCGCTACGGCGTGCCGCGCCTGATCTTCTCGAACAAGATGGACCGCGTCGGCGCGAACTTCGACCGCTGCCTCGCGATGATCCGCGACCGCCTCACGAAGAACGCCTACCCGATCCAGCTCCCCGTGGGCTCGGGCGAGCTCTTCACCGGGCACATCGACGTCATCGAGCGCAAGCAGTACATCTTCGACGAGGAGACGCTCGGCAAGACCTTCACCGTCACCGACGTCCCGGCCGACTTCCGCGACGCCTGCGAGCAGGCGCGCCACGAGGTCATCGAGGCCGCGGTCGAGCACGACGAGGCGCTCATGGAGCGCTACCTCGGCGGCGAGGAGCTCAGCGTCGAGGAGATCCGCGGCGCGATCCGCAAGGCGACCATCGCCGGCGCGATCGTCCCGGTCCTCACGGGCGCCTCGTTCAAGAACAAGGGCGTCCAGGCGCTCCTCGACGCGGTGATCGACTTCCTCCCCGCGCCGGTCGACATCGAGGCGATCAAGGGGCACCTCCCGCACCACGACGAGACCTTCGACACGCGCGCCGTCAGCGACGACGCGCCGTTCGCCGGCCTCGCGTTCAAGATCGCGACCGATCCCTTCGTCGGGAAGCTGACCTTCTTCCGCGTCTACAGCGGCGTCCTCAACGCCGGGTCGTACGTCTACAACAGCACGAAGGACAAGCGCGAGCGCGTCGGGCGCCTCCTCCAGATGCACGCCAACAAGCGCGAGGAGATCGAGGAGGTGCGCGCCGGCGACATCGGCGCGGCCATCGGGCTCAAGGACACGCGCACGGGCGACACGCTCTGCGACGAGGCCAGCCCGATCATCCTCGAGGCGATGAAGTTCCCGGCGCCCGTCATCGACGTCGCCATCGAGCCGAAGACCAAGGCCGACCAGGACAAGCTCGCCATCGCGCTGCAGAAGCTGGCCGAGGAGGACCCGACCTTCCGCGTCGCCACGAACGCGGAGACCGCCCAGACGATCATCTCGGGCATGGGCGAGCTCCACCTCGAGATCCTCGTCGACCGCATGCGCCGCGAGTTCAAGGTCGAGGCGAACGTCGGCGCCCCCCAGGTCGCCTACCGCGAGACGATCCGCAAGCGCGTCGACAAGGTCGAGGGGAAGTTCGTCCGCCAGTCGGGCGGCAAGGGCCAGTTCGGCCACGTCGTGATCAACGTCATGCCGGCCGACCAGGGGCAGGGCTTCGTCTTCGAGGACAAGATCGTCGGCGGCGTGATCCCCAAGGAGTTCATCAAGCCCATCGAGGCGGGGATCCGCGAGGCGCTCGAGGGCGGCATCCTCGCCGGCTACCCGATGGTCGACGTGAAGGTCGAGCTGGTCTTCGGCTCGTACCACGAGGTCGACTCGAGCGAGATGGCCTTCAAGATCGCCGGCTCGATGGCGATCAAGGACGGCGCGCGCGCCGCCGGCGCCGTCATCCTCGAGCCGATGATGAAGGTCGAGGTCGTCAGCCCCGAGTCGTACATGGGCGACGTCCTCGGCGACCTGTCCTCGCGCCGCGGCAAGATCGGCGGCATGACGCAGCGCGGCGAGGCGCAGGTGATCGACGCGACGGTCCCGCTCTCGGAGATGTTCGGCTACTCGACCCGCCTGCGCTCGATGTCGCAGGGGCGTGCGGTGTACTCCATGGAGTTCTCGCACTACGAGGAAGTGCCGAAGGCGAAGGCGGACGAGATCATCAACAAGGTCAAGGCGTAAGCCTCCCCAGCACACCGAGACGAGGAACAGCGACCATGGCGAAGGCGAAGTTCGAGCGGACGAAGCCGCACGTGAACGTGGGCACGATCGGCCACGTGGACCACGGGAAGACGACGCTCACGGCGGCGATCACGACGATCCAGGCGAAGCGGGGGATGGCGCAGGCGACGGCCTACGACCAGATCGACAAGGCGCCGGAGGAGCGGGAGCGCGGGATCACGATCGCGACGGCGCATGTGGAGTACGAGTCGGCGGCGCGGCACTACGCGCATGTCGACTGCCCGGGGCACGCGGACTACGTGAAGAACATGATCACCGGGGCGGCGCAGATGGACGGGGCGATCCTGGTGGTCTCGGCGGCCGACGGGCCGATGCCGCAGACCCGGGAGCACATCCTCCTGGCCCGCCAGGTGAACGTGCCCTACATCGTCGTGTTCATGAACAAGGTGGACATGGTCGACGACCCCGAGCTCCTCGACCTGGTCGAGCTCGAGGTGCGCGAGCTGCTCTCGCAGTACCAGTTCCCGGGCGACGAGATGCCGATCATCAAGGGCTCGGCCTTGAAGGCCCTGGAGTCGGGCGATCCGGACTCGGAGTGGGGGAAGAAGATCGGCGAGCTGATGGACGCGCTGGACAGCTACATCCCGACGCCGACGCGGGAGACGGACAAGCCCTTCCTGATGCCGGTCGAGGACGTGTTCTCGATCACGGGGCGCGGGACGGTGGCGACGGGCCGCATCGAGCGCGGGGTGATCAAGGTGCAGGAGGAGGTGGAGCTGGTGGGCTTCGGGGCCGACAAGACGACCGTGGTGACGGGCGTCGAGATGTTCCGGAAGCTCCTGGACCAGGGGGAGGCGGGGGACAACGTGGGGCTGCTGCTCCGCGGGGTGGGCAAGGAGGAGATCGAGCGCGGGATGGTGCTGGCGAAGAAGGGGACGATCAAGCCGCACACGAAGTTCAACGCCGAGGTCTACGTCCTGACGAAGGAGGAGGGGGGGCGGCACACGCCGTTCTTCAAGGGCTACCGGCCGCAGTTCTACTTCCGGACGACGGACGTGACGGGGTCGGTGGAGCTGCCGGAGGGGATGGAGATGGTGATGCCGGGGGACAACGTGCAGATGACGATCGAGCTGATCACGCCGATCGCGATGGACGAGGGGCTCCGGTTCGCGATCCGCGAGGGCGGCCGCACCGTCGGCGCCGGCGTCGTCGCCAAGATCCTCGCGTAAGCCCCAGGAGCATCCCCATGGCTGGCAAGATCCGCATCCGGCTCAAGGCGTTCGATCACGCGGTGATCGACCAGGCCTCGGCCGACATCGTCCGCACGGCGGAGAAGACCGGTGCCCAGGTCTCGGGCCCGATCCCGCTCCCCACGAAGACGCAGCGCTGGACCGTCCTCCGCTCGCCGCACGTCGACAAGAAGTCGCGCGAGCAGTTCGAGCTGAAGACGCACAAGCGCGTGATCGACATCCTCGACTCGCGCGCCCAGACCGTCGACGCGCTGACGAAGCTCGACCTCCCCGCCGGCGTCGACGTCGAGATCAAGGTGGAGTAGGTGGAAGCGGCGGGCTCCGCCCGCCGCGGCAGTCAGGCGTGTGGCGTCAGCCACACGCCGCCGTTCGAGCGAAAGCCCGAACGGGAAGGAGCCGGGGACGGGCGCGAGCCCGTCCCCACCGGATCGGCGAGTGCCGGTCCGCGAGCACGTCCCCGCGCCGCCGGACCATGGCGCGGGCAGCGGATCCGAGGGTCGCACAGGGGCGGCCCGGGTCACGGTCCAACTGCCGTGGGTCGTGGGCGCCACCGGGGCGCCGCGAGGCAGTGACTGCGCAGAGGAAGGCATGATCGGCATCATCGGCAGGAAGGTCGGGATGACCCAGCTCTTCAACGAGCTCGGGCAGCAGATCCCGGTCACCGTGGTGGAGGCGACGCCGAACACGGTGACGAAGGTGGTGGACCCGGCGGCTGCGGGCTTCGCGGCCGTGGAGCTGGGCTACGGCCAGCAGCGGCTGCGGCGCGAGAGCAAGCCGGGCGAGCGCACGCCGCGCGGCCGGCGCGCGACGAAGGCCGAGGTGGGCCATGCGAAGAAGGCGGGGCTCGAGTCGGCGCCGAAGGTGCTGCGCTCGTTCCGTCTCGACGACGCCCCGGGCAAGGCGCCCGAGCTCCCGTCGTTCACGCTCGGCCAGGTGCTCACCGTCGCCGACGTCTTCGCCGTGGGCGAGACGGTCAAGGTGACCGGGACCACGAAGGGGCGCGGCTTCCAGGGCGTGGTGAAGCGCCACGGCTTCGGCGGGGGCCCGAACACGCACGGCAACACGAAGCACCGGCGTCCGGGCTCGATCGGCCCCGGCACCGACCCGTCGCGCGTCATCAAGGGCAAGAAGATGCCGGGCCACTACGGTGCCGCGCGGCACACGCAGATCGGCCTCCGGGTCGAGAAGATCGACGCCGAGCGCAACCTGATCTATCTCCGTGGCGCGGTGGCCGGCCCGAAGAACGGGATCGTCCTCGTCCGCAAGCAGGGCTGACTCCGATGACCGAACTCACGACGACGATGCAGGCGCGCGCGTTCGCCGCGACCGGGGCCGAGAAGGGCGCCGTGACGCTGCCCGCGGCGCTGTTCGACGGCACGGTGCACGTGCCGGTGATGCACCAGGTGGTGAAGGCGACCCTCGCCAACCAGCGGCAGGGGACGCACGCCACGAAGACGCGCCGCTGGGTGACGGGCGGCAACCAGAAGCCGTGGAAGCAGAAGGGCACCGGGCGCGCGCGCCAGGGCTCGACGCGCGCCCCGCACTGGCCGGGCGGCGGCACGGTCTTCGGCCCGCAGCCGCGCGGCTACGAGCAGCGCGTCAACAAGAAGGTCAAGGCGCTGGCGAAGAAGAGCGCGTTCAACGCGCGCGCCCGCGAGGGCGACCTGCTGGTGATCGACCCGGTCGCCATGACGAAGCCGAGCACGAAGGCGATGCTCGCCCTCCTCGGCCAGCTCGGCGTCGCCGGGCGCAAGGTCCTGTTCCTGACCGACGGCGTGAAGGCCCCGGTCTTCCTGAGCGCCCGCAACCTGCCGACGGTGCACGTGATGCCGTTCGCGGAGGCGGGCACCTACCACGTCCTCTGGAGCGACGTGGTGGTGGTCGAGGCGCCGGCGCTGGCCGGCGCGGGGGAGGCGTAAGATGCCGGCGATCCACGACATCATCGTGCGCCCGATCATCTCGGAGCGGACGAGCGAGGCCTACACCAGCCTCGGCGAGTACGTCTTCGAGGTGCACCCGAAGGCGACGAAGGACGGCATCCGCGAGGCGCTCCGCATCCTCTTCGGCGTCACGGCGACCGACGTGTGGACGCTCAACTGCCGCGGCAAGGCGCGGACGGTGGGGCGCAACCGCGGCCAGCGGCCGAACTACAAGAAGGCGATCGTGCGGCTGAAGGCCGGCGACACCATCCCGGTCTTCGAGGGCTGACCATGGGCATCCGCCAGTTCAAGCCGGTGACCAAGTCGTCGCGCTTCCGCAGCGTGAGCGACTTCACCGAGATCACGCGCAGCACGCCGGAGAAGTCGCTGACCGAGCCGCTCAAGCGGTCGGGCGGGCGCGACAACCACGGCCACATCTCGATGCGCCGCATCGGCGGTGGGCACAAGCGCAAGTACCGCATCATCGACTTCAAGCGCGACAAGTACGGGATCCCCGCGACGGTCACGCACATCGAGTACGACCCGAACCGCTCGGCGCGCATCGCGCTGGTGACGTACGCCGACGGCGAGAAGCGCTACATCCTGCATCCCAAGGGCCTCAAGGTCGGGGACACGGTGATGTCGGGCCCGGGCGCCGACGTGCGCACCGGGAACGCGCTCCCGCTCAAGGAGGTCCCGCTCGGGACGCAGGTCCACAACGTCGAGCTCAAGCCGAAGAAGGGGGGCCAGCTGGCCCGCTCGGCCGGCACGAGCGTGACGGTGATGGCGAAGGAGGGCGAGTACGTCACCCTCCGCATGGCGTCGACCGAGATGCGCATGGTGCACGGCACCTGCCTGGCCACGATCGGCGAGGTGGGGAACGCCGAGCACGAGCTGATCTCGCACGGCAAGGCGGGCAAGAGCCGCTGGCTCGGCAAGCGCCCGAAGGTCCGCGGCGAGGTGATGAACCCGGTGGACCACCCGCACGGCGGCCGCACGCGCGGCGGCCGGAACGTGGTGAGCCCCTGGGGCAAGAAGGAAGGCGTCAAGACGCGCAACACGAAGAAGGCGTCGCAGCGGCTCATCGTCCGCGGCCGTCGCCGCGGCAAGGCGACCCAGTAACCACCGGAGGCACTCGACATGGCACGCAGCCTGAGGAAGGGCCCGTTCGTCATGACGCGGCTGGTGGAGCGCGTCGCGGCGATGAACGCCCGCAACGAGAAGAAGGTCGTGAAGACGTGGAGCCGGGCGAGCACCGTGCTCCCGGAGTTCGTGGGGCACACCTTCGCGGTGCACAACGGCAACAAGTTCGTGCCGGTGTACGTGACCGAGAACATGGTGGGCCACAAGCTGGGCGAGTTCGCGCCCACGCGCCTCTTCCGCGGCCACGCCGGCAACAAGGCGGCCGACAAGAAGCAGGGCGGCGCCAAGGGAGGGAAGTGAGATGGCGGTCGAGGCGCGCGCGATCCAGCGCACCACGCGGCAGTCGCCGTACAAGGTGCGGCTGGTGATCGACCAGATCCGGGGGAAGAGCGTGAACGAGGCGCTCGCGCTCCTGGCCTTCAGCAAGAAGCACGCGGCGCGGGAGATCACGAAGGTCCTCGAGTCGGCGGTGGCGAACGCGGAGTACCAGAGCCGCGAGAGCCGGACGCCGGTGGACGTGGACCGGCTGGTGGTCAGCCGCGCGGTGGTGAACGAGGGACCGAAGCTCAAGCGCTTCACGCCGGCGGCGATGGGCCGTGCCACGCCGATCCAGAAGCGGACGAGCCACATCGAGATCACGGTGACCGAGACGGGGACGCGCTGACATGGGGCAGAAGACCAATCCGATCGGCTTCCGCCTGGGCGTCACGAAGAACTGGCGGTCGACGTGGTACGCGGGGAAGGACTACCCGCAGCTGCTGAAGGAGGACACGCTCCTCCGGAAGTACCTGCACAAGCGCCTCGAGAACGCGGCGGTGGCCGACGTGACGATCGAGCGCAAGCCGGGGAAGGCGACCGTGACGATCCACACCGGCCGGCCGGGCGTGGTGATCGGGAAGAAGGGCGCCGAGGTCGACAAGCTCCGCGACGAGCTGGCCCAGCTGACGGGCAAGGAAGTCGGGATCAACGTCGAGGAGATCAAGCGCCCCGAGGTCGACGCGCAGCTGGTGGCGGACAACGTCGCGAACCAGCTGGCGCAGCGCATCTCGTTCCGCCGCGCGATGAAGCGCGCGGTGCAGAGCGCGATGCGGATGGGGGCGCAGGGGATCAAGATCAAGTGCAGCGGCCGCCTGGGCGGCGCGGAGATCGCGCGCGTCGAGGGGTACCACGAGGGGCGCACGCCGCTCCACACGCTGCGGGCGGACATCGACTACGCGCAGGCCACGGCCAAGACCACGTACGGCACCATCGGGGTCAAGGTGTGGATCTACAAGGGCGAGGTGGTCGAGGACCGGCGCGGCAAGACCTACTCGACGGGCGCGTGAGGGCCTGAACGATGCTGAGTCCCAAGCGGATCAAGTTCCGCAAGATGTTCAAGGGGCGCACGACGGGCGTCGCGCGCCGCGGCCACACGGTGGCCTTCGGCCACTACGGGCTGCAGTCGCTGGAGCCGGGGTGGGTGTCGAACCGGCAGATCGAGGCGGCGCGCATCGCGATGACGCGCCACATCAAGCGCGGCGGCAAGGTCTGGATCCGGATCTTCCCCGACAAGCCGATCACCAAGAAGCCGGCCGAGACCCGCATGGGGAAGGGCAAGGGCTCGCCCGAGGGGTGGGTGGCGGTGGTGAAGCCGGGGCGGGTGCTGTTCGAGATCGAGGGCGTGACGCGCGAGCTGGCCGAGTCGGCGCTGGCGCTGGCGGCCGCGAAGCTGAGCGTGAGGACCAAGTTCGTGATGCGCGAGGAGGCGAGGACCGATGCGGCCGAGTGAGATCCGTGAGCTGACCGAGGCGCAGCTCGAGCAGCGCATCGCCGAGCTCGAGGAGGAGCGCTTCCGGCTCCGCTTCCGTCGCGCGACGGAGCCCCTCGAGAACCCCCTGCGCCTGCGCGCGATCCGGCGCGACGTGGCGCGACTCAAGACGGTGCTGCGCGAGCGGCAGCTGTCGGGCCGCTGAGGAGACACCGACCCATGGCAGAGAACACGCAGGAGCAGCAGCCGGTCGCGGGCGAGTCGCGCGGGCGCCGCAAGGTGCGCACGGGGCTCGTGATCAGCGACAAGATGGACAAGACGGTGGTGGTCGCGATCGAGCGCCGCATGCCGCACCCGCAGTACGGCAAGATGATGACCCGCACGAAGACCGTGAAGGCGCACGACGAGGCGAACTCGGCGAAGCAGGGCGACACGGTCCGCGTGATGGAGACCCGTCCGCTCTCGAAGACGAAGCGCTGGCGCGTCGTCGAGATCGTCGAGCGCGCCCGCTGACCCGGAGACCGAGCCCATGATCCAGCAGGAATCCGTGGTCAAGGTGGCGGACAACTCGGGCGCGAAGAAGGCGCTCGTGATCCGCGTCCTCGGCGGCTCGAGCCGCCGCTACGCCGGCCTGGGCGACCGCGTCATCGTGGCCGTCAAGGACGCGCTCCCGAACGGCACCGTGAAGAAGTCGGACGTGGCGAAGGCGGTCGTCGTGCGCACGGTCAAGGAGACCCGGCGCAAGGACGGCAGCTACATCCGCTTCGACGAGAACGCGGTCGTCATCATCAACGACGCGGGCGAGCCCCGCGGCACCCGCATCTTCGGCCCCGTGGCGCGCGAGCTCCGCGAGAAGAAGTACACGAAGATCGTGTCGCTGGCCCCCGAGGTGCTCTGACATGCGCATCCTGAAGTACCGCAAGGGCGAGGGGCAGAAGCTCCGCGCGCGCCACGCCGGCAACGCCGTGCGCGTGAAGACGCGCATCACGAAGGGCGACACCGTCCGCGTGATGCGCGGCAAGGACAAGGGGAAGGACGGGACGGTGCTCCGCGTCTTCCTCAAGACCGGGCGCGTCCTCGTCGAGGGCGTGAACATCGTCAAGAAGCACGTCCGGGCGACGCGCCCGGAGCAGGAGAGCGGGATCATCGAGAAGGCGGCGCCGATCGCCCTCTCGAACGTCATGCTCCTCGACCCGAAGACCGGCAAGCCGACGCGCATCCGCACGAAGGTCGACGCCGACGGGACGAAGGAGCGCGTGGCCGTCAAGAGCGGCGACGTCATCCCGCGCACGCGCTGAACCGGAGGCACTGAGCAATGGCAGCCAAGAACAACGCGAAGGGCGGGGCCAAGGGCGGCGCCGGCGCCAAGGGCGGGGCCGGCAAGGGCGGCGCCGCGAAGGGCGGCAAGCAGCCCGGCCAGCCCGCGGCCAAGGGGGGCAAGCAGGCCAAGGAGTCGGCGGGGCGCGCCCCGGCGAAGCAGGCCCGCGGCCCGCACGCCGGCGCGGGGCTCCCGGTCCCGGCGCCGCGCCTCCGGGTGCACTACCAGCAGGTGGTCCGGGCGAAGCTGACCGAGAAGTTCGGCTTCACCAACCCGCACCAGGTCCCGCAGCTCGAGAAGATCGTCATCAACTGCGGCGTGGGCGAGGCGATCAAGAACGCCAAGGTCCTCGACTCGGTCTGCGACGAGCTCGAGCTCATCACCGGCCAGAAGCCGGTGCGCCGCAAGGCGAAGAAGTCGATCGCCAACTTCGGGCTCCGCGAGGGGCAGGAGATCGGCGCGTCGGTGACGCTCCGCGGCGCGCGGATGTGGGAGTTCCTCGACCGGTTCGTCACGGTCTCCGTGCCGCGCATCCGCGACTTCCGCGGCCTCGGCACGCGCGCCTTCGACGGGCGCGGGAACTACTCGCTCGGCGTCAAGGAGCAGCTGATCTTCCCCGAGATCAACTACGACATGGTGGACCAGATCCGCGGCATGGACATCACGTTCGTGACGAGCGCGACGCGCGACGACCAGGCGCTGGCGCTGCTCGCCGAGCTGGGGATGCCGTTCAAGGGCCAGTCCCCGGTCATTCCCACCATCGTCTGAGGCAGGACCCATGGCGAAGACCTCGAAGATCGCGCGCAACGAGCAGCGCAAGGCCCTCGTGGCCCGGCACGCCGCCAAGCGCGCGCAGCTGAAGGCGGTCATCCGCGACCCGAAGACGTCGCCGGAGGACCGCGAGAAGGCGTACGAGAAGCTGCGCGCGCTGCCGCGCGACTCGTCGCCCACGCGCGTGCGCAACCGGTGCGAGATGACCGGGCGCCCGCGCGCGTACCTGCGCCAGTTCGGGCTGGCGCGCAACAAGTTCCGCGAGCTCGCGCTCTACGGCGCGCTCCCGGGCGTCCGCAAGGCGAGCTGGTAGGCCGCATCCCGTCCACCGCCGCCACGTCCCCCGCCCGCGGGCGGGGGATACGGGCGGCACCACGAGTGCCATCATGAGCATGACCGATCCGATCGCCGACATGCTGACCCGGCTGCGCAACGCCATCGCGGCGCGCCACCGCCGGGTCGACATGCCGTCGTCGAAGCTGAAGGTGGAGATCGCGCGCATCCTGAAGGAGGCGTCGTTCATCACCGACTACCGCGTGCTGGAGACGGAGGAGGGGCGCAAGGTCCTCCGCGTCGTCCTCAAGTACGCCGCCGGCGGGCAGCCGGTGCTCCGCGAGTTGCGGCGCGTCTCGTCGCCCGGGCTCCGCAAGTACGTGGGCGTGGGCGCGATCCCGCGCGTGCGCAACGGGCTGGGCATGGCGATCCTCAGCACCTCGCAGGGGCTGATGTCCGATCGCGACGCCCGCAAGGCCAACACCGGTGGCGAGCTGCTCGCCATCGTCTACTGAGGAGGCCCGCATGTCGCGCATCGGCAAGCGGCCGATCCCGGTCCCGGCGGGCGTCACCGTCTCCGTCGCCGACCGCACCGTCACCGTGAAGGGCCCGCGCGGGACGCTCTCGCGCGCGCTCCCGCCCCTCGTCGGCATCGACGTCGGCGCGGGCGAGGTCTCGCTCACGCGGCCGAACGACGAGCCGCAGAGCAAGGCGATGCACGGGCTCGCGCGCACGCTCGTCGCCAACATGGTCGACGGCGTGAGCAAGGGCTTCCAGAAGAACCTCGAGATCGTCGGCGTCGGCTACAAGGCCGAGACGAAGCCGTACGGGCTCCTGATGGCGCTGGGCTTCAGCCACCCGGTCGAGATCAAGGCGCCGGAGGGGATCAAGCTGACGGCGCCGACGCCGACGTCGATCGTGATCGACGGGGCGGACAAGGAGGTCGTCGGGCAGGTCGCCGCGGAGATCCGCAAGCTCCGGCCGCCCGAGCCGTACAAGGGCAAGGGCATCAAGTACCAGGGCGAGACGATCCGCCGGAAGGCCGGCAAGGCCGGGGGGAAGTAAGCGATGCCGAAGATGGGAATCCCGCGGAACCGTGCCGAGCAGCGCCAGCGCCGCCACCTCCGCGTCCGCAAGAAGGTCACGGGGACGGGCGAGCGGCCGCGTCTCGTCGTCTTCCGTTCGCTCAAGCACATCACGGCGCAGATCGTCGACGACACGACCGGGCGCACCCTCCTCACCGTCACCGACATGGGGCTCGAGGGCTCCAAGACGGAGAAGTCGTCGTCGGTCGGCAAGCTGGTGGCCGAGCGGGCGAAGGCGGCGGGGATCGCGAAGGTCGTGTTCGACCGCGCGGGGTACAAGTACCATGGCCGCGTGAAGGCGGTCGCCGACGGCGCCCGCGAGGGCGGCCTGGAGTTCTGACATGGCCGACAACATGACGAGTGGTGGGGGCGCCCCCCGCGGTGGGCGCGGCGGCGCCGGCGGCGGCCGTGGCCGTGGCGGCCCGGGCGGCGGGCGCGGTCCGGGGC
>ERZ1066121.1174-NODE-1174-length-20266-cov-7.166345_pt1 | contig 20266 bp, 22 predicted proteins | sample MGYA00382768_ERZ1066121 | MGnify/ENA primary metagenome ERZ1066121 (study PRJEB33369, sample SAMEA5778351) | biofilm metagenome | biome: Industrial cooling water; feature: Water cooling tower basin; material: Biofilm | place: United Arab Emirates | collected... | reverse complement strand
TCTCGAGACCGACCTGAAGCGCGTGGTGTTCGGGCAGGATCTGGCGATCGAGAAGCTTGCCGCGGCGATCAAGCTCAGCCGGGCGGGCCTGCGCGATCCGGACAAGCCGATCGGCAACTATCTGTTCACCGGCCCCACGGGCGTCGGCAAGACGGAGGTGGCGCGCCAGCTTGCCGCGATCATGGGCATCCCGCTCCAGCGTTTCGACATGTCCGAATATATGGAGCGCCACTCGGTCAGCCGGCTGATCGGCGCCCCCCCGGGCTATGTCGGCTATGATCAGGGCGGTCTCCTGACCGACGCGGTCGACCAGCAGCCGCATTCCGTGCTGCTGTTGGACGAGATCGAGAAGGCGCATCCGGACCTGTTCAACATCCTCCTGCAGGTGATGGACAACGGCAAGCTGACCGATCACCACGGCAAGACCGTCGATTTCCGCAACGTCATCCTGATCATGACAACCAATGCGGGCGCGGCGGACATGGCGCGCGAGGGGCTCGGCTTCGGCAATGTCAGCCGCGAGGGCGAGGACGAGGAGGCGGTGAAGCGGATGTTCACCCCCGAGTTCCGCAACCGCCTCGATGCGATCGTGCCGTTCGGCTATCTGCCGCCGGAGGTGGTCGCGCGCGTGGTCGACAAGTTCATCCTGCAGCTCGAGCTGCAGCTGGCCGACCGCGACGTGCACATTCAGCTGGACGACGAGGCCAAGAGCTGGCTCACCGTGCGCGGCTATGACAAGCTCTATGGCGCGCGGCCGATGGGACGGCTGATCCAGGAGAAGGTCAAGCAGCCGCTCGCCGAGGAGCTGCTGTTCGGCAAGCTGGTGCATGGCGGCGAGGTGAAGGTGCACCTGAAGGACGACGCGCTCGCCTTCGAGATCGTCCCCGCCCCGCCCAAGAAGCCCAAGAAGAAGGGCGGCAAGGTCGAGGTGGCCGAAGCCTGAAGCTTGGGTTCGGTCGGCGGGGCGTGGGCGTGCGGCTGCTGTCGACGGCGGCAGCAGCGGTGCTGCTCGCGACCGCGCCGGCTAAGGGTCGGGGCCAGGACAGCGTGCTCGTGGCCGAGGTTGCGGACCTGCTCCGCAGCGGCGGCTGGCCCGCCGAGCGGGACCAGGAGGGCACCGAACCCGTGCTCCGCACCCAAGCCGACGGCCTGCCGTTCAGCATCGTCTTCTACGATTGCGAGGCGGAGCGCTGCTCCTCCTTCCAGTTCCAGGCCTTCTTCGAAGCCGAGCCGTACATCGACGAGCGGCTGATCAACGCCTGGAACGCTCGCAAGCGCTTCCTGAAGCTGTCGATCAATGCGGGCGGCGACGTGCAGGCGGACATGGACGTGCTGGTTTCGGGCTGGACGGCCCCGGATGCGTTCGAGGACAGCTTCGCGCTCTGGCGGGAGATGCTCCGCGAGCTTCGGGACCATATGGATGGGGCTCGTCCTGTTCCGGGTCGGGAGACGTGAGGCCCGGAGGTGACGCGCTTCCACCCCTGACCGCCAAGTGACCGTCGAGTGACCGCCACCCCGGCGAAGGGCGGGCCATAAAGGCCGGATGCTCGCCCGGACGCGCTACCGCGCGATTTCCGAGAGGGCTGGGCCCCGGCCTTCGCCGGGGCGACGATGGAGCGGGCGGTGAGGGACAGAGACAGCGGTGGCGGGTGCCGTTGGCCGGCTACAGCATCGTTGGCTGCCTTGACCGCCGAGTGACCGTCACCCCGGCGAAGGCCGGGGCGCAAACGGGCCGGATGCTGGCGGCATGGGTGCGTCGTTGAAACTCGACGCGCTGCCGCGCTCGTTCTTGAGGGCTGGGCCCCGGCCTTCGCCGGGGCGACGGGGGTGGCGTGAGGCCGCTGACTAGATCGGCTGGAAGCTGACCGGCAGGCCGTCCCTGGGGCGCGGGATCGGGTATTGCTGCCACTTCGCTCCGGCACCCGGCTTTGGCTGGATGCGGTAGCGGGACAACAGGTGCGTCATCAGGATGCGGATCTGCATGGTCGCGAAGTGCAGCCCCAGGCACATGTGCGCGCCGCCGCCGAAGGGCACCCAGGCATAGCGGTGCCGCGTGCGCGAGGCCTCGGGAGTGAAGCGCATCGGGTCGAACCGCTCCGGGTCCGGCCAATGCTGGGGCATCTTGTGGGTGTAGCCGACGCTGACGCCAACCTGCGCGCCCGCCGGGATGCGATAGCCCCGAAACTCGAAATCGCGCAAAGCCCGGCGCGGGAGCGAGGGCACGGGCGGGACCATGCGCAGCGCTTCCTTGAAGGCATATTCGGTCAGGACCAGCCGGTCGAGCTGGCCGTAGGGGAGCCCTTCCGCGTCGTTGAGGCCGAGCCCGGCAATCTCCTCGCGCAGCCGGTCCTGCCAGTCCTGGTTGCGGCCGAGCAGCATGATGAGGCTTGTGGCCGACGAGGTGATGGTGTCGTGCGCCGCCATCATCAGGAAGTTCATGTGGTCGGCGATCGCCTGGTCGGAGAGGGGCTGCCCCTCCTCGTCGGTCGCGCGGCAGAAGAGCGAGAAGAAGTCCTGGCCCTCGCCCGCACGGCGCTTCGGGATCTCGCGCTTGAACAGCTCGATGAGATATTGGCGTGCCTCCACGCCACGCTTCATCAGCGTGCCGGGCAGCGGCCTACGGATCGGCGCGACCGAGGCCTGCACCTCGTCGACGAACGCCTTGTTGATCCGGTCCGCCTCGGGCCCCAGCGCCATGCCGAGGAAGCTTTCGGCCGCGAGGTCGAGCGAGAGCTTCTTGATGGCATCGTAGAAGCGGATCGGGCGGCCGCCCCAGCCCGCCACCGCGCGCGCAATGCCGCGGTTGAGCTGCTCCGAATAGTGGCGCATCGGTTCGGGCTTGAACGCGACCGACAGGACCCGCCGGTCGGCGCGGTGCTTGTCGAAGTCCATCAGCATCAGCCCGCGCGGGAAGAGCAGGTTGAGCGTTGGACCCCAGCCCTGTTCGGACGAGAAGAGCTTGTCGCGGTCGAACAGCACCAGCTCGTTCGCCTCGGGGCCCATCAGCATGATGGTCGTGCCCCCAAAGGCCCCATTTCGGAACACGTCGCCATATTTGGCGATCATGCCGAGGCCGAACTTCTGCGGATCCCTGAGCAGCGCGAAGGTGTTGCCGAAGAAGGGCAGCCCCTGTTCGCCCGGGATCGCCTCCAGCGCCTCGCGCGGGGGCGGGGGCAGCCAATGCGGATTGGCGGCGAGTTGATGCGCGAGCGCCATCGAGCGAGCTCCTGTTGCTGACACCGGTGTAGCCAGGCGCGCTTCTTGAAACAACGATCATGCCCCATGCGGTCCCCGTCGCTCGCAATGCCGGGCGGGAGGGCGCATATGCCGGGCCATGGCGGAACCCGGCTCAAGCTTTACCGCGCGCATCGGCGGCGGCGTCTCCCTGTTCGAGCCCGCCGAATGGGACGCCTGCGCGGGCTCGGCCAACCCGTTCGTCAGCCATGCCTTTCTCTCGATCCTCGAAGAGTCGGGCAGCGCGACGGCGCGCGCGGGCTGGCAGCCGCTGCCGATCGCGGTGGACGGCGCTGACGGCCGGCTGGCGGGGGTCGCGCCTGCCTATGCCAAGAGCCATAGCCAGGGCGAATATGTGTTCGACCATGGCTGGGCCGACGCCTGGACGCGGGCGGGAGGCCGCTATTACCCCAAGCTCCAGATCGCCGTGCCGTTCTCCCCGGTTCCAGGGCCGCGGCTGCTCGCGCGCGACCCGGAGGCGGCGCGGCAGCTGATCGCGGCGATCGAGGCCGTCACCGAGCAGAACGGCCTGTCCTCGGCGCATGCGACCTTCGTCGCGCCCGACCAGGTTCCGGTGTTCGAAGCGGCGGGCTGGCTGATCCGCACCGACAGCCAGTTTCATTGGCGCAACCGCGGCTACCGGGATTTCGACGATTTCCTGGGCGCGCTCTCATCGCGCAAGCGCAAGGCGATCCGCAAGGAACGCGCGGCGGCGGTGGCGGGGCTGGAGGTGCGGCACCTGTCGGGCAGCGAGCTGACCGAACGCGTATGGGACGCGTTCTGGGCCTTTTACCAGGATACGGGGGCGCGCAAATGGGGACGGCCCTACCTCACCCGCCGCTTCTTTTCGCTGCTCGGCGAGCGGCTGGGCGACCGGGTGCTGCTGATCCTCGCCTGTCGGGACGGGCTGCCGGTGGCGGGCGCGCTCAACATCGTGGGCGAGGAGGCGCTTTACGGCCGCTACTGGGGCGCGCTCGAGGAGGTGCCCTTCCTGCATTTCGAGTTGTGCTATTACCAGGCGATCGACGCCGCGATCGCGCGCGGGCTCGGCACGGTGGAGGCGGGGGCGCAGGGGTCGCACAAGCTCGCGCGCGGCTATGAGCCGGTGCCGACCTGGTCGGCGCATTACATCCCGGACCCCGGCTTCCGCGCCGCGGTGGCTGACTTCCTGGCCCGCGAACGCGCGGCGGTGGCGCACGAGATCGAGGCGCTGGGCGGGATGACGCCGTTCAAGCATAGCGATGCTAATGAGACTTGATCGCAATAGCGAGGTGTGAGACACAGCTCGCATGCTGGTCACACACTTCGCGCCGCCCCCGCTCGCCGCCGACCTCACCCACCAGCAGCGCGCGCTCGTCGACGCGACCCGCCGCTGGGTGCGCGCCCGCACGGTCGGGACGGCGTGCCCGCTTGCCGCCGCCACCGCGCGCCTGGGTTCGGCCGAGGCGGCGCAGGCGCTCCACCTGCTGCTCGCCACGGTGGGCGCGGCCTGGCCCGACCCGGTCGCCGTGGCCCCGCCCTGCTGCGCACGGCTCACCCATGACGAGACCACGCTCGTCGCGATGACGGTGGCCGCCTTGCGCCACGGCCGGCCGGTGTTCGACGCCCTCCTGTGCGAGATGCTCGATGCCGACGCGCGCGAACGGCTGTTCGCGTCGGCGCTGCGGGTGGGGGCGGCGCTGGGGATCTGACCATCGCCCGCGACCGGCCGCGCGACCCCGCTTGACGGCAAGCGCCGTACCGCCCGAAGGCGGGGCATGCATCCCGAATACCAGTATCTCGACCTGTTGCGCCGCGTGCTCGAGGAAGGGGACGAGCGGCAGGACCGGACGGGCGTGGGCACGCGCGCCTTGTTCGGCGAGCTGGTGCGGTTCGACCTGTCGGGCGGGCAGGTGCCGATCCTGACCACCAAGCGCGTGTTCTGGAAGACCGCGGTCAAGGAGATGCTCTGGTTCCTGACCGGACGCACCAACATCCGCGCGCTGCTGGAGCAGAATGTCCGCATCTGGAGCGACTGGCCGCTCGACTGGTTCCGCCGCGAGACGGGGGAGGCGATCGCGCAGGACGCGTTCGAGGCGCGAATCCTGGCCGACCCGGCCTTTGCCGAGCGCTGGGGCGAGCTCGGGCCGATCTATGGCAAGCAGTGGCGGCGCTGGGTGGGCCCGGACGGGCGCGCGCACGACCAGATCGCGACGCTTGTCGAGACGCTGCGCACCAACCCCGCCAGTCGGCGCATGCTGTTCCATGCCTGGAACGTGGGCGAGCTGGACGGCATGGCGCTGCCGCCCTGCCACATGGTCTATCAGTTTCACGTCACTTCGGCGGGCAGGCTCAACTGCCTGCTCTACCAGCGGTCGGCGGACCTGTTCCTGGGCGTGGCGTTCAACTGGACGGGGGCGTCGGCGCTGCTGCTGATGCTTGCCGACCAGGCGGACCTCGCGCCGGGCCAGCTGACCTGGGTGGGGGGCGACTGCCACGTGTACCTCAACCACCGGGACCAGGTGCGCGAGCAGATCGCCCGGACGCCCCGGCCCTTCCCCACCATGCGGCTGCTGCGCCGGGCCGAGTCGATCGACGGCTATCGGATCGAGGACTTCGCGGTGACGGGCTACGACCCGCATCCCGCGATCCGCGGCGACGTGGCCGTCTAGCTTGACGGCCATGGCCGCGCCGGGTAGTGTGTTGCCTGGCTAACACACAGGAGCTGCCCCATGTCCGCCCGCTTCGTCCTGCTTCCGGTTCTGGCCCTGCTCGGCGCCTGCGAGGGCGAGTCGGCGCGCGTGACGGTGAACGCCGACGCCCAGAGCACGCTCGGCACCGTCAAGGTCAATGGCGCGAGCGGGTTCAAGGCTGACCTGACCGTCCCCGGCCTCGGCAAGCTTGCGGGCAACATGGACATCGATGGGGTGAAGCCCTTCCCGTCCTCGACCTTCTCGGGCATCGACATCGATGCCGCCGACGAACGGGACGAGAAGGTGGCGCTGACCTTCGTGGCACCCGCGCGCCGCGCCGAGGTGGCCGACTGGTATGCCCGCCAGTTCCGCGACAACGGCTTTGCCGCGCGCACAACCCCGACCGGCTATGCCGGGACCACCAAGGACGGCGACTGGTTCACGCTCGACCTGACGGAGGAGGGCGGCCGCACCACCGGCGCGTTCAAGCTGGGGAAGACGCAGTCCTGAACCGCCGCAGGCCGTCCGCCGCATAGATGGCGAGGCCGGTCCAGATCGCCGCGAAGCAGATGAGGTGCGCAGGCGTCAGCGGTTCGCCGAAGACGAGGACCGCAAGCAGGAACTGGATGGTCGGCGCGATATATTGAAGAAGGCCGAGCGTGGAGAGCTTGAGCCGCCGCGCGGCCGCCGCGAAGAGCAGGAGCGGCAGCGCGGTGATCACGCCGCCGAGCGCGAGCAGGCCCGATTCGACCGGATCGCGCCCGAAGGCGAGCGCGCCCGAGCGCGTGAGCCAGCCGAGCCACGCCAACGCGATCGGCGCGAGGATCATCGTCTCGACCGCCAGGCCCTCCAGGCTCTCGACCGGCGCGATCTTCCGCAACAGGCCGTAGCTTGCGAAGGTGAGCGCGAGGCCGAGGCTGATCCACAGGCCAGTCCCCGCCCCGACCGCCAGCACCGCGACGCCCGCCGCGGCCAACGCGACCGCCAGGCCCTGCGCACGTGTCAGCCGCTCCTTCAGCAGCACCACGCCCATCAGCACGTTGACCAGCGGGTTGAGGAAATAGCCGAGACTGGTTTCGAGCACGTGGCGCGCGTTGATCGCCCAGACGTAGATCAGCCAGTTCGCACCGATCAGCAGGGCCGAGACGAGCAGCAGCCGCACCGCCCGGGGGTCACGGAGCGCGGCGCGGAGCCGGCCCAGGTGGCGCGTGGCGAGGATCAGCACGCCCAGCAGCAGGACCGACCAGAGGACGCGCTGGGCGACGATCTCGCTTGCGGCGACGCCCCCCAGCAGCTTGAAGTAGAGCGGCAGGACGCCCCAGATCAGATAAGCGCCGAGCCCCAGCCCGATTCCGCGCCGTGCGCCCTCGCTCAAATCACTCCGCCGCCGATCCAGAGGCGCAGCACCGCGATCAGGAGCACGACCAGGTTCAGGTTGCGCCCGCTCGTGCGGCTCGACAGCTGGCCGAGCACGAGGCCCAGCACACCCCACGGCAGGACGAGCCAGTTCACGGCACCAAGGAAGGGCACCGAGCCGAGCAGGATCCAGGGCAGCGCCAGCACGCCGATGACGAGGGAGGCGATGTTGAACATGCGCGCGCTATGCGGCGCGCCGCGTTTATGGGCAAGCGCCCGTGGCATGCTCGTCGCCCTGGCGGGGGCCCAGGCCCGGCCCCTTCAAAGGATCGCGCGGCAGCGCCTTGGGCGGCGGCCTTGTTCTTCCGACAGCATGCGGCCCGTCTGGGCCCCGGCCTGCGCCGGGGTGACGTTTGTCGATGCCTGGCGTGGTTGCGGCACCTCACCGCAGCTCTGTCGCCCCGGCGGAGGCCGGGGCCCAGCCCGTCAGAGGATCGCGCGGCAGCGCGTTGCGTCAGCGGACTGTTTCCTTCCGCCAGCATTCGGCCCGTCTGGACCCCGGCCTTCGCCGGGGTGACGCTTGGATGTTGCAGCGTGTTACGATTGAGGGGACAGGACAGGCGCGGCCGGGCGGGCTTCGCCGTTGAGGGCAAGTCGATGGGGAGCGTGCGATGAGTTTTGAGGGCAAGCGGGTCTGGATCACGGGGGCCTCTTCCGGCATCGGCGCAGCGCTTGCGGAGGGCTTCGCGGCCTGCGGGGCGCGGCTGGTGCTGTCCGGGCGTCGCCGCGAGGCGCTTGGCGAGGTGGCGGCGCGGGTGCAGCCGGATGCCGAGCTGCTGCCGTTCGAGGCGACCGACTGGGGCGCGCTGCCCGCCGCCGTGAAGGCCGCGGGCGCGGTCGACATCCTCGTCAACAATGCGGGAATCAGCCAGCGCAGCCTGGCCGTCGACACGCGGCCCGAGGTGTATCGCACGCTGATCGAGACCGACCTGCTCGCCCCCATCTGGCTGACCCAGCTTGCCCTGCCCGCGATGGTGGCGCGCGGGGCGGGCGGGCACATCGTCGGCATCAGCTCGGTCGCAGGACGGCTCGGCACCGTGCTGCGCACCGGATATTGCGCGGCCAAGCACGGGCTGATCGGCTATCTGGACGCGCTCCGCGCCGAGGTGGAGCTGGCTTATGGCATCAAGGTCACGACCGTGCTGCCCGGATCGGTGCGGACGGCGGTGGCCGCAAACGCGCTCCAGGCCGACGGCACGACGCGGGGCGAGTCGGACGCGAACATCGACGCGGGGCTGGACCCGGGCGAATGCGCCCGGCGCATCCTTGACGGCATGGCTGCGGGCGCACGCGAGATCATCGTGGCGGACGGCGCGGAGGCCTATGCGGCCGGGCTGCGCTTCACCGATCCGGAGCGGCTGTTCGACATGCTGGCGGCCGAAGGGCGGCGACTGGCCGGACTGCGGGACCGGGGCGACCGGCCGGATCCTGCACCGGTCCGCCGAACGATCGAGGGCTGAGCGTCAGGCGGCGGAGGCGTCGGCGGGGAGCGCCGCGACCTTGCGCGCGCCCGTCCACAGCTCGCGGCTGACATGCGGGGCCTGCGCACGCGCGAGCTGCAGCGCGTCCTCGTCGGTCGCCGCCTCGAGATCGTGTCTCCGCACGATCCGCCCCCGGTCATCGAGACAGTAAAGCTTGTAGCCTGTCATTGCCGCCCTTTTCGGGCGTCCAATAGAGCGTTCGGGGCACGTCGTCTGTTCGAAAGCCGACATTGCCACCGCTGTCATACCGAAATGCGTGCGGGTAACAGACGCGGGTTGCGCAACAGGGCGGCGGAGACGAGCGACACGAGCAGTCCGACCGGCATGATCTCGGTGAAGGTGAGCGGAAGGCGGTAGAGCGGATCGGCGTAGCGCTGGGCCATGATTCGCATCTCGGCGGCGAAGCGCGCGAGCTCGGCCGCGCTCGCACCGGCCGCGCGCCTGGCCCCGATCTGCTGGGCAGTGTAGGCCCCGATGAAATCCGCGCCCGTCATCGCAAGCGTGACTTCCCAGGCAAGGACATAGAAGAGTGCAGCCACCGTGCTGATGGCAAGGCCGACAGCGAAGGCAGGCCAGAAGCGGATCACGCCGCCCAGGGCCTCGTCGCGGTGCTTTTTGACCCCCGCGAACACGGCGGTGAGCGCGACGAGCATCAGCGTATAGCCGACCGCCATGCCCCAGGCGGGCGGCTGGTCCTTCCACAGCAGGGCGATGGCGGAGAGCGGGATGCCAACCCCCAGGCCGGCGATCGTTCCGTAGGTCAGGATCCGTGCGAGCATCGTGTGGTCCCCGTTCGGCGTGTCGAGGCGAACAGGAAGCCACCGAAGAGGCCGCGCGTCGATCGCCCGAACGGGTGATCGGGCACCGATCGCCCGATCAGCCGAGCAATCCGTGCTGGCGCGCGCGGAGGATCGCGTCCGTTCGCCGCACCGCGCCGAGCTTGGCGAACAGCCGCGCGACATGCGTCTTGACCGTGTTCGGCGACACGTCGAGCACGCGCGCAATCTCTTTGTTGGACAGGCCCGCGGCCAGGTGATGCAGCACTTCGAGCTCGCGCGCGGAGATACCGAGCGAAGCCTGGGCCTGCGGGTTCCCGTCGAACGGGCGGAGGCGCGGCGACAGCACGCGCCAGCCGAGCCAGACCCCGAGCAGCAGGAAACCCGCCGCGACCAGGAACAGCCGGACGTCCTCGACCTCCGACCGCACCAGCCGCTGATAGTCGAGCCAGCTGAGCGCAAAGGTGCCGGCGGCGAGCGCCAGCCCGTAAAGCGCGACATGCTTGAAGGTGCCGGTCACCCCCTAAGGATAGCAGCGCAAAGCGGAAGAGCCACCCCCGGCTCTCCAGCTCGCGCCGGCGGATCAGGCCGCCTTCTGCGCCTTGGCCAGCTCTCGCTTAAGCTTCCGCGCGGTCGGCCCGAGCTTGTCCTCGCCCGTCTTGATGAGCCAGTTGTCGAGGCCGCCGACATGCTCCACCGAGCGCAGCCCGTGCGTGGACACGCGCAGCTTGACGCTCTTGCCCAGCGCGTCGGAGATCAGGGTCACGTTCTGCAGGTTGGGCAGGAAGGTGCGCTTGGTCTTGTTGTTGGCGTGGGACACGTTGTGGCCCACCTGCCGGCCCTTGCCGGTCAGCTCGCAGATGCGCGACATGCTCAATTCTCTCAAAAGCCGTGGGCAAAGCCCGGAAAGCAGGCGCGCATAGCGGCGGCGGCCGCTTTCGTCAACGCCGCCCCGCACCATGCAACCGTGACGGGTGCGGTTCGTTCATGCGCCCGGACTTCAGGGAGAGAATGGATGCGTGGATTACTGGCGGCTGTCGCAATCGTGGTTCTGCTGCTGATCGTCGCGGTTGCGACCGGGTTCATCAATCTGAGCGGCCAGGGCGGCGAACTGCCCAAGGTGCAGGTGGAAGGCGGCGCGCTGCCCAAGGTCGATGCCGACGTGGGCGACGTGGACGTGGGCACCAAGACCGAGAAGGTCGAGGTGACGGTGCCGACCCTGGATGTCGACACCGCGACCACCGATGCCAAGGAAGACAAGGACAAGTAAGTGAGGGCCGGGCCGGTCATCGGGGCGGTGCTGCTGCCGCCGCTCGGCGTCTTCCTGGACCACGGCATGGGCCGCGATTTCTGGATCGCCGCCGGCCTGACCTGCCTCGCCTGGGTGCCGGGCGTGGCGTTCGCCTTGTGGACCGTGCTCGCCCGCTGACCTAAGCGGGCGGGCATGGCCTTTCCGCTGCCCGAGCCGATGCGGCGCGCGCTCAAGCTCGCGAGCGCTGCGGCCGCCGAGGGCGAGGTGCCTGTCGGCGCGGTGATCGTGCGGGGCGGCACGGTCGTGGCGGAAGCGGCCAATGCGCCGCGCCGCCTGGCCGACCCGACCGCGCATGCGGAGCTGCTCGCCATTCGCGAGGCCGCCGCGGCGATCGGGGCGGACCGGCTGGAAGACTGCGAGCTGTGGGTCACGCTCGAGCCCTGCGCGATGTGCGCGGGCGCGATCGCGCATGCACGCATCCGCCGGCTTTATTTTGGCGCGCCCGACCCGAAGGGCGGCGCGGTGGAGCATGGCCCCCGCTTCTTCGGCCAGCCGACCTGCCATCACCGGCCGGACATCTATGCCGGGGTCGGCGCTGGGCAAGCGGCCGAGCTGCTGCGCACCTTCTTTCGTCACCGCCGGCCATAACCTTGACGGTGCACGTCTCGACTTGGCGCCCGGCGAACGGTTAAGGGCGGGCTTGAGGAGTGTGCCCACATGAACGCCATGACCATCTCCAAGCTGCGCTGGGATGACCCGCTGCTGCTCGACGACCAGCTGACCGACGAGGAGCGCGGCATCCGCGACGTCGCGCACGGCTTTGCGCAGGAGAAGCTGCTGCCGCGCGTGATCGACGCGTTCCGCGACGAGTCGCTCGACCGCGACATCTTCAACGAAATGGGCGAGCTCGGCCTGCATGGCGTGACCCTGCCCGAGGAATATGGCTGCGCGGGCGCGTCCTACGTCGCCTACGGCCTGGTCGCGCGCGAGGTGGAGCGGGTCGATTCGGGCTATCGCTCGATGATGAGCGTGCAGTCCTCGCTCGTGATGCACCCCATTCATGCCTATGGCACCGAGGAACAGCGGCGGAAGTACCTCCCCAAGCTCGCGACGGGCGAATGGGTGGGCGCGTTCGGGCTGACCGAGCCGGACGCCGGGTCCGACCCCGGCGGCATGCGCACCCGCGCCACCCCCGTGCAGGGCGGCTATCTTCTGTCGGGCTCCAAGACCTGGATCTCGAACGCGCCGTTCGCCGACGTGTTCGTCGTCTGGGCGAAGTCGGACGCGCATGGCGGCGCGATCCGCGGCTTCGTGCTCGAAAAGGGGATGAAGGGGCTGTCCGCGCCCAAGATCGAGGGCAAGCTGTCGCTGCGGACCTCGACCACGGGCATGATCATGATGGACGCGGTGGAGGTGCCGGAGGAGGCGCTGCTGCCGCATGTCGAGGGGCTGAAGGGCCCGTTCGGCTGCCTCAACCGCGCGCGCTACGGCATCAGCTGGGGCGCGATGGGCGCGGCCGAGGATTGCTGGCACCGCGCCCGCGCCTACACGCTCGAGCGCAAGCAGTTCGGGCGGCCGCTTGCGCAGACGCAGCTGGTGCAGAAGAAGCTTGCCGACATGCAGACGGAGATCGCGCTGGGCCTGCAGGCTTCGCTGCGCGTCGGGCGGTTGATGGACGAAGGCCGGTTCGCGCCCGAGATGATCAGCCTCGTCAAGCGCAACAATGCGGGCAAGGCGCTGGAGATCGCCCGCGTCGCGCGCGACATGCACGGCGGCAACGGCATCACCGCCGAGTATCATGTGATGCGCCACATGATGAACCTCGAGACGGTCAACACCTATGAAGGCGCGCACGACGTTCACGCGCTGATCCTGGGCCGCGCGCAGACCGGACTGAATGCGTTCTTTTGAGGCCTTGCGTTCCGGCGCGGGCCGGAGCGCTTAGGCGGTGAAGCCGCTTTCGGGCCTTCGCGTCCTCGAGCTCGCGCGCATCCTGGCGGGGCCGTGGGCGGGGCAGATGCTGGCCGACCTTGGCGCGGACGTGATCAAGGTGGAGCGGCGCGGCGCGGGCGACGACACGCGCGGGTGGGGCCCGCCCTTCGTGCAGGGAGCGAACGGCGAGCCGCTCTCCGCCGCCTATTACCACAGCTGCAATCGCGGCAAGCGGTCGGTCACCGCCGACTTCGACGACCACGACGACATGGCGCGGGTGCGGGCGCTCGCCGCCGGGGCCGACGTGATCATCGAGAATTTCAAGACGGGCGGCTTGGCCCGCTATGGCCTCGATCACGCCACGCTCACGGCCGCCAACCCGCGGCTGATCTACTGCTCGATCACCGGCTTCGGCCAGACCGGACCCTATGCGCACCGGGCCGGCTATGACTATCTGATCCAGGCGATGAGCGGGATGATGAGCATCACCGGCATCGACGAGCCCACGCGCACGGGCGTCGCCGTGGCGGACCTGTTCACGGGCACCTATGCCGCGAGCGCAATCCTGGCGGCACTGCACCGGCGAAACGCCACCGGCGAGGGCGCATGGATCGATATGGCGCTGCTCGACTGCCAGGCGGCCATGCTCGCCAACCAGGCGATGAACTTCCTGGTCGGAGGGCAGGCGCCGGGGCTGATGGGCAACACGCATCCGAACGTGGTGCCCTACCAGCCGTTCGAGACCGGCGACGGGCGCGTCATCGTCGCGATCGGCAACGACGCGCAGTTTGCGCGCTTCTGCGCGATCCTGGGGCTGGGCGCGCTGGCCGAAGACCCGCGATACCGCACCAATGCCGCGCGCATCGCCAATCGTGAGACGCTGATTCCGACCCTCGCCGAGCGCTGCCGGGCGATGACGCGGTACGATCTGCTCGCGGCGCTCGAGCGCGAGGGCGTGCCCGGCGGCCCGATCAACGACATCGCGCAGGCTTTTGCCGACCCGCAGGTCCGTGCGCGGGGCATGGTGGTGACGCTCGACGCGCCTCACGTCGCGGGCGGCACGCTCGCGCAGGTGCGCGGGCCGATCGTGATCGACGGCGAGCCGCAGCTGGCCGATCGCGCCCCGCCGCTGCTCGGGGCGGACGATGGGGATTGGGAGTGGCGCTAGGCTAAGCCCCTCCCCTGGAGGGGAGGGGTGAGTTCACCGCTTCCGCATCAGGCCTTCCTGTGCGACGCTTGCGACGAGCTTGCCGTCGCGGGTGAAGATGGAGCCGCGGTTGAAGCCGCGGCCGCGGCCGCTCCAGGGCGCGTCCATCGCATAGAGCAGCCAGTCGTCGACCTTCACCTCGGCATGGAACCAGATGGCGTGATCGAGGCTCGCGGTCTGCACGCCCGGCTGGATCCAGCTGAGCCCATGCGGGCGCATGGTGGTGCCGAGCAGATACATGTCGCTTGCCCAGGCGAGCATGGCGCGGTGCATGTCCGGCCCGCCCTGCACCGGGGCCACCGTGCGGAACCAGACATTCTGCGCCGGATCGCGCGGCCTGTCCTCGAGCGGCGACCAGGGCGAGGCGTGGCGGGTCTCGAACGGGCGCGGGCGCACGAAGAACTCGCGGAGATGCTCGGGCACTTGCGATGCGACCTTGCGCCGCTCCTCCGCTTCGCTGGGCAGCTCCTCGGGCGGCGGCACGTCCGGCATCCGGAGCTGGTGCTCGAGGCCGACTTCGAGCCGCTGGAAGGACGAGGCGAGGTTCAGGATCGGCTCGCCTTTCTGGAAGGCAACGACGCGCCGCGTGGAGAAGCTGCCGCCGTCATAATCGCGGGCGACGCGGTAGATGATGGGCACCTGCTCGTCGCCCGCGCGCATGAAATAGGCATGGAGTGAGTGGGGCAGGCGATCGGCGTCGGTCGAGCGCGCCGCCGCCATCAGCGCCTGCGCAATCACCTGACCTCCGAACACGCGCCCGCGGCCTTCGGGCTGGCGCACCCCGCGGAAGAGATCGCGGTCGAGTTCCTCGACCGTCAGTAACCGCTCGAGCTGAGCGATCATGCCGGCGGAGTCGGTGGCTCTCTGCTCGTCCAGCACGTTCAACTCCGTTCGGGCTGAGCCCTTGAAGGGGCTGAGGGCAGGCTGGTGGAGGCCTTGGCTTGACGCCAGCCTAAGCAAGAAAAGCTGGCCTTGGACAAGCTCAGGCCGGACGGAGGTGGGGATCAGTATCCGGACATGCGCGCCAGCTGGTCCGCCGCCCAATTCGCGTCCCCGAACAGCTCGGCGAGCACCCGGCCGCGCTTCATGTAGAAGCCGATGTCATATTCATCGGTCATGCCGATGCCGCCGTGCATCTGGACGCCTTCCTGCACCGCAAGCGTGGCGGCGAGGCCGGTCATCGCCTTGGCAACGAGCGCGGCGCGCTCGGCGCCCTCATGCCCATGATCGAGCAGCTGCTGCGCCTTGAGCACGGCGGCGCGGGCCACCTCCATCTCGGAATACAGGTGCGCGGCGCGGTGCTGGAGCGCCTGGAAGCTGCCGATCGGCACGCCGAACTGCTTGCGATCCCTAAGGTAGGCGACGGTCATGTCCATGGCCCCGCCGCCCACGCCCAGCAGCTCGGCCGACGCACCGACCCGGCCTGCGGACAGCATGCGCGACAGCCCGGCCGCGCCCTCGTCCACCTCTCCCACCACCGCGTCGGCCGTCACTTCGACGCCCTCGAAGCTGAGCTCGGCCGCCACGCTCGCGTCGGTCAGGCGGCGCGGATCGGCGGACAGCCCCGCCGCGTCCTTCTCGACCGCGAACAGGGTGATCCCGCGCGCTTCGCTCTCCGCGCCCGCCGTGCGCGCGGCGACCAGGATCAGGTCGGCGACATGGCCGAGCGGCACGAAGCTTTTGCGTCCGGTCAGGCGAAAGCCGTTGCCCGCGCGCTCGGCCTTGAGCGCGATCGTCTCGGGCCGATGCTTCGCGCCCTCGTCGACCGCGAGCGCAACGATCGCCTCGCCTGCCGCGATGCGCGGGAACCAGGCCTGGCGGAGCGCCTCGCCCGCGCCGGCGAGCGCGGTGACCGCGCCGACGGAGGTGGACAGGAAGGGCGAGGGGGTCAGGTTACGGCCGATCTCCTCCAGCACCACGCCCGCCTCGACATGCCCCAGGCCGAGGCCGCCCTCGCTCTCGGGGATCAGGATGGAGGTGAAGCCCATCTCGGCGAACTGCTTCCACAGGTCGCGCGAGATGCCGGCCGGATCGTCCGCGTCGCGCAGCGCGCGCATGTGGCTGACGGGCGCGGTTTCGGACACGAACTGGCGCGCCGTATCGCGAAGCATGGTCTGTTCGTCGGAGAGATAGAGAGGCATGATAGTCTGTCGCCAGAAAAGAAAGCTTAGGCCCGGGTCAAGCCCGGCAGACGCAGATTTCCGTGTACCAGCCGTCACCCCGGCCTTGAGCCGGGGCTGGGCTATCTTCTTTTCAACTACGCCCCCGGCAGCTCCAGGATGCGCTTGGCGACGATGTTGAGCTGGATCTCGCTCGTGCCGCCTTCGATCGAGTTGGCCTTGGTGCGCAGCCACGAGCGTGCTTTCGCGCCGCCGTTTGAGGCCTCGCTCTCCCATTCGAGCGCGTCCGAGCCGCCCGCGGCCATGACCAGCTCGTAGCGCGATTTGTTCAGCTCGGTGCCGTAATATTTCATCATGCTCGGCTGGGCGGGGTGCGCGCGGCCCGCCTTGAGCTCGTCTATGAACCGCTCGGACATAGCGCGGAAGGCGCGCTCGCGCACTTCGAACAGCGCCATCTGCGCGCGCAGCAGCGGATCGGCGAGGCGGCCCTCCGCATCGGTGCCGCAGGCGCGCCTGGCATCCTCGGCAAGCGCGGCGGGGCCGCCCGAGCCGAGCCCGCCGCCGCCCAGCCCCATGCCCGAGATCATCTCGCGCTCATGGCCGAGCAGATACTTGGCGACGTCCCATCCCTTGTTGAGCTCGCCGACCAGCTGGTCCTTCGGCACCTTCACATCGTCGAAGAAGGTCTCGCAAAAGGGCGAATAGCCGCTGATCAGCAGGATCGGCTTGGTCGAGACGCCGGGGCTGTCCATGTCGAACAGGAGGAAGCTGATGCCGCCCTGCTTCGATTCCTTCGAGGTGCGGACGAGGCAGAAGATCCAGTCGGCCTTGTCGGCATAGGAGGTCCAGACCTTCTGGCCGTTGACGAGGAAGTGATCGCCCTTGTCCTCGGCCGAGGTCTGCAGCCCGGCCAGGTCCGAGCCCGCATTGGGCTCAGAATAGCCCTGGCACCAGCGGATCTCGCCGCGCGCAATCTCGGGCAGGAAGCGGAGCTTCTGCGCCTCGGTCCCGTATTTGAGGAGCGCGGGGCCCAGCATCGAGATGCCGAAGCTGTTGAGCGGGTTGCGCGCGCCGATCCGTGCCATCTCCTGCTTGAGGATCTTGGCCTGTTCCGGGGAGAGGCCGCCGCCGCCATAGGCCGTGGGCCAGTCGGGCACCGTCCAGCCGCGCGACGCCATGCCGTCGAGCCAGGCGCGCTGGTCGGGGGAGAGCTTGGCCTTGCGCCCGCCCCAGACGATATCGTCCTCGCCGCGCACCGGCCCGCGCATCGACGGCGGGCAGTTCGCCTCCAACCACGTCCGGACCTCGGTCCTGAACTCCTCGCTCATTGCATGCTCCTCGACTGGGTCCTTCGGGATTGGATCACGCCCGGCTCTCCGTCAGCGCAGAATAGATCAGCGTCTTGAGCTCGCGGCGGACCGGGTAGGTGCTGGACGGGCTGAGCTGGGTCATGAAGATGAAGATCAGTCGCTCGACCGGATCGATGTGGAAGGCGGTCGAGAACATGCCGCCCCAGTAGAACTCGCCGACCGAGCCGTGGACGAGGGTAGGCGCGGTGTTGATCGTGACGGCGAACCCCAGGCCGAAGCCCACCCCCGCATTCGTCGCCTCACTGAACATCGAGCGCGACATGGACGCGAGATCGGCGCCGCCGGGCAAGTGATTGAGCGTCATCAGCGCAACCGTCTTGGGGCTGAGCAGGCGCACGCCGCCCAGCGCACCCCGGTTCAGCAGCATTGCGCAGAAACGGTGATAGTCGGCGCTGGTGGAGACGAGCCCGCCGCCGCCCGAGAATTGCGTCGGCGGCTTGGCCCAGCTGCTCGCCTCGCCACGGTCGAACAGCAGCCGGCCCTTTTGCGGATGCATTGCATAGCAGTCGGCCAGCCGATCGACCTTGTCCTCGGGCACCTGGAAGAAGGTGTCGTCCATGCCCAAAGGCCCGAAGACCCGCTCGCGGAACACCGCGTCGAGACGCTTGCCCTCGATCCGCTCGATGACGAGCCCGAGGATGTCTGTCGCGACCGAATAGTTCCAGGCCTCGCCGGGCGAGAATTCGAGCGGAACCCCGGCAAGCGCGCCCACCACGCTGTCGAGGTCATGGCTGCCATGCCAGTCCTCGATCTTGAGCGCGCGATAGGCGGCGTCGATGTTGCCGCGGTTCTGGAAGGAATAGGTCAGCCCCGCCGTGTGGCGCAGCAGATCCACCATGCGCATCGGGGATGCGGTTGGCTTGGTGAGGAACGGGGCGGACCCGCCGCCGCCGTCATAGACGCCCAGGCTTTTCCATTCGGGGATGATGCGGTGCACGGGGTCGTCGAGCGCAACCTTGCCTTCTTCGACCAGCATCATGAAGACGACGGAGGTGACGGGCTTGGTCATGGAGGCGATACGGAACAACGTGTCGGGGGCAACCGGACGCCCTTCCCGCATCGTGCCGGCGCTCGCGAAATGCACCGGCTGCCCGTCGCGGCTGATCAGCAGCTGAGTGCCCTGGAACCGGCCGGTCTGGAGGTAACGCTCGTCGAGGAAACGGTCGATCCGCGCCAGGCGGCCGGGGTCGAGCCCAAGCGCGGCGGGATCGGCCAGCTGCATCAAGGAACCTCCATTCGGTGCGAGCGGGCTTATCGGCTTGAGGTCTCCCTGAATCAACAATAACCCGCAGAAAACCGCGGCGAAACACGACCGCGGAGAGGTGGAGAGAGGGATGGCTTTGGCAGACGCTACGGCATGGCCGCATCTGACGCTCGAGGAATGCGAGGCGCTGTTGTGCGCGCCCGGCCAGCGGTTCGAGATGGAAACGGTCACCATCCGCGGCGTGCCGACGCGGACCTGGAAACATGCGCCGCCGGACCTGCGGGCGCTGGTCGCCTTCTCGCGCACGCATGGCGAGCGGCTCGCCACGATCCTGGACGACGAGCGGGTCAGCTTCGACGCGCAGGGACGCGCGATTGCGACCCTCGCGGCGGCGCTGGCGACACGCGGCATCGGGAAAGGCGACCGTGTCGCGATCGCGATGCGCAACCTGCCCGAATGGGTTGTGAGCTTCTTTGCGATCACGAGCCTGGGCGCGATCGCGGTGCCCTTGAACGCCTGGTGGACGGGAGCCGAGCTCCACTACGGCCTGCGCGACTCGGGGGCGAAGCTGCTGATCGTGGACGGTGCACGCTGGGAGCGGATCGCGCCGCTCAGCGCCGGGCTGCCGGACCTGACGCAGGTGATCGTGACCCGCGGGGCGGCGGGAGACGGGGCCGAGCCGCTCGAGGGGCTGATCGGCCGTCCGAACGAATGGGCCGCCCTGCCCGAGCGAGCGCTGCCGGACACGGACATCGCGCCGGACGATCCGGCGACCATCTTCTATACGAGCGGGACGACCGGTGCGCCCAAGGGAGCGCTCGGCACGCACCGCAACCTCGTGACCAACATCTTCTCGGGCGCGTACAACGCCGCGCGCGCCTGCCTGCGCCGGGGCGAGACCCCGCCCGAGCCTGCGCCCAAGACCTTCCTGACGGTGATCCCGCTGTTCCACGTCACCGCCTGCTCGGCGACGCTGATGGGCGCGGTGGCGGCGGGGCACACGCTCGTCTTCATGCGCAAATGGGACGCGCTGGAGGCGATGCAGCTGATCGAGCGCGAGCGGGTCAACGTGACGGGCGGGGTGCCCACCATCGCCTGGCAGCTGCTGGAGCATCCCGAGCGCGGGCGCTTCGACCTGTCGAGCCTGGAGACGATCGCCTATGGCGGTGCGCCCTCCGCGCCCGAGCTCGTCCGGCGCATCCATGCCGAGTTCGGCGCGCTGCCCGGCAATGGCTGGGGGATGACGGAGACGATGGCGACGGTGACCGGCCATGCGGCGGAGGATTATCTCCGCCGTCCGGATAGCGCCGGGCCCGCGGTGCCGGTCGCCGACCTCGAGATCCGGGGCGAGGACGGCGTGACGGTGCTGCCGCGCGGCGAGGTGGGCGAGCTCTGGGCGTGCGGGCCGATGATCGTTGCGGGCTATTGGAACAAGCCCGAGGCGACCGAGTCGACCTTTGTCGACGGCTGGGTGCGCACGGGCGACCTCGCGCGGCTGGACGAAGCAGGCTTCCTGTTCATCGTCGACCGCGCCAAGGACATGATCATCCGCGGCGGCGAGAATATCTACTCGGTCGAGGTGGAGAATGCGCTGTACGAGCA
>ERZ1066121.1171-NODE-1171-length-20376-cov-6.507209_pt1 | contig 20376 bp, 16 predicted proteins | sample MGYA00382768_ERZ1066121 | MGnify/ENA primary metagenome ERZ1066121 (study PRJEB33369, sample SAMEA5778351) | biofilm metagenome | biome: Industrial cooling water; feature: Water cooling tower basin; material: Biofilm | place: United Arab Emirates | collected... | reverse complement strand
CTTGGAAGATGTTCTTTCCAAGTATTGCGACTGACTGACATAATGGATTACCGTTCTCTCATATGCAGTTTCTGGTCTGGATATCGAGACCTGTTTGTCAAGCCAGTCATGGCTTGTAAGTCTCGGGCGCAGAGTACGACATTAATGTGAGCAGCGGCGCAAATATTGACCAATTTCCAAGGTGCCCATCGCTTTCACGCCGGGTGCGCCAGCTCTTCCTCAAAAGCGCGTGGACAGTTCCACGCCGTAGAAGCGCGGTTCGGCCGGGATGAAGGTCGGCCGGCCGAAGCCGCCGCCCGTGTTGCCCGCGTCCAGCAGGTAGCGCTCGTTGGTGGCGTTGCGGATATAGCCCGCAACAGTGAAGCGGTTGCCGAAGGTCAGGCCTGCGCGCGCGTTTACCAGCGTCACCGCGTCCTGCGACAGGAGCGGGCTGTTGGGCAGCTCGAAGAAGATGCGGCTGCGATAGGTCACGCTGGGCGTCGCGAAGAACCGCACATCGCCGCCGATCGGCGCATCGATGGTGAAACCGCCCGCTGCCTGCCACTTGGGCTGCAGCCGGAAGCGCGCGCCGGAGAAAGCGGTGGAAAAGGACGGATCGCGCTCGATCGCCGCATCGATATAGTTGAAATTGCCGAACAGGGAGAGCCAGCTCGTCGGGCGCACCACCGCTTCGGCCTCGACGCCGAGATTGTTCGCATCGCCCGCGCTCTGGGTGAGCGTGCGGCCATCGGGCTGGATCACGCCCACCTGGAAGTCCCGGTAACGCTGATAATAGAGGCCGACCGAGCCCGTGAACCTCTCGGTGGCGACCTTGAGGCCGCCCTCATAGTTCCACACGATCTCCTCGGGCACGAGCTGGACGCGCGGGGCCGGTTGGCCGCCGACCCGCTGCGCATCGAGCTGCACCACCGGCGATCGCCGCCCCTTCGAGACGGTCGCGAACGCGTTAATGCCGGAGGACAGGCGATAGAGCGCGTTGAAGCGGGGCAGCACGGCCCAGTAATCGTCGTCGGCGCGGAAGGTGCGGCCACCGGTGTCGACCTGGGTGGGGATGAGCGGGCCGCGGGTCAGCACCGAGTTCGGCACCCGCGCGAAGAAGCCGGAACGGCGCTGCTCGTACAGCACACGGACGCCGCCGGTCAGCTCGAGCGCTGGGATCGGGATCCAGGTCGCGTCGGCGAAGACCGAATATTGGTCGTTGCGCCCGCTATTCTCGAACACCGACGAATAGGGCAGCTGGGCCGCAGCACCGCGGGTCAGGATGCCGGACACCCGTGCCGCCTGCACCTCGCCGCCCGGGGCCACGCACGCGAGCGACGGGATGGGCGCGGGCAGGGCATTGGCGGCGGCGAGGCCCGCGGGCGTGTTCACGCAGCGGATGAACGTGCCTTCCTCGCTGGAGAAGGGCACGCGCTGCGCGCCGTCCTCGTGGAACCAATTCCAGCCGAGGAAGCCGCGCAGCTTGTCGCCCGAGAAGGTGAACCGGCCTTCATGGTTGAACTGGTCGCCGCGCGCGTCTTCGGCGAATTCGAGGAACCAGGCGGCCGACCCGTCGGCGTCGAACACCTCCAGGCTGTCGAACTTGCGGTACCCGTTCACGGTGGTGAACGACCAGCGATCGCTGATCTCGTAGGTGGCCGACAGGTTCAGGTCGTGCACGTCGCGCCGCAATCCCAGCCGTGCGAGACCGAGCACCTCGCGGGAGACGGGCGATCCGCCCAGATTGGCGGGTCCGAAGACGTTCGGCGGCCCCGCCTCGGTCGGCAAGGTACCGGAGATGAAGGGCGTGCCGCTGTTCCGCTGCCGGTCGAAGGTATAAACGAGATCGACGGTCAGCCGGTCGTCCGGCGTGATGCGGATCGACGGGCGGATGCCGAAATTGTTCTGCGCGTACAGATCGCGCTGCCCTGGCGCGAGGTTCTCGACATAGCCGTCGCGGCGGCGGAACTCGAAGGCGATGCGGCCCGCGACCATGTCGCTGCCCGCGTTCACGAAGCCGGACAGGAGTTGCTGGTCGAAATTGCCGTAGGCGGCGGTGAGCTGCGCGGAGGTGCCGGGCTGCGGCCGGGCGGGCACGATGCTGATCGCACCGATGGTGGACGCGGTCCCGAACAGGGTCGCCTGCGGCCCTTTCACGACCTCGAACCGGTCGAGGTCGTAAATGCCTTGGTACACGCCGCGCGAGCGCGAGATGTCCACGCCGTTATAGTAGGTGGTCACGCGCGGGCCCTGCTGGGCCGAGCCGGTGTCCGACGTGATACCGCGGATCACGATGCCCGGATTGTTGGCACTCTGCTCCTGGATGTTCAGGCCGGGGATGTAGGCCGACAGCTCGTCGAGGTCGATCACGCCGAGCTCGCGGATGCGCGCGCCCGTGACCGCCGTGATGGAGATTGGCACGTCCACCGCGCGCTGCTCGATCTTCTGCGCGGTCACGATGATGTCGCCCGCAGCCTCGGCGTCGGCCGCGAGGGTGCCGGCCGCACCTTGCGGCTGAGCCGCGGCCGAGGCGACCGGCAGCACGACGGACGAGAGCAGGACGGCGACGAAGGCGGGACGAGCGAGCATGGTGAACCCCTTGATCTGGCGGGGCTCGCGTTGGGGCAGCTTTCTTACGCAAGAGCGGCAGTTTGACGACAATGAGAAGACGGAGCGCGACGGCCCGGCTCAGTCGTCGCGGAGTTGTTCGTCCGTTCCGAGCAGGCCACGGACGAGGAGGCCGCGGTGCGCCACCGCCGTGCGGTCGAGCGGAAGCTTGTAGAGCGTGCGCAGGAAGGTCTGGTCGAGCGTGGTGAGCGTGCGGGGGCCGGCGGGCGCGAACAGGCTCAGCACCGAGGCGGGCGGCGGCTCCTCGCCGAACCGGACCTCGGCCAGCCCGACCAGGGCGGCATAGTCGACGACGCTGTCGAGCGGCAGCCCGGTCGCGCGGTCCGCATCCACGATGACCGATGAGGCGGCCAGCACGCGCATCATCTTGGTGCTGGAAAGGCTCGACGTGTATTGCTGATACACTTGGCCGCCCAGAGGTGGAGCGTTGGGACCGGCGACCATTCCACCGATTGCCGGCGGCACGTCGTTGCCGCCGCCGCGCATGCCGTCGGCGGTGCGATCGGCGGTGAGGTGCCACCAGCGGATCGGGGCGGGACTGGCCTTGAGCGCATCCCATACCCCGATGCGGATCGCGTCGGCGCGGCCGGGCATGCGCTTGCTGACCCTCTCGATCACCGCATCGGACCCGGTCACGAAGACGATGACGAGGTTGGGCTTGCACGGGCCGGCTGCGGTGCGGACGCCAGCCTGGCGGGCGATTTCGCGGACGCGGGTCTCGACCCGCGACGCGAGCGGCTTCGCCAGCCCGATCGTGTGCGGGCAGACCGGGTCGACGAAGCGCGCCACCGGCCGTTCGGTGACACCCAGCCGGCGCACGAACGCCTGCGCCTCGCGTCGCGCTTCCTCGGGCGCGCGCCCGATCACCTCGATCGTGTCGGACGCGCCCGGCGGCTGCTGCGCCGCGGTCAGGAACAGGCTCAGCGCGGCAAGGCGCAACCGGCTCGGCATCTTAAGCATCTCCGCTTCGGCCCGCTGTGTCGCGGCTTCCTGCGAAAGGCAAGGCGGGCAGGAACCCCGGACGGACCGCCTCGTTGCCCACCGCTCTAGACGCGGGAGACGGCCGGCATGACGGAGGCGAGCGGAAGCGACGGCGGGGGCGACGCGGCCTCTGGGCCGATGCGCGTGCTCGAAACCGGCGTCTACCACGGGCCGCATCTTTACAGCCACACGCCCATGGTGCGGATCATGCTCGACCTCGGCGCGCTCGAGGTCTGGCCCAGCAACCGCCTTCCGGACTTCAACGAGGGGCTGCTGGCGGCGCTGCCCGGGCTCCAGCGGCATGGCTGCTCGCTCAGGCGGCGGGGCGGCTTCGTGCAGCGGCTGCGCGACGGCACCTGGCTCGGCCATGTCGCCGAACATGTCGCGCTCGAACTCCAGACGCTGGCGGGGAACCGGGTGACGCGGGGCAAGACGCGCAGCGTCAGGGGCCGGCCGGGCACCTACAACGTCATGTTCGCCTATCTTTACGACCAGGTCGGGCTGCTTGCGGGCCGCGTGGCGCTGGAGCTGATCGACAGCCTGCTTCCGGCCGACCTCGCCGGGGTTCAGGGCCTGGATCGCATCGTCAGAGCCGATGGCGGGTTCGAGCTCGAACGGCGGCTCGACGCGCTGCGGCGCGAGGTGCGACGCGCGGGCTATGGACCCACGACCCAGGCGCTGGTGGACGAGGCGGAGCGGCGCGGCATCCCCGTCATGCGGCTCAGCGAAGGCAGCCTGATCCAGCTCGGCCATGGCCGGCACCAGCAGCGCATCCGCGCCAGCATCAGCAGCCGCACCTCGCTGATCGCGGTCGAGGCGGCGGGCAACAAGGATTTCACCAAGCGGCTGCTGGCCGACAGCGGGGTGCCCGTGCCGCGCGGGGTGGTCGTGCGCCAGGTGGAGGACGCGGTGGCCGCGGCCGCGCGGCTCGGCTATCCGCTCGTGACCAAGCCGCTCGACGGCAATCACGGGCGCGGCGTCACCATCGGCATCCGCGACGAGGAGCAGCTCCGCTTCGGCTTCGCGCAGGCGCAGGCGCAGGCCAAGAACAAGCGCGACGTGATCGTGGAGCAGGCATTCGAGGGCCGCGATCACCGCATCCTGGTCGTGAACGGGGAGGTGGTGGCGGTGGCCGAGCGCGTGCCCGCGCAGGTGACGGGAGACGGGCGCTCCACCATCGCGCAGCTGATCGAGGTCGAAAACCGCAATCCGCGCCGCGGCGAGGGGCATGAGAAGGTCATGACCCGCATCCGCGTCGACGCATTGGTGCGCGAATATCTCGCGCGCTCGGGGCTGACGCTGGAAAGCGTCCCCGACGCGGGGCAGGCGGTGCCGCTGCGCGCGACCGCCAACCTGTCGACCGGCGGATCGGCGATCGACCGCACCAACGACATCCACCCGGACAATGCCGACGTCGCGCGCCGCGCCGCGCGCGTGATCGGCCTCGACATCGCGGGCATCGACTTCATCGCTGAGGATATTGCGCGGCCGGTGCGCGAGACGGGCGGCGGCGTGATCGAGGTCAACGCCGCGCCGGGCTTCCGCATGCACCTGGAGCCGAGCCAGGGCACGCCGCGCAACGTCGCCCGCCCGGTCATCGACATGCTGTTTCCGCCGGGGACTGCCGCGCGCGTCCCGATCCTCGCCGTCACGGGTACCAACGGCAAGTCGACCACGGCGCGCATGGTCAAGCACATCCTGCGCTATACCGGCTGCTCGGTCGGGCTGACCTCAACCAGCGGCGTGTATGTCAACGACATGCTCGTCAGCGCGGGCGACGCGACCGGTCCGCGCAGCGCGCGCATGGTGCTGCGCGATCCGACGGTCGAGGTGGCGGTGCTGGAGACGGCGCGCGGCGGCATGCTGCGCGAAGGGTTGGCCTTCACCCAGTGCGACGTGGGCGCGTTCCTGAACGTCGCGGAGGATCATCTGGGGCTGAAGGGCATTCACACGGTCGCCGACCTGGCCGACCTCAAGGCGCTGGTGGTGGAAACGGTGCGCCGCGGCGGCACCTCCGTGCTCAACGCCGACGATCCGCTGGTGCGTGCCAAGGCACGGCGCGCGCGCGGGCAGATCGCCTGGTTCTCGCTGTCGGGAGGCGAGGAGATGCCAGACTGGCTGGCGCACCATGTCGACGAGGGCGGGATGGCGGTGGTGCGCGAACCGGGCGAGGATGGCGGCGTGATCGCGCTTCACCGCGACGGCCGGCGCGAGGCGATGCTGGCGGTGGATGCGATCCCCGCCACGCTGCACGGCGTCGCCGAGTTCAACGTGGCCAATGCCTGTGCTGCGATCGCGATGGCGGCCGCACACGGCGTTCCGCTCATCACCATCCGCTCGGCGATGATGGCCTTCCAGTCGACCTTCGAGCAGAATCCGGGGCGGCTGAACGTGCACGACGCGCACGGCTTCCGCGTCATCCTCGATTATGCGCACAACACGGCGGGACTGACGGCGCTCGGGCGCGTGGTGACCGGCCTGCGCCGCCGCCACCCACGCGCGATCGGCGTCATCTCGATCCCCGGCGACCGGCGCGACGAGGACATATTGGAGATGGGGCGCATCGCAGGCGAGCTGTTCGACGACCTCGTCTTTCGGGAAGATCCCGCCCTGCGCGGACGCCGCAAGGGCGAGGTCATGACCATGCTGCGCGACGGCGCGCTCGCCTGCGGGCGCTCGCCCGACACGGTCCGGCTGGTGGAGGCGGAGCCGGATGCGGCGCTGGCCGGCCTCATGCTCGCAACCCCCGGCGACCTGGTCGTCGTGACCCCGACCGAAGTGGAGTCGACATGGAAACTCGTGCAACAATTCACCCCGGCGGGGAGCGCCCCATGAGCGGGGCGCTGATCATCGTGGGCGGCCATGAGGACCGCAGCCCGGACGGGCGCCGCACCATCCTGCGCGAGGTCGCCGCGCGGGTGAACGGGGGCAAGCTCGTGCTCGCCACCGTCGCCAGCCATAAGCCCGAGGGCTATTTCGCCGAATATGAGCGCGCCTTTGCCGACCTCGGCCTGGGCGAGCTGGTCGAGCTCTACCTGAACGATCGCGGCGAAGCCGAGTCGCCGGAGAAGCTCGCCCTGCTCGACGATGCCGAGGGCGTGTTCTTCTCAGGTGGCGACCAGCTCCGCATTACCAGCCAGGTCGGTGACACGCCTGTGGAGCAGAAAGTGCGTGCGCTGTTCGAACGCGGCGGGCTGATCGCGGGCACCTCGGCGGGTGCCGCGGCGATGAGCGAGACCATGGTGGTGCGGGGGGCAAGCGGCGAGTCGCACCGGATCGGCGACCTTCACATGGCCCCGGGGCTCGGGCTCGTCCGGAACGTGATCATCGACCAGCATTTCGCCGAGCGCGGCCGTTTCGGACGTCTGCTCGGGGCCGTCGCGCACAATCCGCGCGTGCTGGGCATCGGGGTGGACGAAGACACGGCGGCGGTGGTCGAGGGGCATGTTTTTCGCGTGATCGGGTCTGGGGCGGTCTATGTCTTCGACGCGCACGGCAGCACGCACTCGAACATCGCGGAGGCGCGACCGGAGCGCGTCCTGTCGCTCCACGACGTTCGCGTGCATGTGCTCGGCACCGACGACCGCTACGACCTTGACGCGCGCAGGCCGATGTCGGCGCGCGACGCCTGAAGCCTCACCATGGCGTAACGGTTGCGGCAGACGACCGTCGCCTGATAGCTTCGGGCGCGATGCGGATATGGTCATCCCTGATCGGGCTCGGGCTGATGTTCGCCGCGCCTGCGTCCGCATGGGCGCAGCCGTCGGAGTCGGTGGCCCGGCTACGGCCTTTGTCGGAGAGCGCATCCCTGCCTGCCCTCGATTTCAGCATCGACGGCAAGGGTCCTTTCACGGCGATCGTCGATACCGGCAACGGAACGATCGGTTTCGCGATCTCACGCAGTCTGGCCACGACGTTGTCGCTTCCCGATGCTCCGGGTGCCGTGACCGACTCCCCGGCCGGAGGCGTGGGCGGTGGTGCTCGACCCGATCTGAGTTTCGTCCGGGCGCGATCGGTCGTCATCGCCGGGCGCGAGCAGAAGAACGTGACGATCAGTGTCACCGCTGCCTTCGACCGCCTTTCGACGGTGATCGGGGCGCCGATACAAGGCAATCTCGGCTACGCCTGGTTGAAGGACTGCCGCGTGACCATCGATTGGCCGGGTCGCTCCATGCGGCTGAGCGCGTTCGATCCCGTCTTGCCCGGAAGCACCGCAATGACGGTCGCGCCCGGGAAGCCGCTCATTGTCACAGATGTCCGCATCAACGGGGCCGGCCCCTTTCCCGCGGTTTTCGACACCGGCGCGGGGCTGAACCTGATTGCGCCCGCGCTCGCGCGCGATCTCGGCCTCACACCGGGAGATGCGGTCGAGATCCATGGCGTGTCGGGCCAGAGTCGCGGACGCGGGGTCACGCTTGGCCGCCTGCAGCTGGGCGGAAGCGAGGTCAAAGCGATCGATGCAGTGGTGGCAAGCGCCGTCGAGCAGGTCGAGGCCCTCGCCGGCACCAAGGTTATGGCCGTTTTCGGGCGCGCTTTGCTTGAGCGGGCCGTCCTTATCATCGACTATCCCGCCCGCCGGATCGCATTCCGACGAGCGCCGTGACCCCACCGGGTCAGCGGTCTCGATCTGTCAGCTGCGCCTCGACCAGCTCGATCGCGTGCGCGATGGCGGTTTCGACCGACATGTAGCTCGTGTCGAGCAGCGCCGCGTCGTTTGCCTGGCGGAGCGGGGCCGCGCCGCGGGTCGAATCGCGCAGGTCGCGCGCCTTGATGTCGGCAAGTACGCGGTCGTAGCTGAGGGTCGACCCCGCTTTGACGAGCTCGTCATGCCGCCGCCGCGCGCGGATGGCCGAGGTTGCGCGCACGAACAGCTTGGCGTCGGCCTCGGGCGCGATCACCGTGCCGATGTCGCGCCCGTCGAGCACCGCGCCGCCCGGCTGCGCGGCGAAGCGCCGTTGCCGCTCCAGCAGCGCTTCGCGCACGGCCGGGATCGCCGACACGACAGAGGCGGCATTGCCCGCCGCGTCGCCCTTCAACCGCGGATCGTCGAGCATCGCGTCGGGAAAGCCGCACGCGCCGATCGCGGCGGCCGCGTCGGCCGGGTCACCGCCCTTGTCGATCACCGTCAACCCGACCGCGCGGTACAGGAGTCCGGTGTCGAGATGCGGCAGCTTGTAGTGACGGGCCAGCGCCCGGGCGATGGTGCCCTTGCCGCTGGCGGCGGGTCCGTCGACGGCGATGATCATGGGCGGGCGCTTTCCCTGTAGACGCGGCCCCCGTCAACCGGCAGCAAACAGGATTATGGACGTGGGGCTCTGGACCGGCTTCGTGCTTGCGACGCTCGTCTTGGCGGTGGTGCCCGGGCCGGGAGTCGCCGCCGTCGTCGGGCTGGCGCTCGGCGGCGGCCGCCGGGTGGCGCTCGCGGGCGTGAGCGGCATGGCGCTCGGCAACACGATCGCGAACAGCCTGTCGCTCGCAGGCGCTGGGGCGCTGCTCGCGACCTCGGCAATGGCGTTCACCGCGCTCAAATGGGCAGGGGCGCTGTACCTGATCGCGATGGGCGTGCTGGCAATCCGCCGGGCCGGGCGGGTCGATGCGGCAGGAGCGCCGGCAGCCGCCACATCGCCGCGCGCCGCGTTCGTGACGACGTTCGCAATCGGCGTCTTCCACCCGAAGACGATCTTGTTCTTTATGGCCTTTGCGCCGCAGTTCATCCGCGCCCACAAGCCGTTCCTGCCCCAGGCCGCGTCGCTCGTCGCGACCTTCATCGCGATCACGGCCACAACGGACACGCTCTACGCTTTGGCCGCGTCGCGCGCGGCGAGCGCACTTCGGTCGCCAGGCGCTCGCCTTTGGGGCGGGAGAGCCGGCGGCGGCGCGCTCATCCTGGCCGGCGCCGCCACAGCCGCACTGCGACGCTAACCGGCTTGAAGGCCGGACACGAGTGTCTCGAATCCAGGGAAGCTGGTCGCGACCGGGCGCATGTCGTCGATCTGGACCGGCGCGCGGCAGTGGAGGCCCGCGACGGCGAAGCTCATCGCGATGCGGTGATCGAGGCGCGAGGCGATCGAGCCGCCCCCGGGCAGCGGGTCGCCGCCTGTGCCCTCAACGACCAGGCCGTCGGGCAGCTCCTCCACCCGGGCACCAATCGCGCGCAGCCCTTCGGCCATGGCGGCAATGCGGTCCGATTCCTTGATGCGGAGCTCCTCCAAACCCCGCATCACCGTGCGTCCGCGCGCGAATGCGGCGGCGACGCACAGGATCGGATATTCGTCGATCATCGAAGGCGCGCGCTCGGGCGGCACCTCGACACCGACAAGGGCGGAAGAACGCGCGACGATGTCCGCGACCGGTTCGCCGCCCGCATCGGGACGCTCCCGGAGAACGAGGTCGGCACCCATCTCGGCCAGGGTCGTCATCAGGCCGGTGCGCGTCGGGTTCATGCCCACGCCCGCAATCGTGACCTCCGATCCGGGCACGATCAGCGCAGCGACGAGCGGAAAGGCGGCGGACGAGGGATCGCCCGGCACGATCACATGCTGCGGCCGCAGCTCCGCCTCGCCCCGCAGCCGAATGCGCCCGTCGCCTGCCTCGATCTCGGCCCCGAACCCCCGGAGCATGCGCTCGCTATGATCGCGCGTCGGCACCGGCTCGATCACCTCGATGATGCCGGGCGTGTTGAGGCCGGCGAGCAGCACCGCGCTTTTCACCTGCGCCGAGGCGACGGGAAGCGTGTAGCTGATCGGCACGGCCGGGCAGAGCCCGCGCACCATCAGGGGCAGCCGTCCGCCCGGCGAGGCGGTCACGTCCGCGCCCATCCGCGACAAGGGCTCGATCACGCGCGCCATGGGGCGGCGCGACAAAGAGGCATCGCCCGTGAAGGTCGCGGTGATCGGATGGCTTGCGACCAGACCCATGAGAAGCCGCGTCGAGGTGCCCGAGTTGCCCATATCGAGCGCCGCTGCGGGCTGCAGCAGCCCGCCAACTCCGACGCCGTGCACGGTCCAGACGCCGTCGGCACCGCGCTCGATCGTCGCGCCCATCGCGCGCAGCGCGGCGGCGGTGGCGAGCACATCCTCGCCTTCGAGCAGCCCCTCGATCCGGCTCTCGCCCACGGCAAGCGCCGCAAGCATCAGCGCGCGGTGGCTGATCGACTTGTCGCCCGGAACCTCGATCCGGCCCCGGAGCGGGCCGGCGCGCGCGGCGCGAAAGGGTTGCGAGCTCTGGACCAAGGCGCGGCGGCTTTTGACAGCGCCCCCCGCCTATGGCAAGGCGCGCCCCCACACCGGCGGCGCGTCGAGGCCGATGCGCCGCCGTTCCTGTTTTCACGCGACCTGGAGCCAAGGCCCGACCATGGTGAAGCCCGAATGGGGACATAAGCGCACCTGCCCGAAGTGCGCGACCCGCTTCTACGACCTGACCAAGGACGATCCCGTCCAGTGCATAAACTGCGGCTATGCATGGGAGCCCGAGCCGGTGCTCAAGTCCAAGCAGCCGCTGCCGTTCGACGCGCCCAAGAAGGAGGTCGTCAAGACCGAGGCCGAGACGTTGGACGCCGACGAGGATCTGGACATCGACGAGCAGGAGCCGTCGGCCGACGAGGATGTCGACCTGGGCGGCGATGACGATCTGGGCGTCGACACCGGCGATGCGACCGACGAAAGCTGATTGACGGAGAGGCGCGGCCCGGTTAGCGGGCGGCGTTTGCAACATGCCCGCCGGACCAGCCCGGCGGCGCGAAGCGTGGGGCCGTAGCTCAGCTGGGAGAGCGTCGCAATGGCATTGCGAAGGTCAGGGGTTCGATCCCCCTCGGCTCCACCACCTTCCTCTCAACCCTAGATCGGCCGGACCTGGCCCGTCCCGCGGATCACCGTTTTATAGGTTGTGAGGCCGACGAGGCCGACGGGGCCGCGTGCGTGGAGGCGGCCGGTCGCGATCCCGATTTCTGCGCCGAAGCCGAATTCGCCCCCGTCGGCGAACTGCGTCGACGCGTTGTGGAGCACGACGGCGCTGTCCACCTCGGCAAGAAAGCGCCGGGCCGCGGTCTCGTCCTCGGCTACGATCGCGTCGGTGTGGTTCGAGCCCCAGCGTGCGATGTGCGCGATCGCGCCGTCCACGCCGGCTACCGTCGCGACCGACAGGACCGCATCGAGATACTCGGTCGCCCAATCCTCCGCGCCCGCGCGTTTCAGGCGGCTGTCGAGGCCGATCAGGTCGGACGTCACGCGCAGCTCGCACCCGGCAACGAGCAGGTCGGCCAGCACGGCGCGGGCGATATCGGGCGGCAGCGCCTCGTCGATCAGCAGCGTCTCGGCCGCGCCGCACACCCCCGCGCGCCGCATCTTGCTGTTGAACGCGACCGCGCGCGCCTTGACCGGGTCGGCGGAGCGGTCGAGATAGACATGGCAGAGCCCCTCCAGATGCGCGAGCACGGGCACGCGCGCCTCTGCCTCCACCCGCGCGACGAGGCTCTTGCCGCCGCGCGGCACGAGCACGTCGATCAGCCCGCGCGCGCGCAGCATCGCGCCGACCAGCGCGCGGTCGGGATCGCGGACGAGCTGCACCGCGTGCTGCGGCAGGCCTGCATCGGCCAGCCCCGCCACGAACGCCGCATGGAGCGCGCTGTTGGTCGCGGTCGCCTCGCCGCCGCCGCGCAGGATGCAGCCGTTGCCCGCCATCAGGCACAGGGCGGCGGCGTCGGTGGTGACGTTGGGGCGGCTTTCATAGATGATGCCGATTAGCCCGAGCGGCACACGCACCTGTTCGAAGCGGAGGCCGTTGGGCCGCTCCCAGCGCGCGATCACCTGGCCGACCGGATCGGGCAGCGCCGCGATCTCCTCGATCCCGCGGGCCATGCCCTCGAGCCGGTCGGGGTCAAGCCGCAGCCGGTCCAGCATCGCGGCACCCAGCGCCTCCGCGCCCGCCATGTCCGCCCGATTGGCCGCGAGGATCGCGTCGGCCCGTCGGCGAATCGAGAGTGCCGCCGCGCTGAGGCCCGCCACCTTCCGATCGGTCGGGAGCCGGGCGAGCGCGCTCGCCGCCACGCGCGCGTCCGTGGCGAGCCCCCGGATCGTGTCGTCAGCCGTCACGCCGCCGCTTCCGCCCGGTGCCGCAGGAACACCGTCCCCCGTCCGGTCTCGGCGAAGCGGCGGAGCGGGTGATCGTGCCGGCCGGAGATGATGGCGAGATCGGTTCCCGCCGCCATCGCCATCTGCGCGGCGATGAGCTTCGCGCGCATGCCCCCGGTGCCGAGGCCCGAGCCGCTGTGCGTGTCGGCGCGCGCAGCAAGGCCCGGGTCCGGCCCGCTTACCTCCTCGATAAGTGTGGCGGCCGAATCGACCCCCGGATCGGCCGTGAACAGGCCGTCGACGTCCGACAGCAGCAGGATCGCACCCGCTCGTGCGGTCTGCGCGACATGCGCCGCCAGTCGGTCATTGTCGCCGAAGCTGATCTCGGCGGTCGCGACGCTGTCATTCTCGTTGAGAACGGGCACGGCACCGAGTGCGAGCAGCCGGTCGAGCGTGGCGGCGGCGTTGCGCGCGCGGTCGGGATCGTCGAGGTCGCCGTGGGTCAGCAGGATCTGCGCGGCCCGCAGTCCGCGCGCTTCGAGCATCTCCTCGTACAGACGCGCGAGCCGGATCTGTCCGACCGCGGCGGCGGCCTGCGCGTCCTCAAGGCTCGCCCGCCCGCCCCCGGCAAGGCCCAGCGCGCGCGCGCCGAGCGCGATCGCGCCCGACGAGACTAGCACGATCTCCTGCCCGCGCGTGCGCCGCTCGCAAACATCGTCGAGCAATGTGCCGAGCCAGACCCGACGTGGAGCCCCGCCCGGCTCGACGAGGAGCGACGAGCCGATCTTGACGATCAGCCGCGCGCAGGCGCCGGGGTCGAAGCGGCTCGCCCTCATAAGGCGGCGATCACCGCATCGGCCATCGCGCCGGTGCCGACCGTGGGCAGAGCAGGGGTGGCGATGTCCGCCGTGCGGCACCGCGCCAGCGCGGCCTCGCAGGCGCAGTCTATCCGGTCGGCCATGTCGGGGCGGTCGAGCGACCAGCGCAGCAGCATCGCGAGGCTCAGGATCTGCGCGACCGGGTTGGCGATCCCGCGCCCGGCGATGTCGGGGGCCGAGCCGTGGATCGGCTCGTAAAGCGCGGCGCGCCGCCCGTCGGGACCGATCGGCCCCAATGTGGCGGAGGGGAGCAGACCGAGGCTGCCTGTGCAGGCGGCGGCAAGGTCCGACAGGATGTCGCCGAACAGGTTGGAAGTGAGAATCACGTCAAACCGGAGCGGATCGCGGACCAGCTGCATCGCGCAGTTGTCGGCATACATATGGTCGAGCGCGATGGCGGGGTAGTCGCGGTCGCGCAGCGCCTGGGCCGTGCGGCGCCAGAGCATGCCGCTTTCCATGACGTTCGCCTTGTCGACGCTCGCGACGCGGCCCGCGCGGTGGGTCGCGAGATCGAAGGCGACCTGCGCCACCCGCTCGATCTCGACGGTGGTATAGGCTTCGGTGTTGAACCCTCGTTCGGTGCCGTCGGCGAGGTGCTCGATCCCGCGCGGCTCGCCGAAATAGACGCCGCCGGTCGCCTCGCGCACGATCATCAGATCCAGGCCGCGGACCAGCTCGGGCCGGAGCGGCGAGACGTCGGCCAGCGTGTCGAACACCCGCGCGGGGCGGAGGTTCGCGAACAGGTCGAGCTGTTTGCGCAGGCCGATGATCGCCGCCTCCGGGCGGAGAGGGTAGGGTACGTCGTCCCACTTCGGCCCGCCGACCGCGCCGAACAGGATCGCATCGGCGCGGCGCGCCTTGTCGAGGACGCGCGCGGGCAGGGGCGTGCCCTCCGCATCAAAGGCTGCCCCGCCCACCAGATCATGGTCAAGCTCAATGGAGAGGCCGAGCGCGTCCAGCACGCGCAGCGCGGCGCGCGTCACCTCCGGCCCGACGCCGTCGCCGGGGAGCACCAGCAGGGCGGTCATGCGGTCCAGGCGGGGCGGCGCGCTTCGTACGCCTCGATCGCGGGCAGGTGGCGCAAGGTGACGCCGATATCGTCGAGCCCGTCCAGCAGCATGGACCGGCGGAGCGGATCGGTGGCGAAGCGATAGCTTTTGCCATTCTGCGCAACCACCGTCTCGGAAAGAAGGTCGACCGTGATGGGCCGCCCCGGCTCGTGTTCCGCATCGATCATCAGGCGTTCGCACGCCGCGGCGGGAAGGGCGACCGGCAGCAGGCCGTTCTTGAGCGCATTGTTGGCGAAGATGTCGGCGAAGCTCGGGGCGATCACCGCGCGGATGCCGTGGTCGAGCAGCGCCCAGCCCGCATGCTCGCGCGACGAGCCGCAGCCGAAGTTCTCGCCCGCGATCAGGATGCACGCCCCCGCATAGGCAGGCCGATCGAGCACGAACCCGCCGCCCGCCCGCAGATCGGCGAACAGGTGCCGGCCGAGCCCGGTCCGCACGATGGTCTTCAAGAAGCGGGCAGGGATGATCTGGTCGGTATCGACATTCGCTGCACGCAAGGGAGCAGCGATGCCGATGAGGGTGGTGAAAGGCGTCACGCCAGCTCCTCCAGCGTGGCCGGATCGACGAACCGTCCCGCGATCGCGGCGGCGGCGGCGACTGCAGGCGAGACGAGGTGCGTACGCCCGCCCGGCCCCTGTCGGCCCTCGAAGTTGCGGTTGGAGGTCGAAGCGCAGCGCTCGCCCGGCGCGAGCCGGTCCGGGTTCATGCCCAGGCACATGGAGCAGCCCGCGTCGCGCCACTCGAACCCCGCCTCGACCAGCAAGCGCGCAAGGCCCTCCTCCTCCGCCTGACGCTTGACCAAGCCCGATCCGGGCACGACCAGCGCGCGCAGGCCCGGTGCAACGCGCCGGCCGCGCGCGACCCGCGCCGCCTCGCGTATGTCTTCGATCCGCGCATTGGTGCACGATCCGATGAACACGGTGTCGAGGGTGACGTCGGCCAGCCTCTGGCCCGGCGCAAGCCCCATGTAATCGAGCGCGCGCTGCAGCTGGCCGCGACCCGCATCGTCCAAGGCATGCGCAGGATCGGGCACCACGCCATCGATCGGCATCGCGGCTTCAGGGCTGGTGCCCCATGTGACCATCGGGCCGACCGCGCCCGCATCGATCTCGATCTCGCGGTCGAACACGGCGTCCGGGTCGCTGGGCAGCGCCCGCCACGCCTCGAGCGCCGCCTCCCAGTGCGCGCCGGACGGCGCGAGCGGCCGCCCCCGCACATAATCGAACGTAACCGCATCGGGTGCCACCAACCCTGCCCGCGCCCCCGCCTCGATGGCAAGGTTGCACAAGGTCATCCGGCCCTCCATGCCGAGCGCCTCGACCGCCTCGCCGGCGAACTCGAGCGCATGGCCCGCGGCGCCCGCCGTGCCGATCCGCGCGATGATCGCGAGCGCCAGGTCCTTGGCCGACACGCCCGGGCGGAGCCGGCCGTTGCAGGTCACGCGCATGGTCCTCGCGCGCCGCTGGAGCAGCGTCTGGGTGGCGAGCACATGCTCGACCTCCGACGTGCCGATGCCGAAGGCGAGCGCACCGAACGCGCCGTGCGTGGAGGTATGGCTGTCCCCGCACACGATCGTCAGGCCCGGCAGGCTGAACCCCTGTTCGGGGCCGACCACGTGCACGATCCCCTGCCGCGCATCGTCGAGCGGGATGTAGGGGATGCCGAAGGCGCTGACATTGTCCTCGAGCGTCGCGAGCTGGAGCGCGCTCTCGGGCTCCTCGATCGGCGCTTTCCGCCCGGTGGTCGGCACATTGTGGTCGGGCACGGCCAGCGTCAGGTCGGGCCGGCGCACCCGGCACCCCGCAGCGCGCAGCCTCTCGAAGGCCTGCGGGCTGGTGACTTCGTGCACCAGATGCCGGTCGATATAGAGGATCGCGGTGCCGTCGGGCAGCGTGTCGACCACATGCGCGTCGAACAGCTTGTCGTAGAGCGTGCGGGGGCCGGTCATGCGCTGACCGCCTCGGGCGGGGCACGGCGCTCGCGCTTGGCGAGCAGCTTATTGAGCGCATGAACATAGGCGCGCACCGCCGAGACCACCGTGTCCGTGTCCGCGCCCTGGCCGTCGACCGAGCGGCCGTCCTCTTCGAGCCGGACGGTGGTGCGCGCCTGCGCGTCCGATCCGCCGGTGATCGCAGCGACCGAATAGAGCGTCAGCTCGGCTGCGTGCGGGCAGACCGCGCGCACGGCGTTGAAGCTCGCGTCCACCGGGCCATCGCCGGTCGCCGCCGCCGCAGCGGGCAGGCCATCGATCGACAGCTCGACCTCCGCGCGCGCCGGACCGCGGCTGCTCGACGACACGCTCACCTCGACCAGCCGTACGCGCTCGTGACCGCGCACCACCTCGTCGTCGATCAGCGCGACAAGATCTTCTTCGAAGACGATCTTCTTGCGGTCGGCGAGGTCCTTGAAGCGCCGGAACGCGTCGGCCAACCGGTTGTCGCCGATCTCGCCATAGCCGAGCTCGGCAAGCTTGGCACGGAAGGCGGCACGGCCCGAATGCTTGCCGAGCACGAGGCTGGAGCGGGTCCAGCCGACGCTTTCGGGCGTCATGATCTCGTAGCTCCGCTTGTCCTTGAGCATGCCGTCCTGATGGATGCCGCTTTCATGGGCGAAGGCGTTGCGCCCGACGATCGCCTTGTTGGGCTGGACGTCGAAGCCGGTGACGGTCGCCAGCAGCCGCGAGGTGCGAACGATCTCTTCCGTGCGGATGCCGGTCGTGAAGGGATGCGCGTCGGGGCGGGTGCGCATCGCCATCACGATCTCCTCGAGCGCGGTGTTGCCCGCGCGCTCGCCAATGCCGTTCACCGTGCATTCCACCTGCCGCGCGCCCGCCGACACCGCCGCCAGCGCATTCGCGACCGCCAGCCCGAGATCGTTATGGTTGTGCGTGGACAGGATCACCGCGTCCGCGCCGGGCACGTTCTCGCGGATGTCGGCGAACATCCGCGCCATGTCCGCGGGCGTAGCATAGCCGACCGTGTCGGGCAGGTTGATGGTCGTGGCGCCCGCCCGGATCGCGCGCTCGACCGCGCGGCGCAGGAAGTCGGGCTCGGTCCTGGTCGCGTCCTCGGCCGACCATTCGACGTCCTCGACCATGTCGCGCGCCTGCGTGACGGAGGCGGTGATCGCCTCCAGCACCGCGTCCGGCTCCATCCGGAGCTTGTGCGCCATGTGCAGCGGGCTCGTCGAGATGAAGGTGTGGATGCGCCGCCGCTCGGCGGGCCGGATCGCGGCGGCGGCGCGCGCGATGTCGTCGCGCGCGGCGCGCGCAAGGCCGCAGATGACCGGGCCGCGCACCTCCGACGCGATCGCGTGCACCGCTGCAAAATCGTCGGGGGAGGCGACGGGGAACCCTGCCTCGATCGCATCGACGCCGAGCGCCGCGAGCGCGTGCGCCACCCGCAGCTTTTCGGCCGCGGTCATGGAGAAGCCGGGAGACTGCTCCCCGTCACGCAGGCTCGTGTCAAAGATGAAGACGCGGCCGTCGGCGACGGTGCCGAAACTGGGGTGCTGGAAGGGCATGGCGGGCTCGGGAGTGGCGATGGCGGACGGGGGCGGAGCTGATCCCTAGGCACCGGGCGCCAGGCAAAGGAGCCGGGCCGCGCCTAGGGGCGCATAAGTCGCGGAAGGAGGGCCGGGCCGAACGTCACCTGCGCAACATGACGTAAGTTTGGAGGCTTTGCAACGCACGTTTGTAATCATGTGCTGCCTTGTGCAGTATGACTTCATGCCCGCGCTTCGCTCCCGCACCACGACTCACGGCCGCAACATGGCAGGCGCGCGCGGGCTTTGGCGCGCGACGGGCATGCGCGACGAAGACTTCGGCAAGCCGATCGTCGCGGTCGCGAACAGCTTTACCCAGTTCGTGCCGGGCCATGTTCATCTGAAGGATCTCGGCCAGCTGGTCGCGCGCGAGATCGAGCGCGCGGGCGGAGTCGCCAAGGAGTTCAACACCATCGCGGTCGACGACGGCATCGCGATGGGTCATGCCGGCATGCTTTACAGCCTGCCGTCGCGCGAGCTGATCGCCGACAGCGTCGAATATATGGCGAACGCGCACTGCGCCGACGCGCTGGTCTGCATCTCCAACTGCGACAAAATCACGCCCGGCATGCTAATGGCCGCCCTGCGGCTCAACATCCCCGCCGTCTTCGTCTCGGGCGGGCCGATGGAGGCCGGCAAGGTGGTGCTGGGCGGCAAGACGCGCGCGCTCGACCTGGTCGACGCCATGGTCGCGGCGGCCGACGATGCCGTCCCCGACGCCGAGGTCGCCGCGATCGAGCGCTCCGCCTGCCCCACCTGCGGCTCCTGTTCGGGCATGTTCACGGCCAACTCGATGAACTGCCTGACCGAGGCTTTGGGCTTGTCGCTGCCGGGCAACGGGTCGGTGCTCGCCACCCATGCCGACCGCGAGCGCCTGTTCCGCGAGGCCGGGCGGCTGGTCGTCGATCTGTGCGAGCGCTGGTACGGCCGCGACGACACGACCGCGCTGCCGCGCTCCATCGCCAGCTTTGCCGCCTTTGAGAATGCGATCGCGCTCGACATCGCGATGGGCGGGTCAACCAACACGGTGCTTCACCTGCTCGCCGCCGCGCACGAGGCCGGGGTGGACTTCACGATGGACGATATCGACCGGCTCTCGCGTCGCGTCCCCGTGCTCTGCAAGGTCGCCCCTGCCAAGGCCGACGTGCACATGGAGGACGTGCACCGCGCGGGCGGCGTGATGGCCATCCTGGGCGAGCTCGAGCGCGGCGGGCTGCTCCACACGAACGTGCCCACGGTCCACAGCGCAACGATGGGCGAGGCGCTCGCTCACTGGGACGTGCGCCGGACGGGCAGCGCCGCCGTGTCCGAGCTTTACCGCGCCGCCCCGGGCGGTGTGCCGACCCAGACGGCCTTTTCGCAGGCGCGGCGCTGGGCCGAGCTCGACCTGGACCGAGCCGGCGGCGTGATCCGGGACGTCGAGCACCCCTTTTCCCAAGATGGCGGACTGGCGGTGCTGACCGGCAATCTCGCAGCTGATGGTTGCATCGTGAAGACGGCAGGCGTCGACGAGTCGATCCTGCGTTTCGCGGGGCCAGCGCGGGTGTTCGAAAGCCAGGACGCTGCCGTAACGGGCATCCTGACCGGTCAGGTGGTCGCGGGCGAGGTGGTGGTGATCCGCTACGAAGGGCCGCGCGGCGGGCCGGGCATGCAGGAGATGCTGTACCCGACCAGCTACCTGAAGGCGAAGGGCCTGGGAGCCGCCTGCGCGCTCGTGACCGACGGGCGTTTTTCGGGGGGCACCTCGGGGCTTTCGATCGGTCATGTCTCGCCCGAAGCCGCCGAAGGCGGGCTGATCGCGCTCGTGCAGACGGGCGATCGCATCGAGATCGACATCCCTCGGCGCTCGATCGAACTGGCGGTTGATGAACCGGAACTCGCCCGCCGCCGTGCCGCGCAACAGGGCAGGGGAGCCGCTGCTTTCACTCCCGCGGCTCGGGAGCGGCAGGTCCCGCCGTCACTCCAGGCCTATGCCGCCATGACCACGAGCGCTTCGCGCGGGGCGGTGCGCGATGTTGGTCAGCTACGAACCGGGTTGACCACGATGAGCTAACATGTAATTGCGCTGGTCAGAACAGCGGAGCAACTTTCTTGCGCAACCTTCTTGTTATTAGCGGAGCGACCCCCGACGAGTGATCGATGGATCACCCGGACGGCGGTCGCGACACAAGGCTCCCTCGGGGGCCTTTTTTCTTGCCCAGCTCTCGGACCGGACCATGACTGACGCAC
>ERZ1066121.1167-NODE-1167-length-20439-cov-7.425088_pt1 | contig 20439 bp, 18 predicted proteins | sample MGYA00382768_ERZ1066121 | MGnify/ENA primary metagenome ERZ1066121 (study PRJEB33369, sample SAMEA5778351) | biofilm metagenome | biome: Industrial cooling water; feature: Water cooling tower basin; material: Biofilm | place: United Arab Emirates | collected... | reverse complement strand
GGCCGGACCTGGACAATGTCTCCGCGCTTCACCTCGGCCAGCGGCACCTCCACCACCTCGCCGTTCCGCTCCACGCGCGCCGTCTTGGCCTGCAGCCCGACCAGCCGCTTGATCGCCTCGGAGGTGCGGCCCTTCGCCTTGGCCTCGAGATAGCGGCCGAGCAGGATCAGGGTGACGATGACGGCGGCCGCTTCGTAATAGACATAGTGCGTGCCGGCCGGCAGCAGTCCCGGCGCGAAGGTCGCCACCACGGAATAGGCCCAGGCGGCGCTGGTGCCGATCGTCACCAGCGAGTTCATGTCCGGCGTCCCGCGCAGCAGCGCCGGAACGCCCTTTTGGAAGAAGCGAAGCCCCGGTCCGAACAGCACAATCGACGCCAGAGCAAACTGAACGAGCCAGCTCGCCTGGGTGCCGACGGTTCCCGTCACCAGCCGATGAATGGCGGGTACGAAGTGAGAGCCCATTTCGAGAATGACGATGGGGAGAGTGAGCAGTGCCGCGATCAGGGTTGAACGGCGGAGGCTGGAGATCTCCTGGTCCCCGGCAGCACGGTCGCGATCGAGTGCCCGATCATCGGCGATGATGCCCTTTGCCTCATAGCCTGCGCTCCGGACTGCCGCTTCAAGATCTTCGATCGCGGCAATGCCGCCGCGGAAGACGATATTTGCCCTGCCGGTAGCCAGGTTCACGGTCGCGGTGGTCACTCCGGGCACCTTCAACAGAGCGCGTTCGACGTGCGACACGCACGAGCCGCAGGTCATGCCATCCACTGCCAGGTCGATCTGTTCCGCAGGAACCTCATAGCCCGCCCGTTCGATCGCTCCGACGACGCTGCCGACATCGCCCGCCTTTTCGAAGGTGATCTGGGCCCGGCCGGTGGCAAGGTTGACGCTGACGGCACGAACGCCCGGCACCTTCCCCACCGCCTTTTCCACGCTCCTCACGCAGGAGGCGCAGGTCATGCCGGCCACCGGCAGCGAGATGCTGTCGCCCTGGCCGCCTACCGCCTCCGGGTGTGCGAGTGTCTGAACGTCCATGTCTTGCCTCCTCTTGCGAGCAGACGCTCATATGGGCCTTGACATGATGTGAAGGTCAAGAGGCTAAAAAGGCTGTCATGTCCCCTTGACCTTGACACGATGTCAAACCCTACATTGCTGTCGTCCAGTAGAGGAGAAGAGCGATGCTGATGTTGCGTGTTGAAGGGATGACCTGTGGCGGCTGCGCCCGCGGTGTCGCCAATGCGGTTCGAGCGATCGATCCAGAAGCTGAGGTGGCGGTGGACCTCGCTGCCAAGTCGGTCGAGGTCCGCTCCCACGCCTCAGCCGATCGCATATGCGGCGCAATCAATGCGGGCGGCTATCGCGCGGTCGTCTCCCACTGACCATTTTCCGGCCGACCTCGGCCAACCTCCTGCATCTTTCGGCTGAGAGGATTACGAGTGAAGATCACCGACGAAACACTCCTGCGCCAACACAACGCGGCCATGTTGCTTTCGACCACCGGCGCTGCTCTCGGCGGGGTTGGACTAGGCGTGCTCGTGAGCGAGTTGTTGGACGGCTTCGGAATCGCAATACTGCTCATAGGCGTGGTGGCGCACGGCGTTGGCATGCTCGGGAACCGGCGCGCACAGCGTTCCGGCGGTTATACGTATTCCCGCATGGAGCTGGCCGCATATTGGATATGCTGGGCCATGATCGCAATCGTGATCGCCTATGCCGCAGCGAGCTTGGCGGACCGGTTGTAAATCTTCCGAGGTGACTGACCTCAGCCTCGTTCGACCTGGCCAGGAGGCAGTCCAGTCAGTCCGAGCTGCGTTTCTCGCGGCACAACGCGGAGTAAACGAGGATCGACTGGCCGGGGCGATCAACGCCTCAACCTTGCGCCGCATTTCTGTCGCCCCCGATCCACCGGACCCTCCTCTCAGCCCCAGCTCTGCACCATTCGTGAGAACTCCACCTGCTGCTCGGCGTCCGCTTCGCGCATCTCCGACGATGGGCTTTGATTTGGTTCAATAAGCCGAACTGCGCCTGGGCGCAGGGCTAAGCAGCGGCCATTGATGCCGGCACTCGTCCGATACAGCCGCGGGGCCGGTGGAAGTTAAACCCAATCGTTCATTCCTCTCGCCGGGCCCACTCGCGTTGATGGCCAGCGCTGCGAGGGTACAGATGACGCCTGAAAGCAGGTAGATCCCGACCGACCACAGGCCAAGGCGGCTGGCGAGGAACAGGGCCACGAGCGGCGCAAACCCGGCGCCAATGAACCACGCGGAATTCGACACAATGGCCGCTCCCGTATAGCGATACTCGCGCGGAAAACTGCTGTTTACCGTGCCGGAGGACTGACCACCACATCGGCTGGAACTCCGGCGCTGGTCTGCGCCTGCATGATCGAGTCTTGGATCAACTCAACGGCGTCCCCATGATGATAAGCATGGTCCCTTGACATCATGTCGGGGGCCGCGGCTAGTGGTCGTCTTCACGACAAGACTGGATGCACCGACGAAGCCATGGCTGGGCAATGTCCAGCGGATGTCTTATAAGACATCTGCGATACCGTGGAGGAGCCCAAAGACCAATACGGCATGGGAGGCGAGCGAAGTCATGAGACGGGCCTGTTCGGAGTGTGGAGTGCGCGATCAGGCGCTCTGCGCGAGTCTGACAGACGAGCAACTGGCGGTGCTGAGCCGGTCGGGCCGTCGCCAGTACGTGGCCAAGGGAGAGTCGGTCATCTGGGCTGGCGACGAGAACATGATCTGCGCCAATGTCGTCGCAGGCGTATTCAAGCTGAGCACCTCCACTGCCGATGGACGCGAACAGATCGTCGGACTTCTCTACCCTGCGGACTTTTTGGGTCGGCCCTATGCGCCGTCATCGCACTATACCGTAGATGCTCTCACCGACGCCGAGCTCTGCGTGTTTCCTCGCATGCACTTCGAGCAGGCTCTTCATGACTATGACGAACTGGAGCGACTCCTGCTGCAGCGTACGCTGGCCGAACTGGACAACACGCGTGACTGGATGCTGCTGCTGGGACGAAAGACCGCCGAAGAGAAAGTGGCGAGCTTCATCCTCCAGATGAGCCGGCGGCTGGCGAAGGGTCGCTGTGCGGCGTCGACCGCGGAGGAGTTCCTCCTCCCGCTGAGCCGTACCCAGGTCGCGGACGTGCTCGGACTTACGATCGAAACGGTGAGCCGCCAGATGACACGTCTCAAGAACGCCGGAGTCATCGATCTGCCGACGACGCGGTCGATCCGGGTTCTGAATATGGCCGCGCTGTCGGCGTGCGCCGAGCACGATTGAAACGGGACGTCACCCTTGGCTCTCACCCGCGTCATCGCAGCCCCCGCCTGAGCGGGAGAGTCCGTCTGGAGCGGAAGATTCCAGCTCACTGCAACAGACAATGTACTCGTTAAACAGCATCGCGCGTCGTTCGTTGGTAAAGAAGCAACGCAACATATACCCTAAGGTGTTGGGCGTAAGGCATGCGCATCTGCCGTCGGGATGAAAAGCGTCGACAAGATCACCGAGCAGTCCCTCGTCTTCATGTTGCTGCTCGATGAGTTGCTTCAGAAAAGGCGAATCTCCCCCCGACCGGGGGCAAGGCGGAAGAACGCCCCTCAGCAATTCGCGTGTCCGCCGGTGATGGTCCGGCAGCAGGATCTCCAGCCGTTGCAGGACGGCCCAATGAGTTGAGGCGCTGGGCATCGCAGGGAGGCAATCGGCGAATTCTTCCAGAGCGCCGCAGAGGCAAGTAAGCTCGACATGATCCTTGAGCATGCCAGCCAACTTCGTGTCCGGATTGGGTTCTCGCTCGATGGTGCTTTTCTCGCGTGATTGATCGGACACACCCGGCTCCTATCCGAGCGAGGATAGAGCCGGCTGCCGCGTGAGACGCATTGATGCGGATCAAACCATCCAGGCAGAAATGATCGATGCGAGCTGAACCACGCGTCCGGGACCCGGCGATCGCGGCGACGATCTGTCCGTGTTCCCACGACCATTACACGAGGCCGTCGCAGCTAGCGCGGCCTTCTACCTACGGCTGGTCCGTGGGGGCATAGCGACGACCTCGCTTGCCGTCCTGAGCCCGGCGTACAGCTTTGATCTGCGTCAATGACGTATCACGGTTGGGGCCCGATTATCCGCAAGAGCAAAAGGAAGGGCGAGCAAATATTCGTCGATGGGCCGCGACAGAGCGCAAAGGGAACGGAGCGGCGAGCGTTCGTCGTCAGCAGGCTTCCGGCACATCGCGTTGCTCAAGAAATCGCCACGCACTCCGCCTGGACCTGCTTCCAACGGACGGCGCGCTTCCGGTCTCTCCTGTCCGGGGTGGAAAAGTGCCGGCTCTCGACAAGGCGATCTGCGGGCCCATGGCCTGGGGGGCGCGGCAGCGAACGCCTTTTGCCAGTCGATGAACATCTTTCTCCGCCACGGCTGATGTGCCCAACGACAGCCGAAAAAGGACCTTGACTCTGGACCATGGTCCAACGGCGAAAAGGGTTCCTGCCAGTCCGGGCGACAACCCGACCAACTGTCGCACCGTGACCAACGCAATTGGATTTATGGACTCCCGAGCGCAGCCCGAACCCGTCTGCCGCACGCGCCACCGAACTCAAGAAGAGCAAGCATGCTCGACAAGACTGACAGACCGAGGATCCAAATGGAAGACGAACGCACCGCCCCCTCCTTAAGGCGCGTTGCCTTGATCGGTACCTGCGTGCCGCGTCAGTGCGGCATCGCCACCTTTACCGATGACATGCAACGCGCGTTCACCAGCCAGAGCCCGACCCTCTCCTGCATCACCGTCGCAGTCACCGATACTGGCTCCAGCTATGCCTACCCTGATTTTGTGCCGCTTGAGATCGATCAGGGCGATCTCCGGTCTTACGCAGTCGCTGCTGATTTTCTTAACGTCGCCGACGTCGACGTCGTTTCCCTTCAGCACGAGTTCGGGATCTTCGGCGGGGAAGATGGTGACCATGTGCTTGAACTGCTCCGAGCTGTACGCGCGCCCGTGGTCACGACACTACACACCGTTCTGGCGGAGCCGACGCCGGGACAACGGCGGGTAACGGACGAAATCATTCTGCACTCTGTGCGGCTTGTGGTCATGGCAGAAGAGGGCCGCAGGATACTTCAGGAAGTCTATGGGGTTCCGCCGCAGCGGGTCACCATGATACCGCACGGTGTTCCCGATCGCCCCTTCCTCGACGCTGCGATGGCTAAGCACGATCTCGGCCTCGCCGATCGAACGGTGCTGATGACATTCGGCCTGCTAGGACCGGGCAAGGGAATTGAAACGGCGATCAGGGCGATGCCTGCGCTAGTGCGCGATCATCCTAAGATCCTCTACATGATCGTCGGAGCCACACATCCAAGTTTACGCCGTCAGGAGGGGGAACGCTATCGCGATGGCCTCATCGCTCTCGCAGCCGACCTGCGGGTCACCGACCACATCCGGTTCGTCGATCGATATCTGTCGCGAGAAGACCTTCTCGACCACCTCGCAGCCTGCGATATCTATCTGTCACCTTACCCTAACGAAGCACAGATCGTCTCAGGGACACTGGCCTATGCCGTTGCATTGGGAAAACCAGTGGTCTCGACGCCGTTCTGGTACGCGCAGGAGATACTTGCCAATGACTGCGGCGTCCTCGTTCCTTTCGGCGCAGCTGGCGCGCTGGCCGGCGCCGTCGGCCGGTTGATTGAAGACGATGCCTCGCGGAGTGCGATCCGCACTGAGGCCTATGCGCTGGGTAGAACGATGATATGGGAGAATGTCGCTTCGAAATACCTCAAAGTCTTCGCCCGGGTCAGGTTTGAAGGGCACCACACGGGCGCTGTACTTCCCTTCGGTCCGGTAGGGGTGAGAAGCAAGCAGCTACCTCCGCTCTCGACCGAGCATCTTGCAGCGCTGACCGACAACGTCGGACTGATGCAACACACGCAGTTTGCGGTGCCCAATCGCAGACACGGCTATTGCCTTGACGATAACGCGCGTGCGTTGCTTCTGATGACCAATATCGCTCACTTTCGGCAACTGTCTCCCCGGGAGGAACAGCTCGCTCTCAGCTACGCCGCGTTCGTCGAACATGCCTGGTGCCATGCCGAGCACGCGGTCCATAATTTCATGGGCTTCAATCGCGAGTGGCTCGACAAACCCGGCGTGGACGATGCTCTCGGGCGCGCGGTCTGGGCACTCGGGGAGGTCGCGCGGCACCCAAATTCGCGTCGCCTCGACAGCTGGGCCGCTGCCCGACTGCTCGATTTCGCACCGGCTCTGAGCGAATCTTCGTCACCCCGCGCCTGGGCGTACGGCCTTCTGGGCATCGAAGGCTTTCTGGGACGCTTTCCAGGCCACCGCGCTTTCGAGCGGTTGAGGGACGACCTCGCCGATCGCCTGTTTCAGCGCTGGTCGGACGCGGACGCTCCGAACTGGAACTGGTTCGAAGACCGGCTCGGCTACGACAACGCGAAGCTGTGCGAAGCCCTCCTCGTAACCGGGCATACCCGATCCAATTTTCGCCATATACAGGTAGGTCTCGACACGCTGCGTTGGTTGATGAAGCTGCAGACCGCCGAAGCGGGCCACTTCCGGCCCATTGGCACCGATACCTTCGGCGCCGATCGTCGTCATCCCCGACCGTTCGATCAACAACCGCTGGAAGCATACTCGGCTGTCAGCGCTTGCCTTGTCGCGGCGAACGTAAGTGGCGACCCGCAGTGGAGGCAGGAAGCGAGGCGGGCATTCAACTGGTTTCTCGGAGACAACGACCTGCGCATCCCTGTCGCCGATGTCGCTGTGGGAGCGTGCTTTGATGGCCTCCACCCCGACCGGCGCAACGCCAATCAAGGTGCGGAGTCGACGCTAGCCTACCTCGCCTCGCTCGCTGCCATGCTGCTTGCAAGGAAACATAGGCTTGGTCCGCCATCAGATCCGACCGCGATCGACCCGGGGCCTGCCATATCAGCGGGCCAAGACACCGTCGCGAGGCTACTGCCCACAGCCGTGGCCGCCAAGGCCATATGACCTAGTTCATGGACCTGTACCAATTCCAGGGCTGCGTGAAAGGTGAATGCCGTCAGGCCCGTTTCGAGAGGCAAGTCGTCATACTTGGCCCAAGCGGGCGCATCACGACAAACGGCTACAACCCATTGGTCTTTTCCGAATCAAGGGCCGTAACGTCGCGTTCCACCCGCACTGAATCGACGGTTCGATCGGCCACAAACCACAAGCTCAGGGCGTTGACCTATTGGTGCCGGATCTTGCTCTATCCCTTGAGCACTCAATCGCGTTCGAGCTTACTCGATGGCTCATCCATCGCGGGCGTCCTTGAGGGACCTCTCGAATTGGAGTCTCGGGACTGTGGTGTCTGGGCCTGGTCATGATCGAACGCGCAAAGCTCAGCTTTTACGATCGCGTGCTTCGTCCCGATCCATCGCGCACGGTCGTCCGGCCGTTCGAGCCGGCCTATCCCGCAGGTTTCGACGGCGGAACGTCCCGGACCCAGGCTACCGTCGACCTGATTGTTGCCCTCGATGACGCTGAACTGGCACGCCAGCTGAAAGGCGTCACCCTGTCTCTCGACGAGAATCATCGAGACGTCGATACGATGCTGCTCCGCAGGTTTGAAGAGGTGGCCGCCCACATCACGGGCGCCGATCGTCTAAGCGCCGAGCAGCGGCGGCTGATCGGTGCTTACTGCAGCCAGGAATATGCCTACGAGGCTGCAGCTCTGTTCAACCCCAGCGTCGTGCTCCACCCGGACCAGTCGGGCGTTCCCGAGGATACGGTCCGATTTGTAATGTCGCTTAGAGGCATCGGGGAAGGACACGTATCATCGGTGACGTTCCGCACCGGCACCTGGAAACCGGGCGGCGATCTGGTGGTCGATGATCCCAGCCCCACATCGGCGCCACCACTCATCGAGACCTGTGAGAAAGGGGAGGAGACGGCAGTCCGCCTGTGTTGCGGGGGCAGCCGCACCATCTCCGAGACCGTGCTGTTTCCGATCTTGCCTAGCCAGCGGCAAGGTGTCGAGGATGTTCGCCTTGTCCGCTTCCGCGATGATGATGGCAGCATAAACTATCATGGAACCTATACCGCATTCAGCGGGGCCGAAGTGCGTTCGGAACTGTTGAGCAGCAGCGATTTCAGGTCATTCGAAATGCGCACGCTGACGGGGGGAGCCGCCAGAGGCAAGGGGATGGCGCTGTTCCCCCGGCGTATCGACGGTCACTACGCCATGCTCGGGCGTCAGGACAACAGAAGCATCTGGCTGCACTATTCCGACGACATACTGCAATGGGAAGGGGGCCGGAAAATCATCGCGCCGCAATTCCCTTGGGAGTTCGTCCAGATCGGCAATTGCGGATCGCCGACCGAGATAGCGGAAGGCTGGCTGGTGATAATCCACGGCGTCGGCACGGTGCGTAATTACTGCATCGGAGCATGCCTGCTCGACAAGGATGATCCGTCGAAACTGCTTGCGCGAACGCCCCGCCCGGTACTGGCACCCAGTCCGCACGAACGGGACGGGTACGTGCCGAATGTCGTCTATAGCTGCGGTGCGCTGGTCCAGGAGCGGACCATGCTCCTCCCCTATGCCGTCGCGGATAGCTTTACCGCCTTTGCTACGGCCTCGATCGATAACCTCCTGAGTGTGATGGAGTAGGAAACGTCAGCGATCCCGATCCTGAATGCCTTGTCGGCGCGCGGAGCGTCGCGCAGCGTTGATCCGTTCATCGCTTTTTCAGGGTCTGCCTTCTGCGAAAGGCGATCGAGTCCCGCAAGGAAGGTTCGGTCAACCCTTCGGGACAGGTAGCCAAGGTCGATGCGCGATCTTTGCAGACACTGGCGAGCTCTGCTCCATGGCACGCCAACATCGGAGCTCAGGGTGGCGTGGCCACGCCTGCGTGAACAGACGAACGAAACCAATTTCATTGCTCGAAGTCGTCACACCGCGTGATCAGCGTGAGCCACCGATGATGCCGTCAAACGCTCGATATCGTGCAAGCATGGCAACTGCCACTTCTCGATCAGCCATCCCGCAAGCGTGCGGCTGAGTGTTCGCTTCTCCCTCACCTGCGGCTCTTGTCTTGATCTGCGTCAATGACGTGAACCGAACCAAGGCCAATCTTCGGCAGGTGTTTCAAGCCCAGTTCTCCTCCAGAGTGCGCAAGGGCCTGTCGATGGGGTTCAATCATACCCTCACCGGTTCATCGTGTGCGGCCGGCATGGTGCGCATCGAGCGATGCTCGCGGCGGCCCAACTAAGGATACAGCTCATGCGGCTCGCGGTGATCGGCCTTGGCAGGATGGGAGCCAACATAGCGCGCCGGCTGATGCGCGGTGGGCACGAGATTGTCGCCTTCGATCGGAACGCTCCCGCGGTGGAAAGGCTGACCCGCGAGGGCGCGAGCGCCGCCGCCTCTCTTGAGGAAGTGGTCGACCAGCTGGAGAGCCCGCGGATTTTTTGGGTCATGCTGCCGGCGGGCCTGCCGACTGACAGCACGATAGAGGCGCTCATGGACCTGGCGGTTCGAGGCGACATCATCATCGACGGCGGCAACAGCTTCTACAAGGACGACATCCGCCGGGCGAAGCAGTGCGCGATGAAAGGACTTCACTATGTCGATGTCGGCACCTCAGGCGGGGTGTGGGGTCTCGAGCGCGGCTATTGCATGATGATCGGCGGCGAGGTTGCGATTCTCGACAGCCTTGATCCGCTCTTTGACGTGCTGGCTCCAGGCCACGGCACGATACCACGCACGCCAGACCGCGACGACCCAAACGAGGATCCACGCGCTGAAAAGGGTTACATACACACCGGTCCCGCGGGTTCGGGCCACTTCGTCAAGATGGTCCATAACGGCATCGAATACGGGCTGATGCAGGCCTATGCGGAGGGATTCGACATCCTGAAGAGCCGATCCTCCGACAGACTACCGGAGGACGAGCGCTTTGATCTCAACCTCACCGACATCGCCGAAGTCTGGCGCCGCGGCAGCGTCATTTCCTCTTGGCTGCTCGACCTCTCAGCCAGGGCGCTGGCGAAGGATCAGATGCTTGAGCAATTCTCCGGCCTGGTCGGAGATTCGGGCGAGGGTCACTGGACGGTCGAGGCGGCAATGGAGGAAGCGGTTCCAGCCTATGTCCTCGCTGCGGCGCTGTTCGCCCGCTACCGCAGCCGGGTCGACACGACGTTCGGGGACAAGCTCCTTTCGGCGATGCGGTTCGGTTTCGGTGGACATGTCGAAATGCCGCAATGAGCATGCTCCGGCCGCCGCGCCCCTTCCGCGTGCAATCCGTCAACAAGAGGAGACAAAGATGCTCACCGAATTGTTGCGATACGCCAGCGATCGCAATCTAATCGTCGGGACCCGCGTCTACCCTCCGAATGGGTCCCGGTATCGCGTGCATCTTTGGACTGGCCCTCAGATGGGCGAGCGTACCGAATGGTGGGAGCAATTCCCCTTCGACACGCCGCATCGGGAAGCCCTCGATGAGGTTGCCCGGGACGCGGTGCGAGATTTGGCCCGTCCTGGACGAGCGGCAATTCAGCGCGAGTTTGTGCCAAGGCCGTCGAGGCAGGAGCGGGTGGAGCGGGTGATCCGCTCAGCGCCCCGCGATGACACAGGGTGCGCAGAGCCTCCATTTCTCGTCAGGCCATGCCTCGAGACCCTTCGCCTGCGGGAGGACGAGCGCTCGAGCGAAGGCTCTGAGGCCGTCGCGCTTACGGGGAGAGACTAGTGAAAGTACCGCAGAGGGAAGTCACATCGCTCATGATTGGACCACGGGTGGGCAGTAGGGGCCGCGCTTGCTGTGGCGGAAGGGATCCCAAGCTGCGGCCGCGCTCGGTTCCGGTGGCCGCTGGCGCCCATCATCCGGAGGCCGTCCTCGGGCCTCGGTTGGTGCCTGTTCGTGCGCCAAGCCCGCGGTGAGCGCGGTACGGTCCAAGCACTCGGCGTCGCGCTTGCCGCCAGCGGCGCGACAATGCACTCGGCCTTGCCCCCAGCGGGATCCCTGGCACCAACGACGTGATGGACGCGTGGTCGGACCCGGCCGCTGGCATGATCACTGAAGTGCGGCGCACCGTCCGCAGTTTTGCCCGCCGCATCCAGAGCCTTCCGTCTTTTGACCTCGGTCAATGAAAACGGCCTTGACCCTGGACTATGGTCCAAGCGCGATAGGGGACGCGGAGGTGATAATGGCCGGCTTGACCATCGGGATATTCGCGAGGGCTGTGGGTGTACGGCCGGACACCATCCGTTATTATGAGCGCAATGGCCTGCTTCCTCGACCCGCACGCTCGTCGGCCGGATATCGCCTGTTTGCGGAGAGTGACCTGGAGCGCGTACGGTTCATCCGCAAGGCGCAACAGCTGGGCTTTACACTAGCTGAAATCGGACTGCTTCTCACCCTGCAAGCTTCGGATACGGCTCGCGCCGCGGGTGTTCTCGAAATCACGGAAAAGAAGATCGCCGACTGCACGTCCCGGGCCATCGCCCTCAATCGCATCAAGGATGCGCTCGAGAGGCTTGCCGCCGAATGCCCTGTGGACGCTCCGGCTTCCGACTGTCCGATTCTCGCGCACTTAGCGAGCGCAAGTGGCGCTGCATTCCGAGCGCGCGAGACCACATCATGAGATTTGGCACCTACTCGCTGGAGCCCGGCGGCGCGGCCAGGCTGGCGCCGCTGCCGGGGAGCTGTCGACGGTTACTAACCACAAACCCATCGGACAGAGGAACGGGCCACTAGAGCCAGGGAGAGGAACTGCGGGGCATTCAACCAACAGAGAAAGGTACGATCATGAAACTTGTTATGGCAGCAGCAGCATCGCTGTCCCTGGTTCCGCTTGCCGGGTGCGCGACGATGAGGGACGCAACCCCCGAACAGCGGGCGAGCTGCGAGCGCATGGAACAGACCATGGGGACCGAGACGACGCACGACCACAATGAATTGAAGGGCCGTGGGATGAACCCGATGAACCTCAGCCACGCACGCTGTCAGCAGATCCTCGCACAATAGTCAGGCGCACTCGAGCCGGTCTTCGAATCCCCGTTTAGCGTCTGCTTCGTCTTATCGCTGATCTACTTGCGGGAATTAGGAACGACTGGGGCGAGAACAGCTCGATGATTAGCGTGCGTCAAACCAGGCCAGAACAAGGCCTCACCGACGAAAGGAAAAGATTATGAAGAATCCAAGAAGGAGTGTCCGCCAGCGCGTTTTAGTCTCCACGGCGGCTATGTTGGCAGTGTTGGGCGCGACCGCGTGCGAGGGCTCAAAAGAGGCGCCCGCCAATGTCGCGACTGCCGAGGAGAACGTCGCGCTGCCGGAAGATGAAAGCAGGGAACGGCATCATGAGCAGGGTATGGCAGCCGAGATGCACAATCAGATGAGTGCAGCTGAAGGCAGAACGGCGGATGGAAAGATGGGGGCCGGGGGCATGATGGATGATGACATGCCGATGACCGGCGCCATGGCCAAGGATGCCGTGAAAGATAAGCCCATGCCCAAGGATACGCCCATGCCGATGGAGGACGACCCGCCCATGCCGATGAAGGACCACATGTAGCGCGAAGTCTGCGCCAGCCGGGATTTTTACTCTGGTTAGCTCGGCAAAGGATCTCCGGAGGGCAAGGACGACAGTAGTGCTTGCCCGGAAAAGCCGGCGTGGCTCGAGCTCCCGGTGACTGAGTCCCCGGGAGGTGTCGTCGGCGTGTTATCCCCCCTTCCCGCCCTGCGCCGGCGGCACTGCTCGCGACCCTTGTCGCATAGGCATCGTTTAACCTTTAACAGCGGGTAAGGAACCCTGATGTGAAGTCCCGACCGGCCCAGAAGCTCGCGCGCCCTACGCGGATGACCACCAAAATCGCTTGGGCGGCATTTGCGGCGCCAATGGCAATGCTCGGATATTCGGTGGCGCAGGGACAGGCGCCGCCGTCGGAGCACGCTTTGCATCATCCCGGCGCGGCGGCACCACCGGCCCGGGAGATGCCGAAAGCCGGCACCATCGTGGCCGCACCGCGGGACATGGCCACCTCAGCTCCCGCGGGCGGCATGACGGACATGATGAAGGGGATGATGTCGCCGTCGCCCGGCGCGAGTGGGGCGGCGGGCTGCTGCGGAATCGCGGGCGGCAAACCGTTCTATCCGACCATGATAAACCTGCCCGTTATGACCACGGAAGCACGTAAGGCTATCAGGACTGAAGCGGTCGCGCGCCTGGGATCGGGTGTCGCGACGGTCACGGCCGGACAGGCTGCGCTCCATCACGCTCAGATGTCCAATGACCCGGGAGCGGCGCAGGGGGCGATCGCCATAGTGCGCGATGGGGTGTCGCTCTCGGAAAGTGGCAACAGCGCGTTACAGGGTCTGAACGAGGGCCAGCCGCCCCAACGCATAGCGTCGACATGGTTCAAGCGCGAGATGGCGATTACCCCGGACAGCGAGATGATCATGGACGGCGGCTTTCGTGATCTCTCCTGGCTGCACACCGCCGCCATGCTGCTGCTTGCAGCAGCGCTCGTTGCGGCACTGCTCCTGCGCCGGGCGCGGCTGCAGCGAATTGGCGCCTTGGCGCAGCGTCTGACTCCGGGAGGCCAGCCGCCAGGCAACCTACCCGCCGGGGCGGCGGCACCCAAGGATGCCCGACAAGCGACCGTCGTGGCAGCTGCGCCCCTGCCGGTGAAACGGCCCTGGAAAGGCGTCTTGCGGATCAAGGCGATCTTCGACGAAACCCCGACCGTCAAGACTTTCCGGCTGATGGAACCTAACATGGGCCCGATACCCTTTACGTTCCTGCCAGGACAATATGCATCGATCACGTCCGAGATCGACGGCACGAAGGTGCGGCGCTCCTACACGATTGCCTCCTCGCCGACGCAGCGCGACTACATCGAGCTAACCGTGAAGCGGGAGGACCACGGTCTCGAATCCCGCCATCTTCATGACCATGCCGAGACCGGCGACTTGCTTGAGATCATCGCTCCCGCCGGAAACTTCTTTTTCACCGGCAAGGAGGCCGATGGCATTGTCCTGATTGCCGGTGGCGTGGGCATCACCCCGATGATGAGCGTTTTGCGCAACCTTACCGATCGGTCGTATCCGCACGAGATCCACCTTATCTACGGCGTGCGCACGCCCGCCGATCTGATTTTCCGCGAAGAGTGCGCGTACCTTGCGAAGCGGCATCCCAACGTCACGGTCCTGTCGATCGTGTCGTCCGCCGAGGGTACCGACTGGACGGGCCCGGTCGGCTTCATCACGGCGGACTTCATTGCTGGCTGTGTCGATGATATCGCGAAACGGCGCATCCATCTCTGCGGGCCACGGCCGATGATGGACGCGGTCAAGGCGGCGCTGGAGGAACTTCAGGTTCCGCCGGATCAGGTCAAGACGGAGGACTTCGCGCCCCCCAAAGGCGGTCCGGTTCCCGATCGCGAGCCCGAAGACGAGGCACCGGCTCCGCCGGCGGACGCCGCTGGCGGTGGTACGGCGCCCACATCCGCTCAGGCGATCGTCAACTTTTCCAAGTCCGGGATATCCGGGAGCCTGGCACCGGACCAGTCCGTGCTCGAAGCTGCCGAAGCGGTGGGCGTGGTGATCGATTTCGAATGCCGGGTCGGGACGTGCGGGCGCTGCAAGGTGCCGCTTACAGAGGGTACGGTGACGATGGAGGTCGAGGATGCGCTCTCGGCCGACGAAAAGGCGGCGGGCACCATTCTCGCGTGCCAAGCGAAATCGCCGGGCAACTTGGTCGTGGACGCCTGACGTGACCGAAAGCGAGAAAATAACGGTCGGCGGTTTGATCAGTGCGCTTGTCCTGATCCTGCCGGCCTTCCTGTTCCATACCGCGCCTCGCTTTGCCGGAAGTCTGACCGGCGGGCTGTTCGGAATCGCCGCGGCGCTGCTCTTCATTCTGCTGTTGCTCTATTCGGCGGTGAAGAGGCTTCGGTGGGTGAAGGAGCGCACGAAAGACTTTTTCTCGGTCGGCGCCGTCCTCACCTTTCACGTCTACGCCGGCGCGGCCGGCGCACTACTCGCGATCATCCATACCGGACACAAATTCCAGAGCCCGCTCGGCATAGCGTTGACCGTCGCCATGCTGACAGTCGTGGCGAGCGGCTTCGTCGGCCGATATTATCTTGCGTCCATGGGCGCCGAGCTGCGGGACGATCAAAAGCAGCTCGGTATCCTTCGTACGCGCTACGACAGTCTCGCTCTGGCCGCCGCGGGGCTCAAGGACCAGGCCGTGGTCGATCCTAATGGTGTGCCGCTCGGGCAGCTGCTCGGGTCGATGTCGGACCTTGAATTCGCGATCACCGCGCGCGAAGCGCTCAAGCGCAAGCTGGCGCGCTGGGTCGTCCTGCACATCGCCGCGTCGGTCGCGATGTATGCACTTCTGACGCTGCACATCTGGAGCGGGCTTTACTATGGGCTGCGGTGGTTCGGGTGAAGCTGCCCGGCGCTTCCCTGCTGATCTTGGCGGCTGCAGCAATCCTCGCGGTAATCGCCGTGTCGACCTCGATCTATCGCTCCGGCAGCGACGCGATACCCGGGTGGAGCACCGCTGTCCGCCCGGGCCCAATGTCCAGGGCTCACGCCTTCGTCGGAGACAAGTGCGAAAGCTGTCACACGCCCAACGAGGGCGTCACTGTCGATAAGTGCGTTGCCTGCCACGTACCTGCACAGGAGCTGCTCTCGAAGCCCTCGACGGTGTTCCACGCCAATGTGACAACCTGCAGTGGTTGTCATGTGGAGCACAAAGGACGCGACAAGCGCCCCATCAAGATGGACCACGCCGTTCTCGAAAAGCTCGCGATCCGCGAATCCGGCAAACCTGTCGCGCTCGACTGCAAGGGGTGCCACGTCTTCAAGGACAAGCACCAGGAATTCTTCGGGCCGAAATGCGCGACCTGCCATGTGACCGACACGTGGAAGATCGTCGGCTTCCTGCACCCAAGCCCGAAATCGAAGGAATGCGCGCAATGCCACAAGCCGCCGCCGAGCCATTTGATGATGCACTTCGAGATGATGGACAGATCGATTACCGGCCAACGCAAGGCGACGGTCGATCAATGCTTTGCCTGTCATCAGACGGACTCATTCAACAACATCAAAGGGGTTGGACGAGTCGATATGCACTGAAGCGCTCGTGACCCGTCACTGACTGTTCTAGAAATACTTCGAGGTAACGGGACGCGAAGACAGGATGATACGACCGAACGCGACGCTGACGTGCAAGTTCGGGTCTCCGTGGCCGACTGCGACAGCTGGTACGCTACTCTGACACCAGATATTTTATTGTACCGGTCCTGAAGTAGTGTGCCTCTGCCGATAGTTTACCTTGCGCATTCGGCCACAGCACCGGGTTCACCGACGCTCTGGTTCCGGGAATGGTCAACCCCGGCCCGTTTAGTCGTCGTCTTTGACCGAGGTCAAAAGAGCGGCCTTGACCCTGGACTATGCTCCAAGCGGTATCAGGCGATTCGAGCTTACGGGTGGGTGACATGTCAGCTGGCGTCGTGCGACCCGTTGCCTCCAAACCAGGTCATTTGTGCCGCAGACGACCCCAACTGCGGCGCGCGCGAGCTCCGCAACCGCCGCCTCGAACTGTGAAAGGCGAACGATGATCACACCTTTAGAGGCAATCGACCGCCGAAAAGTGTTATCTGCCGGCGGCCTGCTTGGTCTTGCCGCGGCGCTCGGGCGCGCGGCGCCGGCTTATGCCTGGACACAGGGCAACCCGGCCATGCAGATGTCGAATCCCGCCTCGGGGGGCGTGCGCAGCTACGATCTGGAGATCGACGACTACCGACTGGTGGTCAACGGTCGTCCCGGCAAGGCGATGGCGATCAACGGAACCGTGCCAGGGCCGCTGCTTCGTTTCCGCGAAGGCGAAGAGGCCATCATTCGCGTCACCAACCGCCTGGAGGAGATCGCCTCGATCCACTGGCACGGGATCCTCCTGCCTCCCGGCATGGACGGGGTTCCCGGCGTAAGCTTCGCCGGCATCGCGCCGGGCGAAACCTTCACCTACCGCTTTCCGCTGCTTCAAAGCGGCACCTACTGGTGCCACAGCCATTCGGGTGGGCAGGAACTGCTCGGTGTTTACGCTCCCTTCGTCATCGATCCAGCGGGTCCCGATCCGATCGTATTCGACCGAGACTATGTCGTGTTGCTGTCCGACTGGAGCTTCGAGGCGCCCGGTAAAATCATCGCCAATCTCAAGAAGCAGGCCGGGTACTACAATTATCAGAAGCGCACGCTGGCCGATCTCCTGCGCGACGTCGACGCGAACGGCTGGTCGGCGGCCCTCATGGAGCGCCTCAGTTGGTCCAAGATGCGCATGGACCCGACCGATTTCGCCGATGTGACCGGGTATACCTACACCTACCTCATCAACGGGCTGACCAGCGAGGCCAATTGGACGGGATTGTTCCGGCCGGGTGAGCGGGTACGACTGCGCGTCATCGCGGCAGGTGCGATGACCTATTTCGATGTCCGCATCCCGGGGCTCAAGATGACCGTGGTCCAGGCGGACGGGCAGGACATCCAGCCACTTGATGTTGACGAGTTCCGGATCGCGCCCGGTGAAACGTTCGACGTCATCGTCGTGCCCGAGGACCGCGCCTACACGCTGATGGCGGAGACGATGGACCGCAGCGGGTTCGCGCGCGGAACCCTGGCCCCGCGCGCTGGCATGACCGCCCCGATCCCGCCGCGACGACCGCGGCCGATCCGGACGATGGCCGACATGGGCATGGACATGGGCGACATGGACATGGGCGCGGGCAAACCCGGCACGAAGAGCATGTCCGGTATGTCCGCCACCGCCGCTTCCGCGTCCCCGCCGGTCATGGACATGAGCGGTCACCAGATGCAGAACATGGGCGCGGCCGAACGGGTTCGCGCGGATGCCGCCGGCAAACTGAAGACGGTGCAGCAATCTGGCATGGCCACGATGGGCGCCATGGCAGCGATGCCCGGCATGAGCGGCGAAGGTGCGTCGGTCAAAGATCAGCGCTTCGCCCACGGCCCGGATACGCATGGCGTCGGCAACTCGTCGATCGCCATGGTTGCGAAGAACCGCCTCGACGAACCGGGCTCAGGGTTCGACACCGAAAATTCCCGCATCCTGGTCTACGCCGATCTTCGCAGCGTGATCCCACAAACCGATCTGCGTGTGCCAATGCGCGAGATCGAACTGCACATCACGGGGAACATGGACCGCTACAGCTGGTCCTTCGATGGCAAGAAATACTCCGACGCGCGCACTCCGATTGGGTTCGAATATGGCGAACGGCTGCGGCTGGTGTTCGTCAACGACACGATGATGGAACATCCGATCCACCTCCACGGCATGTGGATGGAGCTCGAGAACGGCGGCGGAGCGAACCAGCCGCGCAAGCATACGATCAGCGTCAAACCCGCCGAGCGCCTCACGGTGGCTGTGACCGCCGACGCACCCGGGCAATGGGCGCTGCACTGCCACCTGCTCCTTCACATGGAGATGGGCATGTTCCGCGTCGTCGAAGTCTCCTCCTCCTCGGTCTGATCGGAGAAAACCGTTGCGCTTCGCACCTCCATTATTGACCGTCCTGTTCGTGCTGCCAACCGGTCTGCAAGCACAAGAGACGGGCGCGCAGGGTGCCAGCGAACCAATGTCCATGCCGATGCCGGGCCCGGGCAAAGCCTCGGAAGCCGAACCGCTTGCCGTACCTGCGCCGACAGACCAGGAGACAACAGCGCTGCCCAACCTCAAGGACCGCTCAGGATGGCCGCAGCCGACCGCCGACAGCGCGAACTACAGCTACCTGGCTAGCGAATTGCTCGAGTATCGCGAAAGTCGCGCTGCGGGAGCGATCCGCTGGGACATTTACGGGTGGTACGGCGGCGACGTGAACCGGCTTTGGGTTAAAACCGAAGGGCTGCAGGACGTATCGGGGCCCCGCGGAGGCGAGCAGGAGGGACAGCTCCTTTATGGCCGCTTGATCTCGCCTTTCTTCGACTTTCAGGCCGGCCTCCGTTTCGCGAACCGCTCGGGCCCGGGGACCAACCAGTCCCGGATCTATGCCGCGATCGGCGTGCAGGGCATCGCTCCTTACCGCTACTCGCTCGAACCGACGCTATTCATCAGTCAGGACGGCAAAATGTCCATGCGGGCGACTGCGACCTATGATCAGCAGTTGACCCAGCGGCTCATCCTGCAGCCGCGCTTGGAGTTCGACGCCGCAGTGCAAAAGGATCGCTCGTTCGGCGTCGGTTCCGGGCTGAACAAGACCGAACTCGGTCTGAGGCTGCGTTACGAGGTAAAGCGTGAATTCGCCCCGTATATGGGCATGTCGTGGACGCAGAGCTACGGAAGCACGAAACGAATGGCGCGTGAGGACGGTGAAGACACCAGTCTCGTATCCATCGTTGCGGGCATCCGGATGTGGTTCTGAAGTATCTTCCGCCTCGATTGAGATGAGGCAGCCTTGTCCCGATGTCTAGGCTTAAGGACGTTGTTTCGAGGGCATGGGCAATATCAGGGCGACGGATTCTATGATCATTGAGCAGGCAGCCTCGATCGATATCAGCGGCATCGTCCGGATCGCGGTGACGGCCCTTGAGCTCGCGGGCACGAGCGCGATTTTGGCGGGTGCGGTATTAGCTATGGCAGCTTGCGCGAAGAGAACCTGGCTCAGCGGCTTCCAGGAGGCATATCGCCCCTTCCGCGCCGATCTGGGGCGGAGCATCCTGTTGGGGCTCGAGTTCCTTGTAGCGGGCGACATTCTGAAATCGCTGGTTATAGACCCAACGCTCGAAGACCTGATGGTCCTTGCCGGTTTGATCCTTGTCCGCACCTTCCTGAGTGTCTCGCTTGGCGTGGAGATAAACGGCCACTGGCCGTGGCAAGAAACCCGTCTGGCACGCGAGCAGGCAGCCGGTGGAAACCGATTCCCTGTGAGCGACGACAAGCTGTCCGAGTGAGCCGAAGTTGGCACCACGCCGCAAGATTCACCCCGAACGGTCATAAGTCGTTTGCCTAGATAAATGACGACGCTAGTTCCTGCCCGGCCATTCCACGTGCAGATCGTCGATCACATAGGGGTGCCGATGTGGCCCGGCGCCTTGCCCGACAAGATGGGAATGGCCGGGTGGCAAGTCAGAGTGGTCGTGCTCGACCGCTTGGAGATCGACCGCAGGCCACTTCCACAAGCCCGCAATCAGCCCGATCGCGGCGATGGCGGCCAGCAGTCCGGATGCCGCCGGCATCCCGAGAAGCGCGCCGGCCTGGCCTGCTACCGGATAGGCGAGCAGCCAGCCGACATGGCTCAGCGCGAACTGGGCCGCGAACAGCGCCGGACGGTTCGCTTCGTTCGAGGACCGGCGCAGCAGACGTCCACCGGGGGTGACGCACAGAGAATAGCCCGCGCCCATGACCAGCCAT
>ERZ1066121.1165-NODE-1165-length-20520-cov-6.775715_pt1 | contig 20520 bp, 15 predicted proteins | sample MGYA00382768_ERZ1066121 | MGnify/ENA primary metagenome ERZ1066121 (study PRJEB33369, sample SAMEA5778351) | biofilm metagenome | biome: Industrial cooling water; feature: Water cooling tower basin; material: Biofilm | place: United Arab Emirates | collected... | reverse complement strand
CACCCTGACAGCCTGATTGGCCCTGAGCGCCGCAAGCCCGTCGCGCACCACCGCATCGGGGTCGGTCGCGAACCGCTCGAACAGCACGCTGTTGCTCATGCCTGCCACGTCGGCGAATTCGGTCCGCGTCGGGCCCGGGCAGAGCGCCGCCACGCGCACGCCGGCCCCGCGCACTTCCTCGTGCAGCGCTTCCGAAAAGCTCAGCACGAAAGCCTTGGTGGCGTAATAGACCGCCATCCACGGCCCGGGCTGGAAAGCGGCGGTGGAGGCGACGTTCAGGATGCCGCCGCGCCTGCGTTCGATCATGCCCGGCAGCACGCGGTGGGACAGCTCCATCAGCGCGGCGCAGTTAAGCGCCACCATTCGCTTCTGCTCGTCAAGGTCGATCTCGGCAAAGGCCCCGCGCGCACCGAAGCCGGCATTGTTGATCAGCGTATCGACCACGAGCCCGCGGCGCGCGGCCTCTGCCATCAGCCGCTCGCCCGCATCGGGCGCGGCCAGATCGAGCGCGAGCGTCTCGACCCGCACCGCTGGTAGCGCGGCCTTGAGCGCCTCCAGCCGGTCCGCCCGCCGTGCGACCAGCAGCAGGTCGCGCCCCTCGGCCACGAGCGCGCGTGCGAAGCCTTGGCCCAGCCCCGCCGACGCGCCTGTCACTATCGCCACGCCCATGCCGCGCCCCGATTGTTCATTGCCCGTGAACCTGCACGCGCCTATGCCGGTCGGGCAAGCACTATCCGGGGGGATTACACATGCGCGCTTTTGCCCTGCTCGTCTTGCCGCTCGCGCTGGGCGGCTGCGTGTCGACCGTCGCCAGCGTCGTCACCGCGCCGATCAAGGCCGCGAGCTGGACCGCCGACAAGCTCACCACCAGCCAGTCGGAGGCCGACGAGAAGCGTGGCCGTCAGATCCGCAAGGAAGAAGCGCGGATCGCGCGGGAGAAGCGCGCGGAGGAGCGCCGCGAAAAGGGCGAGTGACCCCGCTTACTTCGTGTCGATCTTGGCGGGCGGCTGACCTCTTTCGGCCCCGTGGGGCAGCGCCTGCTTCGATTGCGGCGTAAGCGTCACTGCGGGCGCACCCGCCTGGTTGCCGGCCTGGGCCGCGCCCGCCTGTTCCATCGCCTGCTGAGCGCTCGATCCCGGCTCTCCGATCGCGCCCGCGGCCCCGTTGGCGCGGATCGCATCGGCTTGGTTCTCCAACACCGCCGCCGCTTCGGGCGTGCTCTGTTCGGCGGCATTCTCCAACCGGTCGGCCTGCGCGTCGGCTTCGGACGAGACGCCGCCGGAGCAGGCGGACAGAGACAGGGCGGCCGCGAGGGCGGGCAAGAGCATCTTCATGCCCCGGTGAACGCGTGCGCCCGGCCCGGGTTGCGTCAGATGATCGGCACGCCCTCGACCGCCTGCCACGCGACCCAGCCGGTCAAAAGCAGCGACAGCGTCGCCGAGAAGGCCATCAGCCCCCAGCCGAACATCGTCACGATACGCGGATTGGCCCGGTGAGCCTTCAGATTGTTCGAGATGCTGGCGAGCACGAAGCTGGTGAGCATACCGTAAGTAAGAGCTGCGACTTCGAACATGGTGACCCCCCGGTCGTTCCGATGAGCCTAGGCGCAGCCGCCGCGGCCCGACAAGCGTGTCAGCCGCAAAATGCGACGAACGGAGCCAGACTAGGGAACCAAAGTTAACATGCGCTTTTCGCGAGCGTTTTGCGACCTGGAAGGGCGTCAGCGCGCGTAGATGCGGTCGAGCACGCGGGCGACGTCGACGAAGCGGTCCGCCTCGGCCCCGAAGCGCTCGCCCGCCGCCAGCCGCCTGGCCCAGTAGGCGGCGGCGCGGCCGCCCCAATCGTCGGGCGGCGCGGCGAGCGGCTCGCGCGCGGTGGCGCGGAAGCGGTCGGCGGCGAAGTCGAAGAAGGATCCGTCCACATTCTCGAAGGCGGCCCCCTGGCCCTGCCCATAGAAGCGCGCGGCGATCACCGCCTCGCGACCGGCCGGCAGGTTCCACGAGCAGGCAAGGCTGATCGCGCGCCCGTCGGCCGTGGCGAGCGTCGCCGTCGCATAATCCTCGCACCGCCCCGGCCGCAGCGGCTCGCCGCCCGCCAGCAGCCGCGCTGAAACCTCGGTCACTTCGGGCCAGTCGAGCGCCCATAGCGCGAGATCGACCAGGTGCACGCCCAGGTCCACCACGCAGCCGCCGCCCGATTGTGCCGGATCGAAGAACCAGCTCTTCCCCGGTCCATAGGCATTGTGGAAGACGAGCTCGACCGCGCTCACCCGCCCCAGTTCGCCGCTCCGGATCAGCGCGGCGATCACCTGCATGCCGGCCGTATGCCGGTAGCTGAGGTCGAGCCCCAAGAGCCGGTTGGCCCTGCGCGCGGCATCCACGACCGCGCGCACCTCGGCCTCCGTGCGCCCGAGCGGCTTCTGGCAGAAGACGGCGAGGCCCGCCTTGAGCGCGCGGATCGATTGTTCGGCATGAAGCGCGCTCGGGGTTGCGATCACCACCCCGTCCAGACCTTCGCCGATCAGCGCGTCCAGTCCGTCGACCCGCTTGGCCTCTGGCGCGAGCGCGGCTACTTCGGCCGCCATCTCGTCCGACGGATCGGCAAATGCGACGGCCGCGACCGCGCCCGTTTCGATCATCGCGGCCATGCGGTGCCGGCCGATCCAGCCGGTGCCCAGGAACCCGACCCGCATCAGAAGGTCACCAGCGCCTTGATGAAGGCCCCGGGCCGGTCGCGCGTGGCGTCGAGCGCGTCCCCCAGTTGCTCGAGCGGGAAACGATGGGTGTAAAGCGCCGCGGGATCGAGCCGCCCGCTCGCGACTGCGTCCACCGCCTCGCGAATGCCTGCGACATAGGCCTGCGGGTCGCGCTCGTGCGCGTTGATCACGTCAATACCCCGCCAGTTCCACAGCCACATATTCACCTGGCGCGGCCCGTCCTGGTGATAGCCCGCGACGATCAGCCTGCCGCGCTCGCCCGTCAGCTCGCCCGCCAGGTCGAGCGGCCATTGCTTGCCCACTGCCTCGATGACCCGCTCGCAGAAGCGCTCCCCCGTCAGCGCCTTCACCGCCTCGACGATCTGCTGATGGTCGTGCATCGGAATCGTTACGGCCGCGCCCATCTCCCGCGCGACCTGCAGCGACTCCTCGCGGCGCGAAATGGCGATCACCCGCGCCCCTGCGTCGGTCGCGAGCCGGGTCAGAAGCGCGCCCAGAAAGCCGATGCCGACGATCGCGACCGTCTGCCCGGCCCGGATGTCTGCGCGGCGGAAGATGTTGAACGCGCAGCCGAGCGGCTCGCCTGGGAAAGGCGCGTCCTTGAGCGCGGGCGGCAACGGCACCACCGCATCCGCCTCTGCGACGTCATACTCGGCATAGGATTTGTAGGAGAGCGCGGCCACCCGGTCGCCTTCGCGCACCGCCGTCACGCCCGGCCCGACCGCGTCCACTACGCCCCAGCCTTCATGGCCCAGATCGCCCGGCGTGGTCGGGAACTGCATCCAGTCCGGCCCGGCCCAGGGCGTGAGGTTCGACGCGCACACGCCGCATCCTTCAAGCCGCACCCGCACCTGCCCCGGCCCCGGTTCCGGCCGCGCCACCTGCGCAACCTCGATCCGCCCCGGCCCGGTCAGCACCGCGGCGCGCATGGTGTTCGTCGACAAAGGGAACTCCCGCTTCTTCTTCAACATAGACGCGAGCGGCGGGCGAATGTTCCGTGCGCAGAACAGTCCGGAGGCCATGGCGAAGCGGGATCGCACCCGCTATCCCGCCCGCATGCCTCATCTCTACCTCGTCGACGGGTCCGGCTACATCTTCCGCGCCTATCACCGGCTGCCTCCGCTCACCAACAAGCATGGCGAGCCGGTCGGCGCGGTGTACGGCTATACCACCATGCTCTGGAAGCTCGCCGACGAGCTGCACAAGGCAGACGGGCCGACGCACCTCGCGGTCATTTTCGATCATTCGTCCAAGTCGTTCCGCAACGACATGTACGACGATTACAAGGCCAACCGCCCGCCGCCGCCCGACGATCTCGTGCCGCAATTCCCGATGATCCGCGACGCCACCCGCGCCTTCTCCCTGCCCTGCCTGGAGGAGGAAGGCGTGGAGGCCGACGACCTGATCGCTTCCTACGCCAAGGCCGCGCTACGCGAGGGCTGGTCGGTGACCATCGTGTCGTCCGACAAGGACCTGATGCAGCTGATCGAGCCCGGGCTCGACCTCTACGACACGATGAACAACCGCCGGCTCGGGCCCGAGCATGTAGTCGAGAAGTTCGGCGTCGGGCCCGAGCTGCTGGGCGACGTGCTCGCGCTCATGGGCGACACGGTCGACAATGTGCCGGGCGTGCCGGGCATCGGCCCGAAGACCGCGGCCAAGCTCATCCAGGAACATGGCGGGCTCGAAGCCGCGCTTGCCGCCGCACCGTCGATGAAGCCGGGCAAGCTGCGCGACAACCTCCTCGCGCATGCCGCCGACGCGCGGTTGTCGCGCGAGCTGGTCGAGCTGCGCTGCGACGTGCCGCTCGCCCACCCGCTCGACGAGTTCGCGATGCAGGGCATCCCCGACCCGCCGCTGCGCGCCTTTCTCGAGCATCACGGCTTCCGCACCCTGCTGATGCGCCTGTCCCAGGTCGCCGACGCCGCGCCCGCGGCCGACGACTCGGCGCTGCCGCCCGATCCGCCCTACGATCAGTCGGGCTACGAGACGATCGCCGATCTCGACACGCTCGACTGGTGGATCGCGGCCGCGATCGAGCAGGGCTTCGTCGCGGTCGACGTCCAGACCGACGACAAAGGTTCCATCTTCGCAGACATTGCGGGGTTGGGCCTCGCGCTCGCTCCCAACAAGGCGGCCTATCTTCCGCTCGGCCATGGCGGCGGCGACCTGCTTGGAGACAGTTCGGGTCAGCTCGGGCTCGACGCGGCGCTCGCACGGCTGAAGCCGCTGCTCGAGCATCCGGCGGTGCTGAAGATCGGGCACGACATCAAGTTCGACATGGGCGTGCTGGCGCAGCACGGCGTCGCGGTCGCGCCCTATGACGATGTGGGCGTGATGAGCTTCGATCTCGATGCCGGCCTGCACGGCCATGGCCTGGACGAGCTTGCGGCCACCCACCTCCAGCACAGCTGCATCGCCTTCAAGGACGTGGTCGGAACGGGCAAGGCGCGGCAGGGCTTCCGCGCGGTCGGCCTCCCCGAGGCCACGCGTTACGCCGCCGAAGACGCCGACGTGTCGATCCGGCTGTGGCGGCGGCTGAAGCCGCGGCTCGCGCGCGAGGCGGGCACGACCGTGTACGAGCTGGTCGATCGCCCTCTATCGGCCGTGATCGCCCGCATGGAACGCGCGGGCATCAAGGTCGACCGGCAGATCCTGTCGCGGCTGTCGGGCACCTTCGAGCAGCAGATCGCGGGCATCGAGGCGCGCGTGTTCGAGCTTGCCGGGCAGAGCTTCACCATCGGCAGCCCCAAGCAGCTTGGCGACATCCTGTTCGACAAGCTCGGGCTGAAAGGCGGGCGCAAGGGCAAGTCGGGCGTCTATTCGACCGACGTGAACGAGCTGGAGAGGCTGCAAGGCGAGGGGGCGGAGATCGCGCGCGCGGTGCTCGACTGGCGCCAGCTCACCAAGCTCAAGGTCACCTATACCGACGCGCTGCAGGACGAGATCAACCGCGACACAGGCCGGGTCCATACTCGCTACCTGCTCTCCAACGCCCAGACCGGCCGGCTCTCCTCGACCGATCCGAACCTTCAGAACATCCCGATTCGCACGGAAGTCGGCCGGCAGATCCGCGACGCCTTCGTGGCCGAACCGGGCAACGTCATCCTGTCGGCCGACTACAGCCAGATCGAGCTGCGCATCGCCGCGCACATGGCCGACGTGCCCCAGCTCAAGGAGGCGTTCGCCCATGGCGACGACATTCACGCGCTGACCGCGGTCGAGCTGTTCGGCGAGCTCAACCGCGACACGCGGGCGCGCGCCAAGACGATCAACTTCGCCATCCTCTACGGCATCTCGCGCTGGGGTTTGGCGCAGCGTCTCGGCGTCTCGGCCGACGAGGCGCAGGCGATGATCGACCGCTATTTCGAACGCTTTCCGGGCATCAACCGCTACATCGCCGACACGTTGACCCAGGCGCGCGAGCGCGGTTTCACCACCACCCTGTTCGGCCGCAAGACGCACTTCCCAAAGATCAAGGCGAGCAATCCGAACGAGCGCCAGGGGGCCGAGCGCGCCGCGATCAACGCGCCCATCCAGGGCACCAGCGCCGATATCATCAAGCGCGCCATGGCCCGGATGGACGGCGCGCTCGCAGCCGCAGGCCTGCCCCACGTCCGCATGCTCCTCCAGGTGCATGACGAGCTCGTGTTCGAGCTGCCCGCCGGCGACGTGGCGGCGGCGGCACCGATCATCAAGGAGGTGATGGCCAGCGCCGCCGAACCCGCGGTGACACTCACCGTGCCGCTCGGCGTCGACGTCGGCCACGGCCCGAGCTGGGGCGAAGCCCACTGAGGCCAAACGCCTCGTCACGCTGAGCCCGAACGGATTTTCGTTCCAAGCGGGGAAGAAAGTCGCTCCGCCTGCGTTCTGCCCGCCATGGATACGCCCGCAGTCGCCGTTGCCGCGTTCGACATCGTCCGCTTCTATATTCCCATCCTGCTGTCCGTGGGCGGGCTGATCCTGCTCGTCGCGTGGCTGCCGCTCATCCTCAAGAAGCTGCCGCTGTCGCTGCCGATCATCTGCGTCGGCATCGGCATGGCGGTGTTCAGCTGGACGCCGTTTGCCGATTATGCGCCGCATCCGGCCAAGTCGCCCGTCATGGTCGAGAAGGCGGCCGAGCTGATCGTAATCGTCTCGCTCATGGGTGCGGGGCTGAAGATCGAGCGGGCGCTCGGCTGGAAGAGCTGGAACCTCACCTGGCGGCTCATCGCCATCGCGATGCCGGTCACCATTCTTCTGCTAACGGTGCTGGGCCAAGGCCTGCTCGGGCTCGGTCTGGCGACCGCGCTCCTGCTCGCCGCCGCGCTCGCGCCCACCGATCCGGTGCTCGCGTCCGACATCCAGATCGAGCATCCGAGCAGTGCCCAGGACGACGAGACGCGCTTCGCGCTGACCTCCGAAGCCGGCCTGAACGACGCGGCCGCCTTTCCCTTCGTCCATCTCGCCATCGCGCTCGCGGCCGCCGGTGCGCTCGGGGAGACGCTGGTGGAGTGGGCCTGGGACTCGGTGCTCCTCCGCACGGGCGTGGGCATCGTCTGCGGAGTCGGACTGGGCTGGCTGATGGGCTGGATCGTCTATCATGTGCCGCGCGGCACCCGCCTGTCGCGCACGGGCGACGGCTTCGTCGCGCTCGGGGCGACGCTTCTCATCTATGCTCTGACCGAGGTCGCGCACGGTTACGGCTTCCTCGCCGTCTTCCTCGCCGGCCTGATGCTCCGGCGCGCGGCGCGCGGGCACGACTACAACAACCGCATGCACGACTTTGCCGACGAGGTGGAGCGGCTGCTGATGATGGTGCTGCTCGTCTTCTTCGGCGGGATGCTGGTGGCGGGCGGGCTGCTCGCGCATGTCGGCTGGCGCGAGGCGGCCTATGCGGCGGTCGCGCTGTTCGTCGTCCGGCCGCTGGTCGGCTGGTACAGCCTGGCGGGTGCCAAATGCCCCGGGCCCGAGCGGCTTGTGATCGCCTTCTTCGGCATTCGCGGCCTCGGTTCGGTTTACTACCTCGCCTACGGGATCAATCACGGACGCTTCGAGCAGGAGGTCGCGATCTGGAGCACGCTCGGGCTCGTGATCCTTGTCTCCATCGTGCTGCACGGCGTTACGGTTACGCCGATCATGCACCGGCTCGACAAGCGTCGTGGGCGCGGCGGCGACGAGGCGATGGAAAAGGTGCCCGTCCCGGCCTAGAACATTGTCGGATGGGGCAGGACAAAGCCGCCGCTTCGGACAGCGACATGGCCAGTCTCGCGCGGGGTGGCCGGACCAACGTGTTCGGCTTCCTCCTGCGGCTGCTCGCGCGACTGCCTTTCCTGTTCATCGCGGGCCGCCTCTATGGCCCCGACGCGCTCGGCCGCTTCGCCTACGCTATTCTGGTGATCGAGCTCGCAGCGCAGCTCGCGACGCTCGGCCTGAAGCGCGGTTTGGCGCAGCAACTCGCCCGTGCCGAGGACCGGCCGCACGTCTGCGTGGTCTGGGACGGGCTGCTTGTCGCGGGGCTAGCCTCCGCCCTCGCCGCGGGCCTGCTCGCCGCGGTGCCGCAGCTCATGTTCCCCAACTCGGCGGTGAACGGCCTCGACCGGCTGCTGCCCCTGACGGTCTTCGCGCTCGCCTGGTCGGACGTCGCGCTGGCAGCGCTTGCCTATCGCCGCGACGTCAAGGCGACCGTCCGCGCGCGCGCGGTGATCGAGCCATGGACGATCAGCATCGCGGCGGGCCTGCTCTACTTCTACTCGACGCGCGACGGGCTAATTCTCGCCTATGCCCTGTCGCTAAGCGCGGCGCTCATCGCCTCGATCGTGCCGATGATCCGCAGCTACGGCCTGCCGCGCGGCTGGTCGCCACGCCCGATCGCGCTATTCGTGCTCGCGCGGCGCAATGCGCCCCTTGCGGCCGCCGACGCGATCGAATGGGGCACGCGCAACGTCGACCGCGCGATCCTTGGCCTGTTCTTCCCGCCCGCGGTGGTCGGCATCTACTGGGTCGCGCAGCAGATCGTCACTCTGCCGCAGAAGCTCAAGACGAGCTTCGATCCGATCCTCGGCCCCGTGCTGACCCAGAGCCTGGCCGACGACGACAAGCCGGCGGTGGCGGCGCAGGTGCGGCAGGTCGGCTTCTGGATCATCGCCGCCCAGGCCGGCGTCGCGCTCGCGCTCACCATCCCGGGAGAAGCGGTGATGGGCCTTGCTGGCCCGCAGTTCGTCGCGGGTACGGGCGCGCTCGCCTTCCTGATGATCGCCGAGGTGGTCGCCGCCACCGCCGTGGTCGCGGAATCGGCGCTGGTCTATGTCGCGCGCCACCGCAACATGATGATTTCGCTCGCCACCATCATCCTCCAGGTCGCGCTCAGCTTCGCGCTGATCCTGGGGATGCGCGCAGCCGGCCTGCCCACGGCATGGCAGGCGGTCGGACCCGCCATGGCGTTGCCGCTCGCGCTCGGCTTTGCCGCGATCGTAAAGGCGCGGCTGTTGTCGCGGCTGCTCGGCCAGCCCGTCTCGCCCTGGCGCTGGGCGCTGGTCTGGGCGGCCGCCGCCGGCGGCTCGGTGGGCCACCTCGCCACCCTCATCCCCGAATGGAGCGAGCTCGTGATCGGCATGCCCGTGGTGCTGCTCGTCTACGGCGCGGTGATCTGGCGGTTCGGCTTCACCCCCGCCGACCGCATCCTGTTCCGCCCCCGCGCCACACGCTCCGCGACCGCCTGACTGAGGCGGTCGGCGCCCGTCCTCGTCACGCGCGTCGAGAGACCCGCTACTCCTTGCGGTCGAACGGGTTCTTGGGCGCCCTGAGCGTCAGGCGCACCGGGACCGCGCCAAAGCCGAGCTCGCGGCGGATGCCGTTGATCAGGTACCGGCGATAGCTTTCGGGCAGCAGATCGACGCGGGTACCGAACAGCACGAACCCCGGCGGGCGCGTCTTGGCCTGGGTGATGTAGCGCGGCTTGATGCGCTTGCCGCCGGGCGCGGGTGGCGGGTTTCTCTCGATCGCGGCCTCGAACCAGCGGTTGAGCTCGCCCGTGGGCACGCGGCGGCTCCACGCGTCGCGCGTTTCGAACGCGACCTGGAGGAGCGTGTCGACGCCCTTGCCCGTCGCGGCGGAGACGGTCAGCACCGGCAAGCCTTTCACCTGGGCCAGCCCTTCCTCCAGCGCCGCCTTGACGCCGTTGAAAAGCGCCGAGGCATTCTCCGCCACGTCCCACTTGTTGAGCGCGATCACGAGCGCGCGGCCTTCCTGCAGCACCGCATCGGCGATGCGGAGGTCCTGCGCCTCGAGCCCGCGCGTCGCATCGAGCAGCAGCACCACCACCTCGGCAAAGTCGACCGCACGCAGCGCGTCCGCCACCGACAGCTTTTCGAGCTTGTCCTGGACGTTGGCGCGCTTGCGCATGCCGGCCGTGTCGATCAGCCGCAGCGGCCGGCCCTGCCAGTCCATGTCGATCGCGATCGAATCGCGGGTGATGCCGGCTTCGGGTCCGGTGATCATCCGGTCCTGGCCGAGGATGCGGTTGACGAGCGTGGACTTGCCCGCGTTCGGCCGGCCGACGATGGCGAGCTTGAGCGGCGCGGACGGGTCGTCCTCATCGCCGGGCTCGGGATCGTCCTCGCGCTCGAGATAAGGGAGCAGCTGGTCGAACAGGTCGGCGAGACCTTCGCCATGCTCGGCCGAAAGCTGGACCGGATCGCCCAGCCCCAGCGCGAGCGCTTCCAGCGCGCCCTGCTCGCCCGCGCGGCCTTCCGCCTTGTTGACGCCGAGCACCACGGGCGTGTCGGCCGCGCGGAGCCAGCGCGCGATCTCCTCGTCGAGCGGCACCACGCCCGCGCGCGCATCGACCAGGAACAAGGCAACATCGGCCTCGCGCACCGCGGCCTCGGTTTGCGCGCGCATGCGGCCGGGAAGCGAGGCGGGGTCCTGATCCTCGAAGCCCGCCGTGTCGATGACGCGGAAATCGAGCCCGATCAGGTGCGCCTCGCCCTCGCGCCGGTCGCGCGTCACGCCGGGCCGGTCGTCAACCAGCGCGAGCTTCTTGCCGACCAGCCGATTGAACAGGGTCGACTTGCCGACATTGGGCCGGCCGACGATCGCGACGGTGGGAAGCGGACGAGGCATGCGCGCGCGTTAGCGCCGTTAGGAGGGGTCGCCTACCCTCCCGAACGGGGCCTGCGTCAGCCCTCTTCCTCGCCCGCGGGCTTGGACTGGAGCTGAACGAAGTTCTGAATGCCCATCAGCTTGATCTGGTCCTGGAGCTTCTCGAGATAGTCGACATGCGCCTCCTCATTCTCGAGGATGCGCTTCAGGAGGTCGCGGCTGACATAATCGCGGACGCGCTCGGCATGCTCGATGCCGTCGCGCAGCGCCGGGATCGCCTCCTTCTCCAGCTCCAGGTCGGCGTTGATCACCTCCTCGACCGTTTCGCCGATCCGCAAGCGGCCGAGCATCTGGAAGTTGGGGAACCCGTCGAGGAACAGGATGCGCTCGGACAGCCAGTCCGCGTGCTTCATCTCGTCGATCGACTCGTGCCGCTCGAACTCGGCCAGCCGCTGCACGCCCCAATGATCGAGCAGCCGATAATGCAGCCAGTATTGATTGATTGCCGTCAGCTCGTTTTTGAGCGCGTCGTTCAGATGTTCGATGACCTTGGGATCGCCTTGCATGCCTGCCTCCGTATCGAGGCGGCCCTTAGCCCAGATCGGGCGCGCAAGTCAGGTGAAAAATGGCGGAAAACTGCGGAAATTCTGGCTTGCGAACGCTACGCAATCGCGCGCTGGGCGGCGATCAGGTCACGCGCGAACGGGATGCACTGCCCGCACCGCGGACGCTTTCCGAGCGAGCGATAGGCCGAAAGCGGGTCGCAATGCCCCAGGCGCGCAGCCTCTCGCACTTCCCGCTCGCGAATCGCGTTGCAGTTGCAAACGATCATGAACCAGCCTTGTAGCTGGCCTGCGACTAACTCGCAATAGCGAGTTTGCGGAGAGGCACGGTCCGGCCTTGGGCGAGGCTGCGCCACAGCCATTCGAGCGGCCCATAGGCGAATCGGGACAGCCAGGGCTTGGACCAGAACAGGATCAGCGCCCAGATGCCGAGCACGACGAGGTAGAGTTCCGCGCGGGAGAGCGTTCCGAACAGCCCCAGTCCATAGCCATAGAAGAGCGTGGTCGTGACGAGCGTGGTACCCAGATAGTTGCTGAACGCCATGCGCCCGGCGGCGGCGAGCCGCTCGACCAGGCCGCGCGCCGCGCCTGACTGCACGAGGAGGATCAGGGCCGAGGCGTGCGCGAGCGCGATCGCCGGCCGGAGGATCAGGCCCCCGGCGTCGGTGATCGGGATCAGCACCGGATCCCAATCGGCGGCGGCGATGCTGCGTGCGACCGGAATCATCAACGGTGCGGCGACGCCGTAGCCGAGCAGGACGAGCGACCAATAGGCCCGGCGGGACCAGCTGCCCGTCAGGAAGCCGTTGCGGAACAGGGCCATGCCGAACGCCATGAAGGCGAAGATCTCGGGCAGGGAGATGGGGAGCAGCAGCGTCTGAAAGACAATCGTCATGGGCTTACGCGCTTCGAACGCCTCGGCGAAGCCGCCGTCGCGATAAAGGCGGACTTCGCGTTCGGCCGCGGCGCGGTCGGGCACTTCGGCCGCGAGCATCTCGGCCCAGGCCTGTTTCGCCTGCTCGGTCGCTCCGGGCGCGGCCGCCGCTGCCCGGGTGGTCGCCAGCCCGTAATGATGGCCGTAGTTCATGGCCAGCTGCACGATCAGCATCGCTGCGGCGAGGATCAGCAGCGCGCGCGGTCGCCAGCGCCAGACGAGGAACATGACCGCGCCGCCCGCCGCGTATTGGACGAGAATGTCGCCGTACCAGAGGCCCCAGGCATGGATCATTCCGAACACGAACAGCCAGACCATGCGCGCATAGTGCGTCGCCGCCGGCCCACGCCCGTCGGGCCTTGCCGCCGCACGCTCGGCGATCAGGACAAGCGACGCGCCGAACAACATGGTGAAGAGCGCCCGCATCTTGCCGTCGAACAGGACGTACATGACGCCCCACAAGGCATAGTCGACCGGCCCTTCTGCGCCCCAGTAGCTCGGATCGACATAAGCATAGGAGGGCAGCCCCATGCTGACGATGTTCATGAGCAGGATGCCGAGCACCGCAAAGCCGCGCACGGCGTCGAACGTTTCGTAGCGTAGGCGCTTGCTCAAGCAGGCCTCTCCTCGAGATGAAGATCCAGTAGGACTTTCCAACTACATCAAGTGCCTTGCAAGCAGAGAACTTCCAGCCGCTCGGCTTGAGCGCGAAGGCGGCGGTCCCGCGTCCAGAGCCGCGCGCCCGCCATCATCCGTGTCGAAGCGAGCAGGTGGCAATCTACATAACCCACGCCGGTACCGAACAAACGTCCGTTCTCAATCAGAGCCATGACTTCATCGTGAGACGCGGTCTTGCATGCCGGGATGCGCTTAAGGTCTTCCAGTATCCGCCGATCCTTCAAGGACCCAAGGGCTATCTCGCCGATCGTGTAGGGATGCAGCCGCACGACCCCTCGCCGCAGATAGGTCTGCAAATGCGGGCTAGGCGCGCGGAGGTGATCGATCCAGATGTTCGCGTCAGTGATGATCAACTGGCGGGTCGTCACCTTCGTTGGGTGCCCATGCGAATGGGTCGGACCCGCCTATGCGAATGAGCCGCTCAGCCGCGTCTCGCTCGATCATCTGCGACAGAGCATGCCGGAAGAGCGCGTTCCGTTCGCTGATACCGGTGACTGCGATTGCCTTCTCGACGAGCGCATCTTCAATTGTGATCGTCGTCCGCATGCATCAAACATAGCATCAGACGGTGCTCACGCCAATGCGGCGTCGGCGCCCATGAGCTTCGGGAAGAAGCCTTCATGCGCCTCGCGAAGGGCGTCGAGCGAGACGACGCAGTCGCGGTCGGGGCGTTCGAAGATAAGGCGGCCCTTGATGGTGCGGCCGAGCGGCTCGACGGTGACGCCCGCGCCGTGCGCGGTGTTGAGGAACTCAATCAGCGCCTGGTCGGGAACGGTCACGACATAGATGCCCTGGTCCTCGCCGAAGAAGCTTTCGGCACAAGGGAAGGGCTGAGGCTTGTCGATCATCGCGCCGATCCCGCTCGCCAGCGCCATCTCGGCAAGCGCGACGGCGAGGCCGCCGTCCGAGACGTCGTGGCAGGCAGAGACATGGCCGTGCTCGATGGCAGAGCGGATGAAATCGCCCGTTCGGCGCTCGGCGGCGAGGTCGACCGGCGGCGGCGGGCCCTCCTCGCGGCCGTGGAGCTCGCGCAGCCACAGCGACTGGCCCAGATGGCCGCGGCGCTCGCCGACGCACAGGATGACGTCGCCCACGTCCTTGAAGCCGATCGTCATCGACCTTGACCAGGTTTCCAACAGGCCCACCGCCCCTATCGCGGGCGTCGGCAGGATCGCCGAGCCGCCACCCGTCGCCTTGCTTTCGTTGTAGAGCGAGACGTTCCCCGACACGATCGGCATGTCGAGCGCGGTACAGGCCTCAGCCATGCCCTCGATGCAGCCGACGAACTGGCCCATGATCTCGGGGCGCTGCGGGTTGGCGAAGTTCATGCAGTCGGTCGCGGCGAGCGGGCGCGCGCCCACCGCGGTCAGGTTGCGCCACGCCTCCGCGATGGCTTGGCGGCCGCCCTCGACCGGGTCGGCATAGCAGTAGCGCGGCGTGCAGTCGGTCGTGATCGCCAGCGCCTTGTCGGTGCCGTGCACCCGCACCACCGCCGCGTCGCCCCCCGGGCGCTGGACGGTGTCGGCCCCGACCATGTGATCGTACTGCTCCCAAATCCAGCGGCGCGACGCGAGGTCGGGCGAACCCATCAGCGTCAGCAGGTCGGCGGCGATATCGATGTGCTGGTCCGGCACGTCGACCAGGGCCTTGGCCGGCGGCGTGGGCACATAGGGCCGCTCATAGGCGGGCGCGTCGTCGCCAAGCGGGCCGAGCGGCAGGTCGCACGCGGTCTCGCCCCGCCACTTGAGCACCAGCCGGCCCGTGTCCGTGATCCGCCCGATCACCGCGCAATCGAGCTCCCACTTGCGGAAGATCGCCTCCGCCTCGCCCTCGCGACCGGGCTTGAGCACCATGAGCATGCGCTCCTGGCTTTCGGACAGCATCATCTCATACGGCGTCATCTCCTCTTCGCGGCAGGGCACGGCGTCCATGTCGAGCTCGATGCCCACGCCGCCCTTCGACGCCATTTCGACCGAGGAAGAGGTCAGGCCCGCCGCGCCCATGTCCTGGATGGCGACGATCGCGTCGGAGGCCATCAGCTCGAGGCAGGCCTCGATCAGCAGCTTCTCGGTGAAGGGATCGCCGACCTGCACGGTCGGGCGCTTCTCGTCCGAGTCCTCGCCGAAATCGGCGCTCGCCATCGTCGCGCCGTGAATGCCGTCGCGGCCGGTCTTGGACCCGACATAGACGACAGGGTTCCCGACGCCCGCGGCGGCCGAGTAGAAAATGCGGTCCGCGCGCGCGACACCGACCGTCATCGCGTTCACGAGAATGTTGCCGTCATAGGCGGGGTGAAAGTTCACCTCGCCGCCGACCGTCGGCACGCCCACGCAGTTGCCATAGCCGCCGATGCCGTGGACGACGCCCGCGATCAGGTGGCGCATCCTGGGGTGGTCGGGCCGGCCGAAGCGGAGCGCGTTCAGGTTCGCGACCGGGCGCGCGCCCATGGTGAAGACGTCGCGCAGGATGCCTCCCACGCCCGTCGCCGCGCCCTGATAGGGCTCGATATAGGAGGGATGGTTGTGACTCTCCATCTTGAACACGGCGGCAAGTCCGTCACCGATGTCGATCACTCCCGCATTCTCGCCCGGTCCCTGGATGACCCAGGATGCCTTGGTCGGCAGCTTCTTCAGGTGCACGCGCGAGGATTTGTAGGAGCAATGCTCCGACCACATGACCGAGAAGATGCCGAGTTCGGTCAGATTGGGTACCCGGCCGATCGCGTCGAGGATGCGCTGGTACTCATCCGGCGACAGGCCGTGCTCGGCAACGATCTCGGGCGTGATCTCTGGCATGTGCGCGCCTTAGCGGCGGGGCAGCGCAAAGCCTAGCCGGTGCGGCCTCCGGATCACTCCGCCGCCACAGCCTCTTCGGTCCGCGTCGCCTCGGCCTGTCCGCGCGTCAGCAGCGGCTTCAGATATGCCCCCGTGAAGCTCCGCGGTTCCTTCGCGACCGTCTCGGGCGTGCCCACCGCGACGATCTCGCCGCCCTTGACGCCGCCCTCAGGCCCCAGGTCGATCACCCAGTCGGCCGTCTTGATGACGTCCAGATTGTGTTCGATCACGACGACGGTGTTGCCCTGCTCCACGAGCGCGTGGAGGACTTCGAGCAGCTTGCGGACGTCCTCGAAGTGCAGGCCCGTGGTGGGCTCGTCGAGGATGTAGAGCGTCTGGCCGGTGCTCCGCCGCGACAGTTCCTTGGCGAGCTTCACGCGCTGCGCCTCGCCGCCCGACAGCGTCGTCGCCTGCTGGCCCACCTTGATGTAGCCGAGGCCGACCTCCACCAGCATCGCCATCTTGTCGCGAATGCCGGGCACGGCCTTGAAGAAGGCGGTGGCGTCCTCGCAGGTCATGTCGAGCACGTCGGCGATCGACTGGCCTTTGAACTTCACCTCCAGCGTTTCGCGATTGTACCGCGCGCCGTGGCAGACGTCGCACTGCACATACACGTCGGGCAGGAAGTGCATCTCGATCTTGAGGACGCCATCGCCCTGGCAGGCCTCGCACCGCCCGCCCTTGACGTTGAACGAGAAGCGCCCGGGCTTGTATCCGCGCGCCTGCGCCTCGGGCAGCCCCGCGAACCAGTCGCGGATCAGCGTGAACGCCCCGGTATAGGTGGCGGGGTTGGAGCGCGGCGTTCGGCCGATCGGCGACTGATCGATGTCGATCACCTTGTCGCAATGCTCGAGGCCCTTGATCGTCTCGCAGGGGCCGCAGACCAGCCGCGCCCCGTTCAGCGCGCGCGCCGCCCCGGCATAGAGCGTGTCGATGGTGAAGCTCGACTTGCCCGAACCCGACACGCCCGTGATGCAGGTGAAGGTGCCGAGCGGCACGGAGGCGGTGACGCCCTTGAGGTTGTTCGCGCGCGCCCCCTGCACCGTCAGCTTCTTGCCGTTGCCGCGGCGGCGCCTGGCCGGCACGGCGATCGCGCGCCGCCCCGACAGATAGTCGGCCGTGACCGAGTCCTCGTGGGCGAGCAGCTCGTCGAGCGAACCTTGTGCCACGACCCGGCCCCCATGCACCCCCGCGCCCGGCCCCATGTCGACGACATAGTCGGCGGTGCGGATCGCGTCCTCGTCATGCTCGACCACGATCACCGTATTGCCGAGGTCGCGCAGCCGGCGGAGCGTGGCGAGCAGCATGTCGTTGTCGCGCTGGTGAAGGCCGATGCTCGGCTCGTCGAGCACGTAGAGGACGCCCGACAGCCCCGAGCCGATCTGCGAGGCCAGCCGGATGCGCTGGCTCTCGCCGCCCGACAGCGTGCCCGAGGTCCGGTCGAGGTTCAGATAATCGAGCCCGACATTGTTGAGGAAGCCCAGCCGCTCGACGATCTCCTTAAGGATGCGCTCGGCGATGGCCTGGCTTTGCGGGGCGAGCTGCGCGGGGAGCGCCGAGAACCAGGCGAGCGCGTCGACCACCGACAGCCGGGTCGCGTGGCTGATCGGCTCGCCCGCGACCCGGACCGCAAGCGCCTCGGGCTTGAGGCGCGCGCCGTGGCAGGTCTCGCACGGTTGGGCGGACTGGTATTTGCCGAGCTCCTCGCGCATCCACGCGCTCTCCGTCTGGAGCAGCCGGCGGTTGAGGTTGCCGATCACCCCCTCGAACGGCTTTTGCACCTCATAGCTCTTGCGCCCGTCGATGAAGCGCAGCGTGACCGGCCTGCCTTCCGTGCCGTGCAGGATGACGCGCTGCTGCGCGGGGGTGAGCTCGGCCCAGGGCGTGTCGAGGCTGAAATCGAACGCGCGCGCGAGGCTCGCCAGCACCTGCATGTAATAAGGCGAGGGCGGCTGGCTCTTCGCCCACGGCACGACCGCACCCTTCTTGAGGCTGAGCGTCTCGTTGGGGACGACCAGCATCTCGTCGAAGATCAGCTTCTCGCCCAGCCCGTCGCAGGCCGGGCAGGCCCCCTGCGGCGCATTGAACGAGAAGAGCCGCGGCTCGATCTCCGGGATGGTAAAGCCGGAGACGGGGCAGGCGAAGCGCTCGGAAAAGGTGATGCGGCCCGGCGGCGCATGCTCGCCTGCGACCTTTTTGCTCCCCTCCCGCTCGCGGGAGGGGCTGGGGGAGGGTGTATCCCCCGCCTCGGTGCCGTCGGACAGGCCCTCCCCTAACCCCTCCCGCAAGCGGGAGGGGGACACATCCGCCGGATCCACATAGGCCAGCCCGTCCGCCAGCTTCAGCGCCTGTTCGAAACTATCCGCCAGCCGCGTCTCGATCCCCGGCCGCACCACCACGCGGTCGACCACCACCTCGATGTCGTGCTTGTACTTCTTGTCGAGCGCCGGGGCCGCATCGATCTCGTGGAACTGGCCGTCGATGCGAACGCGCGTGAAGCCCGCCTTCTGCCATTCGGCGAGCTCCTTGGCGTAACTCCCCTTGCGCCCGCGCACCACGGGGGCGAGCAGATACAGCCGCGTTCCCTCGGGCAAAGCCATCACCCGGTCGACCATCTGGCTGACCTGCTGCGCCGCGATCGGCTCGCCGGTCACGGGCGAATAGGGCACCCCCACGCGCGCCCAGAGCAGGCGCATATAGTCGTAGATTTCGGTCACGGTCGCGACGGTCGAGCGCGGGTTGCGGCTGGTGGTCTTCTGCTCGATCGAGATGGCGGGCGACAGCCCCTCGATATGGTCGACATCGGGCTTCTGCATCAGCTCGAGGAACTGCCGCGCATAGGCCGACAGGCTCTCGACATAGCGCCGCTGCCCTTCGGCGTAGATGGTGTCGAAAGCGAGGCTCGACTTGCCCGATCCCGACAGCCCCGTGATCACGATCAGCTTGTCGCGCGGCAGGTCGAGGTCGACCCCCTTCAGATTATGCTCGCGCGCGCCGCGCACGTGAATGTGAGTCAGCATGGATCGGAGTGTTCCAGATTTGTTCGTGCGCGACAAGGCGGCGCCCCGCCGATGAGATAGGAGCGGACAGCGGAGCTTGCCACATGCCGCGAGCTCCGGCCCTGGCCCCGAGCCGATTACATCCATTTCGGACCAATCTCCCAGGCGGCGTTCGTTGACTCGGGGCTTGTCGGCTTCCTAGCCTTGGAGCGCACGTCCCGCGGTTTGGGCGCGCTTTGGGGGTTTTATGAGCAGAAGCGCGCGCGAGAAGCAGGCCGGGCGGCACCGGGTCATGCAGGTGATCGTGGCCCTGTATTCCTTCGTGTTCTTCGCGGTGATCGCCTACGGCTATTTCTACCTTGCCGTGCAGGCGAGCTTCCTCGCGGCGCTCGTGATTGCAGTGCTCGCGGCCTCGCTCGCCTGGTTCCTCGCCAAATTCATCGGGCAGAGCGAGACGGGCATCCGTGGGCATGTGCCCATGTTCGTGCTCTTGCTGATCATCAGCGCGACCGGCGTGTTCAACAGCGCGATGGTGCGGCTGGAAGGCGACCGGATCGTGTCCGAAGCCGCCAGCGACGCGCATGACCGGTTCGCCAAGCTCAAGCGGCTGGCGGGCGAAACGCTTGCCAAGGATGTGGACGCGTACAACGAGATCATCGGCCTGCGCGACGCGCTCTTTGCCGAGATGCGCAACCCGGCCAACTGCGGCCAGGGGCCGGAGGCGCGGCGCATCCTCGAGCGGCTGGAGACGAAGCTGCGCGGCTTCCGACCGCTGAGCGTGGCGGGCGGCAACGCCTGCGCCAAGGTCGCCGAGGTGATCGGCGAGTATGGCAAGACGATCGATCCGCTGCTCACCGCGCAGTTCCCGAACCTCTCGATCATCGACCAGGCGAACGGGGCGCAGCGCGAGCTCCGCACCCTGCAGGGGCAGGCGATGACCGACTATTCGCCCTCCATGCTGCGCGGGACCAAGAAGACGCTGGCGGACCAGAACGATCTGTATCGCGAGCTCTACGGCAAGCTCGACCAGGTGGGCGGACAGGTCGACCGCATCGCGCCCCAGCTCGACACGCGCTCGGTCCAGAATCTCGGCGACGCTACCAAGATCCCGATGCTGTTCCTCGACCGGCTCGATACCGGCAGCACCTATGTCTATCTCGCGCTCGCCGTCTTCTTCGACTGGCTGATGATCTACTTCTTCATGCAGGCGCGCACGCACGAGGTGCGCCGCCCGGCGCAGCCCGGCACGCTGGTCGGGCCGGCCTGGTAGGATGGGCGGCTCCGAACCCTTCCAGTTCGACAAGGAACTGGGCGCGCCCGAAAAGAGCGCGGCGAACGATGTGGTGGTGCCGCTGGGCGCGCCCTCGGCCCCAAGCCCGCCCGCGCCGGCGGGTGGCGACTTCGCGATCAAGAACCCGCCCACCAATCCTTCGCCAACCGACGTCGGCGATCTCGAGAATCTGGGCGTGGACCTCGCCTCCGCGATGGCGGGCGAAGGCCTGGAGGGCTTCCAGCCTGTCGTGATCTTCGGGACGAACAACAGCGGCAAGACCTCGCTGCTGCTGTCGCTCTTCTCGACGCTGCTGACGCAGAACCGGCTGGAGACCGGGCTCTTCCTCGCCGATCCGATCCTGGGCAGCTCGTCGCCCATCGGCGAGAAGCTGCACAGCGAGGCGCGTCATACCTTCCAGATGAAGACGCAGCACTTCATGGA
>ERZ1066121.1163-NODE-1163-length-20546-cov-8.199649_pt1 | contig 20546 bp, 19 predicted proteins | sample MGYA00382768_ERZ1066121 | MGnify/ENA primary metagenome ERZ1066121 (study PRJEB33369, sample SAMEA5778351) | biofilm metagenome | biome: Industrial cooling water; feature: Water cooling tower basin; material: Biofilm | place: United Arab Emirates | collected... | reverse complement strand
CCGCCTCCACCGTCCGGCCCGCCCAGCCGCGGCACCCCGGTCGAGGTGCCCGAACCGAGCATCACCAGCTTCATGAGCGGGCCTTGCTGAACAGCGCGAAGAAGTTGGCGGTGGTCACGGCGTTCATTTGTTCTACATCTGTTCCGCGCAGGCCTGCAACGAAGGCAGCCGTGTCGGCCACATAGGCCGGCTCGCACACCCTGCCCCGATGCGGCACCGGGGCGAGAAAGGGGCTGTCGGTCTCGACCAGCAGCCTGTCTTCAGGAATGATCTTGGCGACCTCCTGCAACTCCCTGGCGTTCTTGAAGGTCACGATGCCCGAGAGCGAGATCGTCAGCCCCAGCGCCAGCACCTTTTCGGCAAAATCGGCCGAGGCGGTGAAGCAGTGGATCAGCGCGGGGAAGGCCCCCTGCCCCAGCTCCTCGGCGAGGATCGCGTGGGTGTCCTCCTCGGCATCGCGGGTGTGGATGATGACCGGCAGCTGCACCTCGCGCGCGACGTCGATATGCATGCGAAACAGGGACTTCTGCGCATCCCTGTCCGACTTGTCGTAATAGTAGTCGAGCCCGGTCTCACCGATTGCGATCACCTTGGGGTGCCGGGTCGCCTCGAGCAACGCAGCGCGGCCCAGGTCCTGATGCGCATCGGCCTCGTGCGGGTGGATGCCGACGCTGGCGAAGACATCGGGCTCGCGGGCGGCGGTGCCGACCACCTGTTCCCACTCGCTCTGGCGGGTCGAAATGTTGAGGAAGGCCCCCACCCCCGCCGCCCGCGCGCGCGCCAGCACGCCCTCGCGGTCCTCGACCAAGCCCTTGTATTCGAGGTGGCAGTGGCTATCGACCAGCATCACGCGGCCTCGGCGGGAAGCTCGAGCCGGGGGAAGAGCGCGGTCGGCGGGGCGACGGTAAAGCCGCTTGCGATGAGGCGGTTGAACCATTCGGTGTCGGCCAGCGCGCCATAGGTGCGCTCGTCAGCGGGGATGCCGAGTTGATCGAGCAGCGCGGCGGCCTTCTCCGGCACGACGGGCTGGATGGCGATGGCAAGGTCGCGGAGCGCGATGAACAGCGTTTGCAGCACGGCCTTCATCCGCTCGGGATCGGTCTTCTTGAGCGCCCACGGTGCCTGTTCGTCGACATACTGGTTGCAGGCATAGACCGCTCGCATCCACGCTTCGATCCCGGTGGAGAAGTTCAGATCGTTGAATTCCCTCGGCAACTCGTCTGCGCATGCCTTGCGGACGAGCGACAGGAGCGCAGCGTCCGCCTCAGTCACCGCAAACGCCTCAAGTTTACCGTCCATGTTCTTCGCAATCATCGACAAGGTGCGCTGCGCCAAGTTGCCGAAGCTGTTCGCAAGCTCCGCATTGGCCCGCAAAACAATCGCTTCGGGCGAATAGCTGCCATCCTGTCCGAAGGCGACCTCGCGCAGCAGGAAGTAGCGCAAGGCATCGACCCCGAACTGATCGGCCAGCGCCAGCGGATCGGTGACATTGCCCAGCGACTTCGATTCCTTCTGCCCGCGGTTCAGCAGAAAGCCGTGGCCGAATACCTTGTGCGGCACCGGCAGCTTCGCGCTCATCAGGAAGGCCGGCCAGTAGATCGTGTGGAAGCGCACGATATCCTTGCCGATGAGGTGCAGGCTGGCGGGCCACATATCACCCATCTCGCCAGGATAGCCGAGCCCTGTCAGATAGTTGGTGAGCGCATCGACCCACACATACATCACGTGGGTCTGGCTGCCGGGGACTTTCACCCCCCAATCGAAGGAGGTGCGGCTGACCGAGAGGTCGCGCAGGCCCTGTTCGACAAAGGCGATCATCTCGTTGCGGCGGCTCGCCGGTTCGAGCCAGCCGGGAGTCTTCAGCAATTCAAGCAGTTGACGCTCGTACTTCGAAAGCCGGAAAAACCAGCTTTCCTCCACGGTCCATTCGACCGGCGTGCCCTGCGGCGAAAGCTTCGCTCCGCCCTCGCCCTCGACGAGTTCGCTCTCGTCGTAATAGGCCTCGTCGCGGACCGAGTACCAGCCTTCATAGCGGTCGAGATAGAGGTCGCCGGAAGCCTCCATCGCCTGCCAGATCGCCTGGCTGGCGCGGTGGTGATCGGGCTCGGAAGTGCGGATGAAACGGTCATAGGACACGTTCAGAGCATCGCACATCTCCCTGAAATAGCCCGACATGTCGTCGGCAAGGTCGGCAGGCGTGCGGCCCTGTTCTTCGGCCTTGCGGGCCATCTTCAGGCCGTGTTCGTCGGTGCCGGTCTGGAACCGCACACGGCGCCCCATGAGCCGCTGGAACCGCGCGATCACGTCGGCGGCGATCGCCTCGTAGGCGTGGCCGATATGGGGTCTGCCGTTGGGATAACTGATCGCAGTGGTGATGTAGAAGGGGTCAGCCATGGGCTGGTTCGCTAGCCGGGGCGGCCGCGACAAGCAAGCTGCCGATCTCGAAGGGAAGCATGCCGGGATCGAAATTGGCGACGGGTGCTTCGGCTGCCAAAGCGACGAGCGCGGCGTGGGTTTCGATCAGGCGGGCGCAACGAGGCGGGTCCTGTGCGGCGCGGGCGGCGCGGGCGGTCAGGGACTGGGCAAGGTCGAGCACCGCCTGCACCCTTTCGCGGCTCGCGCGCGGGCCGATCAGCCGGGCAAGCTCGCCGCGACCGGTCATGCCCTCATCACCCCCTGCCAGCAGCGCGGCGATGACGCGGGCGACGGGGGCAAGCTCCTCGGCGGCAAAGCACACCGCTGCCCCGAACGATCCCTCGGCCGCGGCAATCGCCTGCGGATCGCAGGGCAGGCCCGCATCCGCCAGCATCGCGCCGAGCTGGCTGTCGGTCAGGACCGGGAAGCGCAAGGTCCGGCAGCGCGAACGGATCGTCGGCAGCAGCCGCGCAGGCCGGTGGGTGACGAGCAGGAAGAAGGTCCCCGCGGGCGGTTCCTCGAGGCTCTTGAGCAGCTTGTTCGCTGCGTGCGCATTCATGTCGTCGGCAGGCTCGATGATGATCGCGCGGCGACTGCCCAGCGTTGGTCGCGTTCTCAGTCGCGCTTGCATGGCTCCGATGTCGCGTTCGCGGATGACCCTCGAACGCTCGAACGGATTGCCCGCCAACTGCTTGCGTTCCTCCTTTTCGTCTTTTGCGCTGTAGGTGACATGGATGATGTCGGGGTGTTCGCCCGCAGGCTGCGGCACGCCCGCTTCCGCGACCAGCTCGCGCGCGGCGGCGAATGCGAAGTCGCGCTTGCCGAGGCCGGCTTTGCCGGCGAGCAGCCAGCCGTGATGCATCCGCTCTCCGGCCAGCGCGTCGCGCCATGCCCGCCAGGCTTCGCCATGGTTGGGCCAATCGGTCACGGCAGAAGGTCCCCGATCGCCGCCAGGACGCGGGCGTGGACCGCGTCAGGCGTGCCGAGCGCGTCGATCCGGGCGAAGCCTTGCGGATCGTCCTCGGCCAGCGCGCGGAAGGCGGCGGCGACCGCGCGGTGATAGGCGTTCCCCCGCCCCTCGATCGCGTCCGCCGCTTGCCCGCGTGCGGCGAGGCGGCTCGCCAGGGTGCCTTCGTCGCCCTCCAGCAGGATCACCCGGTCGGGACGCAGACCATCGCTGCCGACGGCGTGGAGCGCGGTGATCGCCGCGTCGCCAAGCCCCCCCGCCCCGCCCTGATAGGCGCGGCTCGAATCCACGAAACGGTCGCAGATCACCCAGTCCCCGCGGGCGAGCGCCGGGCGGATCAGGCGGGCGACATGATCGGCGCGGGCCGCGGCGAACAGCAGCGCCTCGGCCTCAGGCGGCCAGCCCCCTGTCTCCTTGGCACCGGGCGGCGAGAGAAGCAGCGCCCGGATCGCCTCCGCGCCGGGCGTGCCGCCGGGTTCGCGGGTGACGACGACGCCCATCCCCCGCGCCCGCAGCGCCTCGGCGAGCATCCGCGCCTGGGTGGACTTTCCCGCCCCCTCTCCGCCCTCGAAGGCGATGAAGCGGCCCAGTCCTTCATTGTGCCCGCCGCTCACGAGAACAGCCCCGCGACGGCATTGACGATCCGGTCGATGGGACCGGCGGTGCCGACATCCTCCGCCGCGTGAAGCGGGATGCGCGCCGGGGCGACGCCCTGCGCCGTCACCTCCAGCACCGCCACTTGCGTCCCCGCAGCGATCGGCGCGCGCAGGGGCCCTTCGTAGCGGATCGTTGCGGTGAGCCGCGTATCGCTCCCCTTCGGCAGGTTGATCGTGACGCCGCCCGCTGCCTTGAGCGCCAGGCGGCGCGCATCGCCATCCTGCACCCGCGCCGTGCCGATGACCGCACCGGGTGCAAACAGCCGCGTGCGATCGAAGGCGGAAAAGCCCCATTCGACATAGGCCCTGGCAAGCCGCGCCCGCAGCCGCCCGTTCTCCACCCCGGCAAGCACCAGCACCAGCCGCTGCCCGTCGCGCCGCGCGGTGCCGAGGTAGGAGAAGCCTGCCTCGTTGGTGAAGCCGGTCTTGATCCCGTCCGCGCCGGGCACGCGCCCGATCATCGGATCGTGATTGACCTGCGCGATGCCCTTGTAGTCGAAGCCGCTGCGGCCGACGTAGTAGCCGAATTTGTCGGGGTGCCGGGTAATCATCGCCCGCGCCAGACGGGCAAGATCGTTCGCGGTGGTAAAGGTGCGCCCCTCGTCTGGCCATCCATTGGGGCTGGCAAAGTGGCTTCCCGTCATGCCGAGCCCGCGCGCTGCGGCGTTCATCGCCGCCGTCCAAGCCGCAACCGATCCGGCCTGCCCTTCCGCGAGCACCGCCGCCCCGTCATTGGCCGAGACATTGGCGATGCCGAGCAGCAGGTCGTCGACCCGCACCTGTTCGCCCGCATCGAGGAACATGGTCGAACCCTTGCGCCGCCATTCGCGCGCGATGGCCGGGCTCATGGTGAAGACCTGCTGAGGATCGAGCCGCCCGGCCGCGATCAGCTCGAAGGCGAGGTAGAGCGTCATCACCTTGGTGACAGAGGCCGGCATGAACCGCGCATCGGGCGCGCGGGCGTGGAGCACCTGTCCGCTCCCCAAGTCGACGAGCAGCGCCACCGGCGCTTCGGCGGCGGTCGGCACGGCGGGGGGAACGGGGCCGGTGTCCGGCACCAGCGCGCGCGCGGGCAGCGCGGCGGCGGCACAGCACAGGGCAAGCAGCGAGAACAGGAAATGCGGCATTCGGGGGGACATCACCTGTGTGCCTATATCCGCCCCCTCCCCGCTTGGCGAGGCAGGGCGCCCGCTCAGTTCACGATTTCGTCGGCGAGCAGCCCGACGCTCATCGCGTAGTAGCTCGAACAATTGTATTCGAGGATCGCGCGGTAATTGCCGGTCAGCAGCCAGGCCGGAGCGCCGGGTCCGTCGGGTTGGAAGAACGACGCCATGACGTCATCTGCCAGCGGGCGCTGGGGGACGACGCCTGCCGCGCGCCATTCGCCAACAGTCATCCAGCGGCTGAGCCGCTCGTGCACCCGTGGGCACACGGGCGAGGCAAGGCGGGTGCGATAGGCGCCGACGTCGAACCCGGCAGGCACGCCCGCGCGCACCCCCCAGGGCTGGCCGGGACGCCAGCCTGCGTCGCGGAAATAATTGGCGATCGAGGCGAAGGTATCGGCCCGGTTGGAGAAAATGTCCGCCCGCCCGTCCCCATCGCCGTCGGCAGCGAGCCGCAGGTAGACAGACGGCAGGAACTGCGGGTTGCCGAAGGCCCCGGCGTAGGAGCCAACCAGCTGCGAGCGGTCATAGCCCTTGTCGGCGACCTTCATCAGCGCGACGAACTCGCCCGCGAACAGCTCGCGGCGGCGGCCCTCCCAGGCGAGGGTGGCGAGCGAGCGGGCGAGATCGAAGTCGCCCTTCACCCGGCCATAGCTCGTCTCGTGCCCGAAGATGGCGACGAGGATGGGCCCCGGCACGCCATACTGCGCCTCGATCCGCGCGAGCAGATCGCGGTGCTGTAAATAGACGGAGCGCCCGCCACCGATCCGCGCCGCATCGACATGGGTCGCGATGTAGCCAGACATCGGCGGGTAGCCGCGCGACGTGGCGCTGCCGGGCTGGTTGTTGTCGAGCGCGATCACCCGCGGGTTGGGGGTGAGCCCTGCGGTCATCCGCTCGATGGTCGCTGCCGACACCCCCTCCCCCCGCGCCCGCCCCTTGAGCAGCTCGAGATAGGCGTCAAAGGCGATACCGTCGCGGCTCGCCTGCGCGGCGGCGGGCGCAGAGGCAGGCGTCGCACCGAGCGTCGCGAGCGCGGCAAGGGCCAGTGCGGCACCAGAAAGGGAACGGGGAATCATGCGGCGATGGATGTCACACTCTGCCTGAATCCCCAACAACCGAACTGGGGATGACTTGCGCGCAAACTGTGGCTAGGGGCGTGACGAGGACAGGTGGCCGAGTGGTTTAAGGCAGCGGTCTTGGAGTCGGAGGCGCGAATGCGCCGGAGACGTCACCGCAGGTGACAATACCGCCGTTCGGCGCTAGCCGATTGCGGCATAGGACAGGTGGCCGAGTGGTTTAAGGCAGCGGTCTTGAAAACCGCCGTAGGTGCAAGCCTACCGTGGGTTCGAATCCCACCCTGTCCGCCACCGACCTTCTCCCTGACGGTTCCGATCGCTCCACGACTGACGGGAAAGGCGGCTTTTTTCACACCTTCAGAACCGCGCGATCAGGCTGATCCGGGCGATGCCGCGTTCGAAGCCGGTCGAGGATGCCGCGCTCGAGGAGCTGTAGTCATAGGCTGCCTCAAGATCGATTTTGGGTGACAGCTGCTGGCGCAAGTAGGCGCTGGTGCTGATGATGAACCTTTCCGCGCTGCCCACATCCCGCTCCGCGCCCGCACTCGCGCGCAGGCCGTACCAGGTGCGCGGTCCCGCCTGCCCGTCGATCCGAAGGCTCGCCTCCAGGGCATGATATTCCCCGGGGCTGAAATAGCCCGGCCGGTTGACGAGGCGAAAACTGGTGCCTGTGTAGCGCGCGCCCACGTGCAGCCGGGGGGAGAGCGCGAGACGCTGCTCGAACTCGGCCTGCCACCACCACTGCCGGTTGCCGTCGCTGTATTCGGCAAGCGCCGCGCGGGCGGTGAGGCGGCTGCGTTCGGTCGGGAGGATATCGCCCGAGGCCTTGAACTGGTCGACGATCACCCGGTCGCGCAGCGTCGGCTCGCTGTCGAGCGTGAAACGCTGGGCGCCGAGGTCGATCCGCACCCGGTCTTCGGGGAAGAATGTGACATTGCCATCGTAGGTCAGGAACGCCTGCGAGCGCCCCGCGCCCGGATCATCGATGCTGTCGACGCCGATGGTGGCATTGAGATCGACCGCATCCGACAGGCGCCACCCGCCGCTTGCGGCTATGCGGGTGACGGTGAAGACGTCGGCGGGCGCGTCGGTGGGATCGAATTCGGCATATTGCAGCCGCGGCCCGATCCGTCCGCGTCCGCCGGCAAAGCGGTAATCCGCGCCGAGATTGTATTGCACGACATCGAGCCCGTCGGACTGGTCGAAGCGCCGGGCATCGAAGCGGACCTCGTGGCGCGTATCGCGCGCCAGACGGGCCAGCAGCCAGCGCGCGCGATCATCGCCGGGTGCGGCGGCGAGGCGCTCGCGCAAGGTCGTCGCCGCGCGGTCGGGGCGGCCCATCCATTGCTGTGCCTCGGCGGTGATGGTCATCGCCTCTTGCGGATCGGCGGGACGTCCGGGAAGCCGCGCGAGGGTGGCGAGCGCCGCGCGCTGCCGCCCGCGCCAGCTCTGCACCCGCGCCAATCCGAGCAGCGCCCGCTCGTCCGCCGGATCACGCGCGAGCAGGATGCGGTAAGCGGCCTCGGCCTGGGCCTGGCGGTTGTCCCACGAAAGCGCCTGCGCGCGCAGCAGCGCCGCCTCGTGGTCGCCGGGATCGAGCGCCAGCGCCGCATCGAACACCGCTACCGCCGGGGCGTAGTCTCCCCGCCGGGCCAGCGCCCGCCCGAGGCCGGTTCGGGCCTTCTTCATCAGATCGGCCCGGTCGCTGGCGATCACGGCGCGATATTCCGCCACCGCCGCATCGAGGTCGCCCGCCCAGGTCAACTGGTCGGCCAATTCGAGCCGCCAGTCGGGCCGGTCCTCGCCCGCTTGTCGCAGGGCCTCGCGGTATGGGGCGATGGCCTCCGCCGGGCGCCCGCCATCCGCGGCGCTGCGCGCGGCGGACAGCGCCGTCTCGGCGGCCTCCTGCGCGTGCACAGGAGCAGCGGTCGCTGCGGCGGCAAGTGCGGTGCACGCCATCAGGCGAACGAGGGTCTTAGCGGGCATGGGCGGTATCCTTGGCAAGCAGGGCCGAAAAAGCGGGTGCGGCGCGCAGCCCGGTGACGCAGGCGAGGATCCACAGCGACCAGAAGGCGGCGAAGATCTGCCCGCCGTGGATGAAGAACCCCGCCCAGACCACGAGCGTGAGGCAGAAGAAGATCTCGAACTTGAGATAGGCCGGGTCCTTGACGCGGGCCTTGGGGCGCGGTGCCCTGATCGCGCCAGGCGTGCCGACCGAAGCGGTCTTCGGTGTCCGCACGAATTCGGCGTGAAGCGGCCCCAGCATGCCTTCGACGAAGGCGCAGAAGTGATGCGGCATCATGCCCGTGTTGAGGATCATGTAAGGCACCACCCGTGCCATGCGCAGCAACCGAGCGCGCCAGCCGTTGCGTCCTTGCAGCGCATAGGTCGGACGCGACTCGTTGGCGGCGATCATCCCGGCCAGCACCGCGAAGAACAGCGGCGGGAAGACATAGACCGCGACCGCCAGCTCAATCCCCAGCGCGCCCAGCCACAGCCCCGTGGCAATCAGGAACGGCAGCACCATGATCCAGATGGTCCACAAGAACCATTGCCATGAAATTCCTGCAAAATAGGCGAGGTAAAGGCGGCGTGCGAAGGGTGTCGGGTAGCGCGCGAGCAAGGTCGGCATGTGCAGCCGCTGGAGCTGCGCCCAGCCTTGCGTCCAGCGTTTCTGCTGCGAGCGGTAGGCCGCGATGGTCGAAGGCAGTTCGGCAGGCGCCACGATGGTGCCCACGAACCGCGTGCGGTATCCGGCGAACAGGGCGCGGATCGAAAGCTCGCAGTCCTCCACCAGACTGGCTGCGCGCCATCCGCCCGCCGCCGCGATCGCCTCGCGCCGCCAGATGCCTGCGGTGCCGGTGAAGTTGACGAACCCGATCACGCCGCTGCGCCAGGTCTTCTGCAGGGTGTGGTGATCGTCCACCCACAGTGCCTGCGCGCAGGTGAGGAAGCTTTCGCGGTCGTTGAGGTGCCCCCATTGCGCCTGCACCACGGCAAGATCGGCAAGGGGGCGTCCGGCGAGGTCGTAGAAGTGCGGGATCGCGCGGGTCAGGAAATCGGGTGGGGGGATGAAGTCCGCGTCGAAGATGGCAAAGTATTCGGCATCGGTCATGTGGCGCCCGGCCTCGAGCGCGCCGGCCTTGTAGCCTTGCCGGTCGGTGCGGTGGATCCAGCGGCAGTCCACGCCGGTGCGCGCGGCGACATCATCGCAAAAAGCCCGCACCCGGCGGCAGGTGTCAGGATCGGTGGAATCGTCGAGCACCTGCACCTCGAGGCATCCGCGCGGCCATTGCAGCGCGCAGGCCGCCGCGATCACGCGCTCGGCGACGGCGTCCTCGTTGAACATCGGGAGCTGGACGCAGACCTTTGGCGTGCGGGGCGGCAGATTGCCGGGGACATGCGGGCGGGCGGCGATGCGGAAGTAGTCGAACCGCTCGATCAGACCGAACATCAGGAACGACAGGATCGCCAGGAACGGCGCGTGCAGCGCCGCCGCCAGCAGCCACTCGCGCCAGCCCGCAGGGCGCTGGCCGGGCTCGGCGTGGAGGGTGACGAGCGCGAAGGCAAGGGACCAGAAGGCCATCGCCAAGAGGATCGCGAGATCGGCGCGCTTCATGGCCGGCCACCGGCGAGGCGAATGCGCTTTGTCGTGGCGGGCTGCTTGCGGACGCAAGGCACGGGCGGTCGGCGTGACATGCACGGGCTTCTCCTGGACAGGGGGAAGACCCGTCGCCGACCCGCGACGGGAGGGGGCTTGTGACTGCCGGACGGGTCGTTCCGGCAGGCATAGGATCAACGGTTGGGGAGGCCGGCTTATTCCGGCCGGGCCCGATAATGTTTCACGTGAAACAGCCCGCCCACGGCTGTGCAGAAGGGGGTCTGCAAGGGGTCTGCAAGGGGTCTGGAGCGGGTCTGGCGCGTATCTGGGCAAGCTCGGCAGGGCGTGGCCCCGCGCACCGGTGCCGTCCCCCCTCGCCCGGTCCCTGCCCTCTTTTCGCGTCGGTCAGGCTGCCAGCGGTGCGGGAACGGCGAAGGCCTCGGCCACCCGCCCCGCCGCCATCCGGCCATTGCCGCGTAGCACCGTCGCCAGACCTTCAAGCGGGTTCATGCCGAGGCCGCCCCGCCGGACCCTCCCTTCCGGCGCCATGCGTGCCCGCGCCAGCGCGCGTTGCTGGCGCTGCACCAGCGCGATCCGCGCCGCGAGCCCCGCCGCGTTGACGTTCTGGATCTCGAGCCCGGGATAGGCGTTGCATTCCAGCACCTGGACGCCCCGCGTCGCATCGATCACCAGATCGACCCCGACATAGCCGAGCCCCAGCGCGGCCGAGCAGCGCCGGGCTGCCGCGACCGTTTCGGGCCAGAAGGGCAGCTGCGCACCGATCAGCGCGGCGCCGGTCGAGGGGTGGGCGCTCACCTCCTGCTGCGCCAGCACGCTGCGGAAGATGGTGCCGCTGCGAAAGTCGATCGCTGCGCCGACCGCGCCCTGGTGCAGGTTCGCGCGGCCCTCGCTCTCCACCGTCGGCAGGCGAGTCATCGCCATCAGCGGCACATCGCCCAGACAGATGATGCGGATGTCGGGGAGGCCGAAAGGCACCATCCGGGCGAATTCGGGATGGGTGCGGATCAGCGGCTCGATCAGCGCCGCGTCCGAGTTGCCGCCCTCCAGCGACAATTCGCCCGCAAGGATGCGCGTTATGTGCGAGCGCAGCGCCCGCTCGGTCAGCACCTCGCCGCCGAGCTTGCGCCAGCCGCCCTCGACGCGGCCATCGACCAGGATCACCCCCTCCCCGCGCCGCCCGCGATTGGGCTTGATCGCGAAGGCTTGCGGAAGGCTGGCGTAATCGAAGTGCGCCGCCTCTGCCTCGCTCGCGATCATCGCAAGGGTGGGCGGCACCGGCACTCCGGCTGCGGCCAGCCGCTCCTTGGTCTCGAATTTCTGGTTCACCGCCTTGATGGCCTCGCGCGGGTTCAGCTGCGCGATCAGGGCGTTGCGGCGGTTCATCCCGAGAATGCTCATGTCATGCTCCGTGTTTGGCGGCGCGAAATCGCGAAAGTTCGGACAGGCGCAGGCCCTGATAGCGGCCGAGCACGATCATGACGGCGATGCTCGCCAGCGGCAGGGCCAGCGGGCGCTCGGCAGCGAGCCACACGATCGGCGGCGCGGCGACGAGGCCCTGAATGGTCAGCGCGACGGCAAGGGTGGTCGCGGTCATCCGTGCGGCCTTTGCCGGGCCGTCGGCCTCGATGGCATTCCACCACCGCTCCACGATCAGCGCGGTGACCACCACCGGAAAGGCACTGACCAGCGCGGGCTGGCGGAACTCCAGTGCCATCGCGCCGAGCGCCGAGACCACGATCGCGATCAGCGTGCCCAGGAAGCCGACACGCGAGAGGTTCAGCACCTTGAGGAACGGGACGGCCAGCATCCCGATGAGGATCGCGGTGGTCGAGATCACCGGACCGGCAATGGGTCCGGATTGCAGATAGGCCAGCGCCAGCAGCATCGGGGTGAACAGGCCGAAGGTCTTCCACCCCAGCACGCTGCGCACGAACACCACCACGCTGGCGCCCAGCGGTATGACCAGCAGCAGGTGCATCCCCGGCAGGTCCCACGGCCGTGCGGGATCGCCGAAGATCGCGATCACGGCGCTGGTGACGACGTTGTCGGAGCGGTCGAACAGCGCCCAGACGATCGCCCCGAAGGTCGCGGCGATTGCAGCGGCCAGCGCATAGCCGGTGCGCAGCAGGACGACGTCGCCCGGAAGGTGAAGATCGTCAGAACGCATGGGAAACCTCCACTTCGAAGCGGTATCCGGACCGGTCGAAGGCCGGGTCGTTGGAGTTGCGGACAATGTAGCGCGCCTCGCCGGCGATGCGCCACGGGCCGGGGCTCCAGATCAGGGTCAGCTCGGGCCAGAACAGGTCGTCCTGCCGCACCCCGCCACCGACGACCGGGCGGCCGCCGAAATCGAGCCGCTGATAGCTGAGCTCGCCGCGCAGGCGCAGGTCGCTGGCGATGGGGCGCTGATAGCTCGCCTCGGCCAGCCAGCGGCTGAGGTTGCGGCGCTCGTTGGACGAGTTGATCTCGTCATAGCGCCCGCGCAGGAAGGCGTAGTGATTGGGCCCGAAGCGGTAGCGGTATTCGCCATCGATGCGGATGCCGTCCCCGCGTGAGCCTGTCGCATCGTCGTAGTTGCGTTCCCGCCAGCTGGCGCCCAGCGCCACACGATTGGCTGCATCGAGACTGTGGGTGATTTCCCCTCCGAACTCCCATTCGTCGGTCGAGGTGAACTCGGCGGCGAGAAGATTGTCGCTGCGCTCGCCAAAGGCTGCAATGCGGGTTGCCTCCGACAGATCATAGGCGAATGTCAGCCGCGCGGTGTTTTGCCAGCGGTCGGTGCGGGCCGGGTCCTCGAATTCGAGCCGGGTGGTGGCGTTGCGCAAGGTGACGGTCACATCCTTGCCGGTCAGCACCAGCGAGGGGGTGATGACGGCGGCCACCGCGTTCCCGTCGATCACCTCGTCCTCGCCCGGCGCAGTGGAGCGGGCGGTGATGCCGCGCGCGGTGAGCCTCAGGCCCGGATCGAGCCGCCAGCCCGAAGCTGGAGCCTTGGGCGAAGCTGCGGTCTCGCCCGCCTCGTCGTCGATGCCGCTGCCCTGTTCGGCAGGGTCGGGCTCGGCCGTATCGGCGGTCTCGGCAAAGGCTGCGGTGGCAAAGCAGACCAGCGGAATAGCCAGTGCAAAAGCTTGAATGAGCCTGCGGGGCGCAGAGTTGGAGGGGATCACGAAAAGCTCCTGTTGCGTGTCGGCGAAGTGCCGGTTCGCAGCAGGAAACGTGACAGGTTGCGGGCTTATTCCCTTGGAGCGACTGCAAAAAATTTTTCTCGATTGCGGGAATAAGCGCAGGCGCCCGCCCGTTTGCACAGGTCGAGCATGCAACCGGAGTGAGGCCATGTCGCAGCCGTTTTCCCTTTTCGACCTCGCCGCCGATGTCCTGCGAGATGCGCGCGGCAGGACCGGGCTGGCTCTTGCCGCCCTGGGGCCGCTCGATGTGTGGCTGGCGATGCAACTGGTGCATTCCGTCGGCGCAGTGCTGGCTCAGCGCGAGGCGCTGCTCGTCGGCCTGCTCGCGGCGATCGGCTGCGCGATCACGGCGGGTGCGGGGCTGATGCTGACCTGGCTGCTGATCGACGACCTGCTGGTGGACGAAGGCACGGGCTCTTCTTAATTTTGGGCACCAAAACTAAACTAGGTGATTGTATGGGTGTCCACCCAATACCGGCAATATCATGAAGGTTAGAAGATGAGGACAAAAACGCTGATCCGCAGCCTCGGTGGTGCGGCGATGCTTGGTGCCGCACTCGCCGCTGCTTCGGCAGCCCAGGCACAGAAGCGGTCGGGCGACGGGTCGCTTCCCCGGCTCGAGGTGCAGTGGGAGGGGATCGACATCCGCCTCACCGCCGGTGCCGCGGCGCAGGGGGCGGTATTCGAGGACGACGATCCGCAGACCGACAGCCCGGATGCCAAGGTCGACCTTTTCGCGCGGCTCAACGCGCAGTGGACCTCGCCCGGCGGGATCCTCGTCGGTCTGAACGTCGAACAGAACAGCCGCCGCCGTGCCTCGGAAGTGCTTGAGGCGGGAGAGATCTACGGCTTCGTCGCCAGCGATTACGGTCGTGTCGAGGTCGGCTTGCAGGACGGCCCCGCCGACACCCTCGCCTTTGCTGCCCCGCTCGTGGCGCTGGGGCAGGTGCGCGGCGAGTTTTCGCGCTATGCCGGGACCCAGGCGCTGCTGCGCGCATTGGATACGCAGGACGCCTTCAAGGTGATCTACCTTTCGCCCCCCGTCGGGGGCTTGCGTGGCGGGGTGTCCTATTCGCCCAGGGTGCGCCGCAATGCTGTTGCCGTGGATTCGCGTGACCGCATCGACGTCAGGGACGCCTTCGAATTCGGCCTGCAATATCAACAGGTGGTGGACGACTGGATCGTCGGCGCGAGCGGGGGCTATGCCACGGGCGATGCCAATCCGATCACCGGCCGCGCCGATCTCGACAGCTGGAGCGTCGGCGCCGAGGCACGGCGCGGGCCCCTGCGCATCGGCGGGGCCTATGTCGACCGGGGGGATTCCAACCGGCTCGATCGCGACTTCGATCAGTGGGAGGTGAACGGCGGGGTGGGCTGGGTTACGCCCGAGTGGGGCGTGGCCGGCAGTGTCGCCTACACGAAAGCCTCCGACCGCGAGAACCGGCTGATCGGGGTCGGCGGCTTCTATCAACTGCATCCCAACATCCAGATCCGCGCCGACGTGGTCTCGTTCCGCGAGGAGCGGTTCCTGATCGCCACGGACAGCGGCATCGCCAGCGTGATCGAGGTGCAGTTCACGATCTGACGCCGGGCGCGGTTGCAGCAGGTCACGGCAAGAGCCCGGGCGGTCGGTTGGCCGCCCGGGCTTTTTCGCGCCTACTTCTTGCCGAGTTCGGCGACTTCGTCGGCACCGATCAGCGGATCGCTGTCGATCATTGCGTCGACCGCGGCGACCACGGCCGGGGCCGCATCGCCGCCCGCCAGCTTCATCTCGCCCGCCGGAGCGGCGCGGCGGCCATAGGCTTCGATCTGCCAGCCGCTCCCGCCTGCTGCCCCGCCCGAACAGGCGACCGCGTCGCTGGTGTTGCCCGCGCTCTCGATCATGAACTGGCGGCATAGGCGGCCGTCGCCGTCGCGGAAGGTCAGCACCACCTCGCCCTCGCCCAGCGACGCAAGATCGGCCTTCTGGCCGCTCGGCACGCTGTCGAGCATGGCGGCGAGATCGGCGCTGGCAAGCACCAGACTTTCACCTGCCGGTGCATCCGACCCGCCGTTCAGCAGCGGGCCGCCGATCATCACGCCGAGCGCGAGGCTCGCGGCAATCGCGCCGAACTGCGGCCAGCGCCAGCCGCCGCGGCCGGTATCGTTGGCAGGGGTCGGCAGCACCGGAGCCTTCGCAGCGCGCGCGGCGGCGAGATCGACCACCTCAGCCTCGTGCTGGGCTGCCGCCGCGATCAGGCGCTCGGGCACGGGCGCATCCAGCACCGGCGCATAGGCCTCGCGCACCAACGGCGCGAGGGCATCGCCCCCCGCCTGCGCCTCGGCCCGCTCGGCCAGCGCCGGATCGGCATTGATCGCCGCCTCGATCGCATCGATCAGCGCCTCGTCATCGAGGTTGCCGTTGATGAAGGCGGCGAGCTGGGCGTCGGTGAAGGGCGCGCTCATTGCACCGCTCCGGTCTCGGTCATGCGCTTCGCCAAGGCCGCCTTGGCCCGTGACAGACGGCTCATCACCGTCCCGATCGGCAGGCCGAGCATATCGGCGGCCTCGCGGTAGCTCAACTCCTCGAGCATCACCAGTGCGACCACATCGCGCTGCTCGGGCGGCAGGCTGTCGACCGCCGCGCGCACCATGCGCGCCTCGGCCCTCGCCTCGACCACGGCCACGCCGTCATCGCCTGCCAGATCGATCATCTCGCCGATGTCGTCATGACCCATGCGATTGTGCGCCCGCCGCCGGTCATCGACCCAGTGGTTGCGGGCGATGCGGAACACCCATGCGTCGAGCCGGGTGCCGGGTTGATAGGAATGCAAATTGACCATCGCCTTCTCCAGCGCCGCCTGCACGACATCGTCGGCATCGGCGATCGAGCCCGTCAGCACCCTTGCGAAACGGCGCAGGCGCGGGATCAGCGCGATCAGCGCCTGCCTGGTCATCTCGTCCGGGGTGATCGGGCGGTTCATGGGCTCAACGGTTCAGCGAGTGGCAATATTCCGCCCATACACAGGACGGCGGAATAAAAGAACAGCCAGATTCGTATCTACCGAGGTAAAGGAACGAAATCTGTCCTGACGCTTTTTCGGCACGGGGCACTGGGGGCATTCGATGCAGCTGCGGATCATCATCGCGCTCTTGTTGATATCGGGACTGGTGCTCGGCCCGGCAATGCTGCTGCCCGAGCCGCTCGCCGCGCAGGACGCGGGCGATGACGACGACGACGACGATGATGACGACGATGATGACGATGCCGATGTCGCGGACCCCGACGATCAGGATCCGGGCGGCGATGATGCGGGCGGAGACGACACGGGCGGAGACGATGTCGGCGGCGACGATGCCGGCGGCGATGATGCGGGCGGGGACGACGCCGGCGGTGACGACGCAGGAGACGACGACGGTGCAGGCGGCGGCGGAGACGACGACGACGGCGGAGCCAGCAGCGGAGACGACGATGATGGCGGAGACGACGATGATGGCGCGGGCGGCGATGACGGCGCCGGCGGCAATGACGACATCAACGACGATCGCGGCGACTCCGACGACGGCACAGACGATCTCGACGATGACCCCGGCCAGTGGCTGCTTGCCAGCGGCGAGAGCGAGAACGAGCGCGCCGCCAATGACGAGCGCGACCGGATCGACACCGATGGCGATGGCTTCCGCTATCGCCGCGGCGAATTCGTCGCGCTCGACCTTAGCCCGGCCGAACTTGCCGAACTGAAGGCGAGCGGCTTCGAGGTCATCGCGACCGAAAGACTGGCGGCCGTCGAAGGCACGCTGCTGCTGCTGCGCGGCCCGGCGCAACTCGGCGACGAGGCGGCGCTCGACCGGCTCGACGCCATCGCCGATCCCGACACCATCGGCTACAACCACCTGTTCGACAGTTCGGCCGTGCAGACAAAGCGCAACAAGGCCGCCACCGTTCCGCAGCGCGCCGCCTGCGGCTGCCGGATCGGGCTGATCGACACCGGTATCGCGACGGGCCTTGCCTATTTGAAGCACGTCACGCTCAATCAGCGCGCCTTCAACGGGAAGGCTCCCGAGGCCAAGCTGCACGGCACCGCGGTTGCGCACCTGATGGCCGGGACCAGGGCCGATCCGGGCGCCCGCACCGCGATCTTCGTCGCCGACATCTTCGCCGGGCCGCGCGAAACCGCCGGATCGAGCTTTGCCCTGATCAAGGCGCTCGACTGGCTTGCCGCGCAAGGCGTGCCGGTGATCAACATCAGCCTGTCCGGACCCCGCAATCCGGCTGTGGCAGGCGCGATCGCCCGCATCACCCGGCGCGGCCACGTGATCGTCGCGGCCGCCGGCAACGACGGTCCTGCCGCCCCGCCGGTCTTTCCCGGGGCCTATGACAATGTCGTCGGCGTAACCGCGGTCGATGCGCAGGACCGGGTCTACCGCTACGCCAATCGCGGCGAGCATGTCGACTTTGCCGCGCGCGGCGTTGCCGTGTCGGCAATCGATGCGCGGGGCGAGGTGCGCGATGCCACGGGGACCTCCTTTGCCGCCCCGCTGGTTGCCGCGCGCCTTGCGCGGCTTCTTGCCAAGCCCGATGCCGCCGCCGCGCAGAAGGCGATCCGCACGCTCGAAAGCGAGGCGCGCGATCTGGGCCCTCGCGGCCGCGATCCGATTTTCGGCGTCGGTCTGGTGGAGGCCGGACAGTGACGGGCGGATTGATCGCTCTTGCCGCGCTTGCGACAGCCGCCGCCGCACCTCTCCCGGCCCCGCTGCCCGATTACGAACCCGGCGATGCCTTCGTCTTTTCCGACGGGCGCGTGGAGCGGGTGATCGGCAATGATGGCGCGCGGCTGACCTGGGCGGGCCTTTCGGGCGCAAGCTACAAGCGCAGCCGCAATTTCGTGGTACCGGTGCTGGAATGGCGCAGCGGTCGGGCCACGGGCCGCCGCGAGGTGCACGGCAACCCGGATGCTCTCTGGCCGATCGGCAAGAGCAAATCGGCACGGTTTCGCGTCGTGACCGAGACCAAGGCCAATGCACAGGCATCCTCGCGCCGTTCGGTCAGCCTGTGGGTGTGCAAGACCGGCAAGGCCAAGCTCTTCGCCGTGAAGGCCGGCACGTTCGATGCGATCCCGGTGAAGTGCGACCGCTATTCGCCGACCACCATGCGCCTGCTGGAACAGCGCGAATGGGACTATGCGCCCGAACTCGGCCACTATGTTCGCCGGGTGACGGTCAACTACCTGCGCGGCACCGCGCAAACGGTCGAACTGGTGGCGGCCCTGTCCGGCCCTGCCGCCACCAAGGCAAGGCTCACCGCGCTTGCCCGTGCCACGCGCCAAGCGGCCGTGGGCAGCGGGCGATAACGGATATCGACCCGGAAAAAGCGGGGAACTCGGGTTTCTCGACGTGTCGCGCGGGCACCATGTCGGCCCGCGCGCGCCAGCAGGCCTGGACCGATACGTGCAACCATGCCCTCGAAGCGGGCGAGACAGGCAAGCCCTCGCTCGGCCATCGCGCCTGCCCCGTCCTCGCCCTTCAGGGTGTCAGGGGCGGTTCAACCATCGCCCACATGCTTTCGTCAGAAGTGGATCGCCCTTCCGTAGGCATCGAGCACGCTTTCGTGCATCATTTCCGACAGGGTCGGGTGCGGAAAGACGGTCTGCATCAGTTCGGCCTCGGTGGTCTCGAGCGACTTGCCGATGGTGTAGCCCTGGATCAGCTCGGTGACTTCCGCGCCGACCATGTGCGCGCCGAGGAGCTCGCCGGTCTTCGCGTCGAAAACGGTCTTGATGAAGCCCTCGGCCTCGCCGAGCGCAATGGCCTTGCCGTTGCCGATGAAGGGGAAGTTGCCGACGCGGACCTCGTAGCCGGCCTCTTTCGCCTTGGCTTCGGTGAGGCCGACGGAGGCAACCTGCGGGTGGCAATAGGTGCAACCCGGGATGGCGCTGCGGTTCAAGGGGTGGGGGTGAGCGTCCTTGTTGCCGAGCTCCTGCGCGATGGCCTCGGCGGCGGTGACGCCCTCGTGGCTCGCCTTGTGCGCCAGCCACGGCCCCGGGGTGCAGTCGCCGATGGCCCACAGGCCCTTGGTCTTGGTGCGCCCGTAGAGATCGATCTGAATGAAGCCGCGGTCCATCTCGACGAGGCCGTCGATCCCGATGTTCTCGGTGTTGGGCACGATCCCGATGGCGACGATCACGTGGGTGAACTCGCCGGTCGAGGTGTCGCCCGCCTTGTTCTTGATGGTCGCGACGACGCCGCTGCCGGTCACTTCCAGCCCTTCAAGGCCCGCGCCGGTCTGGATGGTGATGCCTTGCTTTGCCAGCGACTTCTGGAGGAAGGTCGATACGTCCGCATCCTCCACCGGCACGATCCGGTCGAGCAGCTCGATCACCGTCACTTCGCTGCCCAGATCGTTGTAGAAGCTCGCGAATTCGATCCCGATGGCGCCCGATCCGATCACCAGCAGCTTCTTGGGAAGCTCGGCGGGGGTCATGGCATGGCGATAGGTCCACACGCGCTTGCCGTCGGCCGGGGCGAAGGGCAGGTCGCGGGCGCGCGCGCCGGTCGCGAGGATGACGTGCTTGGCGGTGAGCTGTTCCTCGCCCTTGTCGCTCGTGACCGTCAGACTGGTTGGCCCGGTCAGCCGGCCCTCGCCCATGTGGACGGCAATCTTGTTCTTCTTCATCAGGTGGCCGATGCCCTGATTGAGCTGCTTGGCCACCCCGCGGCTGCGCTTGACGATGGCGGCAAGATCCGCCTCGATCTGGCCCGCGACCTTGAGGCCGTAATCGCCCGCGTGCTGCATGTAGTGGAAGATCTCGGCCGAACGCAGCATTGCCTTGGTCGGAATGCAGCCCCAGTTGAGGCAGATGCCGCCCAGGATCTCGCGTTCGACGATGGCGGTCTTCAGCCCGAGCTGCGCGCAGCGGATCGCCGCGACATAGCCGCCGGGGCCCGAGCCCAATACGATCACGTCATAGTCATTGGCCATTGTCATTGTCCTTGGGGAGGAGGAGGGTTTCGGAAGCGGCGATCGCGCGGGGACGGTTGTCCTCGCCGATCAGCACGAACTTGAAGGTGCCCTGGGCGACCTTGGTGGTGGCCTCGCCGTTGCGCTCGCGGGCGATGGCCTCGGCGGCGATGGTCATCGAGGTGGTGCCGGTGGCGATGACGTTGCAATAGACGGAGAGCTCGTCCCCCACCGCCATCGCGCCCGGAAAGGCGAAGTCGCTTGCCGAGACAACCACCGCCTTGCCCTGCCCCACGCGGCTCGCGAGGCTGCCCGCGCCCAATGCCATCTGTGCCATCAGCCAACCGCCGAACACCCCGCCATAGGGGTTGGTGTCGGCCGGCATGGCGGTTGCCCTGATTGTCAGTTCGCCCGCCGGCATGATGCTAGACCACCAGCCCCATCGGGTTCTCGACGAGCTGCTTGATCGCCTCCATCAGCTGCGCCCCGTCGGCGCCGTCGATGGCGCGGTGGTCGAAGCTG